>Ga0315279_10001492_pt1 | contig 38809 bp, 33 predicted proteins | sample YL17G06_20_MG_FD_203694 | JGI IMG/M metagenome (GOLD analysis project Ga0315279, IMG submission 203694) | Sediment microbial communities from Yellowstone Lake, YNP, Wyoming, USA - YL17G06_20 | ecosystem: Environmental > Aquatic > Freshwater > Lake > Sediment | place: USA: Wyoming | collected...
CAGGCTTGGTCTCGGGGACGAAGATGACGAAGCCTTCCACGCGGGCGACACCGTCGCCTTTGCGGCTGGTCTCTTTGATGTCAACCTCGTACTCTTTGCCCTCTTCAACTGGCTTGTTGAAGGATCTACCACCGGATTTTTCCTCGGAACTCAACAGATTCACCTCGCATCACGGTCGTTCTACGCTAGGACAGGGAAAAGGAGCGTCGGCCTACACGCATACACGTTACGGCTAACAGCGAACCTTCCACTGTAGACCTAACAAGCCGCCAACCGTCAATCATATCTTATAAGCATTTGCAGTGTGCAATTCTCCAACATTCGGCAACCAGATTTGGCGATCGAGTGAATGGTGTCATCACGTGAGAATGCGTTACGCAGTCATAGTTGTCACCAGAAATGGAGCTTCGACTCTTAGATCCACGCTCGATTCAATTTTAGGTCAGACCATGAAACCCTCGTCTGTCTGCGTCGTCAACGACGGCTCCACTGATGACACCGCCAAGATACTAGCGACATATCACAGTCGAAATCGCAGCACGTTTTACATAGTGAACCGGCCCGATCGAGGTTACGATATCCGCCGAGTTCCCATCAACTTGAACTGTGCCCATGAGACGCTCAGAGTGGCGAACGCGGAATACGAGTACTACATGATCAGTGGTGATGACTGCGTCTACCCGAAGGAATACGCCGCCTCGCTGGTCTCCCGGATGACCTCGACGCCGCCTGTGGCCGTAGCGAGCGGCCAACCCAGGTCTTACGGGAGCATCTCCCAAGAGCATTCACCATCAGGAAGTGGACGAATGCTTAGAAGCTCGTTTTGGAATGCGATCGGAGACAAATATCCACCAAGAGCCGGTTGGGAGACCTGGCTTCTCTACAAAGCACTGGAGGCAGGGTTTCGCGTACGCCTCTACCCTGACCTGATGTACGAGCATCTGCGCCCCAGAGGATCTACGCACCAATTCACGTACTGGGGAGCAGCAATGTACGCCCTCGGATATCATCCATTATACGCGCTTGGAAGAATAGTGAAGAATCTCATCAACCGAAGGGTCACATTGAGAGGTTCAGTCAACATGCTCATTGGGTACATACAAGCCTGCCTTGGCTCGTCAGATCCGTTCATGTCCGCCTTCGAGCGACCTGTTCGCGTTTTTGTTCACAAACAACAAGGCCGTGAGATCGTGTCCGCCGTAAGGAGTCTCTCCACGATACTTGTCAAGCGGCAATAAGAGTCCTGACGCCAGCTTCAACAATGGTCGTTGTCGGCCTGCGTATTGTTTCCGTGCGAGGGGTCATGCCGTGCACTGAAGATTGAGTTCCAGACTCGGTCAGAGCAAACGTGAAGCAGCACGATGCGACCACACGAAGGGTTGATCGTTAGCAAGGATCCAATAATCGAACCGCATATTTGCCTCGCGTGCTAGGACCGACAAACGGCTGACAGCCTTCCGAAGACGAGAATCAAGAGCAGGCCAGCTCGTTCCCCAGCGCATCTATCCTAGCTTCTTGAAGAAAGTAAACGGAAAACGTTCTGTTTCATTGAAGCCCTCGATAAACAGGGTCTTGTAGCCATTCTCCAGCAGAATCTGCGTGAACCAACTTTGGCGAAATGCCTCAGGGTCCCGACAGACGTGATAACTTGCTCCGCTCATTCTCTCTCCTCTGTCGAATGTGGGGCAGATTATGATCTGTCCTCTCGCCGAAGCCAGATTCTCCACCTGCGCTAACCATGCTGGAAATAGAATCATGCCCGGCTCCTTTCTGTTGAAAGCGTCAGCATTGATGCTTCCCTTGGACAAGATGACGTCATACTTGTTGGGAAACAGCGGAGTCAAGCCTTTTCCGACAACATAATCAAACCTGTGGCCTTTGTATCCCTTCAGAGAATTGAAAACCACAACGTAGGGATCATAGTCAACGAATTCAACACACGTAGCTCCATCCTCCCGGGCCAAGTCAAGTGAATCACCGTAGCCAGGCCCCAAATCCAGGAAGCTTGCACCTTTGAGACTGATGCCAAGGGTCGTGAACAGGGACTGGAAGATGCGACGTCTCTCATCAGCGTTGCCTCGATGATACTGCAGGAGGTTATGATGCCCTACCTTCTCAGCGTACCTCATGAAGTCATCGATATTCGAAAAGGAACTTGCCAACTTTTCATAGATCCGTTGGTCACGGAATGATTTCCATCTATGCCAGAGCGACCTAACTGGCTGTATTCTCCTCAGACTCGCTTTCAACCGGCTCATACTTTGCGCAGTCTCCGGGAACTAGACACGGCACCTCTGTTCGTGGAACTGAGCGCATTATTAATGCTGTCGGGCACATATGCATGGTATCAGTTGAATACTGGTCGTCAATTGTCTCAACGCCCCCTTCTGGTAGAGGAGAGATTGTGAATAGCGTTTCAGTGGTATTCCCTGCTGGCAACTAGTATGCATTCGCGGCTTGGTCTCACTCGCCATACACTGCACGAAGTTCCTGAGAACTGGGGTAACTGATTAGTACTGCACGGCGGGGGCCTTGAAAAACGAACATGCTTCCAGCGGCAGCTGCTGAGGCACCTCCTTGCTTGACGACTTCGGCGAGATGTTGAATTGTCGCTGCACCACCGCTTGCCACAACTGGGATGGTTACAGCTCGAGACACTTGCCGGATCAGCTCCAAGTCGTATCCTTGCATCGTTCCATCTCGATCGATTGAGTTCAATAGCAGTTCGCCGGCTCCCTGCTCTTCCATTTCCATTGCCAGCTTCACTGGGTGGAGTCCTGTTGCCTTCTGACCAGAGTGCGTATAGACCTCGTACTCGCCAAGCCGATTGACCTTCACGTCGATCGATGCGACAATGCTTTGGCTACCCGCTTGGTCTGCAGCCGCCTTGATGAACAGGGGGTTCTCAACCGCATAGCTGTTGACGGCAACTTTTTCGACCCCGAGGTTCAAGAGTTTTCTGATGTCCTCCAAGTGACGGACCCCGCCTCCGTAGCCCAGGGGCATGAAACATTCACTTGTGATCTTGGACAGTAGGTCAAAGGGCGGTCTCCTGTTCTCGACGGTTGCTGTGATGTCAAGGAAGACGAGTTCATCCACTTCTTTGTCATTGAAGATCTTGACAATGTTGATAGGATCGCCCAAGTACGTGGGATCTTTGAACTTGACCGTCTTGACCAGGCCGCGATCCTTGAGCAGCAAACATGGAATCACGCGAGTCCTGAGCACCTAGACACGCTCCGCGAAATTCTTGAGCAGTTTCATCCCGAATTTGTGGCTTTTCTCAGGGTGGAACTGCGCCCCGAGCATGTTCTCCTGCACCACTACCGACGTAAAATCATACCCATAGTTCGTCTCGGCCAACACGTTGCCGGCATCGGCACACGAGACGTGGTACGAATGCACAAAGTAGAACCGCGCGTCTGCTCCCAAGTCAGCTAGGAGCGGGTGAGGGTGACGTATCTGAAGCGTGTTCCATCCCATGTGTGGTATCTTCAGTTGAGAATTGGGCTCGTCGAACTTGAAGCGAACCGTTTCCGCGTTTATCCAGCTCAACCCCGGCAGTTGCCCTTCCTCACTACGCCGGGTAAACAGTTGCATTCCCAAACATAGTCCCAAGATTGGTTTCTTGCGTTGCAATACTTGCACATTGAGCAACTGGGTGAGACCGCGCTCGGTCAAATTCTTCATACCCTCGTCAAAGGCGCCCACGCCAGGCAGAATGAGCTTGTCAGCAGCCTCTATGACGGCTGGATCCGATGAGATTGCTGATGCTGCACCTACCTTTTTCAGCATGTTCGCGATCGAGCCGAGGTTGCCTACGCCATAGTCAACAATCGCAATCAGGTTTCTGCACCTCCATCCCCATTCCAAGAGACTGCCTATCTAGTCAGTGAACTCGCCCATGGTCTTCCCGCGCCGGGATTTCGCGTGAAATCCAACCTGTCGATTAGGAAGGCTCCGTGACAGCATTTAACGATGGCGCCCAGTCTCCCACTCGTAGCTCGACTCCCTAGTCTCCGATTAGCTCACGTACCAATTCTCTAATCCTCTTTGAATTGGTCTCGCCGTTCAGCAGGTGAGAGGCTTTGTGGGACTGTGTCTTGTAGTACATGATCTTGTCCTCAGTGAGTTGATTCAAGGCTTCTGCCATCGATTTTGGAGCGAAATCGCGAGAAACAACTCCGCAATCATACTTCTCAACGATCTTTTTCATTTCGATCGACGGACCTATCGCCACTGCGAGCCTGGCTTGAATGAATTCAAACAGTTTGTTTGGGAGGGCATAGGCTAAGTTGAAAGTCGCTGGCTCGCACAAGAACAGGCCGAGATCGTAACGGTTGGTGAAAGGGATTACTTCCTGCATTGGAACCGGTGGAATGAATCTGACGTTCTTCCTTCTGTTCGTCATTTCAGTCAATTTGTCCCAGTACCAGGACTTCTCGGGCATTAGCATCAAATCCAATGAGAAGCGCGGGTCAACATAGTCCATCATCTCGATCATATGTTCAAGTCGTCTTGAGACGCTGACTATCCCGTGGTGGATGATCCTTATCTTCTCATTCTGCACCCGAGAGGGCGAGAGGTCATGAGAATCAGGCAGGCTCATGATCACGCTCGGGTGAACTCCGTAACGCTTGTGGTATTCTCGGGCAATTCCATCTGACACCGTGATCATATTGTCGCACCTGCGCAGGTACTTGGCACACAGATAGTCCATCATCGGCTGCTTGAACAATCGCCAGAACGGCCGATCCTCGAAGTGACGAGGATAGAACTCACGAGCATCAAGCATGACCTTTGCGTTGTTGCGCACGTCGAATGCCAATGGCAGCAGTACCAGATCATGTGATATTATGAGATCGAAGTGCTTCTCTCGGAGCTTGCTTTTCAGGTCCGCAGAGTTCGTGATTCTATCCGCAGGTGCGTGCAGATTCGACCACAGCGTCCAGGCGAGCCGACCTAGGTGCAAGTAGACAAAGATCAAACCCAGTGTCGCGAGGACCTTCCTGACCAGTCTTGACGCATATCCTTGGACCACAACAGAAGGTGCACCGATCGACTCCACCCCATCCACCTTGATTCGCTTCTGTCCGAGAACTGTAACCGCATACTGGTCCTTCAACCAGCGAATCATGCGATTCGGACGTGGGTCCGTCTGAGGGTCAGAAGCACACATAATCAAGATTCTTTTCAAACGGACTGCCCCCAGCAGTCACATGCACAACGCTAGGTGACCAACTTTCTTCTAACCCCGCGGTATGTTCTGTATGCCCACCGCAGCAGACGATTCATCAGGCGCCTGTCATCTCGTGCGTATGATGGGTAATCATAGATGGTCTTCTTGGGGAGGGCCATTATTCTCTCGAACTCCTCTTCTGTTATGCCAAACTTCTTGATCACATACTCCTTGTCGGCTTCCTGCATCTCTAGCGGGTAGGGTGGCTCCTTCAACGCTTCCAGCGCCTGCTCCCGAGTCATCTCCCCTGAGCAAATCAGACTGGAATAGTGACCTCTACGCTTGTCATAACCGAATTTCTTAGGAAGAATGTATCCCTGAAAGAACCTCGTGTAGATGGATTCGAAGTGTTTGCCGCCATAGTACTGCCAGCCCAGTTCACTCTCAAGGATTTTGATTGCGTCCTTCTTCACGTAGTCGACGTAATCCAAGATATTGACCCACTCCTGTTTCTCTCTGTACCTTAGATCCTCCCGTCTGGTCCGATATGGAAAGGTCTTTAGTGGAACGTTTCCGAATTGCTTGTGTACGCTCTCGATGTACTTCCAGTCAAAATGGCCCATCGACCAAGCGGGGGCGACATGTGTCTCGGTTCGGACATTACGGCCGATGATGACGTACTTCACTCCAATCTTCTCTGCCATCTGATACAGGAGCGAGACGATTGCGTGATCACTGGGGATCTCCGAATCCGGAGTCGACGCCTTCAGGAAGGCTAGCTGAAGGTCCTTGAATTCCTCCCAGTCCATCACGTGTGTGTCCAGGTCAATGCCGAGAATCTTCAATGTCTTGTGAATATTGTTTACCGCAAGCTCGGAATCCCAACCATTGTCAAGATGCACCGCGAGCGGTCTGAGCCCCAACTGTTTGACCTTGTAGGCAACGAAAGTGCTATCCACGCCGCCGCTTACGCCGATTATGCAATCGTACTGTTTTCCCGCGCCGTCCCTCTTGATCTTGGCCACGATCTCTTCGAGCCTTCGCCTTCCCTCTTCCCCGGTGTATACCTCTCGCTTCACCATCTCGTCGTAGGCATGGCAGCGATTGCAGACGCCGCTCTTGTCAAACTCAATACCAGGGTCCGAAGTATCCATCACACAACGGCTGCATATCCTGTACTCTTGTCTCGCACTCATACTGCTTTTCCTGCAGTCATGTCGTCTGCACTTGCATCTTGCCCGGGAAGTCGTACTTCGATGGCCCAGTCCTTCTGGACATCCTCTAGACGTCAAGTCGGCTTCTCGAACAGAAGCTACATAAGGATTTGCCAAGAATCAGCATCCATACGATTCGATAATGTGACTGGAACGAGTTTGGCCGAATGCACAAAGACGAACGACTCGTGATCTTACTGTTGCTTCAGAGAGAGCAGCGCTTTTGTTTGTTCTGTTGGCCCGGGTTCATGCATCGCATACGCCTTATAAGTAGTCACCTCTTACCCGCTGTTGGAGCATGTTCTCAGAAGGACGGTTAGGTTTGATGCGGTATTGCACGAAGTGCGTCATGCCTGACACCAGACCCGGATCTATCTTTGACGAACAAGGAGTCTGTCAGGCGTGTCGGAACTACGAAAGACGGACCACTGTTGATTGGGACGCAAGATTCGCAGAACTCCAGACCTTGTGCAAAAAGCACAAGAGAGCAGATGGATACTATGACTGCATTGTACCAGTGAGTGGAGGCAAAGACAGCCACTTCCTCACATACATGATGAAGGAAAGACTGGGTATGAATCCTCTTCTTGTGTGTGTTGCCGACCCTTTCACCCATACGACTGCAGGGACGCACAATCTGAGAAACCTGGGGGAGACATTCGACTGTGACATCATTGTTTTCAACACGAGTGCCGACTTGTTCAGAAGAGTGACCAAGATAGGATTTGAGGAGCTGGGTGAGCCTCTCAGATTCATTGAGGCCGCAATCTACACTCTGCCGTTCAAGTATTCGGTTGCTTTCAACATCCCTCTGGTCGTGTTCGGAGAGAACGCAGGCTACTTGTACGGAACTACTGCTGAAGACAGTTACAGCGCAAAGAAGTACATAGAAGCAGGACACAGTGCGGCAGCACAGAAACTGGGGGACAAAATAACGGACTTCTGGGCTCAGCGAGGAATAGACCCAAGGGAAATGAATGCGATCACCCTGCCTTCAGAAGAGGACCTAGAAAAAGTCAAACCAGAACCAATTTTCATGAGCTACTTCGTCCCTTGGGACGACGAGACGAACCTCGCCATAGCAAAGAGATATGGTTTCAAGGATTTGCATCATGAGTGGAAAAGAGAAGGCTGCATCGAAGACTATGCTCAGATAGATTCTATTGCGTACCTTGTCCATCTTTGGATGAAGTATCCGAAATTTGGTTTTTCCCGAACGACTGACATCGCAAGCAGATGGATCAGAAATGGTGGGATAACGAGAGAAGAGGCAAAGAGATTGGTAATGGAACACGATCACAAATTGGATCAGAGAGCCCTGGACGACTTTGTGACGTTCATGAAGTACAGTCATAGACAGTTCTGGGATGTCGTTGAGAAGTTCTGGAACCCGAAAATATTCCTCAACGTTGACGGCATCTGGCAACTAAGGGAACCTGTATACCGCGACCTGAAGAAAGTGTGAGACATGTCTGCTCCTACACCACAGGTCGCAGCATGGATCGGCGAGTTCGGCATTGAATACACTGATAGGAACGCGATGTCGACGGAAGAAGTCGATGCAATGTATCGGAGGAATTTCCACATTTCTCGCACGGAACTGAACGCAACGTTCGTTGGCGGAATGGATAGATCGATCCGAATCCTAGAGGTTGGATCCAATGTCGGAAACCAATTACTCCTCCTCCAGCATATGGGATTCAAGAGACTCTATGGGATCGAGGTTCAGAGCTACGCGGTTGAGCTCTCCAAGTCCAGAAGTAAGGGCATCAATATTATCGAGGGCACTGCTTTTGATATACCTTTCAAGGACGCCTATTTCGATCTTGTGTTCACGTCAGGTGTGCTAGTCCACATTAGCCCCTCGGACATCACCGCAGCCATGCAGGAATTATATCGGTGTACGAGAACATATGTGTGGGGATTCGAGTATTACGCTGATGAATACACTGAAGTGGTCTACAGAGATCACTCAAACCTTCTCTGGAAAGCGGACTTCGCCAAGCTCTACCTTCAGCTCTTCAACGAACTCGAGCTAGTCAAAGAGAAGCATCTCAGATATCTCGATAGCGACAACATGGATTCCATGTTCCTTCTCAGAAAGAGAAGACCTGCTATGTAACCTATCACAGATTCGTGCGCTCTGTTAGGGGTTCCGAAAACTCGCGCCGCGAAACCACTGCCTAGTCCCAGTCCTTGTTTAGTCCTGTGAATGGCGACTGCCGCACCGTGTTGTTTCGCCTCAGCTTCATGCGCTTCCTAGCATGGGAAAACATGAAGTCTCCGGATACCTGAGTCACTCGTGAACGGGGGTTCGTGCCGAATTCGTTGGCCGCAGTGATCTCTTTTTCCTCCAGACTCCTTGACGAGTTCTTCGAAGCGTGCAAGGATAGTCTTTATTGGTTCAATGCAGAACTCCATACGAGCGAGTGGTTCAGTTGCTCAAGCTGCTGGTCACAGGAGGGCTGGGCTTTATCGGAAGTAACTTCATCCATTATGCCTGCGACCATGTTGATTCCGTGAGCATCGTGAACATTGACTGCCTTTCGTATGGTGCTGTGCACAAAAACCTCGCCGATCTGAAGCGTGTTTCGAGATATCGTTTCGTCAAGGGCAACATCACCAACAGGAAGCTCGTCGAGAGATCCGTTCGGGAGGCCGATGTCGTCGTCAATTTTGCGGCAGAGACACATGTTGATAGAAGCATCTCTGTGCCCAGGAGGTTCTTTCGAAGCAATGCTGAAGGAACCTTCACTCTCCTAGAGGCCGCCAGGAGAACCAAATTGAGCAAGTTTGTTCACATCTCAACCGACGAAGTCTATGGACCTGCACCAATGGATACCAGCTTCAGGGAGAGTGATAGACTTCACACCTCAAGTCCTTACGCAGCATCAAAGGCGGCAGCCGACATGTTCGTTGAAGCATACCACAAAACCTATGGACTGCACACGGTGACGATGCGAAGCACAAACAACTTTGGGCCGCACCAGTTCCCAGAGAAGTTTGTTCCAAAAACCGTAATCAGCGCCTTGTTGGGCAGAAAGATACCAATCTATGGCGACGGAAAGCAAGTACGCGACTGGATATATGTTCAGGATTTCTGCAAAGCCATCGATCTAGCAATAACAAGTGGCGAATCCGGAGCCTTGTACAATGTCTCTGCAGGCAATGAGCTACCAAACATGGAGGTTGCGAGACTGATACTGCAGATCCTGAGGAAGCCAGCGGCACTTCTCGAATTCGTGGAAGATAGACCCGGGCACGATTTTCGATACAGTCTCGATTCAAGCAAAATCCGAAGCCAACTGGGATGGAGTCCTGAATACAACTTCATTGAGGCGCTTCAGAGAACCGTCACATGGTACGTCAGCAACGAATGGTGGTGGAGACCACTGCTAACCGAAAGAATCTTGTCTCCGACACCGTGGAAGGAGGGGTGCTAGACTCGTTATTTGAATCTGATTGTATGCGAGGACACGAAATTGGGAAAGCTGCTTGAACATCATACAGCGCGGTGGTTGCTAGGGGAACGAAGGAAATGAAAGGTGTCCTCCTGCACGGCGGATCCGGTACCAGGTTAAGACCTCTGACCCACACGGGACCGAAGCAACTCATACCTGTCGCAGGCAAACCGATCAGTCAATACTGTTTGGAAGACATGCGTGATGCCGGAGTCCAAGAGGTTGCGATCATCCTCGGTTCGGTCTGGCCGGAAAAAGTACGTGAATATTATGGCGATGGTAGCGACTTAGGTATGAGCTTCCATTACATCTCTCAAGCGGAACCGAAAGGGCTAGCCCACGCCGTCGGCTTGGCCAAGGATTTCATCGGGGAGGATAGGTTCGTAGTATATCTCGGAGATAACCTATTGAAAGGTGGCATCGCCGAGCACGCAACCGCCTTCGCCTCGAGCAAAGCTGATGCGATGGTCTTGCTTTCTGACGCCTCCAGACTCCTTTTGCTGGAACGTTTCGGTGTGGCGAAGTTCGACAACAAGGGGAAGCTTGAAGCCCTCATCGAGAAGCCCAAGCAGCCCCCGAGCCAGTTCGCCTTGGTAGGCGTCTATTTCTTCGCTCCAGTAGTCTTCGATTCAATCAGTAGACTCAAACCCAGCTTCCGGGGGGAACTTGAGATCACTGATGCGATCCAGTCACTGTTGAGCGCGGGACACAACGTGCAGCATAGATTCGTCAAAGGTTGGTGGAAGGACACCGGAACCCCTGACGACATTCTGGAAGTCAATCGACTGATTCTAGACGAGAAGCTACCAGACTCTCAGATCGAAGGAGATGTCGATCAGAGTGCGACGGTTCAAGGCAGGGTTTGGGTCGAAATAGGTGCGAGCATTCGCAAGGGGTCAATCATCCGAGGCCCTGCCTTCATTGGAAGAGACACCGTGATCGAATCGGGAACCTACATAGGCCCCTACACGAGTATTGGAAAGCGCTGCAGAATCTCCTCATGCGAGCTGGAGAACAGTATCATCATGGATGGGTGCCAAATTGCCGCACAGCAGCGAATCACAGACAGCATCATCGGGAGCGAAACCGAAATCCTAGGACACTTGCATGCCTTGCCGAAGGCATTTCGTCTCGTGTTGGGCGAAAGAAGCCAACTACAGCTATGACGCCCTAGTAACCCTCTTCTTCCTTCCTTTCGTGCACTCAACGGGCAGCAACTTGCCGAACAAATGATTAGAGCCTGTCCCGGACTACGTACCTCGGCGAATGACTTACTTCCCTTATGACGCGAATCAGGTATTCGCCTACCAGCCCGAAGCAAACCAAGGTTACTCCATTGAAGAAGAGTATCAGAAGGGCCAGTGTGGTAAAACCTGGGGTGACGTTGCCGGACAGATACCTGGCGACGTAGTACGATCCTAGCGCAGCGCTCAAGATGGCGCTCAATATCCCAACGAAGCTCATGATTCGCAGAGGAAGGACCGAGAAGTTGAATATGGCGTCAGCTGCGAGCTTCATGAGGCCGAGGAAGGTATAGTTGGATCTGCCTGCCCTCCGTGGATGATGTGTGACTGTCACATTCTTCAGACGCTTGCTTGACTGCACGACGAGCGCCCCCATGACAGGATTCATGGTCTTATGTGCCGCGATTGTCTCCACGAGACGCTTGCGTAGCAAGCGAAAGCTGGTCGTTCGTAGTTCAGGATCCTTTCCGGATGCCAAGCGATTAGCGTAGTCGATTAGCAGCGTGCCCATGTTCCTGGCTGCGCTATGTTCCTTCTTTTCGTAAGCACCGATCACGCCATCCAGCTCAGGATTGGCTTCCATTGCCCCGATCAGTTTAGGGATCTCCTCCGGGGGATTCTGTAAGTCATCATCCATAGTTATGACATATTCGCCACGCGCATTCTCGAAACCACACATCAGGGCATGAAACTGCCCCACATTGTACATGAGCCTAGACGCTCTCAATTGGGGATGTAGAACACTCTGTTCAGTCAAGATCTCCCAACTGTCGTCCGGAGATGCGTCGTCAACAAAAACGACCTCATAGGACTCGCCGACTTGGTTCATGACTCGGATCAGTCGCTCAATGAGTTCTCTAAGTGTTTGGGCGCCTCGATACGTAGGAATCACAACGGAATACTTGACGTTCTTGTGTGACATGATAAGCTCCTATTCCTGATTCTTTGCGACCGACCGGACCCTGCTCTCTAGCTTCAATAACAATCTCTCTACAGTCTCTGCTGCCACGTATTCAAGGGGGCAGCCGAACCGCCTGAGTTTCCATCGTATCTCCGCAAAGGGCAGAAGGAGATACGAGGCAATCCGAAACGGTAGTCGTAGCCGTGCTGTGTAGCATGACATCTTGGCAAGCAATCGGCGTTGGCGGAGAAAGTTGCTGTAATGAATGCTCTTGAAGTACCATGTGCCTGCCTTATGATATGGATAGCGCCCTTCCCAACGGAATGTTCCCCAACCTTCAAGATCCTTTGGGGGGTGCCAACCTGCTGCGCAGGCGGCTTCAAACAACTCGTTGCCGGGATAGGGAACGTAGACCTCGATGCTGTGCGCCGAAAACGGATTCATCTTGTCGATTCTATCGATCAGCCGAACGGTGGCCAGTGCATCTTCAGGGGTCTCGCCCGGCACCCCGGTCATCCATTGGTACCTAGCCCCTATGGAGGAGGAATGTCGAGCCTCAGCGGTCTTGACGATTTGGTCGACGGTGATGTCCTTCTTGATAAGATCGAGGACACGCTGTGAGCCGGATTCAGCACCAAAAGCCACGTGTGTACACCCTGTGTTCTTGAGGGTCCGGAAGAAGTCTTCGGAATTATGAACATCGACTCTGCATCCATCCTCGATCGCCCATTCGAGACCTTGGGCCTTGATCCATTCACCGAGAGCTTTCACACGCGCGACGGGCCCCACAAAAGAATCAAGAAGAATCAGCTTCTGAACACCGTGTTTGAGGAGAGGTTGGAACTCCCTTTGCACAACTGCCGGCGACCAAGATGTGTATCTTCGTCCATGAAACATGAGGTTCCAACAGAAGCTACACCGGTAAGGACAGCCACGACTCGTGAGTACACATGCGCATCGCTTTCCTTCTCTCGTGAAGATATAGGGTTCAAGATCTATCGCATCGAGTGCAAATGACATCTCTTCATCAGCATTGCGTAGAGGTTCAGCAGGCGGAGTCTGGACCACTTCATCTCCTCTCTTGAAAGCCAAGCCGGGGACTTGGTCGAGAGGCTGCCTGTCCTCTAGCGCGTGAGCCAAACGTACTGCAGTTCGTTCGCCCTCACCATGGCAGACAATGTCAACATACTCATGGCGGGCCGTCAATTCAGGCATGATCGTGGAATGAGGTCCTCCCCAGACGAGGGGGATGTCAGGGCGATCACGACGTATGATTTGCGAGAGCCTGATAACCTCCTTGATCATTGGTCCGGTGAATACGCTGAAGCCTACGTAGAGGATGCTTTGCTCCCGGACCCGTTGTAGGAACGCGTCTTCTTTCTGAATATTGAGGTCGAAGATCTCCACGCGACAGTTGCCTTCTCGAAGATGCGATGCGATCGACAGCAGACCAAAAGGGAGCACCTTGATGTCGACGTTATCGCGAATGGGCGGATAGACAAGCAGCACTAGAGGTCTTGCGCTCGTCAATCTGCTCAGCACGCACATTTGCTGACACAGATCCATCTGGTTTTTATCCTTTGGCTTCTACTGTGAATTGACAGGTCGTCGCCAAGTTCAAAAAAGGAGAGTCTAGACCCGCGACTCGATTTCTGGGTTCTTCTTCGTGGAGACTTGGGCGAAAGGGATAAACGACTACTCACCGAGTGCACGTATTCATGAGCCAACCCGCCGATTATGACAAGCTGCACTATGGGACTGCGAAGAAGTGGATAGGTGGCAAATATCGGCTTTCGCAGGAAGGGGTTCCGTCGCCAAGGGGATCGTCTAACCCGAAGGGCATGAGCATATTCAGACTCCTAGCCATGATGCTTGGAGTCATCGTGCTCTTACTGTGGGAGATGTCATGTTTCGCGTGCGGAGGCAACCCCACATGAAACTCGAATATTCCAGCGCTGGGAACAGAGGTTCTCGTATCGACTGTCTACTGTTGAACCCGCCGGACGATTTCTCTCGTTATCCATATCTTGGTCTCTGCCTCGTCGCAGCAGTCTTAAGGCAGAGAGGTATTCGTGTTGAAATTCTCGACAGCACAGCCCTTGGCTACTCGATGCAAGACATTCTCGAATATGTGAGTTGGAAAAGGCCGCGGATCATTGGCATTAGTGTTATGTCGATGATGCTCCGGTTCTGTTATGCGCTGATCAAACAAATAAGAGAACGTTTTCCGGATACGATTGTGGTTGTCGGCGGCGCCCATATCGATGCAGATCCGGGCATCGTGAAAGAAATGCCGGTTCACTATGGTTTCTATGGTGAATGCGAACTCTCCTTCGCTGCATTCTGTAAACAAATTCTCGAAGGGAAGACACCGACGGTCGGGCCGGGAATGATCCGGCGCGACGGCGGAGAAATAATCGTGGGAGAAGAACCCGCTGAGCAGAATCTAGATACGCTGCCGATCCCCGCATATGATCTGCTGTCTCTTGACAAGTACTTCTCGCCCTCTACTTCTCTTCGTACCATGTCTTTCATTTCTTCGCGCGGTTGCCCCTACAACTGCGCTTTTTGCAGCAAATTGCGGAAAAGGAAATACCGATTTTTGAGCACTGATAATGCCGTGGCTCAGTTAGAGGTTCTCATAAACAAGTACCACGTGCAGTGGATTGAATTTGTCGACGAGATTTTTGCCCTTAACCGAGAACGCGTGTTTAGCCTATGCAATGGTATCTCCTCCAGCAATCTGCACTTTTCATGGGGAATGGCAACGCGGGCGGACAGGATCGATGAAGATCTGCTACTCGCCGTAAAAGAGGCCGGCTGTCGGAAAGTAAGTTTCGGTATCGAGACAGGGGTAGAACGTGTCCGCTTTGCAGCTCACAAGAAGATTACCAACGAGCAGATTACCGATGCCATTGCCCTATGCCGGAAGCACGGCATGAAAACCATGGGAGACTTCATTTTTGGTCATCCCACGGAGACTGCACAGGAGATGCACGACACGGTATCGTTTGCAAGGAAATGCGGGCTTAACTACGCCTATTTCAACCGGATGATTCCTATTCCGAACAGTGAGATATTTGAGGTTGCGAAAGCGAGCGGTCAGATTTCTCAGGATGCTTGGATACAATTCATGAAAGGCCAGATACCCTTCCCGATCTATGTGCCTAGAGGGGTATCGCCGGAGATTGTGGATCGAATTTACAAAAGAGCATGGTTCGAAATGTATTTCTGGCCTCCCACGCTGTGGAGAAACAGGTCGGTGTTAACCGATCCTGTGCGCATTTGGCAAACAGGCAGGGCGCTGGCAAAGTCGATATCGGACAAACGATACAAGAAGTGACATGAGAGAACATCATTCCATGAAGTTGTAGCGTCGCTTTTCGGCGCAGTTATCGTGTGGGGTGCATACATGTCTGTACAGAAAAGGATGGATCCTGCAGAAGGTTGACACACCAGAATTGCAGAATGAGTGATCTCTCGAGCAGAGAGAGCTAGTGCAGATGCTTATGCTGGTCTGAATGCCCAGAAGTGCTCGACGCACGAAGTATTCTCACTTGGTTCTTTGTCTTCTTGCTTTGCCCTCCACTTCGAAGTGACAACTGCGCGCCAATCTCCTGACAATACGTGCGTAGTGCTTTGCGTCGCGGCAATCGAAGAGGATCCTTCCAATACGGTTTCCGCTGTGCGTGAAAGCAGGAACACGATTGCCTTCTTGGTAGTCGGTCTGAAAATCAAAGACTTCTGGGACTGCCTTCATTACTTCGTCTGCTGTGACCAACTCTGTCAGGAGACCCGCCTTCCTGCTTCCGAGGATCCAAGAGCCACAACCCGTAATCGGCGTCTTCGGCCTCACATCCGATGGAGGATCTGAGACGGCGGTCTGCAAAGCCAACGCAACGAGATCCACTCCGAATGCTCTCTCGACAAGTTCCTGGATCCCATTACCGCCCGTACGTGGGCTCATTTCAATAACAGAGATCTGCTCGGGAGCGACCATGATGTCGTAGTTCAGAGCGCCTTCCGTATAGCCAGCTGCTCTGCAAGTCATTTCGATCTCGTCAACCACTCGTCGTTGATCGTTTTCCGAAAGAAAAGTCGGAAACCGATGACCGGTGGGAACGAAGCCTCTTAGATATTTCTGGGAGATTGCAGCGAATGCAACCCGTCCTCCTGCTAGAAAAGCATCACCGCCTACCTCGATACCATTTGTGAACGTCTCAGCGATGACACGACCAGATCGCGAGAAGTTCCATGCGTGCTCAAATGCATGTCGCCAGGATCGTGTATCTGGTCTGTCGACACGACTCACGCCTCGAGAGCCAGAGTAGTCAACTGGTTTGAAGACCACAGGAAAGTGGAGTTGCGCGATCTTTTGCATGAGTTCTTGAGGACTTGACGCTGAGACAAAGTCCGGATGATCTAATCCATTATTCTCTTGGAATTCGCGAAATCTGTCCTTGTAAGAAAGGACCTCTGCTGTGCATTCGGCAAACCCTGGAAGACCGAGACGCGTAGATACGTAAGCAACTGTAGGAACTGCAACGTCTGAGCAGAATGTGGTGATTCCGTCCACATGGTTCTGACTCGCGGCCCTCAATACCCCTTCCTTGTCCGTTGTGCTGCAATTCACATACCGATGCGAGTGCTTGTGGCCGACATTGTCCGGAAGGTAGTCGACAGTTATCACGTGATAACCCAGTCGAACTGCCTTCTTAATGGCGGACACCTGCGAAGGGCCAGCGCCCAGTATCATGACGGTTTCAATGCCAATCACACGGTGGCCAGACAACCCTTTGGGTGTGCACGACGGCGCTATAAACCTTCAAATCACTACCCTACAATAATACACGTGCGACCAGTGACAAGCGAGAGATGTTCTCGCACTGTGAGCATTGAAGGCAGGACAGTTTGGAAAAAATCCCATTCAATCGTCCGGTGATTGTTGGCAAAGAGTTCGAGTATATGCACCAGGCGTTGCGGCATATCTCAGGCGACGGACCATTCACTAGGAAATGCGAAGGATTGCTGGAACACATATTGGGCGTAGGTAGGGTACTGCTTACTACCTCCTGCACCCACAGCCTAGAATTGGCTGCGCTGCTCCTGGGGATCCAGCCCGGAGATGAAGTGATCATCCCATCCTTCACGTTTGTCTCCACTGCCAACGCTTTTGTGCTCCGGGGTGCACGACCGGTCTTCGTAGACATTCGATCGGATACACTGAATATGGATGAAGCACAGCTGGAACGACTACTTACCCCGCACACCAAGGCGATAGTACCCGTGCACTATGCCGGGGTGGGGTGCGAGATGGATCCCATCTTGGAGATCGCCCGGCGTCACGATACTGCTGTCGTTGAGGATAATGCTCACGGTCTGTTTGGCAAGTACAAGGGCAGATACCTAGGTACGTTCGGCTGCTTGGCGGCGCAGAGCTTCCATGAGAGCAAGAACTTGACTTGCGGCGAGGGCGGAGCGCTACTAATCAACGATCCCGATCATGTCGAGCGAGCCGAAATCATTCGTGAGAAAGGCACCAATCGTAGCCGTTTCTTCCGTGGCGAGGTCGACAGGTATACCTGGGTAGATTTCGGATCCAGCTACGTTTCCTCGGACCTCCTCGCCGGCTTTTTGTATGCCCAACTCGAAGCGCGAGAACGAATCCAGACCGTGAGGCGGCGGATATGGGAGTACTACTATCTGCACCTTCAGGAATGGGCGCAGAGTCATAATGTACGACTTCCCACTGTACCGACCCACTGTGAGCAGTCCTATCATATGTTCTACCTTTTGATGCCCTCGCTGGAAGAGCGCACGACCCTGATCAAGCATCTCCAGACCCGGGGCGTTGACAGCGTTTTTCACTACATGCCGCTGCACCTCTCACGAATGGGACGTCTCTTCGGCGGAAAGGAAGGCGATTGTCCAGTCACCGAAACTCTGAGTGACGTTTTGGTCCGTCTCCCTTTTCACAATGGTCTGAGCAACGCAGATCAAGCGTTCGTCGTGAAGGCGATAAAGGAATTCAACGCCAAACCCAGTTCGCGATGAGCCTTGGCGAATCTGTCACATGGATTTCACGTGACTGAGGATTTGTTGCTTTTACTGGTTGCAGAGTTTGGATGAGGCCCGGGCACTAGGTGGCTGTGATAAGTGGGATTGACCCGAAGTAGAAGACAGATCGACCTTCCTTCCAGGTCGACTGCGAGTAGCGGCCATGACCCGGCCTATTTCGAGTTTGTCCTTGCCGCCGAGAACAAGCACTTCTGGTTTCGCGCGCGTAACAGGATCATCTTCACTTTGGTCCGGCAGATTATGGCTGACCAGGGCGACCGTTACCGTCGCATCTTGGAAGTGGGCTGTGCAACCGGCAATGTCCTGCGGGTTCTCGAACAGGCTTGCCCCCGTGGCACGATTGTGGGGTTGGATCTCCTTGCGGAGGACCTAGAATATGCTCGTCGCCGCACATCATGTGACCTCGTCCGAGGGGACGCGGAGAATCTACCTTTTTGTGCTCGATTTGATCTGGTAGGGCTGTTTGATGTCTTGGAACACTTGCCCGAAGACAACCGTGTGCTGCTCGACCTGCACGCTTTGTTGAGACCATGCGGAGTACTCGTATTGACTGTACCTGCTCATCCGTCACTGTGGAGCTACTTTGACGAGGTGAATCAACACCGTCGACGGTATGCACCCAGCGATCTGAAAGACAAGTTGACCAGAGCTGGCTACTCCATCGAGTATTTGACCCAATTCAATGCAAGTATCTTTCCTATGGTTTGGGTAAGACGATGGTTGACTATGTGGATCGGACGGGACTCGAATAACGCAGCGAGCATGCGTAATATGGCGCTCAGTGAACTGCGCATACTTCCTTTTGTTAACGAACTTTTTGCGTTTCTGCTGGCACAAGAAGCTCGTCTGGTCGCCCGTCGCCATTGCCTGCCAATTGGTACTTCACTGCTTGCCGTAGCAAGAGCCACCATCGAGTGATTCACTCGGTTTCATATTCGAGCACATCAAGGCAGGGGTACGCACGGAGTTCAAGAAGAAAAAGCAGGCACCGCAGTAGAGAGCTGCCGAAAACTGGACACAAGGCTTCTGACCAATGACAAGCGAGAGGGTTTATAATGCCGCCGCGCACAGCCCAACGTTGTTTGGACGCAGTGCGTGTACAGACTCCAAGAAGGCGATTGTGTTCCTGCCTCCACGCACAGCGGAGGCCGCATCGCAGTATTGGCGAGGAGTATTAATGAGGAGTATTGATGAAGACACCTCTGGTTCCTGCACTCACTCTACTCTTCTTCATCAGATTCCTGGCGAAAATGTTTGGCCACTAACTACACGCCACTGCCTCAGGCACGCCCCGCGGGCTATCCTCCGAGAGGCGACATGAAACAGATGCACAATTTGCCGGAAGTGCTGACTAACGCTGGGACGATCGCGTGCTTTCAACTGGCTCGGTTGAAGTACTGGGGAATCTATGGTCTCATCCGCAAGATGCCATACACGAGGACATCTGGCACCGGGAGCTCGCAGGACTACTGGGACCGTCGCGCCAAGAGCTATGGAAGGCAATACGGAAGACGACACGACTTGCCGCTATTGCGATCCATTATCGTCCACCGGTTCTCCCAGATACGGACAGTCACGGAGTTCGGATGCGGGACTGGCACTAACCTGTCGGCGCTTGCGCGACAGTTTCCGGAGATTCGGTTTACAGGTGTAGACCATTCTGAGCGAATGCTGGAGGTGGCCAGAACGAACTTGCGCGGGTTCCCCAACGTGGCTCTCAGACAGGCGGACTTGGAGAACGTCCACACGGTCCCCAAGGAAAGGCAGGATCTTGTGTTTACACGGTCTGTGCTACAGCATATCACCCCGAACGGAGTACGTGCCCTATTAGAGTTCACACTCACGCATACGTGCCGGTGGTTCTACTTGGAGGAATTGCAGATCAGGGGCTACGGAGACGGGGTAGAGTTGAGGTTCCCTGGGTTCCCAAATGGCTTGTTCTACAACCACCACTATGATGAGATCGTTGTGCAATGGGGCCGGATCAAGAAATTGCGCTACAAGAGGCTGATCATTATCCAGTTGCTCGCGATGCACGGTGAATGAAAAGTGGGTCAGACCCCCTGAATGGAAGTGCGAGTCCGACTGTGTTGTCTGCTCTGGTCGTGGGCAAGACTGGCGAGGGAAGAACAAAGCTTCCTTACACGCTCATTGTCGTGGGCGGCCCCCGTGCGACTGGGACGGACGTGACAAGATCGGTATACTAAATAGGTCAACCGTTTGTGGAGTTGGTCCGACGCACATCTTGATCGAACGAGAGCATATGAGAACAGCGGTCATGACTGGTGGGTCAAGAATCGTCTCGGCAGCTCCCGGAACGGGTATCCTCATGCGAGAGCCCAGCACAATATGGGAATACGTCTTCCCGCGAGCAAGTCCTGTGACGCATGTCACGGATACACCGACTTTTCTGGCTGGCAAAGTACCAGCTATCTTTCTGCTTTGGGCCGTGTGGTTGTCACTTGAGTACTTTGCCTTTGGTCCGTCTTCCTATGTGCCGATACACGACACAGGGGACTCGATGTTACCGATGCGGTTGGGTATCATCAATGGTTTTCTTCGATATGGTTTCGGGTACTGGTTTCCCTACGCTGCGACTGGGATAGCTCGTTTGTCACTCACCGACCTGAATTTCTTCCGTGTAGACACTATTCTCTTCCTAGCCTTCCCCGGGTGGCTGGCCTTTGGGTTAGTGATCTGTCTGCAACGATTCATCGCAGGCTACTTCACGTACCGAATCTGTGAAGAGCACTTTGAACTTTCCATACCTGCCTGTATTGTGGCGGGAATGGCCTACGCGATATCTTTCTCGTCATGGTCTGTCCTCAGACCTTGGCTGGTGGGGGTTCCCGATCGTCCGGACTTCGCCACGCAGTTCGCTGGAGAAACGGGATTCCCATTCATACTGTGGTCGCTAGACCGACTGGGGAAAGCCGAGGGCATAAAGAAGTATGTGCTGTCATTCTTGCTCGGTATGTTCACCTTGTTTTCGTCCAGCGCTACTCAAATCGTGCCTTTCGTCCTGCCCATGGCGCTAGTGTGGATTGTTCTTGTTCGGCGAAAACACAATGTCAGATACCTGTGGACATACTGCATTTTCGCTCTTGTGGTAATTGTCGGAAACGTGCCAGCCATGCAAGCTTTGGCAGCTAGCGGTCCTCTCTCGCAGAGAGCAAACTGGTCAATCTTTCTGACATATGGCAGTTTCAACGAAATGCTAAAAGCATCCCTGCTCGCAGTCTATCAAAGTCTTAGAACTGGTTCCGTTTACTGGGGTTTGGGCGTCCTAGGACTTGTCTTGACGAGGCTCAAGGATAGGCGTCTCGTGGCGGTGGTTCTATTATTGGCGTTCTGTGGCGTAGCCTCGCCATTAATCGGGGTGTTGTGGTTCCTCATGAAGCCATATTTGGGCGCCCTTTCTTCATTTCAACTTGATGGATTCCGCTATCTGGCTCCTTTCTTCGCCGCGATAGCAGCCGGATTCGGCGTGCATTTTGCCATGCGGACCTCCATTCTTGGTTGGGCAGGGCACAACTTGGCATTCATCAAGAAGGTTCGTATGCGAGCCATTCTCCCGGCCATTTTGATTCTGTGGCTCGTAGTGGGTTCTTGCGGAGTCAAAGCCTACCATGCAAGGTTGGGTGATACGTACGATGCCTACTATGACAACGAGTATTTGCGGAGTCTTGGCGATAGCCCAGGTTTGCCCCCTTTTCGTGTCGCTACTGTAGCCTATCAGTTCCACCCGGCTTTCGCCAATGCGTATGGTTTAGAGTCGGTGGATGGGTATCTTCCGCTGTATCCCGGAACCTACCAGGAATTCTGGGGAGAGGTCATAGAGCCTCTCACGTCAAAAGACCCAAGCACATACAATTACTTCCACAATTGGGGAAGCAGAATCTACTTGTTTGCGCCTTCGGATGGTAGCTTTGATACGATTGAGGCGATTCGGTTCTCTGAGTACTATAACCTCAATTTGCTCTCGCTTGCCAACACCCAATATATTGTCTCGAGGAAACCGGTAATGGGCGAAGGTCTGACACTAGTGGCGTCCACGCCCATGAGTTCATCCGGTCAAGCTGGCGACTTGTTCATCTACAAGAATGAGCACTGTTTCCCTCGGTTCTTCCTAGTCGACGAGCTAAGAGTGTTTCCCGATTCAGCAAGTCTTCTAGACTCTATGAGTCATGCTGACTTGAGTACGTTGCGCAGTGCTGCCTTTGTGGAGCAAGAGTTCACGTCCACAATAGACACAAAGAAGCTAGGGTTCAGCGAGGGACTGGTGACTCTCGATGGATACTCCACTGATCGAATTGTACTGAGAGTGAACCTGGATGGATCGGGCATCTTGGTGATCACTAACAGTTATGACCAGTATTGGAAATGCTATGTCGACGGCAGCGAAGAAGATGTCTTTCCCGTCTATCATACTTTCTCTGGCGCATTTCTGGAGAGTGGTCAACACACAGTCATTTTCGAATATGATCCGCCCTATCGGGCATTCTACTAGGCGCACAGAGAGAGTGTACTCTTCAGGAAGGACTACCGACGTATGACTTATTTGAGGGATTGAAGAGTTTCTCCCATCACAGTTCCCAGTGGTAACAAAATTGGCCGTCGCAAAGATCCCATCCTCCAGTAATTAGTAGTATTGAGTTCCCTCGCGCTCCCTCGGGGGATCTCTACAATTTCGCCAAGCTAGATCGGCTTTTTTCACCTTCCCGAGTGCCATAAGGAATCTTTTCCTATTTCATTTCTTCCGGCTCCGAATTCTGATCGAGAAGGGGACGTGCACTCCCCTTCACAGTTAGCATTGACATGCGGGTGAGTCATCTGTATTCACATACGGCGCGCACGATCTCATCCAGTTGCTCCCTAGTCAGCGACGGGTAGATCGGAATAGAAACGAGTTGGTTCACAACTTTCTCTGTAACCGGGAGAGAGAGCTTTGAGTTGGCGTAGAACGAGAACTGATGAATCCCCCTAGCATAGTGTATCCCGCATTCTATTCCCCTGCTTGCCATGTATCGAATGAATCTGTCTCTTTCCTCCATGACTCTGATCGGGTAAAGGTGATACACACACTCCTCAGAATACGGTGACGTCACAAGCCAGCTTAGATCTTCTAGCTCCTTATCGTAAAACCTTGCTATTTCTCTGCGCTTCTTGTTCTTCTCATCTAACTGCGGCAGCTGAGCAAGAGCCATTGCGGCGGAAGCCTCGCACATGTAGTAGTTCCAGCCCATGTCTTTCACATCATAGATCGGGCCAACGCGGTTCTTTGTTTCTATGCCACACCAACGCGCGTCATCCAACTTGTCTCGTTTTGTCTCATGGTCATTCAGTGTAATCGCACCGCCTCCAAATGTAGCCACATTCTTGACCGGATGAAAGCTGAAACACCCGAGATGCGAAAGTGCGCCCGTCCTTGTTCCATGATATGTAGCGCCACAGGCGTGCGCACAGTCCTCTATCACAAAGAGCTCCTTGTCTCTTGCCAGAGATGTCACGGCACCCATATCACAGGGTCTACCGGCGAAGTGCACAACAACGACTGCAGCCACATCTTCTGTCAGCTTCTTACGCAAATCTACGATGCTTATGTTCAATGAGGATTCATCCACGTCAACAAAGATAGGCTCTGCTCCCGCCAAGCGAATGGCATGTGCTGCCGAAACGAATGTCAGCGAAGGGAGAAGCACTTTCCGGCCGGTGCAGTTGATCGCCCTCAGCGCCAAGTAGAGTGCTGATGTTCCCGAGTTGACAGCCACAGTGTCACGACTGCCGACGTAGCGAGTGAATTCCCCCTCAAACTTCCTGACATAGGGTCCGCCGGCGCCGTTCGCCCAGAGACCGCTTTGGAAAACATCCCTTAGGGCTCGCAGGCAGGTCTCGTGTCGCGGAGGATCAAACAACTTAATCATGAAAACTCACTCAGTAGTAATGGGGAATGGAAGATATTATCATACTCGGTTAGGCACTGATGATCCGTCGAAATCATGTTGATCTTGACACAGAACGCTCTGACGAACTAATTCACGAGTTCCCAAGTGAGGGGTGTGCCGCGTGCCACATCTTTCGCGGCCTTCCGTCCCAGTATCTGTTCGAAATACTTCGGCAACAAGCCATATCCGGGTCTGATAGAGCGTACATTCTCTTCCGAGAACGTTTCACCTGTTTTCATGTCTTCAGTAACGAACAACGACCGTCTGAAGGCTATGCTTTGCGCCTCGTGCGCGGTGATGCCGTATTGAACTTGCCCAACAGCCGCTTCTACGGTACGAATTGAGTCGACCATTGTCTTGAATTCTTCAGGTTCCAGTGAATAGGCAGCATCGGGGCCTGTGACAGACCGCGACAGGGTGAGATGCTTCTCCACGATGCAAGCCCCTAGAGTCACAGCGGCCGTTGGAACACACGTAGTAAGACTGTGATCGGAAATGCCCACTGGTACATGGAATGTCCCTGATAGGTGTGGGATAGTCCTGAGATTCATCTCATCGGGGGAGGCAGGATATGCGCTGGTGCACTTGAGTAGAGCGATCTGAGCGGCACCTGCATGGCGGGCGGTCTGAACAGCTTCTTCAATCTCACCAAGCGATGCCATTCCTGTCGACATGATCAGGGGCTTGCCAGTACGTGCCATTCTCTCGACTAATGCTAGGTCCACCAGCTCGTAGGAGGCGAGTTTGTACGCTGGCATACCCGTCTTTTCGAGGAAGTCCACCGATGACAGGTCATATGCTGTTGAGAAGAGATCAATCCCCAAGTCGCGTGCAAGGACCTTGAGCTTCGGTATCCATTCCCAAGGCATGTAGGTCCCGCGATAAAGCTCGTAGAGCGAACGACCTTCCCACGGTGTGCCCTTACCGATCTGGAACCATCTCGTTGAGGAATCTATGGTGAGAGTGTCCGGCGTATAGGCCTGAACCTTTACCGCGTCAGCTGCGGCCTCCTTCGCCGCTCGGATAAGCTTAGCTGCCCGTTCAAAATCCTGATGATGATTTGCAGACAACTCCGCGACAACGTATGTAGGACAGCCCGTTCCGATTGCGCGTCCGTTAATTGCTATTCTGCTTTCCAACTGGGTGATCCCTGTCCAATAGTAAATGGGTGGCTGCATACCCATGAAACTTTGTCGTTCCTTTTCTCTTGTATCCAGCTTTGGCAAAGGCGGCAACTGAGGCTTTGTTACCACGTTTCACGTAAGCATGAATAAACCTCACGCTTCTGGCCTTGAGGAGTTTCTGTGAAGCCAGACGTAGCACGCTACTGCCGTAGCCCTTCCCTCGAAACTGCTGATCCAAGCTGACTGATACAGCGGCGTGATTTCCTCGGAGATCATATCGAACTTGCCCGATTGGCACACGGCTTTTGGTCATTGCGATATAGATGACACATTGTGAATCATTGAGTTTGGACTCGAACCATTTGACGTGTTCATCCCATCGCACCATTCCTGTCGAGAAGGAACTCCTGCGCACTCGAGGGTCGTTCCTCCACTGCCAGAGTAGTCTGCAATCCCCTTTTCGGGCTACTCTTAGACTGATGCATTTCCTATTCAGTCGCATGTGCCAGGACCCGCGAAGCTCCGTCGCCATCTATTAGTTTCTGCCCGCTTCGACTCATGCGTTCCCGTATTTCCTTGTGTTTCAACAAATGTGCTATACGTTCTGCCAATTCGGAAGACGAAAGACGATCATACCATCCCAAGCTGGAGGATATGCCTGCCATGTCCGCCCCTGTCGCCACCGACCGTTGGTTTTCGCTCGTGACTACTGCGAGGCTTGGTAACCCCATGAATGCTAACTCCCATACGGTTATGCCGGCTGCCGACACCGCGAGGTCCGCCCAGGCCATCAAGGCAGCCATATCTATTGCGTCCCTTTTCAGGCTAATCCCAAATGGCAAGTTCCCAATGGCTGCCCTTATCTCCTGAACGTGAGGGTTCCATCGCCCCACGGCAAGTTGCGCATGGAGACCCGGCACATCCACAAGTCCCAACGCTTGGATGACCTTGAGAGTCATGTTGTGATAATCAACGCCTCCGAATGTGACCAGAAGCCTCCGACCGACTTCCGGTATTTCTCGTTTCAGTCCCCGATATCTGAGGAACTCTCGTCTTAGCAATGCGTACTTGGGCCCGAGAAGGAGTCTAGTGTAAGGTGTTCTGCGCCGGTACAGGTCTTCGTTTGCATCGAAATTCTGATTCAGTACGATGTCAGCATAATAGTGGTCACACTGTCCATAATCATCGATGAAGAGAAGCTTGGCTCCGGACTCCTTGATGGCTCGCTGATAGTCTGCGCCGAATTGGTATCCGTCTGTTATGATCCAATCGGCATCGATCCGGCGCGCGAAGTCCCTAGTCTTGACGGCATCTTCAATGCTTCCCGGCTGTGCTTCCAATCCATTAGATTCAATATCCTCCCTGCACAGTCGAGTGCTTGCGGTATCCCCAGCCGTCACGAGGACAACACTCCCTCCGCGATCTTGCCAAGCTTGCGCGATCCCCAGGCAGCGCATTAGATGCCCGGAGCCGATGTGAGCGTCGACATCGGTGCGGAGAAGCAGGGTTCTCACGGGTTAGCATTCCTGTGGAGATTTCTGAGTGACGTTGCGATTGATGTTCGCTAGCCAAGGCTCTTCTGCTAGAATTCTCAGCACGTCTCGCCAGCTGAACGCATCATCGTTACCTAGTCGATTGTAGACAGCTTTCACAAACTCCAAGTCTTGAGGTGTGTCCACGGTCCATCTATGAGCACTGAAGTCTGCATCTCCTGTCACTGAAGCAAGTCGAAACTTGCCGGGATTGAGATAGACGTAGGGAGTCACATGTGCGCGGTGCCAAGGCTCCGAAGCCTCATGCCATGCGCGGCTGAGGCAGGTGCACGTCATTGCCTCGACATCCAACCCGCGAGGATAGGTTCGCTTAAGGACGTTGCTGGCGTAATCATAATTGGTTTCCAGCAATGTCCCTACAACCAGGTCTATCACCTCGGGTTCTACTAGTGGACAGTCCGCCGTCACCCGAACTATGTTGTCTGCCTTGTACGCTTTGGCAGCATGGTAGTATCGGTCCAACACATCAATCTCATTGCCTCGGAAAGAATGCCAGCCTCTCTCAGCACACGTCTCTGCGAGGACATCGTCACTGGTCTGCGTCGTAGTGGCTACCACGATGTCACCTATCATCCGTGCCCGAGCAACGCGATTGAGAACTCTGGCAAGAACTGGCTGACCACCCAAATCAGTCAAAACCTTGCCCGGTAGCCGGGCACTAGTCATTCTTGCTTGTACGATCGCGACCGTCCTCATGGCAACATGGCCCGCACAGATTTCTTCTCTTCTTGAAGACCTTTGTCACCTAGTTCTGAGACACCTGTTCGATTGCGAGGAGCTTCCGAAGCTCCTCCACGCTCATCTTATCCGCGTACAAGCTGGAGTATGGATGACTCGAACTGTCTAGTGGTTTCATGCTGCCGAGATCGTAGGCGAGTCCGAACCGCTGACGAACATCAGGATCGGGCAGAATAAGGTAGTCAGTTCCATCATCGAAGGCCAGCCTTGTCTCGTGTTCGTTGATAAGGACCTCATGTCGCTTCTCCCCAGGTCGCTCCCCTCTCTCCACGATGCCGACCGACCGATTGTGCACCTGCATGAACGCGTTCGCCAAATCCCTGACTACATATGCTCGCAGTTTCGGCACGAACACTTCCCCACCGACCGCTTTTGATGTAGTGCGGAGCACGAAATTGACCGCCTCATCCAGAGTAATAGAGAACCGGGTCATCTCCGAGTTTGTGATGATTAGAGGCTCTTCACGACTCAGTTGCTCTCTCCAGACTTGAACAACTGAGTCACTAGATCCAAGAACGTTCCCGTATCTAACACAGCTGAAGACCGTCTTTCGTTTTCCCTTGTAGTAGTTCGCTGAGCTGAATAGCTTCTCCATGCACAGTTTTGTCGCACCGTACAGGTTCAGGGGAGCGCATGCCTTGTCAGAGCTTATCCCCATGACAATCTCAGGTTCTGTCTCAATGGCACACTCGATCATATTCTGGCTTCCCAGAACGTTGGTCGCAATTGCTTCAGTCGGATTGTACTCGCAGCTTGGAATTATCTTCAGCGCAGCGCAATGGAAGATGATGTCACATCCTTCAAACGCTCTTCTGAGACGACGCGAATCTCTGACGTCACCTAGGAACAATCGAAGTCTGTCATCGCGGATCTTGCGCTCCATCTCATCCAGTTTCGATTGGTTGATGTCAAACGCAACGATCCTCTTCGCTTCGCTGCGAAGAATGTGTGTCACGAGATGGGACCCCAGACTACCGCAAGCGCCCGAAATGAGAACTGACTTGTTACTGAGCAACGGCAAATTCATGACCGTGACACTCCTGTAGCGTTCTCATGCGTACGATCCTCTATCATCGCAGAGATGAGTTTCACTATTCTTTGGGTGGCCTCTCCGTCGATTCTATAAAGGTATTGTTCGATGAATCTCTGCCTGTTTGATGACAATCTCGACGCGTCTCTAAGTAGGTCCACGATGGCAGGTGCAAGTTGGTCTTTCTCGCGAATGCCGATGGCAACACCTTGAGCAACGTAATCTGTCGATTCGGGCCTTTCACTGAGGTTCAGGATTATCACAGGCTTGCCCAATGCCACAGCTTCTGTCGCTGTTGTCGAATATGTCGTGATTAGCATGTCACTGACGTAAAGCTGCTCGAACGTGTCTGAGTCCTTGGGAGTCAGGACGGCTTTGATCCTATAATCTGCCAAGCATTCACTGATCATTCTTGTATGAATGTCCCGCTCCCCGGGGTGTTGCTTGATGATGAGCGTTGCACCAGTGACTTCCTGCATGGCTTCGAACACGACGGTCATGTAGTCGATGTTTTCCTGCGCACTGAAACAGTGGCACTGAGTGGCCCACAAGACAATTCTCTGATTCAACCCAATGCCGTATCTCTCTCGAAAAGCTTCTGTGGAGTAGATCTCGTGTGCGTGATAGAGCCTGTCATATCTGGGCTGGCCGGTCACGTCAACGCTGCCTTGAGGATATCCTATCTCTGTGAGGAAGTCTCTGTGATACGGTCCGTACACAGCTGTCTTGTCTGGAATCGGACAGAACGGGCTGTCCACGCTTCCCTCAGGCGACACTTGTCCTCTCAGACTCACATATCCGGGATGATATGGGTGGATGTCCCCGTGCTGCACTGCAAGCGTTGGCACTCTGTTTCTTTTTGCTGCAACCAAAAGCGCCCGTTCAAAGGGGGTCCCGTACTCTTCCTCAAGCAGTATCAGATCCGGACTCTCCTTTCGGATCATGTGCTCCGCCATTGCGATGTGACAAACAGCAGCAGGAAAGGTGTGAAGAAAATAATACTCGAGCATCGACACGACCGAGGGACCCATGCTCTTCCGAGCGTGGTCGCAAAGCTCAATAAACTTCGCGTCACGCAGCAGATCTGACCATATCTTCTTGAAATGCTCGTAGGCATCTCGCTCTGCTTTACGCGCATCGAGAGACCAGTAGAGATCGAATGGTCGATGCTCGACGTACCAGTGGTGGGCTTTGTCCCTAGCGATCCGGAGGCCACGCAGAAAGGGCCCCAGGCCTTTTCTTCTCAGGATCGGGTACACGCCAATGCACTCATACCCTGCGACGAGCTTTCTCATTATCGAGTCGAAGAACACATCAGATTTCCTGATTTGCCCCGTCTCTTCATCTATGACATATCTCCATTCCACGTCTTCTGAGGTAAACACGATCTTGGGCACTCTAGCAAGTGAGGGCTGCACTTTCTTCTGAGATATCTCCAATGCGAGTCTGAAGAAGGAAAGTACGATCATGCAGAAGAAGACCGCATTGACGACCAGATTCCTGAGCTCACCGTAGGTTCGCCCCTTCGGGGCCAAGGCTCGTCTGACCATTTTGAGAACTCTGAATTCACCAGGCAGTTCATCGGCAGGTTTTCTCCTCGAGAGTCGGTCTACGAAGTCATCAAATTCAAGATCTGCCCACCACCACATCGCTACGCCACGATACGATGTTAGCTCAAGCAGACTTCGGGAGGAAGAAAGGTTCGTCTTGATCGCAGTTCGTATCCAGTTCTTTCGATGGGTTACGGTCGACAGGGCCCTCATACCTCAAAGATGGCTTGAGTCGACTTGGGAGAACCGAAACCCAGTTCTCGAGAACCCCCACTAGAAATTCAGTTCCCTTTTCGGATGTCCAACATGTCCGCCGCTCAGAAGTATCGCCCACTTGCGTTCCAGTTCGTCCATCTCAGCCCTCTCCGCCTGTGTCACAAGTCCCTGAGCTTCCGACAGTTTGCGAAGAAATCTAAGCTGCATAAGCATCACGGGCACCCATGCCTCTTTCGTGTACCCTGGCGGTAACTTGTAATTGTAGGGATTTGCCTCGGTTGCTATGTCTTGTTCGCTGCTGAAGAGTCTGCTGCGTTTCATGTGGATCCATCCGGCTACGATGGCGATCGGCGCCCCCACAACCGTTGCGAGTAGAGCAAATGGCACGAAATGCGGGAACAGATCAAGCAGGGGCGGGAGGTTCTTGATCGCAAGATAGTATACCGTTACCAGCGTGGAGACGTATCCCAACATGAACGTGAGGTATGTCGAGTACCCCAGCCTGAAGTAGTACCATGCTCGGTAAAGCCACTTCGCACGTAGAATTGCTGCCAGCCTCAATTTCTAGGCACTTCCATTTCCATGAGTCGGCCTTGCAGATAAACCTCGCATCCAAATGAGCCGGCTTGCATGACCTGTCCAACTTTCTGTAGCGATCTAAATTCTTCTTTCGGAATGTGTCAAGATCGATGGCCATCTCAAAGGCAAATCATTCGTTGGTTCGGTCAGTTCTTCTCACCGTAATCATCTTGCCCACGGTTACACTCGGTTGCCTTCCAGATTGACGACCACGAAGACTTCTTCTCGCTGACTTTCGCAAACATGCAGACAACATTTCTTTGGATAAGCTGTTTATTGGCGATACGTGGTGTCCATAGGGCCTTTGTCCTGTAATAGAATACAAATGGAAGCCTCACCCAAGGATAACTTCTGATGTCTCTGAGATAGTGGTACTCTCCGTCACTGTATTGATCCACCAGCGTGAATCCTGCCTCCACAAATGCCTTCACCAGCGTTGATGGTTGCCAAAGGCTGTTGTAGGTGTACTCATCATGCTGCCATCGTAGGCAACAGCCCAGAGTTGGAGGAACAAACGATACGTAGACTACGCCTCTATCAGCCACTATCCGATACAGTTGAGAAACAAAGGCTCGAAGATCCTTGCAGAAATTTATTGAGTACTCGATTATTACGAGATCGAACGTGTCCTGCGTTACCTCATCCAAGCTATCAGAGTTGTAGTCATACTTGACTGCGTTGATGCCTAAGTGCTTCCGCATTCCATCAACCGCTCGCTGACTGAACTCTGTGACAACGGCTTTCTTGCATTTCGGACCGAGATGTTTGGTTAGGTACCCTGGTCCTCCGCTAATGTCCAAGATGGTCTTGCCAGAGACGTCCATGTCGTAGCGTTTGAATAGAGAGTCAAACCTTATCGGGAGAAACGCCCAAGCTGTTTCTTCGACAGGGATTCGCGAGACCTGAGCATAGTAGTCATAGAAAGCGCTTTCCCTCTCAACGACTTCTTGCACCCGATAAAGGTCATTAAGGTAACGCTTGAGCCGACTGAATCTCTTTCTAACTAGTAGTTCAAGAAAATACATCGGTAATATTCGCTCCATTGGGTATTGCGACTTCCTCGCTCGATGAATATTCCCGCAGCCGTTGCACTGAATCCAGTGATGCTTGTAACTGTCTATCGTAGTCACGCTTCTACTGCCGCACATTCTACACTCGGAGAACTGTTTCACTGTCATGTCATCATGCCTTCGAGAACTCTGAATTCCTCTCAGTGCAGCAGCAATGTCAAGTACGCAGAGAAGCCCAAACGCAAGTAGCACCATCCACCCCTTTTTCACTTTTCCCATCTGACATGTTGGGGTATTTGTGTGCGTTTCTCTTGGTGAAGTGACGGAAGTCTGGGTTGCAGCGGTCACGGTAGGCGCTCTCATTGATGTTCGAGTGTTGCTTTAGTTGTTCTCGCGTAACCGTCAACTCATGACCCTGTCACGTACCAGCTAGACTGCCACCCATACGCGGCTGCACTAGAGGAAAAGGGATCTTGCCAGGCGTCGGTATAGGTCCCGCACACGTTCTTGAAGCGGGCAGTTCCCCCGGTAGATTGGTATCCTATTCTCATGGTCCCGGTTCCCCTCCACGCGAACCAGTAGTCACCTGCGGGGAGATAGGTTGCTGAGGTGAAACTCCAGTCGTTCCAGCCTGTTGAGCTGGGGCTTGCTGAATCTGTCATGCACTTCAATGCTCCGGGATAGTCGCCGTTGTCGCCATAGACTGCGAATTTCGCTTCGCCCCCAACTGTCTTGACATAGACACTGATCTTCGTAGCCGTCAATGAGCTCGTCAGAGTGAACTTCTGGAAGTAGTAGAAGAAGTCCATGTAAACATCGAAAGTTGCAACCAAAGGCCATTTTGAAGCGCTGCTTGTATGGAGCTCGGATCTGCTGCCACCCAATTCCAACTGTTATCATCGTAGATGGGTAACCGAAAGCTCCGCGTCTTGTGGCCGTGAAAGAATATTGAATTGACGGTATTGGCGGTTTCGGAAAGTGTGGCTTTCGTCGCTTTCGCATCGCATTGGTCTAGACATAAGTGAAGTAGAGGCTGTCGCTGTAGGAGCTAGTGCTTGCGCCAACATCGAATGTGCTTGGAAGGCTACTATAGCTTGTAGCTTTGTAGATCTGTGTGCCAACACCTATTGTGGCTTTGAATGTCACAATCTGCGCTGGTGTCTTTTCAACTAGTAGACCGATCCAGTAGTTGCCTGCTGACAAGTAAACAGGAGTCGCAAGAGTGACTGTTTTCCAACCCGTCGCGCCAACTGTCCACTCGTCGTTTCCTGCGACTAGGCTGCCGGGATAGTTAGATCTATCACTGTAGAGCCCCACTCGTATTCTTGCGCCCGAACCGTAGGATTGAATGTAGACCGTGATTGACTGAACTGTTCCGGCTTCGCTCAACGTGTACATGTATGCTTTGAGCATCCCAGCCGAAAAAAGATTGTCAGTGGCACCAACATCTGTCTTGCCGAGATTGGTTGGCGGGTGGCTAGTTACCGTTACTGTGCTCGTGCTAGTCGTGTATTGCACTGTTGTCCAGATGCCTTCAACCACGCTTGTCACAATGGACCAGATGGTCGAGGTGGTCCAGCTGGTCGTCGTAGTGAAGATGGTTGTTGTGATGGTGACATTCGGCGCTAGCTGAGGGAAGAACGAGGCGCCAGCATAGAGACCCGAACCCAGGGACAGCAGCACCACAAGAACCAGCAACACCGCCATCAGGACGGAACGGCTTCGTCGGTTATCAGAAGCAGAACCATCAGCTCTACCGCTCTTCTTCAATTATCCGAACACCTCCTCCCCATCCACAATCGTACTTTCGGGATCTTCAAACCCTTCCCAACCATGACCCTACCAAACGTGACACCAAGCAACGATATGAACCCGAGGTAGGCCAAGGGGCTCGATACGCCAGCGCTAGCTAGACTAGTAGATGTCATGTAGACCACCCTCGTACTTGTCGAGGTCGATGTCCCCGTGTAGATAGTTGTCGTCACGGTCGTATATTTGGTCTCCGTCGTAGTACGAGTTGACGTTTGAACCTGCATGACTTGGGCTGAAGTCGCGGCCAACGGAGCCAGAGTCACGGTGGTCGGAACCACGATCGTGCTCGTTGACCTCTCCGTGCCAGTATAACTAGTGAGCGTCGTGGTCGTGTAGCCAGTTATCGCTGTGGTGCCAGTCGAGGTTACAACCTGTGTGGTTTGGACCGTGGAGGTCGCGACCGACGGAGCTAAAGTGACTGTTGTGGGAACCACAATCGTGCTCGTGGACGTCTCAGTGCCAGTGTAACTAGTCACCGTCGTAGTGAGAATTGATGTAACATATTGAATGCTCTGCGCGACTGAGGGTACAGTCAACGGAACCAAGACAACAGTTGTGACCGTCAGAATCGTACTCGTGGAGGTGGACGTGCTGTAGGCCGTAACGGTCGTTGTCGTGGTCCCATATGAGAATGAAGTGGAATTCTGTATGACTGTTACCGAAACCGTGCCTGTGGATTCGGTCGTTGTCTGCGGTTCAGAGGATCCGATGGTGAACGTGTACTGTTTCACGTTGTTCTGTTCGTCGAGTTCCGCGATCTGATTGTCAGGGTCTACGACCCATTGCGTGGTATGTGTGCCCGCCGTTGCTGTGAGTGGCCCTACAAACCATTGCTGAACCTCGCCTGCCGTAATGTTGTCCGGCCCGCCACGACCGTAGTCACTATCATAGTAGACATCCAGATAGTACCCGTTGGCAGCCTCCTGTCCTAGATTCTTGATACTCGCAACTATGTTGAATGACTCGTTAGGGGCCAAGTCGGTTCCGGCCACCGGCACGCCAGGAACCGAGACCCTCTCAAGCCATATACTGTCAACCGTGAGATCTGAGGAACCAGCGTACACCGGGAAACTAAGCGTGCTGAGCGCAATCAATAGACCAATCAGGAAGCAGAGGCAGCTCAGCGCCGCCCTCGCACGGACCACTTGTGCTCGATGCCCTCTTAGTTGAGGACGGAGAAAAGTCCCCCATAAACTTTGGCGTGTCTCAACGAGTGTTCCATGCTTGGGGGATCTGGTATGCTAGCATTTTCGGCGGGTCAGTACCATCCTACTGTTGGCTGGGCCTTTCTCTCCGGAGGGGGTACTCTCTCGCTTCGTGAGCGTTCGTTGATTTCCTCTTTTCCGGGGGAGGTATCCGTCATGTGTCCCTGGTGATACGTGCGGACGATCCGGTTTCCCTTCCACTGTCTTGCCAGAAGACTGCATACATCTATTATGGGAAGGCGACAGAGCAGTATCGTCATGTGCTAGGTGTAATAACCGTGAAGAGAACTGTGGTCGGCCTCATAATTGTCTGTGCAGTACTCCTATGGGCAGCCTCCCCGATCTTTCTAGGAAGCCCTGAACACGTTCTCACGTTGGCTGTCAACTTCAGCACGAACACCGACTGTCCCGCTGATCCAGCATGTTTCACACTAGAATTGCAGAACCGTGGACCATGGCCCATCGCAATCGACACAATAGAACTACAGTTCTATCCATCCCTGATTGGTCCCAGTGTGAGCATCAACTGGTTGGGACCCGAGCCGGGGAAGAACCTCATGCTGATGCCGTTCTCCGGACACACATACATTTTCTGGATCAAAATAATGGGCGGCCTCAGCCCTCCAGACAAAGTCTATGCGATTCTGACAGCCAACATCACGGTACTGTATGTGCCCCACTACGTAGTGTTACACAGCGGGAAACGCTAGCGTGCGACGACAGCCTTCCGGCCCTGCTGGTTCTCTTATCCCTCAGATACCCTTCGTGATGTTCGTCAGATGACGATCTTGGAATCCTCCAACTTCTGCCGGCGGTGACCCCGTGGCTAGCCATGATAGCGAGTACTGACATGAAGCCAAGATAGGCCAATGGACTCGATGCGTCAGCTCCTGCTCCTCCTTGACTCACGGTTACGGTCGTGTAGACCACGCTGGTACTTGTAGAGGTCGTCGTGTTTGTGTAGTTGGTCACTGTTGTCGTGGAAGTTGAGGTCAGATACTGGGTGCTTTCGATGGTTGAGGTCGCGGTCAACGGGACCAAGACAATGGTTGTTGGAACCAATATTGTGCTCGTAGAAGTCTCCGTGCTGGTGTAGTTAGTCACCGTCGTCACACTTGTAGAGGTTAGAAACTGGGTGCTTAGGGCGGTTGAGGTCACAGTAGACGGAACCAGCACAACAGTTGTCGGAACCACGACCGTACTCGTTGAAGTCTGCGTACCAATGTAATTCGTAACCGTGCTGCTAAGTATCGACGTCAGATACTGAATGCTCTGCACAATTGAGGTCACAGTTGACGCAACCAAAGCAACGGTTGTGGGGATCGTACTTGTCGAAGTGGTCGTGCTAGTGTAGCTAGTCGTCGTTGTGGTAAGGACTGAGGTTAGAAACTGGGTGCCTTGGTCGGTGGAGGTAATCGTCAACGGAACCAACACAACAGTTGTGACAGTAGGGATCGTACTCGTCGTCGTGGTTGTGCTGGTGTAGCTCGTAGACGTCTTGTTGGTTGTCATCGACAGGTACGATGTTGAGGTCACAGTCGACGCGGACGTGGCAGTTACAACGACTCTGAGCGCGTAGACTGCGACAGCAGTTCTCTCGCTGGGATACCCGCTCCCAACGTAGACTGTGCTCAAGGGGTTAGCTCCCTTGTTGACGCCGTCAAGTTCCCAATGATCGAAAAGATAACTGGATCCCCCGACAGTCACGCTTGATGCTGCAGTGAACGGGCCGCTCATGAAGGAGTTGGGCGAGGTAATGTCAAAGTCAGTATTCATGTAGGGGGTCGGAGGGCTGCCAAGCGATATCAATACTCCAGTTATTGGTGAACTCTGTAGGTGGAGAACGTACGGCGTCGTAGTGCCTGTCATGGACCAATGCCATACGCCCTGATTTGCCGTCCGAGCGGTCCGCGTGTTTACCGTTGTAGGCACACTATACCCAGTCGAAGCGGCGGTGTAATGGGCAACACTGGTGTGCCCATGTTGGACTGTAAACTGGAAGTATGGAACATTCGTGTAGGATGGAGATGGTCTGTACGGCACTCCTTCCACCGCACTTGCCGGCGAGAACATGCTATAATCGTAGACGATAGAAGTGCTTGGAACCGCGTATGTCATCGACCAAGTTGACCCGGACGTCGTATCAGTAATCGAGAACGTAGCTTGAGGAGGAGATATGGAAGACGGAGACATCGATGCTACATAGGAGTGTCCCACAACATATGACACTGGTATGTTGGTTATGTGATAGTCAGAAGGCGACGTTGCAGGACAGTTGTTGTTCTGAATGTTCCATTGAACTGGCACATACGGAGGCGAGTTGAACTGAATGCTGAATTGAAACCAAACACAATTACTGCTGCTCGAACCGTACGCGATATTTATTGGCAGAATCAAAATGGCCTCATTGCTTGCCCAACCCTCAATGGTGTTCGATACCGCCGTGAATGATGTCGAGTACCCGCTGAATGTTCCTTGGAGACTAGTCCAATAATCGATGATCCACCATCTGTCATTAGTTCCGCCAGGAGAAGTCTGTAACTGATATCTCGACAACGTTCCATTGGGGGGGAGCGACGGGCGTAACCCTAGGCTGAGAAGCATTCGAGGACATGATATTGGTCTGCCCGTTGATATTGCTCATCGGACTAGCGGTTGCTTTGCTGGTGCTTGTCGCAGTCGTCAGATCTGACCAGATTCGTGACCTATGCTCACTGACCCGGGCTGACAAAGAAGCTCCTGTCGTAAGTGGAAAGCACGCGAAGGTGACTAAGACCATCAGAAGACATGGTAGGTAGTAGCGAACCCGACCTTCACGCTTCCTAGGCAAGTCTTCCACGCAACTACTCCGTTGTCGACGGCTGTCGCAGTGAGAAGCCTAACCGGTCTCCCAAAGATTGAAAGGCCATTACACTGAGACGTGTCGTACGTCGTATTTAGCACATCACAAGAGAGCTATTAGAAAACTCGCCTGGCCAGCATATTCACGGGTTCCACACATGAGACAGCGTCCGTTGACGATCTGGATTGTTCACAAGGGAACAAGGGTACACGCTTGATGGCGCGATCGTAACTAGGGTAACTGTCACCCCTGTTTTGTGCGCTCAAATCTAGGGTGTACTACGCCCAGTATTACACCCTCGTTTTGCGGTTTCAGTACGCTCAAGTGGGCCGCCAAAGTCTCCCGCACATACTCAGAGACCGTAATTCTGGTGACGGCGCGGGATATGTGCTCAAGTCCGAGCTGAATCAGTCTCGGTTGGAGCAAACTTGCGATACTAGGTGCTCGTCCGTAGGATCTCGAACATGTCTGACAGTCTGTTTATCTCAAACGCCGGTTTCTCTTCGGCAGTTTTCGGTGTGCTTGTCCGATGCGCTCCAGTCTTGATCCTTACGGTGATCATCTTGGCCGCATTTGCAGGCACGATTTCATTCGCCAAATCGGAACCTACGAAGACCGACCGTTCAGGCTTCACGTTGCCTAGTCTCTCGAGTGTCCTAGATAGCGTGTCCGTGGTGAGTTTCTCGGATCCTGTCTCTTCGGAAATAGTGACGGCGTGGAACACGTACTCCAAGCCAAGCTGGATCAATTTCTGCCACTGCTTCACGGCTCGGCCCTTTGAGGCGACACCGAGCTTGTACCCGGCATCTCTGAGTTTCAGGAGCGTGGGGGCGGTGTCCGGGAACGGCGTTAGGTAGATAGGGCTCGTCGCACGGTAAGCGACTACGCCTGCTGCTATGACCTCGGGGCTCCATTTGAGGCCTAGACGTTCCAGCAACGTGTCGAAGTGTCTTGTGTCGTCCGGGCCTCTCTCCTTAGCGATCTCCTCCAGCTTCCGATAAGCTGTTTCAACGTCGATGGGCAGCCCGGCTGATTTCATCGCCATCACAGCGCTCATTCTGGAAGCGCTCAGCTGTTGAGACGTATCATATAGCACGTCATCTATCGAAAATAGTAGAGATTCAACTT
>Ga0315279_10001493_pt1 | contig 38769 bp, 35 predicted proteins | sample YL17G06_20_MG_FD_203694 | JGI IMG/M metagenome (GOLD analysis project Ga0315279, IMG submission 203694) | Sediment microbial communities from Yellowstone Lake, YNP, Wyoming, USA - YL17G06_20 | ecosystem: Environmental > Aquatic > Freshwater > Lake > Sediment | place: USA: Wyoming | collected...
AAGAATGCGAAATCCCTATCTGGCATGACGACCAGCAGGGAACAGCCTGTGTCACGGTGGCCGGGCTCATCAATGCGTTGAAAATCGTCAAAAAGAAGATCGACGAGGTGAAGATCACTATCGTCGGCGCCGGCGCTGCCGGAGTCGCCATCGCCCGCTTATTGATGTCAGCTGGAATTACGCCGGGCCATATGCTCTGCGTCGATTCCAAAGGCATTCTCCACAGAGACAGAAGCGACAGAGACATCCTTCAGAACAAGTTTAAAGAGAAGTGGGACCTCTGCCTCAAGACAAACGCAAAGCAGGTTAAGGGCGATGTTCCCGACGCCATCAGGGGCGCAGATGTCCTGATTTCTTGTTCGACGCCCGGACCCGGAACCATCCGGAGGGACTGGATAAAGACTATGGCCAAGAATTCCATCGTCTTCGCTTGTGCCAATCCCGTTCCCGAGATCTGGCCGTGGGAAGCCAAGGAAGCCGGCGCCCGCATCGTGGCCACCGGCCGCTCCGATTTTCCCAACCAGGTCAACAACTCTCTCGGATTTCCCGGCATCTTTCGCGGCGCCCTCGACGTGCGGGCCAAAACGATCACGGATGAGATGTGCATCGCCGCGTCAAATGAATTGGCCAAGGTCGCTCAGGACAAAGGAATTCACGAAGAATACATCATCCCCACTATGGATGAATGGGAAGTCTTCCCCAGAGAGGCTGTCGCCGTCGGCGGCAAAGCCATAGAGCAGGGCGTTGCCGGGAAAAATATCCCTGCCAAAGAACGGTTCAAGATGGCTGAGGATACCATCAAGAAGGCCCGCGCTGAAGTTCAGATGCTGATGAAACAAGGCTTCATCATCGACCCGGACAAATGACGTCAGAAAGGATTGAAAAGGAAATTTGACTTTATATCGGAAGTTATGATATGAACTTTTTATCCCCAGACTCCAAACTGGCCCTCAGAATCGCCTGGTGAAGTGGAAGTCCAGGAGCCGGAAGGGTGAGACAAATTTTGAAGGAGGACAGATCATGAAAGGTCTCACAAAAAATCTTGTTTTGGTTCTGGCGATTGCGGTGGTGCTGACCGGCTGCAAACAGCCCACCCAGCTGATCGATGACGCCAAAGCAGCCATCGAAGACGTGACGAAAGCCGGCGCGGACAAATACGCTGCCGACGATCTCAAAAAGCTGAACACTGATCTGACAGCCGCTCTGGACGAAGTCAACGCCCAGGACAAAAAATTCTTAAAGAAATTCGGGACGGCCAAGGAAATGCTGACCAAGCTGAAGACCGACGTTGACGCTTTGAAAGCGGCCCTGCCGGCCAAGATCGAAGCGGCCAAGAATGCGGCCATCCAGCTTCAGAGCGAAGCCAAAGCCGCCATCGATGAAGCCAAGGCTCTGTTGGCCAAAGCCCCCAAGGGCAAAGGCACGGCGAAAGACATCGAGGCCATGAAGGCTGAGCTGACTGGCGCGGAAACAGCGTTCGCTGAGATCCAGACCGCTCTCGACGCCAAGGATTACATCGGGGCCGCCGACAAGGCCAAGTCCATCAAGGAAAAAGCCGCCGCTGTCACCAGCCAAGTCAAAGCCGCCATCGAAAAGAAAAAGTAACGGGCAAATAAGTCGGATAAGCTCGAATTTTCAATCCGACAGCGGTTTCGTTTGAAGACACTGTCGAGAACGAGTGGAGCCTTATTACTCGGAACCTTTCTTTTTCTTTGCTCGTGTAAAACGCCGCTGGCTCCTCCAGAGGCCCAACAGGCCGAAGTCCTGGATCAGGCGCTCTGGAGGAGCGGTGCTTCTTTTTACGCCCAAGAAAATTACGTCCAGTTCAAACAGTCCCTGAAAAGCGCTAAAGAGAAGATCGCCAGGGAAAAGGCGAAATTCGGCTGGTTCAGGGATTATGAGCCCATTCGAGCCGAATTCCGAGAGCTTCTTCAAAACGGGGAAGATCTCCTCGCCAAGGTCGAGGGGCTCAAGTCATCCAAATCAAAATATTATTCCGAGCAAGCGGCCGCGCTCTCGGCCCGCATCGAACGGCTCAAGCAAATGACGGACTATTTCAACGAAAACGGGCCGGTCAGGAAGAACCTTGCCCAGGCCGAGATCAAGCTGAGCGAAGCCGGGCTGCTTCTGCAGAAAGAGCAATTTGAGTCTATGGGGAATTATCTTTCCGACAGCATGACCTTTATCCGCCAGGCCGAACAGGCCATGATGGATGTCTTGAGCCGCTATATGGACAGGAAAGAGCTCGAAAAATGGCGGCGATGGGCCGACGAAACTATCGTTGAGTCTAAAGCCAAGGAGACCATCGCTATCCTTGTCAATAAGCTGGAGAGAAAATTGACGCTCTACAAAAAGGGCGTCGCCGTGGGCAGCTATGATATCGGCTTGGGGAAATACGGCCTGTCGGACAAGCTCTATTCGGGAGACGAAGCGACGCCGGAAGGAAGATACCATATCATCAGGAAGATCCCGAGCAGTCCCTTTTACAAAGGCCTCCTGATCAATTATCCGAACGAAGAGGATCAGAAGGCTTTCGCCCTGGCCAAGAACAAGGGGCTTGTTCCGGCCGAGACCGGCATCGGGGGCTATATCGAGATCCACGGCGGAGGCAAGGACAACCTTACCAAGGGCTGTATAGGCTTGAACGACAGGGACATGGATGAGATCTACAGGCAAGCTGAGGTCGGCACGGCCGTGACGATCGTCGGGGCGGTGTCCGTCGAGAATACGATTTTGGCCGATATCAAGAAGTTCGAAAAAAATGGCTAAGAAAAAGACCGTCCTGCGGACCCTGATCATCCTCGCCTGTGTTTTTGTCTGTCTGGAGATCGCTGGATTTGCCATTGAAATTTTCGGCCTGTCAAAAAAATCGGCCGCCGAGGGTGGACCGCTGTCGGCCGGAGAAAGCTTGAAAGAGCTGCAGGCGAAAAATTCGCTTTTGACGAACAGGCTCAAGGCGTTTTTGCCGAAAGGCATTTTTATCGTCATCGACAGCGCCGGAAACAGACTTTATGTCATGCAGGGCCAAAAGGTATTGAAGGAGGTCGTCGTTTCCTGTGGGTCCGGCGATATCCTTGAAGAGCCGGCCGGAAAACGCACTTGGATCTTCGACACGCCCCGGGGAGAATTCAACGTGACATCCAAGCTCGTGAATCCAACATGGATCAAGCCGGACTGGGCCTTCATCGAGGAAGGAGACAAGCCGCCTGCCAATTACAGCGAGCGCATCGACAATGATTCCCTCGGGGATTATGCTCTCGGTTTCGGCGACGGATATTTCATTCATGGGACGCTATACACGATCCTGCTGGGGAGGAACGTCACCCACGGCTGCGTCCGCGTCGGAGACAAGGATCTCAAAGAGGTCTTCCAAATCGTGCCGATGGGCGCGCGAATTTATATCTACTAAGGGATCATGCGAAAAAAAGCCGGAATATTGATATTTTTGATGGCGGTCGGAACGATCGCCATAAAGGCCGAAGAGATCGCCAAGATTTCAGAACAAAACAAGCTTCTTGAAAACGAGCTTGCTTTGGCCAGGACCCCGGCTTCCTATATGGTTATAAACGTTCAGAATCAAACGATTTCTTTAAAAGCAAGGGGAATGACCTTGAAAAAATGGGAGATTAAGAGTTCGAAAATCTGGGGCAGACCCATTCCTTCTAAAACCTACAAGCTGGTCAAAAAAAGCGCGTTGTCGCAGCCCAAGAGACCAAATATCACGCCCGACAAGGAAGACATAAAGGATAGGAAAAAAGCCAAGGACGGCGCAACCGATCTGGGAGTCCTCGAGCTCAAAAATATGCCCGTCCATTACAGCCTTTCATTCGAGAATAGAATCCATATTTCGGTGCGGCCAAAAACCAAGAGATTTTGGCCGACGATTTTGAATATTGGGAAATTCATCTCCTGGTTCACCTATCTTCCGCTGAAAACGCTCTGGCTGACTATTATAAAAAAGGATTTCACGGAAATAGAGTTAGTCCTGCCCAGCGAAAAAGAAGCTCAGGGAATTTATTGGTCTTTTCCGGATGGTCACATGACAATAATTTGCCTGCCAAAAAAGAGTTGACCTCGCTCAGATTGGTTCTTGGAAAAACCGCTATGCTCATAAATATATAATATTCAATGATTTAAATATATTAAAAATATTATTAAAATATACTTGACAATTAGATACTCATATTATATATTATTATCCTACTAAATGAGGAGGATTGTAAAATGACAAAGATCATTGGAATTGACCTTGGCACAACAAATTCAGTTGTAGCCATAATGGAGGGCGATAACCCCGCCGTCATCGCCAACGAAGAAGGCGGCCGGACCACGCCATCCGTAGTCGCTTTTACCTCAAAAGGAGAGAGACTTGTCGGCCAGGTGGCGAAACGCCAGAGAGTGACCAATCCCGAAAACACGATATATTCGATCAAAAGATTCATGGGGCGCCGCTACATGGAAGTCCCCGCAGAGATCAGGCAAGTTCCTTTTAAAGTCACCGAGGCTCCGAACGGCGACGTGAGGGTCGAAGCCCTAGGAAAAAAGTATTCTCCCCCTGAAATTTCGGCGATCATCCTTCAGAAGCTGAAAAAAGCCGCCGAAGATTATCTGGGCGAGAAGATCGAAAAAGCCGTCATTACGGTGCCGGCGTATTTCAATGACAGCCAAAGAAAAGCGACCAAGGACGCCGGCACAATCGCCGGCCTAGAGGTCGTCCGGATCATCAATGAGCCGACCGCGGCGGCCCTAGCCTACGGGATGGACAAGAAAAAAGACCAGACGATCGCCGTCTACGACTTCGGCGGAGGAACGTTCGACATCTCTATCCTTGAGGTGGGAGAGGGTGTCGTCGAAGTCAAATCGACAAACGGGGACACGCACCTGGGCGGCGACGATATCGACCAGCGCATCCAGGACTGGATAGTGTCGGAATTCAAAAAAGAATCGGGCATCGACCTGACCAAGGACAAAATGGCCGTGCAGAGGTTGAAAGAGGCCGCGGAAAAGGCCAAGATCGAGCTTTCGACGACCATGGAGACCGAGATCAACCTGCCCTTCGTCACCGCCGACGCTTCGGGCCCGAAACACCTTCTGATGAAGATGACCCGGGCCAAGCTCGAGCAGCTCGTGGAAGACATTATTCAGAGGTCCGTCGCCCCGGTCAAACAGGCGATCTCCGATGCCAACCTCAAGTCGTCCGATATCGACGAGATCATTCTCGTCGGCGGCCAGACCCGCATGCCGAGGATCCAACAGCTCGTCCGCGACCTGGTCGGGAAGGAACCCCATAAAGGCGTAAACCCGGACGAAGTGGTCGCCGTGGGCGCGGCCATTCAGGGCGCTGTTCTTTCCGGCGACGTAAAAGATGTTCTCCTCCTGGATGTGACCCCGCTGACCCTGGGCATCGAGACCCTGGGCGCCGTGTTCACCAAAATGATTGCGCGCAATACGACCATCCCGACCAAGAAGACCGAGATATTCTCGACGGCCTCGGACAATCAGCCGAGCGTCGAGATCCACGTTCTCCAAGGCGAGCGGGAAATGGCTTCGGACAATCGGACGCTGGGCAGATTCCATCTCGACGGCATTCCGCCCGCACACCGCGGCGTGCCCAAGATTGAAGTGACGTTCGACATCGATGCCAACGGCATTATCCATGTCACGGCCAAAGATACGGGCACGAGCAAGCAGCAGGCCATCACGATCACCGGGCACAGCGGCTTAGATGATAAAGAGATTAACCGCATGGTGAAAGACGCCGAGAGCCATTCCGCCGAGGACAAGAAACGCCGCGAGGTCATCGAGGCGAAGAACCAGGCCGACCAGCTCGTCTATAGTCTCGAAAACCTCCTCCGTGAGAACAAAGATCGGATCCCCGAAAGCGAAGCTGAGCACGTCCGGGCTGAAATGGAGAATACCAAAAAGGCCATCGAGAGCGAGAACATCGACCGTATCAAACAGACCATGGAGAGCCTGTCCCGAGCGTCGCACAAGCTGACCGAGATGATGTATCAGCAGGCCTCCCAGCAGCAATCTCAGCCCCCCGGCTCCGGACAACGGCCATCTTCCGAGGGTTCTGCGGGCCCGGGAGGCGGCAATGAATCTGGAAGCAACGAGGGCGAGGTGATCGACGCCGAAGTCGTAGACGAAGACAAGAAAAGTTAAGGCACCAAGAACGGCCCGTTCTTGTGTATGATAAGATGGGCCGGGAGGGCCATGAACAAAGATTACTATCAGGTTCTCGGGATCGATCGGAAAGCATCTCTTGCCGAGATCAAGAAAGCCTACCGGAAACTCGCCCGGAAATATCATCCCGACCTCAACCCCGGCGACAAATCGTCCGAAGCCAAGTTCAAGGAGATCCAGGAAGCCTATTCCGTCCTCAGCGATCCGAAGAAGAAAGGCCAGTACGATCAGTTCGGGTTTGTCGGAAACGTCGCGCCGGGAGGGGATCAGGAGGGAGCGTCCCCGTCCGGATTCGAAGGCTTCAATTTCTCCGATTTCGGAACGTCGTCGTTCCGCGATTTTTTCGAGAATATTTTCGGCGGAGCGGCGGCCGGACGGGGGGCCCAGACTCCCGTCCAGTCCGAACGAGGCGAAGACCTGATCTATACGATGAAGGTTGGGTTCGAAGACGCGATCCGCGGGCTTCAGACAAAGATCAAGCTAACCCGGATGGTGAGCTGTGCGAGCTGTCAAGGATACGGATCGATCCGAAACAGCCGGCAAAATGCCTGTCCTGCATGCGGCGGCAGCGGCCGGGCATACATGCAGCGGGGATTCATGAAATTTTCCTCCGCCTGTCCAGCCTGCGGCGGCAGCGGAGCGGCGCGCGGCGAGGACTGTTCGGATTGCCGGGGCCAAGGCCTCGTTCAAAGGACCAATCTCATTAATGTCCGGATCCCGGCCGGTGTGGACAGCGGCTCCAAAGTGCGAATTCCTGGGAAAGGCAACGCTGGTCCCAACAACGGTCCGGAGGGCGACCTCTATATCATGATCGAAGTGACGCCGCATCCGCTTTTCAAAAGAGAGGGCTCGAACGTTTATATCAAGGTCCCTATCACCGTCCCCGAAGCGACGCTCGGGGCAAAGATCGAGGTCCCGACGCTCGATGGCAAGACCACGATCAAGATCCCTCCGGGAACGAAATCGGGCCAGAAATTCAGGCTACGGGAAAAAGGGGCGCCGCTCCCGGGCGGCCGCTTCCGCGGCGACGAATTCGTCGAGGTGACGATCGTGCCGCCGCCTTTTGGTGACCAGCGGGTTCGCGAGCTGATGAAGGAGTTGGAAAAAATCGGAGGCGAGAACCCTCGGGCCGACATGGGAATGAACTAAGATGAGGCGGAAATCAGAGGCCAAGGAAGGCCGGACCTTTTACCATATCAGCAGCGTTTCCCAGCGCTACAACATCCATCCCCAGACGCTTCGGCTTTACGAACGCGAAGGGCTGCTCCAACCGTCCCGGAGCGAAGGGAACACGCGGCTTTACACCGACGACGATCTCAAGCAGCTCGAGCTCATCCTCAACCTCATCCGTGACCTGGGCGTGAACCTGGCCGGCGTCGAGGTCATCATCAACATGCGGAAAAAGATCGAACAAATCGAGGCCGGCGTCAACGAGCTGCTGGAATTCGTCAAAAAGGAATTCTTCTCGGGGCGGGAGGACGAGTTCGAGAAGAAGCGGAGCCTCGTACCGATCTCCCAGACCAAGATCGTGAAAGTCGAAAAAACAGACTGAGGAATAGGGTACATATACCTCCGCATAACTCACCCGGGTCCACAGAGCTATGAGTACCCGATAAATAAAGAAATGGAATATCGCGACGCCCTCGAATCCAGGAACCTGCGTCTTTATCTGGAGCAGATTTCAAAATTCCCGGTCTATTCGGAAAAGGAGGAGAAAGAGCTCGGCAAACACATCCATCAGGGCGACCGGGATGCGCTCGATAAGCTGATCGAAGGCAACCTCCGGTTCGTCGTGTCCTACGTGAAAAAATATCAGGGCATGGGCATGAGCCTCCTCGACCTCATCAACGAGGGCAACCTCGGCCTGATCGAAGCGGCCAAGCGCTATGATCCGCATCGCAACGTCAAATTCATCTCGTATGCCGTGTGGTGGATCCGCCAGTCCATCATCCACGCCCTGACCCAGTATTCGCGCATCTACCATATCCCGCAGAAGCTCTCGGACCAGATCCTGCAGATGAAACGGAAGGTCGCCCAGCTCAAGTCTGAGCTTGGACACGAGCCCATGCGCGAAGAGATCGCCGCGAGCATGGGGATCTCGACGGACGACGTGGAAGACCTCGAGCTGCTCGAAAGGAAGGAAGTCTCGCTGAGCGACCGAATCAACGAGGACGATATGGAGATGGAGGAAAAGATCGAGGACGAGATCTCGCCCTCGGTAGAATACCAGATCATCAAGGACTCCATCCAGCACCAGATCCGCGGCCTGATCGGCGAACTGGATGAAAAGGAGGCGCTTGTGCTAAAATTGCGTTTCGGTCTGGATGATGACCAGCCGAGGACGCTTCAGGAGATCGGAGACCGGCTCCATCTGACGCGGGAACGGATCCGCCAGATCGAGCAGAAAGCCATGCGCAGGTTGTCCCGGTCCGGCAAGCTCCAGCAATTGAGAGGATATCTGAACTGATGACCGAAAAACCTTGCCCTGCCTGTCAGGACACCGGCTGGGTCCTCGAGGAAGCTGAAGGACGGGCCCTGGCCAAGCGCTGCAAATGCTTTCAGAATAAGCAGGACCGGCTTCTTATTGAAAAAGCCAACATTCCCAAGCGTTACCGCAATTGTTCGTTCAATAATTTTGACATAGTTTTTGAACGTGAATCTGATTCAGAACAGAACAGGAAACTCAATGAATCTCTTCGCAACGCGTTGATGATTTCAAAAAAATTTGTCGAAAATTTCCCTGTTCAAGAAGTCGGACTCCTGTTCGTAGGCCCGCCAGGCGTGGGCAAAACGCACCTGGCCGTAGCCATCCTCCGCGATCTCATCCAAAAAAAAGGTGTGTTCTGCTTGTTTTATGATTTCCGAGACCTGATCCGGGATATCCAGAGCACCTTCACTCCTGATTCTGTCATTTCGGAATCCGATGTCCTCGAACCCGTCTTTGAAAGCAACGTGCTTATTTTGGATGAACTCGGTTCAAAGCGTTCCTCCGCTTGGGTGGAAGAGATGGTCTTTTATATCATTAACCATCGTTATAATCAGAAAAAATTGACGATTTTCACCTCGAATTTTTTAGACAGCAGCGACGAGGAAGATACCCGGCAGACCATGTTTAAGAAGAACGATTTCAAAAAAGGGGATGATTCCCTCGTCGATCGAATCGGCTATCGCTTGAGATCACGGATCTACGAGATGTGTAAGGTCGTCGAAATGTCAGGCGACGATTATCGAAAATTTGCCCGCCAGGCGAGTTATAAAAAGTTTTAAAGAACAATAAAAAATTGTCGATCCTTCGCGAATTCCCCCGGAGAGCGCTCTTTCGCTTAAAGACTTAATTCAGGAATTCGGAATGTGTCGGCGAATTATTTTAGCCGTGCCGCCAGCTTTTCGTAATTCTGCCAAATCTCGTAGGGGACATGGCGGCCGAACGGGTCTAGAAATTTTTTGATTTCCAGGATCTCGTCCCGCCATTCTTCGGGCCTGACCTCGAACAGCTTTTCCATGGCCCGGCGGGAGATCTTCAATCCATCCCTAGGGAAGTCATCGATGTCCGGCACGAGCCCGATCGGAGTTTCTTTTGCCCCGACCTTGCCGTTCACCCGGTCGATGATCCATTTGAGAACGCGGATGTTGTCGCCGAAACCAGGCCAGATGAACTTACCGTTCTCATCCACCCGGAACCAGTTGACCGAAAAGATCTTCGGCGGCTTGGTGATGAAGCCGCCCATATTGATCCAGTGGCGAAAATAATCGCCCATGTTGTAGCCGCAGAAGGGGAGCATGGCGAAGGGATCGCGGCGCAGAATACCGACCTGGCCGGCTGCCGCGGCCGTTGTCTCCGAGCCCATTCTCGCGCCCATGAAAACGCCGTGGTCCCAATCGAAGGCTTCGGTCACGAGCGGAATTCCGAAGGACCGGCGGCCCCCCAACAGGATTGCCGAAATCGGCACGCCTTGGGGATTGTCGAATTGTTTTGAGAGCGTGGGGCAGTTGTAGAGCGAGACCGTGAACCGCGAATTCGGATGGGCGGCCTTCGTTCCACTGGTCGGATCCCATGGTTTTCCCTGCCAATCCTCCATCTTTTTCGGCGGCCCTTCCAGGCCTTCCCACCAGGGCTCGTTGGCGTCGAGATCGAGGCCGACGTTGGTAAAGAGCGTCGGATAGAAATTCGAGGCCTTCAACGTCCGCATCATGTTGGGATTGGTCTTCATCGAGGTGCCGGGTGCGACGCCGAAGAATCCCGCTTCCGGGTTGATCGCCCACAGCCTTCCGTCCGGGCCAATGTTCATCCAGGCAATGTCGTCTCCGATCGTATAGACTTTGTATTCGGGAAAGGCGGACTCCATCATGGCCAGGTTCGTCTTGCCGCAGGCTGACGGCATGGCCGCCGTGACATACGTCACGTTGCCTTTTATGTCCTCGATGCCGATGATGACCATATGTTCGGCGAGCCACATCTGCCGCAGGCCGAGGTAGGACGCGATGCGGAGCGAAAAGCATTTTTTCCCGAGCAGAGCGTTGCCGCCGTAGCCCGAGCCGATGCTCCAGACGAGACTGTCCTCCGGGAAATGGATGATGAACCGCCGGTCCGGACTGAAATCGCCGACGGAATGGATGCCCTTGACGAAGTTCTCGGAATTGCCGATTTTTTTGATGGTATGGCGGCCCATCCGGGTCATGATGCGCATGCTGACCGCGACATAGGATAGGTCTGTGATCTGGATGCAGGGCCTGGCGTAAGGCGAATCGGGGTGGCCCATCATATAGGGGAGGACATACATCGTCCGGCCCCGCATGGCGCCTTGGGACAATCCGGCCAAGCGCGCTTTGGCCACTTTGGGGGCCATCCAGTTGTTGTTCGGGCCGGACTGTTCCTTTTCGGGATGGCAGACGAAGGTCAGGTGCTCGGTGCGCGCGACGTCGGTAGGGTGGCTTCGGTGGAGGTAGGATTTCGGCCAGGTCCTGTGGTTGAGCTCGCGGAAGATGGCGTTCGCGCCGATCTTCTCTTCGCCGATTCCCTTATCGATGAGACGGTGGGCCTCGCCCTCCGACCCGTCGCACCAATAGATCTCTTTCGGCTGGAAGAGCCGGGCCTGCTCTTCGACCCAACGTTCAAGCGGTGTGGTCAAGGCGAATCCTTTTTCATCGGAAGAAGAACAATTAACATAGGCGCCGCTTTTTGTCAAAAAATAACGTAGGCGTTGGCCAGATAATGACGCAGCATGATTTTGAATTGAAATTTTAAACTTTATATGCTATTTTATCCAGTGTTGCTCCTCGGTAGCTCAATTGGCAGAGCGGTTGGCTGTAAACAAGAGTGCCTCATGAGTGAAAAACGTACCTATCGTGAACGCAGAGAGTATCTGATTAAGGCAGTCCGCCAAAGAAGAAAAAAAGTACGGCAAATGGCGGTTGAGTACAAAGGCGGAAAATGTCAAGTGTGCGGTTACGATAAGTGCACGAAAGCGCTCGAGTTCCACCACATTAAAGGTGCCGGAAAGGATTTCGGTATCTCTGATCGAGGCTATACTAGAAGCTTGAAAAAGGTCAGAGATGAACTCGATAAGTGCATTCTCCTATGCGCGAATTGTCATCGTGAGGTTCACTCGGGATTGCAGCTTCCACAAGAGATTGTGGATGAAAAATCGGGTGAATTCAGGGAAGCCTGCCCTTCGCAGGTTGCGAAGAATGGGAACCCTGAGCCAAGCCTTATTCTTTAATGAATAAGGAAGGTGCAGAGACTAGAGCGCAAGCTCGTACTCCGCGGCTAATGCCCGGAGGAAGCGCCCGACACCCTCGCCCGGATTTTGGGACGGGTGATGAGATAGTCCAAGCCCAGAAGAAATTTTGGGGTGCTTGTAACCAATAGGTTGCAGGTTCGAGTCCTGCCCGAGGAGCCAATTTTCACTGTCCGTCGAGCGTATGATCACCAAATTTTTGGAATCAGCCCTCTTTATGTCACCGCGAGGGGCGCGGCGGCGCGGCGATCCCAAATATTATTTTGGCAATAACCACGCCGCCTTCAGCGGCTCGCCATAACAGGTTATCCATTAAGCCGTCAATATCTCATGCGAATGCTGTAACTTAGCCTTGACCCGCAATCCATACGGGCAAGCGCTTTCACACGGGGCGGCGCAATTCTCGCAGCCGAGCGGCTTCCTCTCAGGCTCTAAATCGGCATAATATCCGATCGCCTCTTTCTCTCTTCCATAATGCTCGAAATACATGGCGTACCGGAGAACGTCATTGACGGCCACGTTGTTCGGGCAGGCGGACAGGCACTCTCGGCAGCTCACCCGGCAATAGACGTTGTGGACCTGCCGCTCGTAGTTTGCGAGCATTTGGAGAGAGGTCCTGTCCAGAGGTTGTCCAGATGTGGCCACGTATTCCTCGACATGGGAATAGCTGCTCATCGTCGGGATGCACGTATCGACATCCGGATTGCTCATGACCCAGCGGATGGCCGCTTGCGGATAGCTCGTCTGCTGGTTCACCATGGACTTGAGATTCCCCTGCATGCCCCCGGCGAAGACCTTCATGGCCACAGTGCCGATGCCTTTTTGCCGGGCCGCTTTGATATGGGGCTCAATTTCTTTGCCTTCCATGTGGTTATATTGAAAGAGGATGACCTGGGCAAAATCGGTGTCCAGGGCTTGTCTCAGCGTGACTTTGGCGTTGTGAGTGGAGAATCCTGTGAACCGGACTTTGCCCTCTTTCTTCAACTGCTCATAAGCAGACATCAATTCCTGGTTGTTGAGAGCCAGAGAGAGGTCATCGAGGCTGTGGATCATCGCGATGTCGACATGATCGGTCTGGAGGCGTTTGAGGCTGGCTTCGAGCCGCTGGATGAAGGCGGCCTTCTCGATCTTCTGGCGGAAGTTCTGGCCGTGCTTCGTGGTGATGATGACCTTGTCGCGGACCTCTTTGAGCCCCTGGCCGACATAGGCTTCGCCCTTCATGCGCAAATAGCTTTCGGCCGTGTCGAAATAGGTGACGCCGCACTCATAGGCGTAGCGGAGCACATTTGGCTCGAAGAGCGAGATCGCGCCGAAGCTGACGTCCGGAACTTTGAGGCCGGTCTTGCCGAGATCCTTATACTTTTTGATTTTGGGCGATGCCGATTCCTTCTGTCCGGGGAAGGAAAGGGCCGGGCCCGCGCTCATATGTTTCGAAACACCTAAGCCGAAAAGGCCCGATGTCAAGGCCGTGATGAAGTTTCTGCGTTTTAGGCGTGACATTTGTCCTCCTTAGTTATTTCTTGACGATTTCGATAGGGGCCAATATTTGCAGCGAAGACGGCGGCGGCGACATGGTGAGGCCAAAAAACTGAATGGCGTATGTTTCGCCGCCCCGCGGAGCGGGCGACAGGATGCGGGCTCCCTTCGCCAATTCATTTGGCGGCGGGATTTCGTTGGCCGCAGCATAAAAAACCAGTCCGGCAATAACGCCTGCGTTCGCCCGTTCGTTCATAAACGTCAGCTCGTCGCCGGTCTTAAGTCCCGCTTTGTCGATGTCGATCTTCGTCCAGTTCGTGGTGATGGTCAGGCCGTTGGGAGAGGAGTTGAAATCAAGAATATTCCCCTTCAAATGTCCGGCCGCCGCTTCCACAGTTCCGATATTGACATCGAGTTTCGAGAAGAAATCCTTTTCGAGGGCCTGATTAATCTTGATCTCGGTGATCTCGGTCAAGGTGCCCCGCGTCCCCACTTGAGAGCTGAACCAGGAGAGGGGGATCTTGGCGCCCTCTGTTTCCTCGAACGGCGCGAAATCGTAATTGACCTCAACCTTGTCGCCTTCCTGACCCATGCCCTGGAAAACCATCCGTTTGAGGAAAAAGTCGTCCTCAGCCAGGAATAAATCGACCTTGAATGAATCGGCCGTTGTCGTCAGATGATAGAGTTTTTTCGAACCATAGGTTTTGAGGCCCTGGAATTTAAGGTCCTTCTCAAATTTTTGAAGGGTGAAAATCCCGGCAAATAGCTTTGCCAGGGTCTGAGGAACGGCTTTCCGCGTGCCCGTCAATTCGCTGACAATGTTGAACGAGTTCCTTTGAACCTTATCTCCCCTGACGAGAATGACTTCCTTGATCACGGATTCCTTGCCCTCGGTCACTATTTTGAGCTCCCCGCTTGACGAGGCAAAATAGCGCGTCCCTCCGGATTTAAAGGAGAGATTCTGGATCTCGGAAAGTTTTTCCTTTCCGCCCGAGGCCTGAACGTTTTTTTCGAGAACATCTCTTGGGCTAAGATTCGCCTGAGCAAGTGCCGTATAGGATAGAATGAAAAAGAATAGAATGCCGATGAACGGCCGGCGGCAGAGTCCTTTCCTCATTCCGTCCTCCTTTCGAGAATTTTGAAGCTGTATTATAGCGAATAACCGTTCCCATGCCAAACCGTTCTTCGTGGTAAGCAATTCTTTTTCCGGTGTCAGGCCAATTTCGGGCGGGGTCCTGTCGCGGCTCTTCCCCGGCCGTGCTCGCCGCCAGGCCGCTGCGCGCGGGCGGGGAGCCCCTTCGCCGCGCCACCCCTGCTCGACTTTCCGGCGCCCCGGAAAAAGAATTGCTTACTTCTTCGTGGGGCTATGTGTTTACATCTGAGGTTATTTGGTATATAAAGCGTTAGAAGCTGGGCGGTGAGAAATCGCCCCGAGATTTCCCTGATGAAGAAACCAATTTTTTTCAAGGTCTTCGGAAGCTACGTCGTCATCATTCTGATCATGAGTGCCGTGATATCGGTGTTCTCGTTTTCAACGATCAGGATGCACTACGAAGAGACCCTTGCCCTGGAACTGGAGAACGTGGGCCGGGCATTGAACGCTCGAATCCTCACCCTTCTCGAGAACGAAGGGCCGCAGGAGCTGGACGCTTTTCTCAAAAAGATCGGCACCGAAATCCACGCGCGTCTCACGGTCATCGATACCGAGGGAGGCGTTGTCGCCGACTCAGAAAAAAATCCGGCGCAGATGGAGAACCATAAATACCGTCCGGAAGTCGTGCAAGCCCTCGAGGGGAAGATCGGCCGATCCCGCAGATTCAGCTACACGGTCGAAGAAAAGATGCTCTACGTAGGACTGCCCTTAGACCAAGACGGCCGTCGCCTAGGCGTCTTGCGGCTGAGCCTGTTGATGAGAGATATCGACATCCTTCAACACAGCCTGCGGCTGACTATCGGACGCACCGTGGTCATCATGGCCGCGGCCTCGCTCGTCTTAGCCCTGCTTTTTTCGCTCCAGTTCACGCGGCCGATCCATAAGCTCACAAAGGCCTCCAGGCAGGCTGCGGCCGGAAATTTCGGTGTCCGCGTCTCGTTCAGCCGGAATGATGAATTCAGGGAACTCGGGGAGGCATTTGACAGGATGGCCGGCCAGATCACGCGGCTTTTCGACGAGACCTCCCGACAAAAAGAAGAATTGCTCAACATGATCGCTTTCGTGCCAGAAGCGATCACGGTATTCGATAAAGAAGGCCGGATAACCCTGGCCAACGAGAGCTTCAAGAAAATGATCGGCCTGAAAGTTCCGGAGGGTAAGTTCTACTGGGAAGTGATCCGGAAGCCCGGAATCCAAGACCTCATCGGCCGGGCCAAGTCCGAACGGCGGCACCTCAGCGAAGAGGTCTCTTGGGATGACAAACTGTTCTTATGTGCGGCCAATTATCTTGGCCTCCAGGAGGGCGTCGTCCTCGTCCTCCAGGAGCTGACGGGCGTGGGAAAAACGGATGGTCGTCCGCCCTCTATTTGAATGACGAGCGGTCAGGATAGCCTTGCTGTTTCCAGCCTATTCTTTAACAACGGCTGACGGGGCCTGATTGAAGGGATTGGTCCGCGCTGCGAGCGAGAAGAGAAACGGATAGTTCTCCTTGAGGTGCATCGCATAGGCCAGCCATTCGATCGCGATATGCGAATAAGCCCGCTTGACGTCGCCGGCGAGGTGCAGGTAATCGGCTTCGGGAAGATGTTCAAGGCTTTCCTCCCGCATCCCCAGCTCTTCCATGATATGGAACACCGCCCAGAGGAGGTCCGTGAAGCGGTCGTGCTCGAGGAGATTGGGATTTTCGAGGAGCCGGATGAGAAAGGACCGATGTTGGAAGAGAATTTGACGCAGCTCCCTGAGGGTTTCCGGAGAGACACGGGCTTTATAAGAAAAGTTTTTCGCGACCTCCATGGCCTGGGCGAAGTCCTTTTTTTGCCAACGGGCGTTGAATTCGAGCTGTCGGCCGAGCTGGTCAGCGTTTTCCACGAAGACCGCGAATTTCTTGGTCAGCTCCAGGCCGATATCGCTGAAAAAGGTGCCGATGACCATGTTCAGTTTCTTCATCAAGGCCCGCTTTTCGCGGCGCGCTAAAATCTGTTCGATAACAAGAGTGACAACCAGGACATTGATAAACATAAAGGCGACATCGCCGATAAGATACAAAAAGATATGCCGCAGGTCACGGAAGATCAGGTAATGTAGGGCATAGGTCAGGGCCGAGGCCCCGACCAGGATGAGAGAGATGCGTAACCGCCAAGTCCAAATTTTTTTCATCGTCGTTTCACAAAATGGCCTTCATTGACGAGGACAGGCAGGCTGCGATTAGCTTATCTGAGGGCGATTTCATTTCCAGATGTAACCGTTCATTCTGAAATATCGTTTCTGCCTCCAAACTCCATTTTCCTCAAGCAAAGCGTTCCCTATTTTTGTCAAGTTGAGGTCGGATGTCAAGAATTTCGTGGAATAAACGCCCCGCTTCAAGTTGTGACTGTCGTTCCCGCTCTGTTATAATGCACCCTTAGACCGATGAGCGAATTTCTTAAATTTTTGGAAGATAAGGTTCAGATCGCGGCCCTTCTATTTCTGGCGGCCGTCTATCTGATCCGCTTGGTCTGGCTGTTCAGGTTCAAGCCGTCTCCGGAGAAGACCTGGGCGATCGGAAACGTCAACCGCGCCATCCGGCAGTCCATCGCCGGGATCGCCCTGCCGAAGCGCATGGAATCCGCAAGGCGCCGACCTGGTTTTTATATCCAATTCGTCATTTTTCATCTGGGCGTGACGGCTGCGATCACCGCAACGTTCATCATTCCCTACCGGCCGAATCTGTTTAAAATCCGACCCGTCGTCCTACTCTTTCAAGTCGTGATCGGGGGAGCCCTGGGTGTCGCGATCCTTCGGCTTATCCGCCGATTGACGACGCCGGCCCTCCGGATCATCAGCACTCCCGATGATTATGCGTCGATCATCCTGATGATTCTTTTCTTTGCCGCCGGCATCTTGGCCGTTCCCAATCACTTAGAAAAGTCGGAGGGGCCCCTGGTTATTTTTTTCGGCCTTACGGCGCTTCTTCTCGTATATGTGCCATTCTCCAAAATCGGCCATTATCTATATTATCCCATTTCCCGGTTTTATCTCGGCCGGATGATGGGCCATCGGGGGGTCTTCCCGTATCGCAAAGCCGCTATTCCGTCAGCCCCGCCGCAGGATAAACTTCAATGACCGACGCTCTTGAGGGAATAGAAGCGTGAAAAGAAAAACGCAAAACGCTCCGGAGATCGTCGAGTTCCCTTTGGAGACTCGGTCCCAAGAAAAGGCGAAGGCCGATCGGCTTTCCTCCGTCGTCGAGGGCCGGCTGAGACTCTATGACCCAGCGGCGGATAACGTCGGGAAATTCCTCGGTCTCATGAGCGAGAGGTTGACGCGTTCCCTAGCGACCTCCCTTGTGGCTTGTGTGCACTGCGGCCAATGCGCGGAGTCCTGCCATTATTTTTTGGTCCGGCCCAATGATCCGACCATGACTCCCGTTTATAAAGCGGACCAGATCCGCCGCGTTTTCAAACGGCATCTGGACTGGACGGGCCGGATTGTTCCCTGGTGGGTGAAGGCCAAACGGCCGGCTGACGACAAAGACCTGAATCGCTTGAAAAACGTCGTTTTCGGAACGTGCAGCGCCTGCCGCCGATGCACGGTCAACTGTCCGATGGGCGTAGACACCGGTCTCCTCATCCGCTTCACCCGAGGCCTTCTGGCCGAGCTGGGGATCGTCCCCGAGGGAGTCTTTAACGTCAGTCGCGACCAATGGGAGACCGGCAACCAGATGGCCGTCACCGAAACGGATTATTTGGAGACGTTGGATTGGATCAAGGAAGAGCTGCAGGCCGAATTGGGGACGGACAAGGTCGAGATTCCGGTGGATCGGGAAGATTGTGATTTTATGTATACGATCAATCCGCGGGAAGTGAAATTCGACCCGCGCTCGATTTCCCAGGCGGCCAAGATCTTTCACCTGGCCGGCGAGAGGTGGACGCTTCCGCGCTGGGGCTGGGACCAGACCAATTTCGGCCTCTTCTCGGGAGACAACAAACTGGGAGCTTATATCGCGAAGAACGTCTACGAAGCCGCCCGCCGGCTGAGAGCCAAGCGGATCGTCATCTCGGAGTGCGGCCACGGCTACCGTTCGACGCGGTGGGAGGGATACACCTGGGCCGGCTTCGACCAGGAACTCCCCACGGAATCGGTGATTTTGACGTTGATGCGGTATATCCAGACGGGACGGATCAGGGTCGATCGGGCGAAAAACCCGCAGCCCGTGACCTTCCATGATTCCTGCAATATCGCCCGAGCGGGCGATCTGACCGAAGAGCCGCGCTGGATTCTCGAACGGGTCTGCGCCGATTTCCGGGAAATGATTCCCAACCGGACGGAGAATTTCTGCTGCACGGGTGGCGGCGGCCTTCTGTCCATCGCCGAGTACCGGCCGTTGCGCCTGGAAGTGGCCAAGATCAAAGCCGATCAGCTCAAAGCCACTGGAGCCAAGGCCGTCTGCACCATCTGCCACAACTGTGTCGACGGTCTCGCCGATGTCATCAAACACTATAAGCTCGACATGAAGGTCGTCCAGATCTTGGAGCTCGTCTCAAACGCCCTGATCATGCCCTGAGGGGGTTTTCAGATTTTAGACCTTCCGAGTCTGTTCCCGAGACTGAACAATTGGCCGCGGTCCGCTTTTGGATGCTGAGAATATTGATTTTACTAAGCTGATTCATTAGTATAAGGCCTCTTGGCTTGCGAAATACCCGTTGTTTCGTCGAAAATGGAGGCCGACGATGAGCAAACTGATTTACTTAGATAACGGAGCGACGTCATTTCCCAAACCAACCGAAGTTTACGATTTCATGGACCAGTTTTATCGGAAATTGGGCGTTAACCCCGGCCGCTCGGGCTATGACCTCTGTCTCGAAACCGGAGAGCTCGTCGAAGGAACACGGAAGGAACTGACCGAATTCTTCAACGGCACGGACCCGAATCGCCTCTGCTTTTCGTATAATTCCACGGACGCCCTCAACCTCATCATCTTCGGCCTTCTCGCCGAAGGGGACCACGCCATCACCACGAATCTCGAGCACAACTCCGTTCTCAGACCGCTCTATCATCTGTACCGCGATAAGAAAGTGGAGGTCGACTATATCCCCTTCGACGCCCGAGGGTTCGTCGACCCCGAGGATTTCCCCAAAAAATTCAAAAAAAACACCCGTCTGGTTATTGTCAATCACGCTTCGAACGTCATCGGGACCGTTCAGCCGGTTAAAGAGATCGGCCGTCTTTGCCGGGAGAATGGCATTCTCTTCGCCATTGACGCCTCCCAATCGGCCGGCAAAATCCCGATCGACATGGAAGCGATGAATATCGATATCGTCGCCTTCACCGGTCATAAGTCTCTCCTGGGACCGACCGGAATCGGAGGGCTCTATGTCCGGGAGGGGATAGAGATCAAACATACCCGGGCGGGTGGAACGGGTGTCCGTTCGGCTGTCCGGACCCATTTAGATGAGTATCCTTACCGGCTCGAGTACGGCACTTTAAACATCCTGGGCGTCGCCGGCCTTCACGCGGGATTGAAATGGATCCTTGAGAAGGGAATGCATAATATCCATGAGCAGGAAATGCGCTTGACAGCCATGCTCAGGGACGGCCTGAAAGACGCGGACGGCGTCAAACTCTACTGTCAGGACAGCTTAGACAATCACATCAGCATTTTTCTTTTTAACGTTGAAGGCCTGGAGGCTTTAAACACCGGCACCATCCTCGATGTGGATTACAACATCGCGAGCCGGACGGGTCTCCACTGCGCTCCTCTCGTCCATCAGCAACTGGGGACGGACACGATCCACGGAGCGGTGAGATTCGGCATCGGCCCTTTTAACACGGACGACCACATCGCGGCGGCCGTTCAAGGCGTAAAGGACATCGCCGCCTCCCGCAAAAAAGTCGGCTGATTATTTCCGTTATACGCAGCCGTCAGGCTTGGGCAGTCCGGCCAATTTACACGCGCCTTTGGCCGGGCCTGAGGGGAAAAGCTCGTAGATATGCATCAGTTGAAATCCGGTCGTTTTGCAGAGCGTCCTGACCATGGGAGCCAGGTTTTTTTCGAGGAAGTATTCCCGGATATATCGGATGACCGCCCAGTGCTCATCATTAAGGTTTTCAATTCCTTCTTCGGCTTTGGCCAGGGTTTTCGCCACCTCGTCGGTCCACTCTTCCGGATGGGCGAGGAAACCCTCTTCATTGAGCTCGATTTTTTTTCCGTTGACTTCAATGACCGGCATGGACAGCTCCTCTCTGGAATTTTGAAGCGGCCATTATAGCATAAATCTCGGTGCCCGTGACAAATGACGACGATCCGTATGTCGGAGCGTGCGGATGGGACTTGACAGACTCAATTTACAGGACTATATTATTGGCAAATGCTAATAATTATTCAGGACGCGACCGCGGCGGCGAAGCCCGATCATAGCCGAACGGCGCCGACCATGGAAGTTCCAAGCCTGTTTTTACTATCGGAGAGATATGGCCCGGCCGCTTAAATGCCGACGGATCGGCGGACCTCCTCAAGCGGATTATTTCAAGCCGAGAGGGGTGCCCATGGCGGATTTGCCGGAAGTACACCTCACGATGGACGAGGTTGAGGCCGTTCGCTTGGCGGATCTTCTCGGTTTATATCAGGAGGAAGCGGCCAAGCGGATGGATGTTTCGCGACAAACCTTCGGCAATATCATCGAATCGGCCCGGAAAAAAATCGCGGACGCGATCGTGAATGCTAAGGCTTTGAAAATCGAAGGAGGTGTCGTCAAAATGAGACAAAGGCAATTTTTGTGCTCCGATTGCCGTCACGGTTGGAGCGCAGCCTTCGGCTCGGGTCGGCCGCCGGAATGCCCGAAATGCCGGAGCCGGAATTTCCGCCGGGCTCCTTAGGATGGTGGCCGGGTCGGCGGTGAGGGACTCGGTCAAGGACGCAAATCTTTTTATAGGAGGATGAATAAATGAAATTATGCGTTCCAACAACAACAAAAGACGGTCCAAGCGCTTTGGTCCATGAGCATTTCGGCAGCGCGCCTTTTTTCTCGGTTTATGACACCGAGACGAAAGCTGTGGAGGTCATCGATAATTCCAGTGAGCATCATGCTCACGGAATGTGTCAGCCCCTGGCGGCCTTAGCCGGGCGAAACATCAATGTGGTCGTTTGTGGGGGCATGGGAGCCCGAGCCGTTCAAAAATTCAACGAGGCCGGCATCAAGGTTTATCGCGCTGTTCCGGGAACGGTTTCGGATATCGCGCGCTTGTTCTCGGAAAGCGCTCTCGAGGAGATCACTTTGGCCAACTCCTGCGCCCATCACAACTGCCGCTGATACACGGACCGCCCGTCATCGAGATCCAGGAATTGAACGAGAGAGGAGGTCATCATGAAAAAAATCGGCATAATCATCTGCGGTCGTTACAAAACGTGCGGCGGGGGGAAATGTCTCCGGGCCTTACGCGAGCGTGTCGGAGCATTCGCCCGATATCCGCAGGATGAGCCCGTCGAGATCGTCGGCTACAGCTATTGCGGCGACTGTCCCGGCGGGAACGTCGAGTACGTCCCGGAGGAGATGAAGAAAAACGGCGCAGAGGTCATCCATCTGGCGACGGGACTCGTGGTCGGCTACCCGCCCTGTCCCTTTATCCGTCAGTTCAAGGAATTCATCGAGACAGAGTATGCGATTCCCGTGGTTATCGGCACACATCCGATTCCCTTGAAGTACCATCAGGCCCACGAAAAGCTCTCCTTTTGGAACGACATGAAGATGGAGGAGCTTGCGGGCGAACTGATGGGGGAAGATCGGGCCGTCATGGAATCCTATAACTGATAGCCTACTGCCTTCGATTGCTTCCTGGAATTGCCCCATGAAAGTCAGGCCTTTTTCATGAAATATTTTCTTGGCCTGGGAAGCAATCTGGGGAATCCGGAGAAGAACACTCAGCGCGCGATCGCGGCGCTCGAAAAAAGAGGCATTTAGATTCCGACTTCGTCCTCTCTCTATCGCACCGAGCCGGTGGGATTCGTCGACCAGCCGTGGTTTTTGAATCAGGTTGTCGAGGCCGAAGCGGATCTTACACCCTATGAGCTGCTTCAGGCGGCGAAGGACATCGAAACGACGATGGGGTGCAGGCCGTCCGCTCGTAACGCACCCCGGATCATCGATATCGATATCTTGATGGCGGAAAATGCGGTTATCCGGACCGGAGACCTGGTCGTTCCCCCTCCAAATTGACTGTCCTCCAATCTTGCTCTAAAATGGTGATGACGCCATCCATGTCTGTCCCGACCTGTCATCCCTTCAAGGCCGTCGAATTCCTTCTCGCCAGAGGAAGCCTGCCGGTTCTCTACTGGCTGAAGAAAGATATCCTTGGCGTGCCGGCGGACAGAGACCAAAAGAATTTGGGCAAGTTCGGCGCCCGCGTTAGGATCCTAGAGAGCCAGAGGCCGGATGGGAGTTGGATAAAAGACGCTTCCGCCGGATCCTCTCAAGACGAAAGAACGGATCTTTTGGCTGAGACGCTGAAAAACGTTTCCCGGCTCTATGATTACGGCTGCACAAGGGATGACATCCAGGTCAAAAAATCTGTCTGGTATCTGTTTTCATCGCAGACCAAAGAGGGGGATTTCCGCGCGACATCATGGTCTGAATACACGCCGGGATTTCACGCCCTGACGCTCGAGATCTTGTGCCGGCTCGGACTGGGCAAGGACGAGCGGGTCCAGACAGGATTCCACTGGCTCATGCTTCACAGGCAGAAAGACGGCGGGTGGGCGATCCCTTGCCGAACCATCAGCAAGAAAGAGATCGAAAAGCGGAACCTGGATCGAGCGAAAAATTCCGCGCGGCCTTTCCAGCCTGATAAGTCGAAGCCGTTTTCCCAGTTCATCACGGGACTTGTGCTCCGGGCTCTGACTGAATCCTCCCCATGGAGGGGAAGCCGGCAATGCCGCAAGGCAGCCGAGCTCGTCCTCGGCCGGTTCTTTAAAGATGATCGATATGAGGACCGGAGATCGGCCGCCCACTGGGAGGAACTGAACTATCCCTTCTGGTCGACGAACATCCTCAGCAGCCTGGACGCGCTCGCCAAGGCGGGATTTGCCGCGGATGAGCCGAAGATTGGGCGGGGTTTGGATTGGCTCCTGGGACAGCAGAACAGTCAGGGATTTTGGGAATCCCGGGCCAACAACGCGGCTTTCGAAGACCATTTATGGCTGACCTTGGCCGTATTGCGCGTTTTGAAAAGGTTTGGTCTCCTGGCGTGGTGAGAATTTTCATGAAATATCATCTTGGGCTCGGCAGCAATCTGGGGAATCCGGAAAGAAATCTAAAAACAGCTCATATTTGGCTGAAGAGGATGGACCTTAAGATCCTGGCGAGATCAGCGTTTTACCGGACCGAGCCCGTGGGTTTTTCCGACCAGTCCTGGTTTTTCAATCAAGCCCTCGAAATGGAAACGGCCCTCTCTCCCTGGGAGCTTCTCGAGGCCGTTAAATGGATCGAGATGAAGATGAAGCGCCGGCCGGCTGCGCCGAACTGCCCGCGAATCATCGATGTCGATATTTTGCTCGCGGAAGACACCGTCATTCAGACAAAAAACCTGACGATCCCTCATCCGCGCCTGGCAGAAAGAAATTTCGTCCTCGTCCCGCTGGCCGAGATCGCGCCCGATGTCGTCCATCCGGTTTTGAAAAAAACGATTAAGGACTTGCTCAAGCGATCCAAGGACCGTTCACAAGTGAAAATCGTCTTATGACAGACATGTGTTACTGGATTTGAAACGCAGCCGGCTTTTTCGACCATGATCAAAAAAAGATTTTCTCTTTATTTCGCCGCGCCGTAGAATATCGCATTGAACAGCAATTTGAACGTGCCGCGGGGCTGGCCGCGGAACTGGACGGGGATCCCGAGGAGGATGAGCTTGCCTTTTTCAAAAGGCACGTCCAAGATCGCCGATTTCTGCTGAATAAGCTTCTCGCCGTGAATCCAGCCGCTCATCAACAAATTCTCCCCCGCATATTTCGCCACGCTCTTGGCCTCTTTCTTCGAGCCGTAGGACGGAACGATGTCGAAGGCGCAACTATCGGAGAAAACGGCTGGGGCTTCCTTGGCCATGCCATAGGCCAAGGGGTGAGTTGTGTCGAATTCGAGCCGCAGGATCGAGCCCGAGCAGAGGAAATCCTGGGATTTGACGTTTTTGAGGACATTCCTGGCCGGCGCGCCGAAGTCGCTCATGGCCATCTCCGAGATCGAGTTCATGAAAATGATCGCGCCGCCCCCCTCGCCGAACTGTTTCAGGTTCCGAAGGCCGTTGGGGGTGATCCCGCCGATGAAATTCGCCGGCATCGTGCCCTTCATGTAGCCGTTGACAACGCTCTCCGAGCTTCCGTAATCGGGGATGATGAGGACATCGTACTTTTCGCCAAGGCTTCCGGCCCGGATGTCGGCGTCGTGCAGGATAGCGTATTCGAATTCGTGCTGGTCGAGCACGAACCGGGTCCATCCTTCATCAGTGCTCGTGAGCCAGGCCTGGTAGATGGCCAGGCGCGGTTTTTTCAGCTCATAAGTTTCGACCTTGAGATTATCGGCGACGCCGGTGATCCTAGTGTTCAGATCTTTTGCCAGCTTGTCCATGACCGCCGGGGCGATGCTTGAGGCTTGGACGATGATCGTGCCTTCGGGCCAAGTTTTGTTCTGGGCGGTGAATGGTTTTTTCGCCCAGGACGCCTTGCCGCCCGCTTTGAAGATCCGGTTCAGCGCTGTCGCGCTCGCGTTTTCCGCGGGACTCAAGAGATAGGCCGATGACGCCCGGCCGGCGATTTCTCCCATGCCAGCCTTGACCTCTTTCTGCGGGGTCATTTTGACATTGACCGGCGTATTGGCCGGAAGCGCCTTCAATCCGAATTGATAGGGAAGAGTCCAGCCCATCATGTCGTAGGCCTCGAAAGGAGCTCCCTCGAATTTTTGGGATGAGACAAGCCCCTGCCAAAGATCAGGATATTTCCGCATGTCCGGATAACGCTGCTCTTCGAAGACGTTCTTGGCGAAGAGGGCGAACGGCTGGGACATAGGAACGATAAAGGTCCCCGGTGGATAGGTGATGCCGTCACAGACGAACGCTTCTTCGGCTTTATAGACATCGACGCCGAGCAGGATCATCCGGTTGAGAAGAAGGGAGAGGTTTCCAGGGTCGCTTTGCTCCGCGGGAAAGATCCAGGCATAGGGCGGTTCTTTCTTGAATTTGTCGATAATGTCAGCCCCCATTCTGTACTTATTGAAAAGCAGCTCTTCTCGATATTTGGAGGCGATGTCGAGCACGGCTTTGGAAGCGGTCAGACAATAATCCACGGCGTCTTTAAGCCGCCACCAGCCGCCCTTCCAGGGACTTGGATAGAACGCCGACATCGTCAGATCCTGGTACGCCTGAGGAAACTCGCGGAGAGTGTAAAAATGGGGTGTGGCGTAGCGATAGAGCGCCGTTTCGGTCAGGATCGAGATGATATTGTGGGAATCGACGACCTGGGTGACGTAGCCGGGATACCATGTGTCAAAGACGATTCGTGAGATGGCGCCCTCTTTTCCCTCTTCGTCGAACGCAGCGCCCATGGCCGAGCCGATGATGTTTTGCCAGCGGACGACGAGCGGATGGACGTTGGGGTTGGTGGGCTCGCAGTTGGGCGGTGTCCAGATACGGGCGGGAAACGGCGCAGTCTGGTGGTGGTTGTAGAGGATGACCGGATAATATTCCTGGTTCACGAGCCGGGTGATGTTCTGCGTCTCGATGAGATTGGCAATATAGGAATCGCGGTTGTTATCGTGGCCGGCGTATTTATGGTAGAGGTAAGGCATGGGCGAGACTTCAAAGGGTGTACCGATATTGGGATGATACCACTCGGCCAGGAGATTCATTCCGTCAGGATTGCCGAAGACAAGGACGAGGATTACGTCGTTGAGGATGCGGAGGGTTTTAGCGTCCTGGGCCGTTGCCAAGTCATACGCCAGCTGGATGTTGTGCTGGGCCGGGGCACATTCGGAAGCATGCAGTCCGCCGTCGATATAGACGATGGCTCGGCCTTCCTGGGCCAGCTTTTTGGCTTCGGCGGACGATGTCTTGGCCAGCGAGAGCGTGCGCGCGGTCTGCTTGTATTTGTCGAGCGCAGCCAGGTTTTGCGGAGCGCTGATGACCGCGTAGGTCATCGTCTGTCCCATCGAGGTTTTCCCCGCGTCGAAGAGCCTGATGCGGTCCGAGCTTTGGGCGAGTCTCTTGAAATAGTCGATGGCCTGGGTGAACGTGGCCAGGTGATAGTCCTCGCCGATCTTGAACCCGAGGACCTCCTCGGGCTTAGGCACGGATTGGCCGAAGGCCGTTGGGCAAACGGAGATGGCAAGAAGCAGGACCAGGGCGGCACGGTTCTTTTTCAAGAGTTTCATAAGACCTCCTTAAAACAGGTTCATTCGTATAACAAGCATCTCATCCCCCCAACTCCCTTGATTAAAATGGGGGATATCTATGGCCTTCTGTTCCCCTTAGTCTAAAGGGGGAGAAGGGGGATTATTTCCGCCAAAGCTAAAAAGCATTCTTAATTTGTCTGATGATCGGCCGTCCTTTAACCTCAATCAAAACGGAAATGACGTCAAACCGGCAGGGGATCTCGCCGAGGCGGCTTTTAACGAGATATCCCTGGGCGATCTTCCGGATCTGATCCTGCTTGGCGGTCGTCACGGATTCCTCGGGAAAGCCGAAGCCGCAGCCTGTCCGGGTTTTGACCTCGGCGAAGACGAGTGTCTTTCGGTCGTAGGCGATGATATCGATCTCGCCCCTGAACAGGCGAAAGCCCCGGGCCACAACGCGATACCGCTTTTTTTCGAGGAACCGGACGGCGGCATCTTCGCCCATCCTCCCCAGCTTCACCCGCGTTTTTCGAGGATCTTCCATCGCACGCCGTCTTTTGTGTCTTCGAGAATGATCCCGGCCTCAAGGAGCTCTTTTCTGATCTCGTCGGCCCGCTTGAAATTCCTTTCTTTGCGGGCTTGTTCCCGCTCCTGGATCTTGGGCCGCAGTTCGTCCGCGAGATCCATGTCTTTCTTCAAAGGCAGGAGCGCGAACACCCGGTCCAAAGAATAGACGAAGGAAACCGTGTCCTTTGCGTCATCCGCACAGATCTTTCCGTCTTTGATCAGGACGTTGGTCTTTTTGATGAGCTCAAAGAGGGCGGTCAACGCAACCGATATGTTGAGGTCGTCGCTCAGCCCTTCGACGAATCGATCATTCGTTTCTTCGACGAGTTTTTGGGAATCTGAATTTTTGCCGGATGGAAAGGCGCGATGTTCAAGTTCATAGAGGAAATCTTTGATCCTCTGCCATGCCGCCTCCGCCTGCTCCAGGGCTTCGAAGGTAAAGTTCAGCACTTTGCGGTAGTGCGTGGACAGAAGGAGAAAACGGAGGGCCATGGGCTTAACCTGCTTCTTTTGGACCAGATCCCGGAGGGTGAAATAATTACCTTTGGATTTTGACATTTTTTCGCCGTTCACGATCAGGTGATGGCAGTGCAGCCAGTAATTCACGACCGGCTTCCCGAAATAGGTCTCGGATTGGGCGATCTCGTTCTCGTGGTGGGGGAAGATGTTGTCCACTCCGCCGCAGTGGATATCAAACGTCTGCCCCAGAAATTTGGAGCTCATGGCTGAGCATTCGATATGCCAACCCGGTCGTCCCGGCCCGATCTCCGTATCCCAATAGGGTTCACCTTCTTTGGGGGCCTTCCAGAGAGCGAAATCCTGAGCGCTCTCCTTTTCGTATTCATCCGATTCGACCCGCTTCGTCGAACGGAGCTCGTCAAGATTGATCTTGGACAGCTTTCCATAGCCCGGGAACTTGGCGATGCTGAAGTAGATCGAGCCGTCCGTTCGATAGGCGATGCCTTTTTCGAGGAGGGCCTTGATGATGCGGACCATTTCGGGGATGTGCTCGGTCGCCCGGGGATAGTGGTCGGCGGGCGAGATATTCAGGACGTGGAGGTCCTTGAAGAATGCCTCGATGTATGGTTTCGTATACTCGTTCAGGCTGACGCCTTGAGCGTTCGCCCCGCGGATGGTCTTGTCATCCACGTCGGTGATGTTCATCACGTGTGCGACCCGGAACCCGCGGAATTGGAGGAACCGCTTGAGGAGGTCTTCGAAGACATAGGCCCGGAGATTGCCGATATGGGAGAAATCATAGACGGTCGGGCCGCAGGTGTAGAGCTTGACTTCGCCAGGGACGAGCGGCGCAAAAGGCTCTATTTCGCCGCTCAGGGTGTTAAAGAATTGGATCATTTCTGATTATTATACAATAAAACAGACAATAAAAGGTCCCCTTACCTCTGCCTGCTCAAAATTTTAAAATTGGTTCTCTTCCATTTTGGGTGAGCTATAAGAAAAAGCGCAGGAAACGGCCAGGGCGACCAGGGAGGCTTTAGCCTTCTCGATGCAGAGACGCGCATTAAGATTTTCAAAAAGCATGAGATAAGACTTTTCATTAGGAATATTGAACCACAGGCTCATGGGGGATATACAGAGGTATGGGCACCCCTGACTGAAATTGACCGAGGTCCACATTTGTGCCATAATTTCTTTTAATCCTGATTTTTTAATCCTATTTCATAAGACGGCGATGAAGAAGATATTGGTTCTTGGCGCGGGTTTCGTGGCCGGGCCTCTGGTTCGGTATTTTCTTGAGCGGGCAAGCGCAGAGGTCATTGTCGCCGACATCGAAGTCGAAAAAGCGAAGATTCTTGTCGGCGTCCACCCCAGAGGGAAAGCGCTTGCCCTCAATGTAAAGGATGAAGAAGCCCTAAAAACTGAGATCGCGGAATCCGATATCGTCATCAGCCTCGTTCCCCATATGTTTCATCCCGTCGTGGCGAAGCTCTGCGTCGCGCTCCACAAGAATATGGTGACGACCTCCTACGTCAGCGAGGCCATGAAAGCCCTGGATAAAGACGCCCGCCGGGCCGGCATTATCATTCTCAACGAGGTCGGCCTCGACCCGGGGATCGATCATATGGAAGCGATGCGGATCATCCATGAGGTCAAGGACGGCGGCGGGACGATCCTTGGTTTTACGTCATTTTGCGGCGGTCTGCCCGCTCCGGAAGCCAACACCAATCCCTTCGGCTACAAATTTTCCTGGAGTCCGCGGGGCGTGCTGCTGGCCGGGAAAAACGCGGCCCACTACTTGAAGGACGGAAAAGAAATCCACGTTCCCGCGGAATCCCTTTTCGACCACTACGCCATGATCCCGATCAAAGGCCTTGGCGATTTTGAAGGCTATCCGAACCGCGATTCCTTTCCTTATATCGAACTCTATGGAATTTGCGAGACGCGGACCATGTTCCGGGGGACGTTGCGCTATGCGGGCTGGTGCGAGACGTTGAAAAAGATCGGTGAGATCGGACTCCTTGATCAAACCGAGAAAGACCTTAGGGGACAGACGTATTTGGGTCTTGTCAAAAGCTTGATCGGAACAGGGAACGAGAAAGATATCAAGAATGCTTTGCGAATAAAACTGGATCTGAGGCCGGATTCCAAAATCCTTGACCGCTTGGAATGGCTGGGCCTGTTCAGCGAAGAGCCCGTTCCTCTTAGAAAAGGCTGCCCTCTCGACGTTCTTGAAATTCTGATGCTGAAGAAGCTCCAATACGAAAAGGGCGAGAGGGACATGGTCATTCTTCAGCACGAATTCATGGCCAGGGATTCCGCCGGGAAAAAAGAAAAGATCATATCAACATTCATCGATTTTGGCATTCCCGGGGGCGATTCGTCCATGGCCCGCCTGGTCGGCCTGCCAGCCGCTGCCGGAACCCGGCTTATTCTTGAAGGCAAAATCCGAAGGACCGGCGTCTCGATCCCGGTTCATCCGGAGATCTATGGCCCCATCCTTGAAGAACTGGAAGAGCACGGCATTATTTTCGAGGAGAAAAAGGATGCGGCCATATAATAAGCAGGGGTGAAAATTTTCAGTTATAATATTAGGCCCCAGCTTCCATAGTCCATTAGGGGGGAAGAAAAGGTCTGGAGGAAGGGAATGAAAAGAAAAGCCTCTGTTGCAGGTGCCTTTTATCCGGGGAGCCCGACCGAGCTTCGGCGCATGCTCGGCCAAATGGTCGAGCCGGGGGCCAAGAAAGAAAAAGCGTTGGCCGTCATCTCGCCTCACGCCGGATATATTTATTCGGGAGCTGTGGCCGGCGCAGTTTTTTCTTCCGTGGAGCTGCCCGATACGTTCGTCATCTTGGCTCCGAGTCATCGTCCCATTCGCTCGCTTTTCGCTCTTATGAAGGACGGGGAATGGGAGACTCCTTTAGGAATGGTTCCCGTTGCGTCAGAGTTGGCCGGATCGATCATGGCCGCATCGAAATTGGCTAAAGACGACCCGGCCGCTCATGCGGAGGAGCATTCGCTCGAAGTTCAACTTCCGTTCATCCAGTACTTCAAGCCTCGATTCTCAATTGTTCCGATCAATATTTCCTATTTCGCTTCCTATCAGGACCTGGAAGCTCTCGGAAAGGCCGTCGCGGCGGGAATCAGAAACTTTAATAAGGATGTTTTGATCGTGGCCAGCACAGACATGAGCCACTATATCAGCCGGGACGAAGCCAAAAAAAAGGATTTCCTGGCCATCCAAAAGGTGCTGGACCTCGATCCGCGCGGCCTCTTCGATGTCGTCAAATCCGAGGATATCAGCATGTGCGGTTTCCAGCCGGTCACGGCCGTTTTGATCGCGGCCAAGGAGCTCGGGGCGAAAAAGGCCGAGCTCGTCAGATACGCGACGTCCGGCGACCGAACGGGAGATTATAGCGAGGTCGTCGGCTACGCCGGATTGAGGATTTTATAATTCCTCTTCTTTCAAGGCAAAGGGGAATAAAGCGAAGCGACCCTTAAGTAGGGAGGCAGGATGAAAGCACTTAAATGGCAATATTAACCCCCCCTTCCCACAAATCCGGAGACGCGAACCTATTTTTGGCCCCGCTTGAATTCCAAGGGGGCATGCCCCCTTGGGTCGCAGGACTCTTGCCCGAGAAGGGGTGGCAGGGAGCGGAGCGAGCGTGGGAAAGGGTCTTTCCCTCCAAAGTCAGAAGGGCGAAAATCGGCGTGGCTTAGAACCTCCCCGATCGATTCATTGACTTCCCGTCATCTCCGGTTATAATATTTTATGGAAACACAATGAAAAATCCGGTTTTGCGCGAAAAAGATAAGATCGTCCTGAACGTGCTCGTCGAGCACTATCTCAAGATCGGAAAGCCCATCAGCTCGGGTTTCATTTGCCAAAAGAAGGTCCTCTCCGATTCGCCGGCCACGATCCGGAATGTCATGTTTAAGCTCGAGGAGCTCGGATTTTTATCCCAACCGCACGCATCGGCCGGCCGGATCCCGACTGACAAGGGGCTGCGGTTCTACGTCAACAGCCTGCTCGAAGAAGAGCCGCTTTCATTCGACCAGATGAGCCTCCGGACGCAGGATCTATCTATCAAGAAAGGGGACCTGAATTCCCTTCTTCATCAAACCTCGCGCCTTCTGGCCGATCAATCGGACAGCCTGGGATTCGTGCTTTTGCCGCGCATTTCCAAGATCCATTTCCATCACGTCCGTTTCATCAGGATCGCCGAGAACAAGGTCATGATCATCCTCATCACGTCGTTTAACCTTGTCCTGACCGAGATCCTCTCCCCGGAGCCGCTGTTCACTCAAGCCGAGCTCGACCGGGCTTCGCAGTACATCAATGAGAATTTTCATGGAAAGAACCTGCTCTTCGTCCGGGATTACCTGCTCGGCGACCTGCCCAAATATAAATTTAAGTTCGAGCAGGCCTTCACCAAATTGATGGCGCTCCTCAAGGACTCGATCATCCAGGAAGAGCAGGAGAATCCGATTTTCCTTCAGGGGACGGCCAGGCTGATCGATAAGTTCGACGTCTTCAATTTGGAAAAGATGAAGTCGTTGTTCCAGAATTTCGAGGAGAAAGCCAACCTGGCGAAGCTCCTTTCAGATTTTATCTCGCTCGACCGCGTCAAAGTGCTCATTGGCGCCGAATCCAACCTGCCCATCATTTCGGATTGCTCGCTCATCCTGTCCCACTATGGCGACAAAAGCCAGGTTCTGGGATCGTTGGGTATTATCGGCCCGAAACGCATCCCCTATAAGAAGATCATTCCTCTTGTCGATAGCGTAGCGAAAAAATTAAGCCAGACGATCAGCCAAAATCAATAAAAAAGGCAAAGAACCGATGGATTTCAAAGACCCGAACGACAACAACGAAAACCGGCCGAAGCCGGAAAGCCCTTCTTCCGAAGACGCGCGTCCTGCCGAAAAGACAGACGAACTGAAAGAGAAGGAATCGGAGACAGCGGCGACAGCCGAATCCAAAGACGGGCTAGATCACAAAGAGAAAGGCCACCGAGAGCCCAAGAAGCACGATAAGGACGACCATGAAGAGGTCAAATCTTTAAAAGGCAAGCTCAAGAAGAAAGAGCATGAGCTCAAGCATCAAAAAAAAGAGAACGAGGAACTTAAGAAAGAGCTCTCGGAATTGAAAGACAAGTACCTCAGAGCCTTGGCCGAGATGGACAACCAGCGAAAGCGCCTCGAGCGAGAGAAGAACGATTTCTATCAGTTTGCCCTCGGCGATATCCTTAAGGACGTCTTGTCGGTCCTGGACAACTTCGAACGGGCCCTTCAAAGCAGGGACCAAACAGACGGGAAAAGTTTCGAGGAGGGCATCGAGCTCATTCATAAACTCTTGCTGGACCTGATCCGGAAAAGAGGCGTGACTCTGGTGGAAGCAGAGGGCATAAAATTCGACCCCGCCATCCATCAGGCGATCCTCACCGAGGAGTCCGAAGAAGTCAAAGAGCCCGAGATCGGGGAGGTTCTGCAGAAAGGCTATAAGATCAACGCCCGTCTTCTCCGTCCAGCGCTCGTTAAGGTCATCGTTCCCAAAAAGAGCTAAAATGGGACATGTCATCGGCATAGACCTCGGGACCACATATTCCTGCATCGCCCATCTCGCCGGAGAACATCCCCGGGTCATTCCCAGCCTTGAAGGATTTCCAACCACGCCCTCGATCGTGAGTTTTACCCGGGCTGGCGAGACCTTGATCGGCGACCTGGCCTTGAGGCAGGCGATCACGAATCCTGAAAATACGCTGTTTGCCGTTAAAAGGCTGATCGGAAGGAAGTTCAACTCTGAAGAGGTCCAAAACGCCAAAGCGAGGCTGCCCTACAAACTGATCGAAGCCCCTAATGGCGACGTGCTCATCGAAGTCGGATCGCAGCAGATCACTCCCCAGGAAGTCTCGGCCATGATCCTCGGCTATCTCAAGAAATGTGCGGAATCCTATTTAGGCGAAGAGGTCAGGGATGTCGTGATCACGGTGCCAGCCCATTTCGGCGACCACCAAAGGCAGGCCACGAAGGACGCGGCCGCGATCGCTGGCCTGAACGTCATGCGTGTCATCAACGAGCCCACGGCCGCGAGCGTCGCCTATGGTCTCAACCGAAAACAGAACGGCAATATCGCCGTTTTCGACATGGGCGGAGGGACGTTCGACATCACGTTGCTCGAGATCGCCAGCGGTGTTTTCCAAGTCCTGGCGACGAACGGCGATTCCTACCTGGGCGGCGAAGACTTCGACCAGAGGGTCCTCGACTGGCTCCTGGAAGAGTTCAGGAAAGACCATAAATCGGACCTTTCCGGCGACAAACTCGCCATCCAGAGGATTAAAGAAGCCGCGGAGCGGGCCAAGCGTGAGCTGTCGTTCACCCATGAGACCGAGATCAACCTTCCGTTCATCTCCGCGTCGTCCGGAGGATCGAAACATTTGAGAAAGGTCTTGACCCGGTCCATCCTTGAAAACCTGACCGCAGACCTCGTCGAGAAGGCCTTTCCTTTGGTCGAGCGGACGCTCGAAGAGAGCAAACTCAAGCCGGACCAGATCGACGATGTGATCCTGGTCGGCGGGCAGACACGCATGCCTCTCATCCACAAACGCGTGTCCGAGTTTTTCAGGAAGAAGCCCAATGATAAGATCAACCCGGACGAGTGTGTCGCGCTCGGCGCGGCCATCCAATCCGGGATCCTTTCGGGAGAGCTGAATGAGATCGTTCTTCTTCTCGATGTCACATCGCTCGGCCTCGGCATCGAGACCGAAAAAGGCGGTTACGAAAAGATCATCGAGAAGAACACGACGACTCCGACGAAAAAGACAAAAGCTTTTACGACGGTCGAAAACAACCAGCGCCAGGTCAGAATCCATGTCTTGCAGGGAGATGCCCCCCGGGCTGCGGAAAATGTCTCCCTGGCCACGTTCGATCTCGTGGGACTAATGCCGGCCCACGCTGGAATTCCCCAGATCGACGTCACATTCGAGATCAACGCTGACGGCCTGGTCAAGGTGACGGCCAAGGATCTCCACTCAGGAAAAGAGCAGAAGATCTCTGTCCATCCGTCTTCGGGCCTGAGCCGACCGCAGGTCAATGTCCTCATCCAGAAGGAGCGCGAGAAAAGGGCCAAGGAAATAACGCGTGGCAAAAGATGATTATTATGTTGTGCTAGACGTTTCCAGGAACGCCTCAGCCGATGAGATCAAGAAAGCCTACCGCCAGATGGCCTTGCAGTACCACCCGGACCGGAATCCGGGAGACAAGGAGGCCGAGGAAAAGTTCAAAGAAGCGGCCGAGGCCTACAGCGTGCTCGGAGATCCAGAGAAAAGGTCCGTGTACGACCAGTTCGGCCATGACGGCCTTCGGGGCGAGGCTTTCCCGGGGTTCAACTCGACGATCTTCGAGGATTTCGAGGATATCCTGGGGAATTTCTTCGGGTTCAACTTCGGTTTCGGGGACCTCTTTGGCGGCAGAACGCAGCAGCGGCGCTACCAGCCTCAGCGCGGCCGCGACCTCTCCCTCGAAATGGAGATCACGCTCGAAGAAGCAGCGGCCGGCGTCGAAAAAGAGTTCTCGATCAACCGGGCGGAGTCCTGCCCGACCTGCCAGGGATTGAGGATTCGGCCGGGCACGAAAAAGGCGGTTTGCCCGACGTGCGGCGGCCGCGGGCAGATCCGTCACCAGCAAGGTTTTTTCACCATGGCCCGGACCTGTTCTCATTGTGAAGGCAGCGGTGAGATCATTTCCATCCCGTGCGAGGAGTGCAAAGGCGCTGGCCTTGTCCGGCAGAAAAAAGGCCTGCGGATCAGGGTTCCGGCCGGCGTCGAGGACGGCTCCCGGCTGAGGATTTCGGGCGAAGGCGAAGCTGGAGCTGGAGAACGGGGAACGGGAAGGGGAGATCTCTACGTCGTTGTGAAGGTCAAAAAACACGAATTCTTCGAACGCGAGGACAATCATCTGGTTTGCGAAGTCCGGATCTCTTTCATCCAGGCCGCTCTGGGGGTGACGATCGAAGTCCCCACGCTCGAGGGCAGCGAGAAGCTCAAGATCCCGCCAGGAACACAGCCCGGCGAGGTATTCCGTCTGAGAGGAAGGGGAATGAAGGACCTGGAGAGCCGAAGGGTCGGGGACCTGTTCGTCAAGGTCCACGTCATGACCCCGGGCAATCTTTCTAGAGAGCAAAAGAGCCTTTTGCGCCATCTGGCTGAGTTGCGGGGCGAGAAGACGGAGTTCATCGACCAGCAAACGGTGAGGAAAGACAAAGAACGCGTGCATTAGGACCCCTCTTTGACATCGAAGCTTTTTTTTATCAATAAAAACCGGATCGGCGGCCGGAATATAATCTTGGCTGGGCCCCCGATGAAAAAAAGATGATCGCTGCTCGCGGCTATGAATCGGCCAGTCTTGGACAGGCGATCTTGAGAGCTGAGACCGCCGCCATATGTGCGTTATCGATCGTTTCGCACTTTTGGAATCTGTAGCATGTTTCTCCAAGGACAGAAGGTCGGAAAGTACGAGATTATCCGGTCTCTTGGGAGCGGCGGGTTCGGGTCGGTCTTTTTGGCCAAGGATACCTGGCTCGATATCAAGGTCGCCATCAAAGTCCCCCATAAGCAATCCCAGGAGCTCTTCAAACTGCTCAAAGAGCCGAGGCTCCAGGCCGCCCTCAACCATCCCAATATCGTCCGGATGATCAGCGCCGAAAAGGAAGACAAGACCTTTTTCATGGTCATGGAATACGTCCGCGGAAAAACGATGGAGAAGATCCTCCAGAAAGAAAAGGTCCTTGACGTAGAGCAGGCCATCGACTACACCAAGCAGTTGTGCGCCGGCGTCGATCATGCTCATAAGAACAAGATCATCCACCGGGACCTTCGGCCTTCGAACATCATGATTTCCGAGGAAGGCACGGTCAAGATCACAGACTTCGGCACGTCGGCCTGGCTGCAGAACGTTCCTTACGCCTCGACCAGGATCGGTTCGCCCCCGTACATGGCCCCGGAGCAATTCCAGGGCAAGGCGACGTTCAGCTCCGACGTCTACTCGATCGGCTGTATTCTCTACGAAATGATCATCGGCCGTCCTCCGATTTTCGACCCCGACCCTTTTAAGATCCTGGAGAAAGCGCAGGAAGGAAAGATCACGCCTCCACGGCTCAAGAATACTCGGATTCCTCGGGAGCTCGATGAGATCATCATGAAATGCCTGGCGTTGAAGGTCGAAGACCGGTACAAACGTCCGTCCGAGATCATCCGGGCCCTGTCCGAAATCAAAGGCGAGAAACATCGCAAGTCAGAGATTGAAGATATCCTGGGTCGGATTCGGGCCCGAGACAGGGCCACTGCCGTGCTGTGCTGGAACTGCCGGAGACCCCTGCCTCTCCGGGCCAAGCTCTGTCCCTATTGTGGCGAATCCGTCTGACCGGCGTTTGACTCAGGGAAGGCATTCTAAGTAAGATACTCTCTCTCGGGCTGAATATGTTCATAAGGAGTCAATCATGAGTCCTTTCAAGGAAAATGGAATCGTCTGGATGAACGGCCGTCTTGTGCCCTGGAAGGAGGCCAACATCCATATCGCCTCGCACGTGATCCACTACGGGAGTTCGATTTTTGAAGGATTTCGCGCTTATGCCAACGCTAAGGGCACAGCCATTTTCCGGTTGGAGGCTCACACCAAGCGGCTTTTTAATTCCTGTAAGATCTACCGGATGGATGTCCCCTACACGCAAGAGGAATTCAACCAGGCCATCATCAAGACCGTTCAGGTCAATAAGCTCAAGGAATGCTATATCCGGCCCATCGTCTACAGGGGATATGGGGCGCTCGGTGTCGATCCCTTTCCCAACCCCGTCGACTGCGCCGTCCTCGTCTGGGAGTGGGGGAAATACTTGGGCGAGGGAGCCCTGGAAAATGGCGTGGATGTCAAGGTCTCGACATGGCAGAGAATGGCTCCGAATTCTTTTCCTGCCCTGGCCAAGACCGGGGCCAACTATATGAACTCCCAGCTCATCAAGATGGAAGCGAAGCTTGACGGATATTCCGAAGGCATCGCCCTCAACATCCGAGGCCACATCAGCGAGGGCAGCGGCGAGAATATCTTCCTGGTGATGAACGGCTGCATTTACACGCCGCCCCTCTCGTCCTCGGTTCTGCCGGGGATTACGAGAGACTCCGTGATGACGCTGTCCAGAGAAGCGGGATATAAGATCATTGAAGAGACCCTGCCGCGCGAACTGCTTTATATCGCGGACGAGGTCTTTCTCACGGGTTCGGCGGCGGAGATCACGCCCATCCGCTCGATCGACAAGATCCTTATCGGAAGCGGCAAGCGCGGCCCCGTCACGAAGCGGCTCCAGGAGGATTTCTTCGGGATCATCAGGGCCGAAAAGGACGACAAGTTCGGCTGGCTGACCTACGTCCAAATGGGAGAGATCCGGGGGAACGGATGAACATCGACGAGCTCTTAAAGATCGCGATCGAGATGGATGCCTCGGACATCCATCTCAAGGTCGGAAGTCATCCCCAGTTACGGATCCACGGCGTGCTCACCGCGCTGGCCCAACTTCCCCGTCTGACGGCCAAGGACTCAGAAGAACTGGCCAACCAGATGATGGGCGATTTTCAGCGGAAGAAACTGAAGGAAGACTTGGACCTCGATCTGGCCTATAGCCTTTCCGGCTTCGGCCGGTTCCGCGGCAGCATTTTCCACCAGAGGGGATCTCTCGCGATCGCCATCCGGATCATCCCCTTCGAGGTCAGATCGATCCAGGATTTGCTCCTTCCAGACATCATCGAAAAGATCGCCGGGTACGAGCGCGGGCTCATCCTGGTGACAGGCTCCA
>Ga0315279_10001495_pt1 | contig 38729 bp, 33 predicted proteins | sample YL17G06_20_MG_FD_203694 | JGI IMG/M metagenome (GOLD analysis project Ga0315279, IMG submission 203694) | Sediment microbial communities from Yellowstone Lake, YNP, Wyoming, USA - YL17G06_20 | ecosystem: Environmental > Aquatic > Freshwater > Lake > Sediment | place: USA: Wyoming | collected...
TCTCCAATTGACCATTCTGCAGGGTTGACGGTTCATCCGCCAATTGCTGGTCCAATGAAGATTCCATCGTATATACAACTGGTTTACCCATTCTTAGCTTACCGTTTCGGCACATGTCCTGATAGGCGACATAGACAGCAGGAAACTGATACTTAGCCCTCGAAGCCAATCCTTTTCCCATGACACCAACAACATTAACACTTACGGTAAGAGTCTGCATTCTCGAAAAGAATAAGTCACCTTCAACAAGAGATAACTTCGGTGTAATAGTGCTCCTCAATTGAGATTGAAAGAAAAATCTAGGTTCAGGAATAATAGGTATGTCTAACCCTTTCAAGATTTTTCTCACCCTATCTGCAGTCATCTGGTTTGCAACGTAAATCGCATGAATGAACGTAGACGGAATCGAGTTCGGCACAAGGCATTCAGCCATAATTTCTCTCTTTGAACCGTCTTCCTGTGCCCACCACTCTTTGTCCGTAGCTTTTATAATCTGCGATAGCTTCCTTTTCCCCCTTTGTGCAGGCATGATTTCAGATTTCGAATGCGCTGCATTTCCGTTTGTAATAAAAATATCTGGACGGTTTAGAATAGTGGGTATTACACCAATGACGGCAACTTCATTCACTGATTTTTCGATTACTACCCGATACAGCATTGGGTTTCTAGGTTGAAAAAAGACATTAGCATACTCCCACAGGCTTTTCCCTTCTGAAGTCTTTATGAGACGGCGATTTGAAACAATCTCCTTATCATATATTGGGGTGAATGGAATCCTCTCGTCGATGATGCGCTGATGGGATAATATTCCAATCTTTGCCATTGAGGCTAAGTTATCAATATGCGTAATGTAATAAAGCCCTGTGATACTAGCTCGTCTCATATAGATTTACTCCTCCGGTGCACTACTAGTTTACCACTAATTTCTGTTTTTCGACCACTGATGTCTTTAACTAACCCTTCCTCAAATCGTCTAGCTGCTGCTTCTTGAAGCCCTGGCACAATGTTACTGTACGTATCTAAAGTAGCCGAAGTTGCGGATGTGCTAACCTAATCCCTTATTTATCTGCTTTCCGGCCCCAGCACCCGTTCATCTCCCACGCGGCGGGTGACCTTCTCCTGGTCCAGGTGCTCCAGCAAAGCCTGGGCATACTTGCGGCTGGTGTTAAACAAGTCCCTGGTCTCGGCCAGGGTAATCTTGCCCTTAGCTTTGATGTGAGCCATGATTTTCTTAACCATTTCATCGTAAGCCGAGGCCGAAAACACAACGCTGTCGCTCACCTTGACCACACGGCGCTGTTTGATGAGAAAGTTGAGCAGCTCGGGCTCGGGCATGATGTCGCTGGGTGGGGCATAAGGGTTTCGAGCCAGTGACTGCAGGTAGCCATCTACCTTCGCTTGCTGCTCCCTGCTGAGTTGAATCTGGTGAGAGGGGAGGCGGACGGCTGCTCCTTCCTCGATAAGGATACCGTCTTCGAGAAGTCTATGCAGGGTGAGGGCAAAGGCTGCGGCGGATAGCTGTAACTTGCTGCCCAACTCTCCTCGGGGCATACCGGGCCTGGTGGGTAATCTCTTGTGGTAGTCCTGCACCACAATTTTCACTTTCTCCTGCAGATTATCCCAGCCGGAAGCAGTGAAGAGGATACGGTGCTCTCCTATGCCGATTGCCACCAGGACATTTTCTTTGACAAGGGCTTCTATCGTTGGCATAGCCTCTTTGGGCGGCAGTCCGCTATTATGTATGAGCGTCCCTGTATCCTGCGGCTGGTTTGTCTCCAGCGTCGCTATTAAAATCTCTTGGGCAGTCCCTTTCTCCTTGCTCTCCAGGCTCTGGATGAGGGCTGAGCGATAGCGGCGATACCGCTTGGTCTGGGTCTCGACGATCTCTCCGCCGCCGAGGGTATCCTGGGGAGAGCGGATGACGAAGCGGTCTCCTTTAACTACTGCCACCGGCTCCGCCAGCAGCAGTTGAGCCCAGGATGTTTCGCTGGCCTTCAGTTCGTCTTTCTCCAGCAGGCGGATTTTAGCCATAGCCTCGCTGGTGCCGCTGTGAACGCTTACGGTGGCATTGTGCCGCAGAGGATGACGTGTCGATGGAAGCAGGCTAAGTTTGACGTTCAACATCCTGGTGGGAGCAAGCCAGCCCGGATTTGTCAACACGTCTCCACGCTTGAGTTGTGTGGTAGCGATACCGACCAGATTAGCGGCGACCCGGCTGCCGGGAGTTGCAGTATCTATGTGTGTCTTGTGTGTTTGCAATCCCCTGAGCCGCGATTTCAAGCCGGCGGGGACAATTTCAACCTCCTGCCCCACATGGAACGAGCCGTCCAGCAATGTGCCGGTGACTATCGTTCCTGCCCCCGCTATGGTGAAGACCCGGTCAATGGGTAGTCTGGGCCTGCCGGTGTCCTTCTTGGGCTGCATGGAGCTCAGGAGCTGGTCGATAGCGGCCAGCAGTTCCGGCAAGCCTTCTCTGGTTACGGCAGAGACTGTGACGATAGGTGAGCCCGATAGTGTAGTCGGCGCTATCAGCTCCTCGACATCCATCTTGACCAGGCTCAACCACTCTTCGTCGACGAGGTCTTTCTTGGTGATGACCACAATGCCTTTTTTTATTCCCAGCAAATCGAGAATGGCCAGATGTTCTTTGGTCTGGGGCATCACGCCTTCGTTGGCGGCGATGATGAGCAGGGCGAGGTCTATTCCTCCCACGCCAGCCAGCATATTCTTGATGAAGTGCTCATGCCCCGGTACATCGACGATACCCACTTCTCGGCCGCTGGGCAGTTGCAGCCAGGCGAAGCCGAGGTCGATGGTCATGCCCCGTTCCTTTTCTTCTCGCAGGCGGTCGGGGTCTATTCCGGTGAGGGCCTGTATCAGGGCGGACTTGCCGTGGTCTACATGGCCCGCGGTGCCGAGCACAAACATTAGATCTCCCCTTTTGCCCTCGAATCGGCGAATGCACTGCGAAGCGCCTGTCGCATGGCCTTATCCTCTTCGGGCAGGACGGAACGCGGGTCGAGGAGCAGGATATTCTCACTGATGCGCCCCACCACCGGCGGCTCCTGTGCTCGTAGCCTTTGCGCTAATTTTTGTGCTAAGCTTTGTTCCTTGGTCCTACCTGGTTTGCCGATGGCGACGAGCTTGGTAGGCAGGGTGCCTCCGGGCAGGCTGCCGCCTCCTATCATGCTCTCCCCGTCAATGACTCTGGCTAAATCACCGAATTCCTGAGCCCAGAGTTTAGCTCGCCTCTCGATATCTTTCAGCGGCATCGATATCATGCGCCACACGGGGAGGGCCTTTAATGCCTCGCCTTTCAGGTAGGGGATCAAAGTAGCTACCAGCCCGGCCAGCCTTATCTTGTCGATGCGCACTGCCCGAGCCAGGGGGTGCTTCTTGAGTTTGTCCACGAGTTGCTTTTTGCCGACTATAATGCCTGCCTGCGGGCCTCCCAGGAGCTTGTCACCAGAGAAAAATGCCAGCCCGACGCCGGTGGCTATACTCTTTTGCACCATGGGCTCGGGGTCGAGTCCAAACTGGGTGGTGTCCAGCAGACAGCCGCTGCCTAGGTCATCGAATACAGGAATTTTGTATTTGTTTCCCAGCGCTACCAGTTCTTCCAGGGTGACTACATCGGTGAAGCCTACTATCTTGAAGTTGCTGGAATGAACACGCAGTAAAGCTGCCGTGCGAGGGCTGATAGCTTGCTCGAAATCGTGAGCGTAAGTACAGTTGGTGGTCCCTACCTCAACCAGCTTCGCTCCGCTTTGTTTCATCACTTCGGGGATGCGAAAGCCGCCGCCGATTTCCACGGACTGACCTCGGGAGACGATGACCTCCTTCTTCTTGGCCAGAGCAGTAAGGCCTAACAGCACTGCGGAGGCATTGTTGTTTACCACCAGAGCAGCCTCAGCGCCAGTGAGCTGGCACAAAAGCTGTTCGACGTGCGTGTTGCGCGAGCCCCTGGTTCCGCTATCGAGGTCGAACTCCAGGTCGCAGTAGCCCTTTGAGGCTACCTCCATGGCTGCAATTGCCTCCTTGCTCAACGGGGCACGCCCCAGATTGGTGTGAAGTATGACTCCGGATGCGTTTATGAGGTAGCGGGGGCGTAGAGACGCCAGTGCGTTAGCGCGGGCACGAATCGACTCCACAATTTCCTCGAGGGAAGAGGATGGAGCGCCCCGGGCAATCGAAGCCCGTTCTTGTTCCAGACGTTGGCGGATGAGGTCTACCAGCAAGTTGTGAGGATATATTTCACCGAGTTGCTTGATTTTACTATCGGAGAGCAACTTATCCACGCTGGGAAGGGAGCGAAATTTGTTTTCCATCGCACCTCCGGCACTATCTTAGCACATATAGGTGCAATTTCAATCTTATCTGACCCCTGTAGATGCCGGGCATCCCTCGGCGTCAATATTAGCCGTTTGGGGCAGGATGAACCAGCCGTTCCAGAAACTGCTCGACCTCTGCCGGGGACTCGAGATAGTAGCGTGCTGCGGAATTTCCTGTCTCCTCTCCGACAAAGACTGAGATACCGCCTCGCTTTTCTATCACCTTGAACCCGTCTTCGTCGGTCTGGTCATCGCCGAGGTATATAGGCAGCAGTTCCTTCTTAGTCTTCGTCTGGCCGAACCTGTCGATAAGCAATGCTATTGCTTCACCCTTGTCCCACTCTGTTGCCGGCCTTACCTCGTAGACCTTTTTCCCCGAGGTTATCCTGACCTTCCCCAGAGACCGCGCTGTGGCGATGACTCTTTCAAAGATGTTTGTCACCTCCTCGGACTTGCCCTCTTCAACCATACGGTAGTGTACGCTGATAGTGAGTCCCTTGTTTTCCACGAACACTCCTCTAATCGGTGCCAATGCCTTGGTTAATATCTGTTGAATTAAGCGGAACACAGGCCTCATCTCCTCCGCCAATGGGATCACCAAGCCGATACCAGGCCCCTCTATTTCCAGACCATGGTTGCCAGCGTAGATTATGCTGCTAACGCCTACCCTTTGCCTGAGGTCATCCAGCGCCCTGCCGCTGATGATGCCTACAGTAAAATGGCTTTGACGTGCTAGAGCCTGAAGCATTTGCTTCGTCTTTTCGGATAAATCCGCCAACTCTGGTTTGTCTACGATGGGCGTGAGAGTACCATCGTAGTCACAAAGCAGGAGCACGTGTCGTGCCGCTTTGAGCCTTTTGGAAAACTCCTGCCAAACGGATAAAAGGTGTTGCAACTATCGATCTCCAAAATCGAATACTACTGGCTCGGAAATGATGGTAGCTTCCCTCTTGCAGCTATAGGATAAAGGATAGGATACGTTTTGGCAATCCTCTTTTGGCTTCGGAACAATGTAGCCCTTCTAGTCATTGGTATTGCTCACTTTTCCATCCATAGTTTCCCTCTGGTGATGTGGATTTCATAGCAGTTGGTCTTTTTCTGGGATTTGCAGGGCAGTTGGAATGCCTTGACTACCCTGATGACGCTATCTCGAGCAGCAGCTCTGCTGACTAGAACAACAATTGTCTCGCCCTGTTTTGCCAGGCGAATAGCTTCGATAGTCATCTGGCGCGGCCTGGGACAGGGTATGCCTCTCGCATCCACGGTTATGTGCATTTTTGAATTCTTGTCTACTTCTGTGGCGGTAGCAATCTCTCTTCGTGGGAGTAAACGGATAAGCGATTGCCGCGCACGTAGCCAATCAGCGTGATGCCCAGTTTCTGGGCTATTGAAATCGAACGGTCGGTGGGTGAACTGCGGGAAACGATTATTGGCGTTCTCATCCTCGCTGCTTTCGATAACATCTCCGAAGAAATGCGGCCTGTGGTAAGAAGCAGCTTGTCATCCGTTGGCAACTTGGTCAACAGACATTCTCCCACAATCTTATCCAGGGTGTTGTGTCTCCCTATATCTTCAGCGACTACCAGCACTTTGCTGTTGTTGCAGAGCGCGGAGGTATGTACGCCGCCGGAAAATCGATATAGCTCCGCCTTCTCATTCAATTGCTTCATCAAGGAGAACACTTCCTCGGGCTTAACTGTCAGTTGAGACTCTACCTTCTGCATCTCAGTTGCGAAGCTGACCCCTCCTCCGCAGCCGGAAGCCAGTATACGCCGCGCCGGCGGCGCATATCCGGGCTTGCTCAGCTTGACATCAGCCAATGAGTCCTCCTCGCATACCCGCATACTTGCCACATCGCTCATGCCGGAGATTATGCCCTCCGAGTAGAGGAATCCCAGGACGAGGCAATTCAGCTTGGTCGGGGTGCATAGAATGGTCACCAATTCCGTGTTGTCCAGATAGATGGTCAGCGCCATCTCCATAGGTACAGCAGTTGACGCGCTGGACCATTTCCCCGAAGAAAAGGAGCTATATTTTATATCAGGCGAAGCGCCCTGTATCAATGAGTCTTCGTTCGCCATTCAACCCTCTTTGCCTCACTACAACCAAACGCTCTTTCGCCATTCTATCTTTGGCAGGGTGTGACGTCAAGGATTGTGCGGTGGCAGTACTTCCTAGACATTTTGTCGTCGTCGCTTATCGTATAGTTGTATCGTAATCATATACCTGCTATAATATTGCGGCTATTTACGGAAGGAGACGACTTTAGAGGATGCTAGCGAAGGTTAAAACCGCCGCCGTGGTAGGTCTTGATGCTCAAGAGGTTGAGGTAGAGGTTGATATCTCCAGCGGCTTGCCTGCCATGAAGATGGTTGGAAAGTAGTTTACCAATGGCTTTTAGCTTCGATTTGGCTGTAAGTCAGAGGCAGCAGTAGCCCCGCAGAAGGCTCCTCGCAAAAGCCAATATACAATAATCGACCACCGGGCGGATAGGGGGAGGGTCCTGACATCCAATAAGAGAGATGAGGATGCATGAAGCACTACAAGGCGGGGCGATGGCTTGTTTGCTTAATCTCGAGAAGATAATTACGCAACGAAGATGGTGTGGAAACCCTTGATACTTCTGTTGGGATCGTGCAGTGAAGCTTTATACCATTTTAACCTTCGAGAAATCTCAACCACTCCATTTGCCCCACCTTATTTTTTTAAGACTAATTTTGGATGTCCGTAAAAAATGTAGGCTAGATAAGTGGATTCGGGAGGTTTCGCCTTAAAATCGAATTTTGATCTAAGATCGCGCAGGACTTCAGATACCTCGGTGTTTTTCCCCACGGTATTTTTATAGAAATCGATTGCAAATTCACGGGCGACTTTGTCATCCACCGACCATAGAGGAGCTATAAAACCGCGGCAGCCGCCATTCACACACTCACCGGCTACACCCCCGTAACTGGTAAGAGTCTTACTGCCAGAACCTACCTCGCAAGCATTCATGAACACTAGAGGCTGGCATTTTTTAAGCAGATCGCGGTCCTTTAAAATCATTCCGTTTAGGTGGGTACCATCATCAAGAACGATTCCATTATCTGGAGTCCCTGGATTAATCTCACCATGGCAAGCAAAATGTAGAACCTGTAAAGGTTCTGGATTTCCATCCTCAGGGTATTTATAATCCAGTAGGGCATCAACTTGGTTCGGAGTTCCTGGTACCTGTATCAGCTGATAGCTATTTTTTAACTCCTCTCCTTCTTTCCGTGCTTCCGGCAGAGGCTGGATCCCGCTATTGGAATGATAGTTACCGATCAGTAATGCCATTCTTTCAATTTCGATATTCGTTTCTGGAAGACATTTCGGCGGACTATCTTTTTTCTCTTTGTTAGGGCCTTTCAATATCCACCTTCCTACTTTCAGTTGGGCGCCGAGAATAGGAGGCCAAGAAGGGTTAATTAACGACTGGGTTATATATTTAGCCCCGGTGGATGCCAATTCCCAGGGAATATAGGGATCGGAACTGATAATCAACACTGTAGGGATTTGCTGGGGGTTGCCTTCTTTGACCTTTTCCCATACTTGTTTGAGGACATTCCAGAACGCGGGGGGCATATAATCGGATATCGCTTCAGAAGAGTTCCGTATTTGATCATCAAGAAAAGCATTGCCCCGGTAATTTGAGATAGCTCTGATATTTTCCTCAGCAAAGTCCTCAGCTTTTGATTCCGTATATTTAATTCTGACCTGTTTTTCGGGTATCTGGCATTGATGAGGTGAGTAAAAATTCCATTCCAAATAGGACTTGCCACCTCGATCACTGATCGTCACAGTAAGATCCGGTGTGGCTTGAGGATCGGTGGAGACGATGGGTGTTTGCCCCTGGGGTAGTTCCTCTGCAGGTACAGGTACGTTTTCCGGCACAACTCGAATTGTGCGCCACGCCTTACCGAGTAGATTACCCTGGTAAGCATATTCAACCTCCAGGTCGACCTCCAGAAGTGTTGGAGTATTCGGAGCAATTAATTTGACGGTAACCTTGGCTGCCTGGATATCTTTGCGAATTACATGCAGATAACGTCGGGTCCCTTCGGGCGCTAGAAAATCATGGGCAATGACATGAACATCAAGGTCAAACTCTTCATCATTGGTGGGAACTGGAAAAGAACCGCCAACAGTTTTGGGTTGTGCCTTAAGGCCTAACCCGATAGTAATCTCAAACTCGGCTTTGGGTTTTACATTATCAGGAAATTTCAGATGCGGATAGACTTGCAAAGGCTCTGGGTGCGCGGCTGGGGATACTCCTCCTCGGATAGTTCCGGGCGGCAGAGACATGTTTGCCCTCGGGACTTCGTCTGGCCCTGCTAATCCGTATACTTCCGGCGCCGGAGCGGGTGGTTTTGCTCCAATTCTGAACATTTTGGTACCACACACGGAGCATACACCCGAAGTAACCGGCTTTCCTGTCTCTGAAGAAATATGTATAGATTGAATCATCCGGCGTTTTGCGCGGCATTTCATACAGTAACCTTCACCACCGCTAAGGACTTCTTGCAGAGACCTGTCTGCCAGTCCTGCAGGCAACGCTCTGATCTCGCCTACCTTTCTGATAAAAGTGGAAGTCCGGTTGTCAATAGTCGCTTTAATACTTACATCAAGATCATCGGCATATCCGGCTAATCGTATCAATGCCTCCCTGACTTTCATTGTTCCATCTAGAACCATTTCCGGTTTAGCCATCATCCTTCCTCCTTCAAGATTTCTCGCCTTACTTGCGGCGGGTGACTGACGATCTACATTGAACATCGAGTTCAGAGGTCGTTTATCTTGAAAACAACTCACCAGCTTCGGCTTCACTTGGATCCAAATTTCGTCTAGCACATTGGCAAAGAAGTAAAATCTCGATTTGTACTCATCAGTAAAAGGGTGATCAAGCGGCGGCCGCTTGCGAAGGATTAATTTCAAGTCGAAACCTCCTCCTTTATGGTATTCCACATCAAAAAACTGGCGAAGGCAAACGAGGGTTTGATGTGCACGTGTTATAAGGGGAGGATGTGTGTCGGATCCGGTATCAATCGATTCCTGACCGGTTGTAATAACGGCAAAGGCCTTTCGCCGGATATCGATACACTTTAAGGTAAAAATGCCACCGGGTAGTGAGAACTCTGGTGTCAAACCATCCAATCTAGCGGCTGAAAGCACCGTGAGAATGGTCGCATTAGTATCAGCAAAGAACTCTTTAGCCCAACTAGGATTTTGTGGCCCGGGTATGCCAGAACCACCCTCGCCAGGACTATTCATGGCCGTGGGATTCCAACCCTCGAGGAGACCGTGACCGTACTCATGCGCAACGACCCATCTCTCTGCCATGGAAATCAGACTTGAGATAGGCATTAGATATTCTTCGTGGACTGTTTCTTTAGAGTACGCTCGCGGATAACCACCGAAGAAGAATGCTTCCAGAGTCTTCCAAACACGTTCAATGGGTGCCTTGTTCTTTTTAAGTCCGGCCGAGATTTCGGTTATATTTTTATCGCTATGAACCCGGCCATCTGCTGAAAAAACAGGGTTCATCGCCTCGATGACTGCTTTGGCGGCTTGATAAACGAATTCGATGAGTCCGGAGTTAAGAAAGACAACGGTATAGTCGTCAATAGATTTAGTGAGAGAACAAGCATCCAACTCTCGCGTAAGACGCGTTCCTAAAAGAAATCTCAAGGGCCGTTCTTGTGCCTGCTTGTCGCCTATCAGATCGGATAACACTAATTCTAATGAAGCTGCCTCATACGCCAGAAGTGCCAGATAGTTCGCGTTCTCAAATGGGCCGGGGGCAACTCTCCGTACCAGGTCTTCAGCAACGTGAATGCGCTTTAGTTCATCTTGGAGGTGATAACTAAGGCCTTCACGCCTTACTCGTTCTGGATCATCTGTTTTAGCAAAATTGTATCGCCATTGCAATGCCTGAAGTGCCAGCTTAGTCTTATCAGTCACCGAACTAACGGGCCAAGTTCCCGCCTGCAGAAAAGCCAGAAATTGTTCATTTCTCAGATAGTTCAAGGCATTGATGTACTTATTATCGTCCTTCACATCGGGCATCACCATAACCCTCTCTATTCTTTTTCACCCCATAATATTCCTGCAAATGGAGCAAACAGGGTAAATTCCCAGCATGGTAATTTCGAGTCATCTGCTGTTTCGTCGGTGAGTCAGGATTGAATCTGAAACGCTCCTTGCTACTCTTGCTACGTTTCTTCCACTTGTCTCGTTCTCACCCAACGCACTCAAAAACGCTGTATTCTATGCGAGCGCCGAACGCACTATTATCAACCGACGGTCAACCCTACCCCATTGGTAAGGCTACCCATTTCATAAGGAACATGGTTTTCTCAGAAATCTCAACTTTCTAAAGACTCCTGGGTTTTTGGCATTATCTTACCGATGCTGTCTAAATCAATGCATTTCAAAAGATCCCCAGGAGTTACAAAGTCCGCAGCAGTCTTCAGAAGATGCGACAAGTGGTCTGCAACCTGGTCTTCAGGACCACGTCTTAGCCGTCGCTTTTCGGACGCCGGGGTGGGTTTATCGGCAGCATATAAGGCCGCGCCGAATTTCTCGATGCTGGCAAGCATTTCCGGGCTTCTCAAAGAGGCATCCTGTGCCAGAGACCGCGTGATCGGTTTACGCGTCTCCTGGAGATATTGGTCAATAAGGTCATCCAGCGGCATGGACGATATTTTCTTTTCCTCTGCGGAAAGCGGCCGTATAGTCTTGCGAGTGGGAGCTTCTCTGATCGAACGTAAAAGGGAACTGAAAGCAGCCCGGTCACGACTGGAAGTAATTTCATCAACCCAGGCTAGCAGGCTGTCCCGATGGATATTGTTATTCGGAGCGGGTCTGGTCGTTGACCGGACACCTCGGGTACCCCCGGCAGCCGCTACCGGAAGGGGGTCTATATTGAGTGTGTACGGATCATGTTCTGCAGGCAGCGCTTCGTCATAACAGCGGTAGACATATTCCGAACAAATCATGGGTTGTTTGTCCCCGTTCGCGGTCAGCCAATCAGCCGCTTGATCCAACAGCTTACGCAACAGCCATTTGAGGCAAGTATTAGCCCGGAGTTTGCGGGAAATTCCGAGGAAGCCTAAAAGCAGGATTTGCTCATAGGCATATCGATTGCCGATGTCTAAGTAGTATTCTGCCTTATCGACCACCGGCTGCATGGTGTCCGGAATGGACTTCAGGCGGCGAACGATAACATATTCAGGGCTCTTCAGCCCAGCGTCAATGGTGCTCCGGGATAGACCTTTGGCCTGAGCTTCGCCGGTTTTTCCGTTCCCAATGCAGATAGCGGCATGGTTCACCTCGGTACCATCCCAGAACCGTATTAGTTTAGATATCAAACCGTCACCATGATATAGCAGGATATCTCCAGCTACCACTTCATTAACTGAAATCGGATCCATTTTACCTTCTTATTCTAGTTATCGTTAAAATTCTCGTTTATTGGAATGTCGAGTATTTGACAATTCTAACCGAGTCGATTGCTTTGCTGAAAAAAGGTAATCAGGAACTGGTTCCAGTGGTAGGTCTTGTTGAATAAAAGATCACCATAATCCGGAGAATATTGTTTCTTTTCAGGGAAATAGATTGAAATACCGGTGGCCTTTTTCATAGTAGCGCCGGAGGTGTTATTTTGGATTACTAGAGCTTTCTTAGCAGGATTATCCAGAGATTCCAGGATTTTGGCGGCTGCCGCCTTGACCGCTGCGTTTCTGGGTAACTTGAGAGAGATGTTACGGGCAAAATCGCCCAAATCCAGATATTCAGGCATGGCGAATTTCTGAGTATACTGTCGCGCCAGTATGATAGCATCGATTGTCTTATCCCGCCCGGTCTTTTTCTTCAGCGCAGCGATCAGAGCATCGGCCAGTTCACTGACGGCAGCAGCAGTGGCCTCGATCTTTCCGAGGTCCAGAACAGATTGCGTAGTAGCTTCACTGGATTTAGCATAGTATTGTCCATAGGTTTGAGAAATCGATTTAGCCAGATCCCTGGAAGACATAGCCGGTTTTTTGAGGAGTCCCTTCAGGATAGTATCATACGGCCATCCTGCCCCCGGTTCGGTTTCTTCGGAGCCAACCATGTAATCGGCGGTGTCTTTCATTTCATAGGCCACTTCCACCATATTCATCAGGCAGGCATCGCAGCCAAGGACGTCTAGTTTCTGATTCTTCGGCAAAGCTTTGGAAACAGCGGTACGGAGTTCCTGATTATCCAGATAATCCTGGGAATGAACATCGATAGCAATGGCCCGCTCACTTTTCGGGCGTTGATAAATCTCATCGACGGAAGAGCGGAACAGTGTGCGTCTTAAGCGTTTGAATCTAGCAGCATCCCTGGGGCTCGCCGAGCGTATGGCATCATAATTATAGTCCGCCGGAAGGTTTTCCCAGCCTCCACCGTGATTCCAAACGTCCAGCAGGTAATGCTGAGCTGGATAATTCTGAATTCCCCAGTCAATGAATTGAGTGAGTATTTTGGGGTCGCCGCAGTTGACCCCTGGCATCTCCTGAAGGACCTTCAGCTTGCCTTTCTCGATTCGATACCGGGTTGTCTTGTTCGCTTCGGTATCGAACTGAACGATGATATTCAAATCGTCAGTGGAACCGGCTTGTTTCATCTCTGCCAGATCATCTTTTCCAGCCCCTTCCAAATTGTTATCCCCGGCCATGTAGACCAGCCACGTCCATTGTGCAGTTTTTGCCATTGTATTCTCCTCCTTACGTATCGAATCTATGTGGTTTTGTTATCTCATCTCTCAGGAAGGCTCCTATGATACCATCACACCCATGGGACAACCCGGTGGTAAACAAGACCCTCACAGAATGGGAATGGGTTTGTAACTTGTGGCGAGTCTTATCGGCCTCATCCTCCTGTACACCATATTCCCTACTCATTAGTACAATTGTAATTCTTTGAGCTCTCCGATATCAGAGCCATCGCCTTTCTGTATACGTCTCCGCATACCTCTGGTAGAAACTGTTCCGGCAGCCTGCTGCAACGCGGGACATGCCGTTTGGGCCATTTTCTCAACCTCCTGGGATATTCTCAGAGCGTCTTTTGTCAACAGATCCGGGGACATCAGCAAGTACATTTTGAGCGATGCTAAGGCTTGGGACACCGCCTGAATGCCACTTTGCTCTTTGATCGCGTTTCGGAGCGTATCATACTTTTGCTTGAGTTCAGGTATGTTCCACCAAGTGTCACGTTGTTCTGACACAGATACCGTGTAAACGAAGTATGGAAAATCTGTTACCGCGTTCTTGTTGGCATCAAGCAGTTTGCCATCGCGTGGGTCGACGCGAATCTGGTCCAGATTCAAGCCCGGACTCTGTTTGTCGGCACCGATGACAACGTACCAACCTGTCGTCGGTGAATTGTTTTCATCGAAAATACCTATTTGCAGGTCAACATCCTTACCCGTGCCAGTGAGCAGTTCAATGCCCTTCTTGATCGGGCCCACAAACGGCATAGCTTGGCTGACATAAGCAACCCCAGCCTGTTGTGAGAGTGAGCCTAACAGGTCTAAAAAAGGGCCAATTAGATCCTGTGATTTCAGGGAGAACAGTCCCAGTTCAAGAGTAATCGCGCCCCCACCGTAAGGCACAGGTCCCCCCACTGGCTGGTTGACCACGACGACATTAGCTAGTTTGGACGGGTCTAGGTCCTTCAGCAATTTCGGGACGGTGACCGTGGTAAACTCTGCAGTGCTGCTGCTACCGCTATAGGCAAGAGAGATATAGCTATGAACGACACCATAGAACTTCGTCCAACCCTTTCTCACAAAAGGGATACGTAGCGATTTTAACTCGACTGTCACATATTCTTGGCCAGCACTTAGTTCTTTTTGCTGTATCGGTTTAGGCGTGTTGTCTGGTTTGAGTCTCCCCACTATCCAATCTTTCTGTTTTTCAACAAAGAGATTTTCTATTATTCCCATTTATCTCCCTCCTGCTACCTCTGTTACTTTTACTTTGAACAGACCGGTAACCGTGCTATTGCCGACATGCTCGCCAGTCTACGGTTGAAAAAGCTATCCTCACCAGAGAGGCTTTTTCAGATACCGGCATTAAGACTGGATTGAATATATCAGTATCTTAAAGACATCCTTTGAATCGTGTGTTAAAACCTGGCTTGGCGCAGGCTCCTTGTCATAGGATTTCTCCTTGCATGTAAATCCTCCTTATTTTCTGCAATATGGGGTCTCAGACCACTATGGATTATGGCGGCTATAGCTGACCCATTCCTGAGAGTTCCAATGTCCAAACCGATGCTTTTGTAGATCTCCTTTGAGGTTTCCGTAAATCTGACCCCATGCGTACCGGCTACAATGAGGATCCCGGCTTCCCTGGCGATATCTCGAAGACGGGGCAGAGCCTCACATGGCACTGAATACTCCGGGAAAACCAGAATCTTTACCCCTCTGGATTGACTCCATCGAGCTATGGCACACAGTTTCTCAATGATATGTTTGACGTAGGACACTCGGGATTCTGTCAGAAGGCTTTGAACAGATTTGAACTGTCTTAGTTGCCCCATCGTTCGCGTGACATCAATCGAAGGAGCAGGTTCTTCCAGGAGGTCAGAATTGCCATCAAAGTAAGCGGGATTATACAGTATCTGGCATAGATGGATCCTTACCATCTTGCGTTCTCCCTCCTTGGTAAGCCGGGGAGCGAGGATCTTGTCATCGACGGGGTTGGTGTGGGGCGTGGTATTGTTGATATAGCTTCAGCCATCTGTGTGGGTACCCCATTGCGCTCGAAATACCAGGTCTGGTAGCCAGCATTCTCCAAAACACTGATGATTTGATTGAATATGTGGAAATCATTTTCTGCGTGGCTGATTAAAATGTGCCCCATCAACTACCCCCTGCCCTCATAGAAGCAGAAACAGAAAGTGGAAACGCAGAATAAAATCCAGAGCGAACTTCGCAAGCGTTTTATAGCACTTGCTGGAATTCTTGTCAACTGAGCATCAACTATACTCCGAAACCAAGTGTTTTTTGGAGCACAGTTCAGCCAGTTTCGAGGTCACTGCTTCAGATGGTTCTTGAACCTATTGCAGCTTCGGAGGTCACCAAGTCACTAACATAGGCATGACTATCCCGTCATGCGTAGGATTGCCGTTCAGAGTGCTCCAAAACCGTCATATGTGAAGCAGCTTAAGTGCCTTGGCTCCCGAGTATTTGCTCCACTGCTTCCTGGAGTAGTCCATGCGTGTCCTCGAGAATGGGGTAATTGTCCACATGTATCCCCGTTTCTTGCAAGCCGATAATATCGCTCACTGTGATATCGCCTTTAGACTGTGAGTGGAACACCAGGCTGAATATCGTCCGAGGGCCACCGGATGTGAGGAGACCCGTGTATGCGTAGTCGGGACGCACGGGCAAGGCGTTCACCATGCTCACGAGTTGCATGACGACCTGGCTGTTGGTGAGAATTTTTACCGTCGGCAGGACGCCTGAGAAATAGGTCACTGTTATGCTTTCAATATCGTCCGGCAACTTCTCTTCAGGTGGCTTTGGCAAGGGAACGCTATAGGTCACCAGGAGCTCGAAGACCGGGGCGCCAGGCACGTCATATACATGAACCTCCACGCTCACTAGAGGCTGCGAAGGCAGGAAGAAAGCCATGTTGTGACCGCTGAGTGTCCCACCACCGAAGCCACCCTCGCTATACTTGCGGTAGCCATTGGTACCGAGTTCATTCACGTACCAGCTCAGAATATCATCATCGGTCGCCTGCACGGTATACTGGGCAGACGCTGACTGATATCCAGGCCTTAAGGCGCTGGCGTAAGCTGGCTCAGAGAGAGGAAACGAGGGTGGGCCGGTGCCGGAGTTAAAGAATGTCGTAGGTGTCGAGCTTGGGTAGACGGGCAGCTCTGCCAATACCAATCCGGGCAGGAAAGTATGTTCGGAACTCACGGTTGTAGCCAACGGACTGGGAGTTGCTGGGCGCGTGCCCGTTGATGCACCCCCATACTCGTCGCACTGCGTTATCGAGTAGTTATCCCAGTAGAGCACATTGGTCACCGCCAACTGGTTACCTTCCCTGAAGACCATGAACTCCGTGTGGTATGGCCTGTCTAGGCCGTCTCTCCCCTCCAGTACAAGAACTCGTCCACCGACTGCTTGGCCGCCGCTCTTGAGATGCACAGTAGGGATGACGTAGGTATCCACAATCTGCGGTGGTTCATTGGGGACTGTCTGCAACCCGCCTATACTTTCCAGAATGGTGTTTGTTATGGACTCATCCTGAGCCAGATTCCCCAACCCCTGCAGGTCTCGTGCTTGAGCATAGGCTACCGCCTGATTCAGAATACTTGTAGCTTCATCTACACTAGGGTAGCCATTGGCAGCAGTCTTGCTACAACCTGCACCGAAAGCAGCAGCTACTACTAGACATGCTATTACTACAGTAGCAATCTTCATTCTCATGTAGGCCTCCTCCATCACATTATTATTGCAACCTCAGGCGACATTCTACTGCGATATGTATAATTGCGCAAGAATGCTCTAGAGATGGCAGAGCGTTTCGTAGTCACAACTAGCCATTAGGGAGGACCCAAAATGAGTTTTCGTGCAACTCAATTACTAAATACATGTGTTCATACCAGGGTTCGTGAATCGGTGACTCTCTCCTAGCTCTGATGAGCCAATACCAGCCGTCGCGACTTAGATAGGCTCCACCTTAACGTCATCGTGGCATCTAGCAAAAAAGGCACGGCGTTTTCGAAGGTGTGCAGAGCGTCAAAGCCATTGACAAATGACGTTTCTTGTAGTACACTCATGCACGAATCGTGTAAGCGCTGCGATATGCCTGTCCCCTAAGCCTGTACGACAACATTTAGAGATATATTAACGTAGGTCACCGCCACTTCCAGAGACATTTATCCAAGGGAAAATACCCAAGTATTACCTACATTGCTTGGATGTGAGAAGTACAGAGGCAATTGGCTAATGCTAATTGACATTCAAAGGAGGACATAGATGGAGTTGAATCTTTCAGATGCTCAAAGGGGTATAGTTCGTTTGCCGAAGGGAGACAGCTCAAAGTCTCTGCGATTCAAGCTCTTTGCTATCCCTACATCAAAGGAATTGACAGGTCTAGAGGTTAGATTGTCACAGGTAATTGTCAAAGACAACAAGACACCTCATGTTTACCCTTTCATAAGATATGCGAATCTATACGTTATCACCTCGGCGATAGACAATCTCGGAGGTGACCCTTATTCGCTCAACTTGAAAGGTTTCGCCAATGTAGATGATGGGGAGACTCTTCCCGTTGAGAGAACTGTGTACTACTGGAAATCGGATGATACTAACAAGGCACCCGGCGCGGTCCATGTCCTAACATCGATAATAAAGAGTAATCAGAAGATTCGAGATTTCGGTGACGCCTTGGCTTCTCTCAGAAAAACTGACGATTTCCAAAAAGTGGTTAGCACCATTATCACCGCCGCTGCTGGTGGTGGAGCAGCCATTTACGAAGCTTTTCTTCCCCTGGTAGGAGTTATAGGTCAAATTATGGGTAAAATTGACGACACTCCCTTGTTTACTACTGTGACAAGCTTCACAGATATAAATGGCGATTTTGATGCTTTGGGGAGACATCCCTATCCTCAAAACAATAGATATGTTGATATAGTGACTACGCTGATAGTACGTGATGCGTCCCGAGAGCCAAAAAGTTGAAAGTATCACAATGGTAGATTCAGCGCGCCGCCTCGGCACTTTGGGCTATGTCCGTGTTTGTCTTGATAACAGTATCGGGTAGCGTGCTAGAAATCAATGCCATCATAATAGCTGTTCGTATAGGCATTGCATACGTATTGGTGTCTAATCGTCTGAAATATGAAGTGACCGACCAAGGAACTACATAACTTTAGTGAAATTCGTACTTACTATACCAAAGCGTCCTGGCTCATCAAAAGCTCTCTTTCAAGAATGTGACATTTGTTTTCAGGCATAACTAGACAAAGTCGGATTGTTCAAAACATCAGGAGGTGAATTATAATGGCGACATCTTCGAATCAGGGAAATATCGCCCCGCCACCTTTCCGTCGCTTGCGTCACTTTGCTTTCGATCCCAGCTTGAGCCGCCGTATCGAGACATACGATATTAACGAGGTCATAGCTAATCTTCCCTGGGACTGTAGCCTGGGAATCGGCCCGGTGGACGATTATCTTGAGGTTGTGGACTATGACCCGGCCAGCAAGCTATTTTATGCCCCGGTGGACCTGAACGAACGGTACCTCTTGGCACAAGATGGCCTAGACCCTTCGGACAGCAATCCGTAGTTCCACCAGCAGATGGTCTTCGCTGTGGCCCGTACCACGATCAGTCATTTTGAAAAAGCTATCGGGCGTAGGGCTTTATGGGCGCCCCGTATCTATTTTGACGCTTCCGGGAGCGTCAAAAGTGAATACGTACAGCGTTTGCGTATCTACCCCCATGCCATGCGCGATGCTAACGCTTATTACAGTCCCGATAAGAAGGCGCTGCTCTTTGGGTATTTCCCGGCGACGGCGGTGGACCCAGAAGATAATTATCCTGGAGAGACAGTATTCGCTTGTCTTTCGCATGATATCACTGCGCATGAGACGACTCACGCATTGCTGGACGGCCTGCACCGACATTTTATCGAACCTTCCAACCTAGATGTGCTGGCTTTTCATGAAGCCTTTGCCGATATCGTGGCTTTGTTCCAGCATTTCACTTATCCACAGGTATTGCGGCATGAGATTGCCCGCACCCGCGCCGATTTGCTGCTCCAGAACCGGCTAGGAGAGCTAGCATACCAGTTTGGCCAAGCTATCGGCAACTACGGAGCCCTGCGTAGTGCCATCGGGAGAAAAGATGAAAAGACAGGGGAGTGGATTCCGGAAAAACCCGACCCGCTGAAAATACGCGGGGTTACCGAGCCGCATGACCGAGGGTCTATTCTGGTGGCCGCGATCTTCGATGCCTTTACTACCGTTTTTAACTGGAGGGTCGCCAGTCTTTTACGCGTCGCTACCGGCGGCAGCGGCGTTCTTCCAGCCGGTGAGTTGCATCCTGACCTCGTCCACCTGCTGGCTAAAGAGGCGGCTAAGACAGCAGGGCATGTACTTCAGATTTCCATCCGGGCGCTCGATTACTGCGCGCCGTTCGATATTAATTTCGGGGATTACCTGAGGGCGCTTATTACCGCTGATCGAGACATTGTTACGGATGACCGGCATAACTACCGTCTGGCTTTCATCCAGGCTTTCCGGCAACGTGGCATTATCCCCGGCGACGTCAGGAACATGTCCGAGGACAGCTTGTTATGGGAGCCTCCCGAAGACCAAGACGCGGAAGCCTTCAAAAAAGTATTCACCAAGAGTTTCCTCAAGAAACTTGTCCCAGACTGGAAAATAGCCTCGCAGAGCCGGGAGGAAATATATAAACGAATTCAGTTAAGCCAGGCAATTCTTCATAAAATATTAATGGAAGAACAAAGCGTTGCCAGAGCCATGAAGATTGTGCTGGACCCCGCAGTGCCGAAGACCTACCGCCGTCATACTCCTGATGGCCCGCCGGTTTTTGAAGTACATTCGATACGCCCAGCGCGCCGCATTGGACCGGACGGCAATACTGTTACCGACCTTGTCATAGAGATAATCCAGACGCGCTATGGCTACTTCGACACCAAAGATCAGGCGGCAGCTGATAAAGGCAACAGCACGAAAGCACCCGATTTCCTCCTCCGTGGCGGATGCACGCTTCTGATAGACCCCCAAGAAGCTACCGCTAAGTATTGCATCTACAAGAGGATAGACAGCGACAACCGTTTACAGCGTATGCGTGATTACCTTACCGGCGGGAAAGACACCTCGCTACGAGCTACCTATTTCGGCGATCCATGCCAAGAATACTATCGCGTTCGCATAAATGAGGAAAAGCAAAAGAAAAAATATGGTTTTGAATCCTTCGCTTTTCTCCATCGCTCCAGTTCTTCTAAGGAGGTAGTGTGATGCCTAAGGCTAAAAAAACATCAGCGTCGCCTGTACCATCCGAGACAAATAACCCCAGTGTTGACATCCGCATGTATTTCCCCGGTTTCGGAGACTGTTTTCTGCTGACTTTCCAGGCCGACGACGGTAGCCCAAGGCACCTGCTTATAGATTGTGGTGTCTTCGTTGGTTATCGCGGAGGTGCAGAAAGGCTCAATCTGATAGCCCAGGATATTGCCAAGGTCACGAATAACCACCTGCATATCGTGGCGGTTACGCATGAGCATGCCGACCATATTAACGGTTTCATCGATGCCAATTTTCACGATATACAAATTGATGACCTGTGGCTAGCCTGGACAGAAGATCCTACTGACACTGTCGCCCGGCAGCTTAAAGCCGGCAATAAAACACACGTTGAGGAGCTTACTTCGGCTGTTAACCTGATGGCTCAAGCTAATCATCCTTCGGCTGAAGTGTTACGAGGCATGCTTGATTTTGAAGTAACTTCTAGCGGTTCGGATGACAATAAATCAGGTCTGGGATACCTGAAGGGTAAGATCAGGAAACAACTCCGAAGTTCGGATTACCTACGTCCTGGTGAGCCACCGCTTTCCATCCCCGGCGTAGACGGAGTTAAAGTGTACGTGCTGGGCCCGCCGCAAAATATCGCAGAAATCCATAACTTGGAACGGGGCGATATATACCCCAAGTTCGCGGCTTTCCTAGAGGCGCTGAAGGGCAGATCTGCCAAGGTATCCTCGGAAGATGCTCTCTCTTTACAGAGCTGTTGCCCCTTCGATAAAAGATATGGCCTGATAGCGACGGAAGTAAAGAACGATGAATTCTTCTCTACAAAATACGGCTTTTCCACGGATGCTGCGCAGGGACCGGAGTGGCGACGTATCGATGAGGACTGGTTGGATGCTGCCAGTGAACTCGCTTTAAGAATCGGCGAATACACCAACAACACCAGCCTGGTGCTCGCCTTAGAACTGCCTGGATTGGAACCCCATAAAGTGCTCCTATTCGTTGGCGATGCCCAAGTGGGCAACTGGCTATCATGGTCGGATGTTCACTGGGATATCGAGACCAACGGTAAAAAAGAAACCATAACAGGCGAAGACCTCTTACGCCGCACCGTGTTTTATAAGACCGGCCACCACGGCAGCCATAATGCTACCTTAAAAACGAATGGGTTGGAATTGATGGACAAATCCAGTCTGGTGTCCATGATACCCGTCGATGAACAATGGGCGAACAAGAAAGCTGCCAAAGGGTTTGTGTTTCCAGCGCCAAAAGTATTGGCTGGGATTGAGGCGCAATCGCAAAACAGGGTACTTCGGTCGGATAAGATTAACACAATGCCAGACATCTTAGAGAAGCCGGATGCGTTAGACGTGAGTGTATGGCAGGATTTCTTAAAACACGTGAAATGGGACACCAATCCAGATCACCTCTGGATTCAATACACTGTGGAAGGATAAACATCATTCTCACTCAAAACGACAGGCTGGCCAGCGTTTAGACGCCTGCACTGAAGTGAATGGCGTTCGCAACTTAATGCGCTCTGACTTCTATCGATTGCCATGTCAAAAGAAATGGCGCCATCGCGCCCGTAAATGCCGCGCTTGGTTCCACCGCACTACCCTGGAAGCAAGCACCCTTATGCCTAGTAGTATGCTTTGCGTCTATTATAGATTAGCTGCAGTTACAGCACAATCATCGTTAAGTGTCCTACTCGCGGTGGTGAGATAGAATAGCCAAGCGTTAGTTACATTACCTTACACTGTAAAGACCGCTTTCCCGCTTCACTTTTTTCACCCGATAGCTCTTTCTCTGATTTGACTTTCTGACTTCCTGTCCAACGGATGAAGATTGCACAATTGTCAGTATTGTTCATTGAGACTCACTCAAAGGAGACGCCCTTCCCAAGGCTTCTTTAATCCGAGCTTCTGTGCAATCCTTTTGTAGCAGTTGTAGCCCGAACAACCCAGCAGCCCGACATTATGATGACCTGAGGCCAGATAGAAGTTCTCTATCCCAGGAACTTGGTACTGGGCGAGCTCCGGTATCGGCCTGTACTTCCCCCACTGATTGGGGGTGATGGCCGGTGGTTGCACATCACCCTGCACAAAGTTGGCGTTTCTCTGTTGGTGATCATAAGGGGTACCGATATTAACAGCTATCACATTGTCCCAGGTCATGTTGGGTGCATACTTCCGCCATTCTGCCAGCAGAACATCGGCGAACTCTTTCTTGACTTGCAGCCATTCTCGCTCGCTCAGCCAGCTAGCAAGAGGAGCACATCCTTCCCCTACTTGAGCAAGATGTTTCCCTGCGGGAGAATAGCCAGGATCCACTAGGCTATTGACAGACCCGGTGGGATACAGCTTTGACGGCCAATGGCCTGGCCTTATGTGTTGCGCCCGGTACCGGTATTCCTGGAAAAGGTATTCCACATCGGGATCCCCCATACGCAGCCAGAGGGCTTTGCTAACGTCAGGATTCCAACTCGCTGCTTTATACTGTGGCAGCTCATGTATGGCCATCTGCCCCCAAAAGACCTGGCCTCTGTCGTGTCTCAGTTTGTCGACCTTCTTCCGGATATCAGGGCTTATCAGCACCTCGCGCAGATGCCTGTTGATGACCTGTTCCGCTCCTGCAGAGTCAATAACCAGCCTCTTGGCCTCGATCTCAGCGCCGTCGGCCAGCCTGATTCCTCGAGCACGTCCATGCTCTACAAGGACTTGGTCTACATCAGCACCGACGAAGAACTTTCCCCCTTGTTCGCTCAAAGCTCTTTGAAGAGCGTGGGCAACACAATGGGTGCCACCTTTAGCCAAGGACATTCCTGAGACCCCAAAGACGGTGGCTAGCGGGAGCAAAGCCATTGGGATAGGAGCAACATCATCAGCATACACGAAGTTGTAGTGGTTCCATGTGATACAAAAGGCCTTGAGCTCCGCGCTCTCGAAGAAGTGGGACAATATCTCCATCTCGGTCATGAACTGATAGCTGGGATCAAGCCCAGACTCAGGATCGTTCAATAGGTTGTCTATAGGATCGGGCTCGCCAGGGAGGGGAGGGGGGTTATAGAGGTGCTGAAGGATTGCCATGAACCAGTCAAAAAATCTCTTCTCGGCTAGCTTTGCCAGTGTCTCGGCATCCCTTGGTGACATCCGTGCCACTTCCTTGATATTCCTCTCGATCAACTCTGGCTTTGGAGCTATCATCCCTGTTTCCTTGTCCCATTCCACCGCTGTATAGGCAACCAGGCACCTGTCGTTGGGGTATGCCATAGCACCTTGGACTTCCGGGAAGATGAAGCTTAGTCCCTTTTCATGAAGCCTAAAGTCCTGGTTCACTGGGCTATTCCAGAAGCCCAGGTACTCAGCATGAGGGTTGCCAATAAACCCAGCCGCAGGCGAAGGATCGGTAGCAGCGCAACCACCAAGCTCTTGCCTCTGTTCAAAGAGGCCTACTGTCATGCCGTTCCATGCCAGGTAGTTGCTAATTACTAGGCCTTGTTGACCTCCTCCAATCACCACTACGTCGAAACTCGTGTCCGCCACTACGCTTCTTTCTTTATGCCCACAAACTATCTCAGTTAAGGGCGGTGTCTTGTTACTCTTCGTCTCTATTTAAGCACGTCCTTCAGCGCTCTCGCCGCTGTGTAGACGCAACCCACGCCACAGATGTATTGGGCAACGCGTAACACCTCTGCAATCTCTTCCCTGGTTGCCCCAGCCTTTATCGCCTCGCGGGCAAGTGACTGGACGCCATCGGACGCTCCGTGCACTGCATCAAGTACCATGGCAATTAACAATTTGATTTTCCTCGGCAAGGCACCATCAGCTAGAGCTAGGTCTCTAGTATTGTTAACCAAATCTAGGAGCTTAGGATCCAGATCTTCATAAATCTTCAGCGGATGCTCCGGCATATCATCACCTCCTCATCCTAACTCAGCAGGTTCATATTACCTATTTTAATCATTTGCGACATAATGTTCTACTACGAACCACCAAATTTAGGTGATTGGCCGATTTGGCTTTTTGTTAAGGTCTTTCGCTTGAAGGTCATTCCTTGACAAGTATCATAGCTCACTATAAGCTTATAAAACAATGCAATGACATAAAATGAAACGTTGGATCGATTGAATGAAAAAGGCTTTGCGAGGTAGCTTGTGTGCTTACTGTGGCAAACGTTCTGCTACCACGGAAGACCACGTGATAGGTAGAGGCTTCTTTCCAGTACGTCTCCGCAGCAATCTTCCTAAAGTGCCCGCTTGCAGCGAGTGCAATAGCCGCAAGTCGGATTACGAGCGATATGCTATGGCAGTTTTTCCTTTCGGTTCCGAGCATCACGCGGCTCAAGATATGCTTGAAACCAAAGTAAAACGCAGGCTAGAGAAAAACCATCGTCTACTCCGTCAGTTACAGCAAGGGCAGACAGACGTTCTCGTTGTCAATCCGGATGGCTCTACGGACCCGACCTTCGCTATTCCATTCGACCACGAACAGACTCTTGCTCTCTTCGACATGATCATAAGGGGGTTACTATGGCATCATTGGCCTTCCCCTTTGCCTTCGTCCTACGTCGTTCGATTGTTTTGGCTCACAGACCAAGGTCTTGGTCTGTTCAAGAAGCACATTCTCAGTCTCAGCCCAGACCAGTTTCAGGATGTTTCGCTGGCAAAAGGCGCGTTCCGGTACCAGTTCACGAGAAACCCGGACGACCCCTTCTTCACTGCGTGTATTCTTAGCATTTACGATTCCCTCAACATATGTGACAGCGTTGACAACGGTCGGCTACGTCGCTCTCACGTAGCCGCCTTGACGGGACCTCAAGAGGTCAATCGCATCGCGGACTCCATAGAGACGATGACAGTCTAACAAGGCGCTCCAGCCCACCACTGAGGGTGACGGCTGAGCATGGTCGCTATGCCGCTACTCACACTTGCGGGTTGAGCATTCATCGGAGTTGTCAATGTCCAAAGGCGCTGCATACGAGCAAGACGTACTCAACACACTGCAGGGTGAATTGAGCCGAGGCAACCTCGGTATCGATCCGAACCTTGCTCGCGTGCGGTTCAAGCCTAATTACTTCTCCAGGGATCGCGACAAAGATATCATCTTCGATGTATCGATTGAGGTTTTCCGGAAGGATGCCGCCGAACCATACTGGATTTGGATTTGGGAGTGCAAGAACTATAGCCACACAGTTCCCGTTGACGATGTCGAAGAATTCCACGCTAAACTGAGCCAAGTTGGTGCTGATCGCACGAAAGGCTCAATGATTACACTCGTTGGGTTTGATCTAGGTAGTGTGAAATTCGCACGTTCGAAAGGCATCGGTCTTTGGCGTTTGATTCCCCCGGGAAGTCCGGTTTGTCTGATGGAAGATTCATCCGGAGCCCAAGATTCCGACATTCTTTGTGCACTAACAACGCCAGATACAACGGCCTTCCGTTTTTATGGGTTTTTCTACGGCCTGACCTGTGATGGTCGGCTTACAACAGATCAAGAGGAACTGCTGCGACACGAATTCAGAGATGCTTCGTAACAGACAGAAGCGGCATAACCAGTAGTTGCAGACCGACCGCACTAGCGGCGCCAGAAAAACAGGCGTGCTTCTGGGAACAATTGTGATTAGCTAATCAGCGGTCTGCGGTAGAAACCGTGCGGCGGCTGAGCTTGGTCGTTGGGTGCAGTACACCACCAGGGCACGCGTCAAACCAAGGTCGTTCCGCATTCAGTGGGAGTTTTTCATTCAGTCTGGGCGGCACGCTAAGCAAAGTCAACTTACACATTAAGATTTCCCTAATAGTTGTCAAGTACTATTTTTTGACCTCCTTATTGCCTTTAGTTAGACTTGTTATCGGGAGATGGCCATGATTTTTACAGGTTGAGGAGCTTTAGCTGCCTCGTTCGTCCTGGAAACTGGCATCTCCCGCTCTGTTTTGTACGCTTTAACGGAATTCCGCCTCCGTCTCTCTCGTCGTATGTCCTCTGGCACATGGTATTCTGTTAGTATCAGTCTCCTGGCATCTTCCCGGGTAATAGACTTACCCTGGATATCTCTCAGCTCATAGGGTCTATCCTCTAAAAGTACTTTGAGCACCCTGGCTCCAAGATGGCTCATCACTGCTCCCATGTCCTGTTTGTGATTCTTGCCATGATGAACCATTTCCCGATAGTAGACAGCAGCCACCTGTGGGTCCCACCGTCGACCTATATCTCCCGACTGAAAGAGAGCCATCCTCATTATGGAGGGTCCAGCTTTGGTCATTCTCAAGCCTTTAGCCTCTACATTAGATGACTGCCTCGATCCAGGCACCGCCCCAGTCCAATTAGCAAAGGCGGATTGGTTCCGGAATCTTGACGGGTCGCCTATGGCCGCTAAAAAGACTGGCGCCGTATGTTCCCCTACCCCGGGTATCGTGCACAAATTATTTGAGGGGTGAAGTTTCTGGTAGATTTCTGAAATTCGATTCTCCAGCGATTTAGACTCAGCCTCCTCTATTTCCATCAATCTCAATTCCCTCGCTATCTCATCCTGGAGTTCCACAAAAAACTCTTCGTTGATCGTCCTTGCTGACTGAGAGAGTTCACATATGTTTGCGACGGCCTGACAGGCTTGAAAAACCTGGTGACTCTCCGCCCTGCTTCCTTTTTCTCGAGATGCGGCTTTGCTCAAGAAAGTAACGAGTGCTTTCTCTCCATTGCGTACCACGGCGAAGGGGTTTAGTCGAGATCTCAGGAATGCCCTGACCTGAGTGGCCCACGGAGAAGAGAACGCCCGATGCACACCCGGTAGATAGCCATCGATGATAGCCTCAATCCTAACCTTTCTACCGGCGATATCTCCTTCCAGACGCTTCCGCTGACGTGTAAGCCGTTGTAGAGCATGGATTTCAGCCGAAGGCAGGTAAATCTCCTCCATCTGTTCCGGGTCAATAAAAGGCATTTTGGCTAAGGTAAGTGCATCAATACGATCACTCTTAACCGGTCCTCTCAGATATCGGCGGAGGGCTGCCACTTTCTGTGTCTTGGCCTTTACAAGTCGACAGTCAGGATAACGGGAACGCAAATATGCCGCCACGGTTAGCCAAGGCAAACCTGCGGGTTCAAAAACTACGATAGGATTGGAACCGTCCCTGAAAATGTGTTCTTCCAGAGTAGCCAGTCCTTCCGGCGTAGTCTGGAAGCCGAAGCTATCACAAGATTGTGCTCGCTCATCCAGACAACGTGCTCTGTGTTGCCCTTGGTGAAAGTCGATTCCCACACTACGGATAGTCACTTTCTCCTCCACGCTAAAATTCGGGTTCGATGGGCTGGCCGGACCCCTTGCCCATTCATGCGCTTGATGCGGGGCTAGCCACTATTGGACTCCCCAATTCCCTCAATCGGGCCACTGCAGGGCCGGCAGGCAATCAAATTGACGGGGCAGCTGTAAGCTCCCCAACGAATTGTGCACCTCACCGGAACCCGTCAGGCTAATCTTACTCCCACATTATTCCCAAATCCATTTACTAGCCTGAGAAACATAATACATGACGATTTGTTACCACTGCGTTTAACCCCCTCTACGTTGCCATGCTATAATAACCCCTGAGAGATGGTGTCTGATAGCAATGTGCAACCCGGCCAGCGGATTTGGAGAGTGAGTAAGTGAGCTTCGACCCCAAACCATTTAGTGAATACGTTAGCACTGTTGAGAAGACCCTCGCCACCGGTCATGCTAGCGAAGGCTCCCATTACCCCACACTGAAAGCCCTGCTGGAGTTGGTCGGCGAGGGAGTGGTAGCTACAATTTTACCCAGCCGAATAGAGTGTGGTGCCCCCGACTTCCTAGTTACCAAAGGGCCTTCCCAGGTTGGCTATGTAGAGGCTAAAGATGTTGGCAAGAGCCTTGACGAGGCTGAAAAGTCAGAGCAGCTGAAACGCTATCGTGATTCACTGAGTAATCTTATTCTGACTGACTATCTTGAATTTCGCTGGTATAGGGACGGTAAATGTGAGCTTGAGGCGAAGTTAGGAACGGTAGATACCGCAGGTAAGATAAAACGCGAAAAAAAGGGTATTGAAGAAGTAGCCAAACTTCTAATCGAATTCTTTAGTTCTGAAGCACCGGGAGTTGGAACGCCTAAAGAGCTTGCCGTGCGTATGGCGCGTCTTGCTCACCGCATACGGGAAGGGGCGGAAGAAGCACTGAACAAAAGCATAGCCTCCGACTTATTGAGCGGGCTGCATAAGGCGTTCCAGGGAACACTTATCCCCGGTCTTGAGATAAAAGTATTTGCCGATATGTATGCCCAGACAATCGCCTATGGGCTTTTTGCCGCCAGGTGCGAGACGGATGATGCCAGCAAATTTAATTTAAAGGATGCAACTGACCTCATACCTAAAACAAACCCGTTCTTAAAAGACCTCTTCTACCAAATCACTGGCCCACATATCAATGATGAGCCTTATAAGTGGGCAGTTGATGAACTGGTGCAAGTGCTTAAGAAAGCGGACATGACCGAGATAGTGAAAGGTCTCAGCAAGGGCACAGGCAAGAGCGACCCCGTAGTCTATTTCTACGAGGACTTTTTGCGTGAATACGATAAGAAAATAAGTGAGATGCGAGGAGTCTATTACACTCCGATACCGGTGGTTTCTTACATCGTAAGTTCAATAGCCTATCTGCTCAAAAATAGGTTTAACCGCCCCCAGGGGCTAGCGGATGAGAACACATATATCCTTGACCCGGCAACAGGCACGGGTACTTTCCTCTACGCCGTGATAAACGAAATTTATGAGTCTATGTCAAAGCAAGGACAGATGGGAAAGTGGGACGGTTATGTTGCTGGCCATCTCTTACCCCGCATCTTTGGCTTTGAGTTACTCATGGCTCCTTATGTTATAGCTCACCTGAAATTGGGATTACAGCTAAGAAATACTGGCTATACATTCCATTCCAAAGAGAGATTAGGTGTTTATCTGACAAACACGCTTGAAGAAGCTGTAAAAAGCTCAGAAATGCTTATGGCGCAGTATATCGTGAAGGAGGCAAACGCTGCGGCTGAAATCAAGAAGGAAAAGCCAATCATGGTGGTGCTGGGCAACCCGCCATATTCGGGAACATCGGCAAATGCCAGTATGCGTGAATTCCTGGATCCCAAAACGGGCAAGAGGCGGCGTAAATTGACCTGGATTGGCGAACTAATAGAAGGCGTTTTCGACAAGGACGGAAATGAGATAATAATGGGATATAAGCGCGTGGACGGCAAGCCGCTGGATGAGAAAAACCCCAAATGGCTCCAGGATGACTATGTTAAGTTCATCCGCTTCGGCCAGTGGCGAATCCAACAGACTGGTCAGGGCATTTTGGGCTTCATCACCAATCACTCATATCTTGACAACCCGACCTTCCGGGGCATGCGCCAATCCTTGCTGAACACCTTCAATGAAATCTATGTCATTGACCTTCATGGCAACGCCAAGAAACGCGAGACTGCCCCTGATGGCGGGAAGGACGAAAATGTATTCGACATCCAGCAGGGCGTAGCTATTGGCATCTTTGTTAAGGAAGCGGGTAAGACAGGGCCTGCTGAAGTCTACCATAGTGATCATTGGGGACTTCGTGAAAGGAAGTATCATGCCTTATTTGAAACGGACATCACTGATACAGATTGGTCTGAGCTCAAACCGAGCAGCCCATTCTATTTGTTCGTTCCAAGACATGAGGAACTGCTTTCAGAGTACAACGAAGGATGGAAAATAACTGATGTATTCCCTGTTAACAGTGTAGCGCCTGTAACTGCTCGAGACTCGCTAGTTATCGATTTTAGCGAGGTAATGCTACGGGATAGAATAACTGCTTTACGCAGTGAGAGTCTCCAGGATGATGCAATAAAGCAGAAGTTTCAAGTAAATGAACGTAAAGGTTGGATTCTGGGGCATGCTCGTAAATTATTGCGGGAGGATGGCGATTGGGAGCAAAAGTACGTCCGCTGTACCTACAAGCCCTTTGACCAACGGCATTTCTATTATCATCGGGCACTGCTCGAGCGGCCCAGAATAGAAGTGGCTAGACATCTGTTCGCACACAAGAATGTGGCTCTGATTGCCACTCGGACCGCCTCTGCAAGCAATCCATTTTCACATATATTCGCAACGTGTCACATTCCGATAGGCCGTACTTTCCCTGACTTGGCTGCCATTACATATCTGTTTCCTCTCTACCTTTATCTTTCAGATGGGACGCTACAGGGCAAGCTAGAAGCTGAAGAAGCTTGCCGTCCTAACTTGAACCCCGAGTTCATCAAAGCTGTGTCGGAGAAATTGGGGCTGAAGTTTGTTGATGATGGTAAGGGCGACCTTGCAGAGACGTTCGGGCCGGAGGACATCTTCAACTACGCTTATGCACTTTTTCACTCGCCCACCTACCGCAGCCGCTACGCCGAGTTTCTCAAGATAGACTTCCCTCGCTTGCCTCTCACCTCTAATAAAGAGCTTTTCAAGGCGCTGGTTGGTAAAGGCGCTGAGTTTGTAGCTCTGCATCTTATGGAATCACCCACACTGAACAACCTCATCACCAAGTACCCCATATCTGGCTCCAGCACGGTGGAGAAGGTTAGCTACGATGAAACGACCAAGCGAGTTTACATTAATAAGAGCCAGTATTTTGAGGGCGTAGAGCCTGAGGTTTGCAACTTCCAAATCGGAGGCTATCAGGTATGCGAGAAATGGCTGAAAGACCGTAAAGGTAGGACTCTGACCTATGACGACCTCACCCACTACCAGAAGGTCATAGCCGCGCTGAAGGAGACTATCCAGCTTATGAAGGAGGTCGACGCCTTAATCCCAAGTTGGCCACTCCAATAGGAAGTGTTCTTGGAGCAGCAGATCATCAAATGGAATGGGTGAAGTAATCCGTCAGGATGTTTAGTGATTGTAATCAATTGAACGAATCAAAATATTTGCACTCTAGGCACTTCCCTTCAAAACTAGGTCATCCAGGAATTTGCGCCAGTCTGTTGCGTTCTGGAATTTGTCCAGATGTTTGTCGACTATGACCTTGCGAATTGCTTGCCGAACATAGTCCTCTGCATTATCAACCATCAATACAAAAGCCGTATCAGAATTTCCGCTCCATAATTTCCGCCATCTCTTGGGCACACCAGGCCGTCCGTGGACAATGGAACTTCTAACCTCATACATATTTCTCAGCTGGCTAAAGATTTCTTTTCGCTTCTGGAAGTCTGGTTCTAAGAAATACGAACATCGGAGGGCTAAGCTATATCCTATTTCTTGGCCTTTCCCCGAGAACAAAGCCTCCAAAGCGATCACCAAATCCAAAAGCCCATCAGCTTCACTTGTCCGGCTAAAATAGTCATGAAATCTACTCAGGGCTAGCGCAAGGGGGTCTGGATAATGAGTGGCTTCCTTTGCTACCAGTCTATAGATAGCCTTCAATTCCTCTAGCTCCTGTTCACGAAGCTCGTAGCCAGTTGATGCAAAGTAGCTCAGATGCATTAGTGACAATGTGGTCAAGCCGGTATCCAATAAAGCGCCTATGTTGCGTTTCAAGCCAGCGAACTCGGGATAAGTAAGATAATAGAGGGGCCCAACAAACACCTTCCCCTTGTGTAAAAGGCGTAACGATTGGAGCACCATGCGCAACTTCTTGTTCGCTTTGGCCGGGTTGCTATGAGCAGCCTCTCTTTTTGCTGACTTCGGCTGCTCAAGGAAAATGTACACTACCCAATTTCCCGTATCTGAGGAGTGCTCTATGTTCAATTCTTGATTTCTCAAGATGTTAGAAAGAAAATTGTCTGGCTTTCGTATATAAACACCTGTTTCAAGTTCAACCGATGCAGACGAATCGAAGGAGAATGGCTTCAGTGGGCTAACAAAGTGGCTTGTATAGGAATCTTGATATAAGAATTTTTCAAGTTTAGAGTACACGTGGTCAAATGCCTCAGCGTTCCAGACTAGGCCTTTCTCAGTCTCATCCTGATACCCATTAAAGAAATGTGCTAACCACGATTCTGCTTCATCAGCTACTGGCCTATCAGGTGACCACCACTCTATATTCCTGCGCACTATTTCTTCGGCAAGAATCGATTCGATCAGGTTCTGGTATTTGGTAGCGTGAGGCCGCCAAGACAGTGAGTCTTTGCAAGCATCCTCTATGCACCTTCTAAGTTTGTCATAAAGTGTAGTATTTCTGGACTCCATATATGGATCTGCCTCTAGCCCGTTTGCATTAGCATACACAGTCTGTGCTGCTAGAGCAAGCCACCTAGATATCGACCATATAGTGCCTCAACCGAAGTTGGGGGATTCATACTATTAGAACTACACAAAAAGCCATTTTGTGCAATCATGCTAACGTAGTTACAGCCCAGTCTCCACACCCTCTCCTGCCCGCCACCGCTCCCAAGCTCTAAAATTCAAAGCAAAGCCCCTCAGTTTCGCAACCCATATAAAAACACATACCCATGTATTATAAATACAAATGCGTTGAATTGTAGCGCTTTAGGAGGGGGTGTAGTTAAGTATTTGAGTGTAGAGGGTTTGGGGTTGGGCTTGTTCTAAAAGGCTTATTGCAGCATGAACCACTAAGGTGGGGTAAAGGCCGATAATGCAAGTTGGAGGATTGTGTCAATAGGCTATTTCGTCCTACCTGCTTTACGCCTTCCTCGTGTCCGCTAGGCCTCTCCGTTCTCCCTTGCGCCTCTCTCCGGTAACCCTCCGCTCTATGTCTACAGGAACCTGCTTCACCCTTCTCTCACCCTTACGTCTGTCAGGTGTTACACGCCGCTCCCTTCGCTGCCTCCCTTTCATTTTCCCCTCCATCATTAACCCGCGATATTCTACAGCGAAAGGTACACTGGCGCAAGAAGATTATGCAATTCTCTCTTGGGGACAGCATGAAGCACTACAGGGCAGTGGTGGGGTGGGTTGTCGACAGTTCTGCTAAGTAACCTTCTTAGTAACCATCTCGATGGGCATGCCCAACATCCAAGCTTTTCGCTCTTTCATGATGAGATAGAAAGCCACAGGCTTATTGCAGTCAGGACAATTGGTCTCCGCGACACCGTTGAAGTCTTCTTTGCAGGTTATCATCACAGTCCCCGTAGCGCACATAGGACATCTCGCTACAAGGTGATGCCGGTCAATGCAATCGTAACTAACTACCTTCATGGCCCCTCCACCTCCAAAATTATGTATTTAACTCCACTGGCCATAGTAGAACATTCCGTTCGACCGCTGTGTTCTACTGATACCCAATCTTCCTCTCATCTATATAGAGGTCAAAGCCCGTGAGAGTCTTTCTAAGGGAACCTGATTGACCTTCGATTTTGAAATTGATATCTGGCCCTGCCATCCTCAGTCCCCATGTTCTGATAATGGCTCCATCTACAACAAGTTCTCCAGCGAACGTCCACGGATTCCACCGAGCCACCACAGTGTACGGTATCCCTTTGACTTTAGGTGTCCATACTCTTGTGGGCATAACGTTCACCAGCACCTCATAAGTTGTTATCTCATATTCCTTGAGCTTAATTGTTCTTGAGTGATTCTAATGCCACAACCTACTCTAGCGCAAAGGGCCAGGTAAATCAAATAGGCAATAAAGGAAAGCCTGAAGCACTACAGGGCGGTGGGGGTAGTCTGATGGTGTTGAAGTTCCGAAGATGCGATCTTCTAACTAATATGTGGAACCTTTTCATCGTCTATGTAGAGGTCGAAGGCAATGAGATTATTGCGAAGGAAAGCGGGGTGTCCTTCGATTTCGAGATTGATGTCTGGTCCCACCATCCGAGTGCCCCATGTTTTGGTGACAGGCCCGTCCACAATCAGTTCTCCTTCAAATGTCCAGGGACTCCACCGTGCTACTACGGTGTGACGTATGCCGCCTATATTCGGTCTCCACACTCTATGAGGCATCCTGTTACCCCCTATCTTATATATAACGAACAGCGAGCGAAAAGGTTAGGAAAACATTCTAGCGTTGATAACGTCTGCTAGCGCAAGAAGTCCTGTAATCAAAATTTGAGTGGTTTGTTGAGCAGGACATACCCAAATAATTGAAAGAAGCATCAAGCGCTACAGGGCGGTGGTGGGGTAGCGCTTCGCAGCTTATAACTTGCGCTACATTACTAAGGTGTTTACACTATGCAATGGTCATAGCATAGCAAGATTGCTGAACTTGGCAAGTGAACCAGGAGTATAAGAATGCCGAAAACAACGGTTAATGGAATCAATATGTACTACGAAGTTCATGGAGAGGGAGAACCCCTGGTCTTAATAATGGGCTCTTTTGGCTCTCTCGAAGCTTGGAGTTTACAAATACATGCTTTCCAGAAACACTATAAGGTGATTGTATTCGACAATAGAGGCATCGGGAGAACCGATAAGTCACCCGAGCCCTACTCTATTGCGACGATGGCGGATGATACTGTGGGTCTAATAGACCATCTAGGTATCGATAAGGCTCATGTGCTGGGAATGTCCCTTGGAGGCCCTGTGGCACACGACATAGCAATCAATTACCCGCAGAGAGTCAAGAAACTGGTACTGGTTTGTAGTATCGTCGGGGCAGACAGAACGCACCTTCATCCAGATATAATAAAGGCGCTTGGTGTAGAGGAGGGTAGACAGGAGGTTGACCTGAGAAGCATCGACTTCAACAAAGTAATGATGGCTACTGTATACCTGGCATTTAATGACAAATCATTAAGAGATAGCCTTTCGATCCAAGCTGAAAGCTGGTTCAAACAGTTCGATATAGAAGGTTTTGTTAGGCAATGGGAGGCCGTGGCTAGTTACAGTGCTCTCGACCGCTTACATAAGATTGAAGCTCAGACTCTTGTAATAACAGGAACAGAGGATAGAATCGTGAATCCACATTCCTCTGAGGTGATAGCGGGATTGATACGAAATTCGAGGTTAGTCAAAGTTAAAGGCGGGTCCCATGCTTTTTTCATGGAAATGCCAAATAGATTCAATAATGAAATCTTAAGTTTCTTAAAAGACTGCTGAATTTGCTGAATAGGTTACTCCCCATTTGCAGACAGCATGAAGCACTACAGGGGGGTGGTCGGGTAGCTGAGACTCAGGATATTGAACACCAAAAAGTAGACAATATCGGGAAGATTTGGCCATCTAGGTTGACTTGCGCTAACTGTAACTGCAACTCGCTTGGGCTATTCCCTGCATCTTGTCATCTCAAGTGGCGGAGGCAGTGTAATCCTCAATCCGTAGAGCTCGCCCCACTGATCTGTAGCTGCCACAGTCAATAATATCTCTTTACCAGGGTCATTGTTATTGAATTCTAGGTGCACTTGATTCCTATTAGTAATGCGTAACTTACATTCATTACCACGAACAATATCTTCTTGGCGACTGGCCAGATACCCCGAAACCCCACCGCCCCCACCAACAGAGAAATGTGGGGGGTGTAATTTGCATTTCCCTTCATTCTTAATAGTCGCTTCTACTTCTATGCTGAAAGCACCTGTTTCCCCATTTATCGGCATTATCTCTGATTTCCACGACCAACATAGACTGTCAATTCTCACTTTCAATGCATGATTCTGATGAGTTGAGCCTACGACTGGTTTTGCTTCAGTTTGTGTTTGTTCACTCTCAAAAGTACTGCAACCTGTGGCCCAAAGAGCAACAACTATCACTAAAGACATGAATGTAGTAGCTAGTCTTCTGACTTGTCTGTCTTCCTGTCCTTTGACGCCCTTTGATGTTCTATTTTGCCTAATTGCTCTCATTTGGTAATATTACTCCATCTGTAAATCATATAAGAGTATTTAGTCCAGTTCAATATGCAGGTTGGTCGAATGAGGAGCTACTTTAGTAATGTTATAGAACAATTCAAATAGGTGACCGCACTATTACAAAGCACCCTTGTCCCGAGCCCTGTAGTCAAAATCTGGGGGGTTTGTGGGCTTGAGGCATGGATTATAATAGAGCAGCATGAAGCACCGCAGGGCGGGGGTGGGGGATGGCGCCCATGCACATTGTCTGCTGTATAAAACAGGTTCCTGACACTGCTCAGGTGAAGATAGACCCGGAGACTAACACTCTGGTTCGCTCCGGAGTGGAGTCAATAAGTAACCCCTATGACCTGGTTGCTACCGAGGCTGGGGTTCAGCTCGTAGAGAAATACGGTGGTAAAGTAACCGTCATTTCTATGGGGCCCCCGCAAACTGAATCGGCCCTGCGGGAATGCCTGTCGCTGGGAGCTACCGAAGCTATCCTGTTATCTGACAGGGCGTTTGCCGGTGCCGATACCCTTGCTACCAGTTACACGCTGGCCAGAGCCATATCCAAGATTTCTGCCGCAGACCCTGTTGACCTCGTTATCTGCGGCAGGCAGGCGATTGATGGCGATACCGGGCAGACTGGCCCAGGTACTGCCACTCGTCTAGGCTATAGCCAGTTAGTTTATGTATCGAAGATTATTAAAGTGGATATAGAGAACAGGACTATCACTGTGAGACGACAGGTTGAAGGCGGCAGCGAGACAATTGAGGGCAAATTGCCCGCGCTGCTGACTGTGGAACTGGAATTGACTACTCCTCGCTACGCCACACTTCCTGAGTTTGTACGTGCGTTGAGGCAGGATATCAGGGTGTGGGGGGCTAGTCAAATAGAAGCTCCGGCGGAACGCCTGGGGCTGAAAGGCTCTCCTACCTGGGTCAAGGAGATATTCGTCCCCAAGCCACAGAGAGGCGGCGTTATCTTTGACGGCACGTCTGGTAGCGAGCAGGTTGTTGATAATTTCTTGGCTACCCTTTTCGGAAAAGAAGCGGAATTGCTCAGCGAACTCTTTGATAAGGGCAAAGGGTAATCATGCCTAAGAACAGCAAGGGTAGAGACGTCTCAGAAATCATTCCTGACAAGTGTATCGGCTGTCAACTCTGTGTTGGGGAATGTCCCGTCGGTGCCATAGAGATGCACGGTGGCGTGGCGAAAGTTGACCCTGAGGTCTGCATCGGCTGTGGCAAGTGCTTCGATGTCTGCCCGGTAGAGGCTGTCATATTCGAGAAGCCCAGGAAGAAAAAGCTTACAGGAATCGGCCAAAAACCCCGTCCATTAGAGGAATATCAGGGCGTAGCCGTTTTCATTGAAGTTCGTGGGAGTAAAGTAGCCGAGGTCTCTTGGGAACTGCTAGGCAAGGCCAGGGAGCTGGCTGGCAAACTGAATACTCAGGTGTTCGGATTCCTTATGGGGAGCGGGGTGGAGCCTGCGGCTAAAGATGCCGTAATCTATGGCTGTGATATCGTCTATATGGTTGATAACCCCTTGCTTCAAACGTACTTGTCAAGGGTATACGGTAAAGCGATGGTTAATTTGTGTGAGCAAGTCAAACCCGAGATATTGCTTTTGGGAGCTACTGCGCAAGGAAGAGATTTAGCAAGCGTGGTCGCCACTCAGTTGGAAACGGGGCTGACTGCCGATTGCACGGGCCTTGACATAGACCCGCAGGAGCGCCTGCTGCTGATGACTCGTCCCACCTTTGGCGGCAATATCATGGCTACCATTGTTTGTCGAAGCCACCGACCTCAGATGAGCACAGTGAGGCCCGGGGTAATGAAGATGCCAAAGATAGACCCTCAGCGTCGGGGGGAGATTCGCACTCTGGAATTCGAGGCTCCCAAGGAAGCGCTGCCGCGGGTTATTGATTTTGTCCCTATAGCTCCGGAAGTGGGCGGTGAGGATATCGGCAAGGCTCGGGTTCTGGTGGTTGCAGGCAAAGGGGCCTGCGACGCAGGAGCCATGCCGATGCTTGAGGAATTTGCCAAACTCATGGGAGGGACTATCGGCTGTTCGAGGCCGGTAGTGCAGGCTGGACTTCTTCCTTATACCAGACAGGTGGGGCAGACAGGAAAGACAGTGTCGCCCAGGATTTATGTCGGGGTGGCAGTATCCGGGGCGGTGCAGCACCTGGTCGGCATGCAGGGTTCGGAGAAAATAATTGCCATCAATACTGATCGCCATGCACCTCTGGTTCAAATAGCCGACTACGCTCTGATAGGGGATTATCGAGAGATAGTGCCGAAGTTGATCAAAGGTCTGGAAGCAAGAATTCAGACTTTCAAGAGCAAGGGAAACTCGAAGTGAAAGAAACCTTCGATGTGGCTATAGTGGGGGCGGGGCCCGCCGGTATCTCTGCTGCCTGCATATTGGCGGATGCAGGGGTAAGGACTATTGTTTTTGAAAGGGGTGAGTACCCGGGCTCCAAAAACATGTCGGGTGGGGTGCTTTATGGCCATGACCTGGCTCAAATACTGCCAGATTACGTAGAGCGCAACTGCCCAATAGAGAGGAACATTATTGAATCCAGGATTT
>Ga0315279_10001496_pt1 | contig 38710 bp, 25 predicted proteins | sample YL17G06_20_MG_FD_203694 | JGI IMG/M metagenome (GOLD analysis project Ga0315279, IMG submission 203694) | Sediment microbial communities from Yellowstone Lake, YNP, Wyoming, USA - YL17G06_20 | ecosystem: Environmental > Aquatic > Freshwater > Lake > Sediment | place: USA: Wyoming | collected...
GGGGAAGAGAGCCTTCTCCGCCAGTGGGCCGCCGGGCGCGCACGGAAGCGCGGGAGACGCCGCGCCTGGTCTTTCAGCAACGGCACCCCGCCGGCGCCGCCACCCCCCGATGAGGATGACTGGAACCCGACGCCGCCGCAAGCGTAGTGGGCGAGACAACAGGGTCGAACAACACAGTGGGCTCAAGCCGGACCTCAGATGGTCAATCGGCTTGAGCCCACTGTCTTGCGTGCGCCTCAGAACGTGAACTTCAGCTCGACGCTCGCGCGCACGTCGCCCGTATCATCTGTCTCCAGGGCGAGATGCGCCTGCCCGGGCAGGTCATACTTGAGGCCGAGGAGCAGCTCGGGTCGGCCGTAGTAGCGCTGGCTCGCGCTCTCGCGGAAACGCAGGAACAGGTTCTTCGCGATCTCGCCCTCGACGTCGAAACCCGTGACCTTGGCCCCTTCGCTCGTCACGAGCTTGAACCGCTGCAGGCCGAGTGCCTGCTGGATGCTGCCGAGGAGCGTCTTGATGGCCTGCTCGCCCGCAAGCCCGCTGAGCGCTTGCGTCAGATCGGTAGACAGGGCCTGGCTCAGCGACGTCAGTCCGCCCGTGCCGCCGCCGCCCTCTGCGCCCGCGGAGGCGAGCAGGCCGAGGATCTCCTGCTCCGAGAGCGGCGGCTCGGACGTAAGGTGGATGTTGGTCTCGCCGAGCGGGCCCTCGATCGACAGGATGACGCGCACGTCGCGCCCGTGCTGCGTGGCCCAAGCGGCCGCGCGCGCATCAAGACGCGCCTGGAGCTCGAGGGCGCGAGTGACCGGCCGCACCTCGTAGCTGAAGTCGAGGCCCATGTGCTCGAGGTCCCACTGCCGACCGAGGACCGAGATGGACCCGTTATTGCTCGTGAACCGTCCGGACAGCGCGGGCTGCCGCGGAGTGCCGGTGAGCTTGGCGCCGCCTGAGATGATCGAGCCGAGCATGGGGATCGACACATTGTCCCCCGCGCGCAGCCCGAGGTCGAACTCGAAGTCATCGCGCGCGAGCTCCCACGCCGCCGCCTCGCCGGCGGGCAGGGCCGTCGGGATCGTCAGCTCGGCATTGCGCAGCACTATCTCCCCCGACACCTTGGCCGGGCGCGGCCTCTCTCTCGCGCCAGGCGGCGAGGGACTGGCCACGCTCACGGTTCCGTCGAGATACCCCTTGCCCACATTCAGGTAGCTCAGATCCTCGTCGCTGGCGGCCACCGTTCTGACGGCGAACTCCACCAGGTCGCGCGCGTTCACGGGCACGGAGTCGAGGTGGGCTAGCAGGTCCCACTGGTTGTACCCCAGCTCCGACGCGGCAAGTGCCGGGTCGATCGCGAGCGTGCCGGCCGCGCTGATGGTGCCGGTGCCCAGGGACAGGTCCAGATCTTCGAGTCCGAGCGTGTTCAGGCCGCTCACCGGGTCGTGGGTCAGCGTCAGCGCCGCGTTGTTCAGCTTCGCCTCGCCGTACGCGCCGGGGAGAACGCGGTGCGTAAGCCCGCTTGCCTCGGCGCGCAGGTCGAGCCTGTTTCGCTTGCCGAGGAGGGACGCGTCGGCAATGCTCGCACTCCCGGACACGTCGACTCTGCCGCCCAGCACCGACCCGGTCAGTCTGTCCACGGTGACCCTGGCAAGCTCGTTGTCCTGGCCAGGGGCCACGGAGAGAGCCACGTCCACCCCGTTCACCTGGACAGGCTGCGCGCCGAGCACGCGCCTGGTGAAATCGTCCGTAGGAGTCCAGCTCGCGCCACCGTCGTGGACCGCCATCATCCCTCTGACCTCGGGCCGGTCCAGCGTACCGGTCACCTTGAGATCCGACTCCACAAGGCCGGTAATGCCCCACTTGCGCGTGATGTCGGGGAGGAGCGAGATGTCCGCGATCTGCTGCGTGGGAAGCGCCACGGTCGCGTGCATCGGCGCGTCGCGGATGAGGCCTCTCTCCTGCCAAGAGAAGGGCACCAGCACATCGGTCACCGAGAGGCCCGTGACCGGATCGCCTACGGTGATGCGGTCGGCCTCGACGGCGCCCTCCCGCACCCGGACGCCGTCCGCGGTCACGCGATCAAGCCGCAGCACCCGCGGCGGGCGGCCTTCCTCGGACTTGCCAAGCGGCAACTGCAGCTCCGACGCGGCGATACTGCCCTCGATCGCCGGAGCGCGCGTCTTCCCGTGCGCAACCACCTGGAAGGCAAGGGTACCCTCGTCCACTCGTTGCTGGAGGTTGAGCAGCCGCGCGAGCCTGGCGACCGAGACGCCGGCGCCATCGACGTTTGCCGTGAGCCGTCCCTCGTCGCCCAGCTCGGCCTCCAAGGTGCCGGTGATCGAGCCTTCCGGCTCGATGGCCGCGAACTCAGGCACCTGCACCGTCTGGTCGCCCTGATCCCACGTCACCGTGCCGGTCAGGGAAGGGAGCGGCTCGCCACGGTAGGCGGCGTTCTCGAGCCGGCCACCGGTTATCGTCACAGTCAGGTCCCCCGGCCGGCCGTCGAGCTCGATGTGCCCGTACACGTCCCCGCCTACCGTCGCCGCCGCCTCCGCCACGGGAGCCACGGCAGCGGGGTCCTCCGACCAGGTGGCGAGCAGGGCGGCGAGGGAGGTGAACCGCAGACCGGCGGCGTCGAACGATGCATTCGCCGCGCCCGACCCCGAGTCCCAGAAACCGGCGGCGGTCAGCATGCCGCCGGCGCCCTCAAGCCGAGCCGGGCCGAAGTCGACGAGCACAACCCCGGTGTCCGGGAACCGGCGCGCGTGTGCCTGGATCCGTGCCGACGAGAACCGCTCGCCGCCGGCCGACATGTCTGAGGCGTCGATCGTCAGTATAGCGTCGAAGCTCTCCGGGGGCCCCGAGACCGTGCCCGACATCCCGACCGTGCCCGCGAGCCGGTAGCGCCTCGCCCAGCTCTGCGCTTGCGGGCTCACGCGCAGATCGTCCGCGGCCCAGGACAAGTCGAGGTACCGCGTGTTGAGCACGTCGTGCACCACGCCGTGCGCGGTGATCGCGCCCGGGTCGACAGCGACTCGCGCCTCGGCGACGTTCAGGTCAGTCCCGTCGAGCGTGAAGCGCGCCCTCGCCTCGCGGATCGGCCAGTCGCCCACCGAGCCGTCGCGGACCGTTACCGACCCGCCTCCGCTTAGGGCGTCGCGAGTGCCGTGAACGGCGAGCTCCGCATAGGCGAGCCCGGTGGCGTCGTATGTGTTCGGCTGGTCGAGCAGGTCATAGGCGTCGGCCACGCTGACGCGGTCGGCCTTCACGAGCAGATCGACGCGCGGATCGGCGGGCGGGCCGTCCTCCTGAGCCAGGAAGCCCGATATCGTGCCATTGACCGTCGCTGTGGCGTACTTGCGCCTCAGTTGCAGGTCGCCGATCACGATCTCGTCTCGGTCGGCGCTGACCTCCGCAATCGCCGAGTCGCCCGACCAGTCGTCGTACGTCGGCTTGCTGATGAACACCTTGCCCTGGCCCCACGGCAACGCGGTAGTGCCGCCGAAGGTGCCCACGAAGTCGGCTGTGCCACCGATCTCGGGCCACTCCGCGTCGGCGGGCCGCAACATGCGCTCGATGGCTGACAGGTCGAGGCCACGAGCCGTTACCCGGCCATCGGCGATGCGCAGCGGGTCGCCCTTCTCCTTGCCGGGCACGAGCCGCGCGGCGCCGGTGGCCGCACCCTTGCTGTCCGCGATCTCCACCCACGGGAGGCTCACCTCGCGGCCATCGGTTCTGGCCGCCAGGACAACGCTGTCCAGCGTCAGGTCCCCGCGCGCAAGGTCGTCGATCCGACCATTGAAGGTCCCCGACCAGGCGCCGCCGTCCGGGTCGGACGCGACGTGGTACCTGCCCGCGATACCACCGGACACGGGCTCCTCGCCCAGGTCGACGACCCGCGCCACCTGCGCCAGGTCGAGCGAGCCGACCGACCCGCTGAAGTCGTAAGATGGTCGGCCGTCCGCGAACCGGACAAGGCCCTTCCCCTCGAGCTGCGCACCATCTGCGGACCCGGAGAAGGCGGGCACATGGATCTCGTCGCGGGCCAGCTCCACGTCCGCGGTGAGGCCCGCCAGGTCGGTGTCGAGGAACCGGCCGGTACCTTCGCGGAGGGTGAGGCGGACGGCGAGCTCATCGCCCGCGAGCGTGACCGAGGCCTGGACCTTGCCGGACACGACCAGTGCGGTGTTCGAGACCTTCAGCCACTCGGGCGCATCGAACAGCGGGCCCGTCGCCACCTGCGCGGGCGTCTCCGCGACGGCGGCCCGGGAGGACACGGTATCGGAGTCGGACAGATCCCCGACCAGGGCGAGCCCCTTCGTTGTCGCCTGCACGCCATTCGGGAAATGAGCGTCCACCTGCCCGGCCTCGAGGTCGGCTGTGACGTAGGCGTCTCGCCCCGAGCCCGAGACGTGCACGGCGCCCGTCACAGGCCCGCTGAGGTCGAGCGCGTACCCCTCAGGCAGCAGGGGCCACTCGGAGAGCAGCTCGGCTGTGTCGAGCGAGGCCTCGGTCAGGTCGGCGTCATAGGCGGGGGTGCCGCCTTCCAGGCCCAAGAGGCTGCCATGCACGGTCGCCGTCGAGTTGCCGTACCTGATCCGCGCGCCATCGGTGAAGAGGTTCGCCCCCGCCGCCGTCACGTCGCCATCGTACTCCACGGTGCCCTTCAGCGACGATGGGAAGCGCAGCCGCCCGCCCAGGATCTCCGCCTTGACGGAGTAGGCGGGGGGGGCCTTGGGCGCGATTGCTACCGTCGCGATCATGTGGGCGGTGCCGGCGTCGGCCTGGAAGTCGTTGGGCGAGACGAAGAGGTGTGACACAACGTATGGCACGTCGATCGCAGCGCCCTCGATGACGAAGCGCTGATTGTCTATCGCGTCCTGACCCACCTCGCCGGCGAATGTCAGCCTGCCGACGGGCTCGGTACCTCCCGACAGCGACCCGCTGACCGTGACCCTCGACTTGCGCGAGAAGTCAGCCTCCAGGTCGATGTCATCGGGCGTCACGTCGACGGTCCCACGCCCGGTCCTGATGACCGCGTCTCTGTAGTGCACCCGCCCGTTCCGGACCACCACCCGCCCGGCGAAGCGATCGGCTTGCGGCGGGCCGGGCTTCGGTAGGAGGTCCTGGAAGTTCCACGTGTCGTCGGCGTGACGGTCGAGGTTGGCGTACAGCCCGTCGACCTCGACGCGCGTGATCCCGCGCTGCGGTAGAACCAGGCCATGTAGGATATCCCTGCCACGGTAGTGGATCTGCACGGTGCGAGCCGTCACGAACGGCGTCCCAAAGCCCGCGCCGCGCTCGGCGATGGCAACGTCGGTGAGTACGAGCCCGGACCACGGGTTGCCGGAGATGCCCCCGATGCGCACGGCTCTGTGCAGCCTGAAGGACAGCTCAGCCTCCACCACCCCGCGCAGGTCGTCGAGATCCCATGAGCTTCGCAGGACATGCAGCACCATGAGCCCCGGAATGCCGAGCGCCGCGACGAGGAGTGCTGTAAGCTTGGAGGATAGGACACGCCGCACTGAGCCGATCCACCTTCATCGCAAGGTTCGCCGGCGGCCCGCGGGCGCCCTCCGATCCCGCAGGTGCCCCGGGCCGACCTGAGGAAGGCGGCTTCACCGCGCCCAAATGAACCGGAGGTCTCGGATGCCCTCGTCTCTCGCGTTCGGATTCGCGATTGCGGCCGCCGCTTGGCCGCTCTCGGCACTGGCTCAGGCACCGGAGCTCACCTCTCCGGTCCCGTACCCGCCCGGTGGAATCGGCCGCAAGGTGGCCAACGTCGCGGTCATCATCTACAACCCACGCATTCCCTCGGAGGGCGACAAGAAGCTCACCGAGGTGATGCGCTGGAACGACCCCGACGAGCTGACCAAGAAGATGATTGATGACGCGCGGGTCGCGAGCGCCGGGTACGTCAACTACCGTATCGTGCTGCGGAAGGAGATCGACGGCTGCCCGCCGTGGCGGAGCGGTTTCCGCTACAAGCCGGACGACCTGCTAGCCGACATCAGGCGCTCCTCGTGGAAGCAGGGCGACGGCACGAGCTACAAGGGCGTCCTTGAGGAGAACGGCCTGATGGAGGCGACCCCCCCGCTCGACATCACCGAGGTGTGGCTCTGGGGCGCGCCGGGGATGCACTGGGACGAGTACGCGATGCTGATCCCCGACCGCGACCACCGGCTGCCACCAACGGAGAACCCCTGGTTCTACCGCCCGTACGACATCCCGGACGTCGGCCGCACGCTGTGGGTGATGGGCTGGAACTACGAGCGCGGCGAGGGCGAGATGCTCGAGAGCTTCTGCCACCGCGTCGAGGGCATCCTCTCGCTCGCGATCGCCGGCGGCGTGTGGGACACCAAGCGCACCGACCCGTGGAACCTCTTCACACGCGTCGACAAGGACTTCCCGGGCGAGAGCCAGGTTGGGTCGGTCCACTATGCGCCGAACACCCGCTCGGACTACGACTGGGGCTCGGACCGCTACGTCGAAACCTACGCGCTCGACTGGAGGAACTACCCCGACCTCAAGGGCACGAAGGCGATCATGAACTGCTATGACGGCTGGGGCCCGGACATCGTCACCCACCACCGCTGGTGGCTCAACATGCTCCCGAAGGCGCCCGGCAAGACCGAGCACGGCTACAACAACTGGTGGATCTACGTTGCCAACTTCGACGAGAACCTGAAGGACTATGAAGACGAGTGAAGGTCGGCCGGCGCCGGCCTAGAGGGAGGTGGTTGTGCCGACCGGCGACGGCAAGCGCTGGTGGTATACTGCTGTTGTCGTACAGGATCGGGAGGCACAGTCCCGTGGCAGAGCTAGTGACGCTTACGGAAGCGTACCAGGTGACGATCCCGCCGGGCGTGGCCGAGCGTCTTGGGCTGAAGCCAGGAACGCGGCTCAGCGCGGATGTGGTCCAGGGCCGAGTGGTGCTGTCGCCGTGTCCCACGCTCGAGAACCTGCGTGGGCTCGCGCGGGGCATCAACGTCGAGCCTATCCGGGAGGACGACGACCGCCTGTGATCCTGGTGGACTCATGTGGCTGGCTTGAGCTCCTAACAGACGGACCCCTTGCGGATGATTACGTCCGCTATCTGACTGATCCCGCACTCCTGGTGCCCACTATCGTTGTGCTCGAGGTCCAGAGGGTACTCAGGAGGGAAGGAGCGGACATAGCTGAGAAGCACTTCGCGAGCTGGGTGGCCGCACACGATGTCGTTCCCCTGGACCTCGAAACAGCCTACCTGGCGGCCGAACTCGGGGTGAAGCACAGGCTGCCACTAGCCGATGCCGTGGTGTACGCGACTGCGGTTCTCCGTACCGCTCTGGTGGTCACCAGCGACCCTCACTTCGCTGCACTGCCAGGGGTCGAACTGCTGCCACACGGACAGTGAGCTGCTGCCGCATCACGTGCGAAGCAGGGCTGGTTGCCGCGCGGTCCATGTGGGAGGTCACCGGACCGGCTGCTCTGGCTCGTTCGGGGGCAATCACACATCGGTCGAACCAGACCATTGGCGGTGAAGATGCCGAAGGAGGTCACCATGTGCACCTCGCTCTCGCGTGCAAGGCTCATCTTCGCTGTGGCATGGGCTGTCTGGCCGTGCGTGGGAGTATGGGCACAGACACCGGCCCCAACGGACGCCGACGCGCTGAGGTCCCTTCTGACACAGGGCGTCTCGGCCGTGGGGGCCTTCCGTTGCGCTCCGTGCCCCATCTACACCCTGGCGGGAGGCCAGGAGTCTGTGCCCGTTCTCTTCGGCACTCGCACAGCCCGTACGGATGACAAGGCATTCGGGCCCGGGAGCTACCCGCCGGTGGCCGTCGCACTCCGCGTTGGCATGGGGCGGCTCGTTGCGTTCAGTGAGCAGGGGTACCTGAAGTCCGCCGACACCGACCGCGATGGTGTGCCCCTCGTTCGTGAGCACGACAACCTCCGGTTCGCCCTCAACGTCCTCGGCTGGCTCGCGGGCGACGGGCGCGGGCGGGAGATCGGGTTCATAGACGGTCATCAGGCGGACCTGCGCTCCAACGGGGGGTACACAGACTTCGTCGCGGCCCTAGGAGACCAGGGGTACGGCATACGGGGGCTACCCGGCACTGTCAGCCTGCCGGACTTGGCACAGTGTGCCGCAGTACTCGTGGGGTTCCCTCTGGCCGACTTCGACGCCGCCGAACTGACGGCCCTCCACGACTATGTGGAGCAGGGAGGCGGGCTCTTCCTTGTCGGCAAGGCATGGTCCACGGCCGACCGGCCACTCGACCAGCACCCGTGCAACCAGGTTGCGGGGGTTTTCGGGCTTGAGTTCGGTGGCGGGACGATCGTAGATCCGCAAAGCTGCTGTGGCGGGGATAGCGCCAGCCCGCTCTTCCCGGTACAGGCATTCCCGGCAGCACGCGCACCCCGACCGGTCCGCGTGCTGATCGACCTGAGTCTCGGGTGCGTCTACGGCTACCAGGAGAGTCTTATGCCGCGCTACCTTGAACCGGCAGGTTGCTTCGTCGCGTGGACGTTCAACTACCCGTCGGCGTCTCAGTTGGATCGGTACGACGTCCTGGTCATAGCCAGCTCATCACCCTTCGCCTATCCGCCGTCGGAGGTACAGGCCATCAGGGCCTTCGTGGAGCGCGGCGGCGGCTTGGTTCTGGCTGGCAGCGGCTGGCACTATCACGAGCAGTGGTGGTCCCAGCAGGTGCCCGAGTACCCGCTCGGCGAGCTGGCCGGGGCGTTCGGATACCGGTTCACCGACGTGCGGGCTGTCCGCCCGTGCTCGGTGCTCCCATCGCGACTCACGGAAGGGGTGGCGGGCTGGGAGGCTGACTCGCACATGGATGGCGGCGCCGTTGAGGGGACCCTGGCGATACCGCCCGGAGCCCAGGTGCTGGTCACTGACGCGGAAGGCCAAGTTGTAGCTGCCGCGAGCCAGCTTGGCGAAGGCGCCGTCGTGGTGTTCGGCACACGAGTCATCATCTCACACCCATCGCCGGAGATCCAACCCGGGCTCACCAATCAGCGGCTGGTGGAGAACGTCTTCGATTGGCTCTCGCGGAAGCGCAGCGGCGGCAACACCCCTCTGCCCGACCGACGCGAGACACTGCCGCCGGTTGCGCTGGAGGAAGGCCAGGTCGCCGTTCACGCGGTTCCGCCTATGGCGAGCATAGCCAGGCATCTCATGGACCGGGCGACCGCCATTTGGTCATGCCTTAGGGCCACCTTCGGGTACTCCCGCTCGGGCATCTACCACATTTGGCCACAGCCGGGCAACCCGGGCAGTGGCGCATCGGCGCGCTGCTCAGACGGCTATCTCATCCGTCTTGGGGCATTGTGCCAAGGTGACAGACAAGACGCGAAGATGTCGGCGGTCCTGGCTCACGAACTGGCCCACACGTTCATCCTGGGGAGGCTCAGCTACCTCGAGGAGTCGTTCGCGTCACTGGCGGCTTACAGAGCTGCAAGCAGCATAGGGCTGGCCGACAACCGCACGCGGGACCCGCTGATCCCGGCTCGCCTCGAGGCTTGGCCCCGCGAGCAGTTCGAACGACTTGACCCCGACGGCACTCGGATCGACATGTCCAAACCGGCGTCCCCCGACCTGTCGGGTGCGGCATTCGGGAAGGGCATGGCGATTATCGAGGCGCTCGAGAGCCGATACGGGCCGGACTTCATGGCGCGCTACTTCCGTTCACTGGAGGCGAACGGTACCCAGGGCCCACTCGATATGGAACGCGTTGTTGCCGAGATGAGCCGGGTTGCCGGAGAAGACTTGCGGCCGTGGTTCGTAAGCTTCGGCACTTGGCGCGGCGCCGCTGACTGACGAACGGTGACGGGGACCGCCCGGCCGGACGCTCCCCTCACCCGCCGCTCCGCGTCGGCCTCTCCCCTCGGCGAGGGGCGAGGCAGGAACTACCCCCTCCCGTACCCCCGCGCGTCGATGGGCCACTCGTCCACGACGGCGCCGTCCTCGACCACGACTATCCTGTCATGGAGGTTCACGGCGGGGCAGATGTGGTAGGGAATGATCTCGAGGCGGGACCCCAGGGCAGGAGTCGGCTCGGACTCGGGCCAGCGCAGCACCCCGTGCTCCTCGCTTGCGCGCACGAAGGACGCCTGATGATGGCCTCTGACAGCGCCGAGCGACTGACGCGCCGAACCGTCCGCCGCGACCGCCTTGGTGCCCGCGTCGATGACGACCTGATCGGGCGCGATGACGCTGATGACAGTGCAGATCACGCTCGCCGCGCAGTCGGCCTCTCCCGCCGCCCCGAGCAGCATCTGGAGCTGGTCGTTGAACACATAGGTGCCGGGCCGGAGCTCGGTCATCCCATCGTGCTTCGGAGTCTCGAACAGGGCCGGCGTTGAGCCGACGCTGACTGAGCGCACATCGTGTCCGTCGGTGCGTAGCGCCTCGGCCACCTGCCGCATAGTGGTCGCCACCTTCGCCGCCACTGAGTGCACGCCGCCGGGGCCTTCCACGCTGTACACATGCCCTTCGTGCGTGAAGACGCCCTCCAAACGAAGGCCCGGCTGGGCGGCAATGGCGCGGGCAAGGGCGAGGGCATCCTCTGGCTCCACGCCGCAGCGGTTCTGACCGGTGTTCACTTCGATGCGCACCTCGAACTCCACGCCCGCGCCCCGGGCGGACTCACCCAGAAGCCTGGCGCCTTCGGCGTGGTCGACCCCCACCAGCAGACGGTTGCCGCGCCTGCTCAACGCCGCCAGGAGCCCGAGCGCGGCCAGGTCGGCGACCGAGCGAGCGACGAACAGGTCGTCAGAGGCCGCGGCGAACACCTCTGCCTCCCAGGCAGTGGCGACGGTCAACCCGACCGCACGGGCGGCAAGCTGTCGCCGGCCGATCTCGAGGCACTTGTGAGTCTTCGCATGTGGGCGCACATCGCGCCCGATGCGCCGGGCGAAGTTCGCCACGCGGTCGATGTTGCGCTGCATGGCCCGCGAGTCGGCTACTAGGAACGGGGTGGGAATGTCAGCGAGTTGCCTCAAGCACAATGCCCCTTCATGTTGGGCGTTGGCGCAGGCGTGGCCCCTACTCTCGAGTGGCCAACGCCCCGTAGACCCTTCTCAGCACCTCAACGCTGGCGCACCCATCGATCACGTGCTCGGTGCTCACCGTGGGGCCGAATGTAGGCGCGAAGGCCGCCCGGAGGTAGACACTGTTGGGCTCAGGGTTGCCGGCCTGCTCCGCGGACACGCGCACGACGCACTGGGACGAGTTCGCCGCGGCCTCCCACGGCGCGGCGGCGAGCGTGCGCACGGACCCCGACAAGTCCACGACGTCAACCGTCAGCGTGCCGTGACGGGGCACATCGGTGCGGTTGAGCAACCACACTTCCCAGCCGCCCTCTACGGAAGCGACGGACGGCATGACCGGTCGGCTCGCGTCTCGCACCGCGTAGTAGCCGATCTTCTTGGCAAAGTAGTAATCCACGACGGCGTCGGAGTGCTGCGGCCAGTTGTCGAAGAGGTTCCACCAGAGGATGCCCCCGCACTCCGGCCAGCGCCTGCGCGCGCGCTGGATCCACTCCGACAGGCAGAACGCCTGCAGGAGCTGCGACTGCTCGACGTACGCCTCGAGCGTGTCCGGAACCGCCCCGAGCACGTTCACGAGCGCCTCGTCCATCCGGTCACGCCGGCGGAAGTCTGAGGTCGGGATCGTGCCGAGGTGCTGATCCCAGACCGGATTGCCGTGGGGCCACTGGGCGCTCTCGGGCAGGAAACGGCGGATGCTCTCCAGGTTCGCCGGGGTGATGCGCCCGATCTCGCTGATGAACTTGCTCTTGTCGGCGAAGTACATCGGGGCGCGCGGCGCGGCGTTGTGGCTCCAGGTGTGGACGTCGCCCTCCGGATCGGTGTTGGGGTCGCCCTTGCCCGACGGGTTGAAGGGGCTCGACGGGATGTACGGCCTGTCCGGATCGAGCGCGGCGCACACGTCAGGCAGCACCTCACGCGTGACGCGGTTGCCGAGATAGGCCTCGGGGTCGCCGCCGGCCCACGCGTAGGAGCAGTCGCATTCGTTGTCGCCCGCCCAGATCGCGAGGCACGGGTGGTTCCTCAGTGAGCGTACCACCGTCTCGGCCTCGGCCCGCACGTCTGAGAGGAACTCCTCGTTCTGCGGGTAGATGCCGCAGGCGAACATGAAGTCCTGCCAGACCAAGATGCCCACTTCGTCGCAGAGGTCGTAGAGTGCCGGGTCCTCGTAAACGCCGCCGCCCCAGATGCGGAGCATGTTGCACCCGAGGTCCTTGGCCAGGTCGATCGCGGCGCCGATCCGTTCGCGGGTGACTCTCGCGAAGATCGCGTCAGTGGGGATCCAGTTCGTCCCCAGCATGAACGTCGGGCGGCCGTTGAGGGTGAAGTAGAAACGGCTCTCGCCCGTCTCGGGATCGGCAAGGTGCAGCTTCACTTCCCGGATGCCGAACCGGCCGGGCCACGAGTCCACCTCGACGCCGTCGCGCCGCAGACTGACCGCCAGGTCGTAGAGGTACGGCGTGCCGATGTCCCAAGTCCACCAGAGCTTCGGATCGGCGATCGTGATCTCGGTTACCCCTAAGGCAATGGGCTTGAGCCCATTGCCCCCGGCACGCAAGACGATGGGCTTCAGCCCATTGTCCAGCCCGTTGCCCATGTCGATGGCAGCCGTCCACTCGCCTTCCTCCGCGAAGGCCTCGGCCTCCACGGCGATGGTCACGAGTGCGGACCCGTCGTCGCGCAGGGAAGTCCGCACGCGCACGTCCCGGATCGCCCCATCCGAATAGCCGACAAGGCGCACCGGCCTCCAGATCCCGCAGGTGCACACGCGCGGCGCGATGTCCCACCCGAGACCCATCTGCGCCTTTCGCGCGTAGACGCGCTCCTTCGGCGTGAAGAACGCATTGGTCCCTGGCGCGTCGTCTCCGGCCATGTCATCGGCCACCGCGCGGAAGAGCGAGTCGAACAGGACTTCGAGCGAGTTCTCCTCGCCGTGCCGCAGCCTCTCAGTCACGTCGATGCGGAGCGGGATCCACATGTTGTGCCCGGTGGCGATCTCCTCGCCGTTCAGCAGGACCGTCGCGAAAGTGTCGAGGCCCTCAAAGACGAGCTCGGCCCTGCGCATGCCCGCGAGGCCGCCGTCGGGCACGAACGTGGTGCGATAGCGCCACCGGGACTGCTCGGCGAACATGCCGTCGCGGTAGTTCTCCCCGTGGAACGGGTCGGGGATGAGTCCGGCGGCCACCAGATCAAGGTGGATGTCACCCGGCACGGTAGCGGGGATCCACTCCCCGGCCACCGGCGCGGTGTCCTCATATGGCTCCTCGCGAAGCTCCCACGTCCCGCAGAGATCCTGCACGCACCTCGTGTCGCTCACGGCTCGCGTTCCCTTCCGCCGGCAAGGCCCGGACTGTCGCGTGTGTCTTGTTCGGCAAGCACAGGGCACTCGCCCTTCGGGTGCCCGGCAGGGCGTTCGGCACTAGGGCCCCGAGGCCACCGTCTGGGACTGGCTGCTTGGGGGTGCAGTGGGAGAGAGGGCGCCGGAGTCCGTTGAGTGAGACCCGACCGGAGATGATCGGGCTCGGGGCTACTCTGACTCCTGCTGGCCGCCAAGCCCTGTGACCCACTCCGCGAGCGTGCCCGGTAGGCTATCCACCCGAGAACCGTCCCAAGGCACTTCGTCACCGGCCTGGTAGGTGTCGTAACGGTACTCAACCGCGAAGCGCGTGAGATCCACGAGGTCCTCAACGATCTGTGGCGGGGTGCTGCCCAGCGAACGGAGGAGATCGACCAGCTCGCCAAGGCGGTGTGTGTATGGGTACTCGCCGTCAAGAGCTACGACCGCGGCCTTCAGCAGCTTCTCGGCGGCCTGCTGCGAGTGGAAGCCCAGCGCTTCGACCGGGGCGCCGTCGCACTCGGCCAGCATACGCGCAACAGCACGGTGCTGGCGGGCCTTCTCAACCAGCAGACGGAAGTGCTCCTGATGGGTCATAGAGCACCCGCCCCTCCCTCGCAGCAGCATGGTACACCGTGCCCGGCCACTGCGATCGCTCGGCGAAGCTCGCATGGCTGATCACGATCACTTCGGTCGCGGCGCACACATCGCGAACGGCCCGGTAGAGCTCCGCCGCCTCTCTCCGTTGCGCGCTCACGGTCGGACGAACGACCAGGATGTCCAAGTCGCTTTGCGAGCCCTCGGTGGCCCGGGCCCATGACCCGAACAGGATGATCGTAGCATCCGGCGCCGCCTCGCGGAGGCGGTCTGACACTGCCTGGATTGTGTCTCGCGTGATCCGCATCACAGTGGTCCCATCGATGAGCTCGTACGCTTCTTCTTCGCGGTTCCGGGCCCTGGCCTCCTCCTCCGAAGGTCAGGCGCAGGAGACCCAACTGGGTCCACGAAGACCGTCCCTGCCAACACGAGGAGCGTCGTCATGCCACACGCGGATCAACGCTCTCACGTCCGCGAGCTCGCGCGGCAGGTGGCTAGGCTCGCGGCCTCGCCCGAGAACGCGGCCATCATGCAGAGATGGCGGGACGTGAACGCGCTGCGCGTGCCCGACCGCGCGCCCGTCTGGTGCAGACCGGTGGGCGCGTGGGGTGAGCTGCTCCCCGAGGAGGCGCTCCTGTGCCGGGATGAGTGGCTTCGCGGGGTTGAGCGCCACCTGCGCATGATCCTCATCAAGTGCGACATCGGCGACGACAGCCCGGTGGACCCGTTCTATCCGGTCGGCGCGGCTATTCGTTGCGACCCGCCGAATGTGTGGGGCGTCGACATCGGACGGCACATGCCCGGCCGAGGCGGGGGCGCGTGGGCATACGATCCGCCGCTCGTGACCGAGGCCGACTTCGACCGCCTGCAAATGCCTCGGTTCAGCGTGGACCATGAGGCCACCGAGCGAGAGCTCGAGCGCGCTCACGAGCTCGTGGGCGACGTGCTCCCGCCCCAGCTCGTCTGTTCGACTCCGCTCTGCCCGACGCTCGGCACCGACGCGGCCGACCTACGAGGACTCGAGCAGATGACGCTCGACATGCCGCTCGCGCCCGAGCTGATGCACCGGCTCATGGCGCACATACGTGACGCGAACCTCCAAGCAGTGGACGATCTCGAGGCGACGGGGCTCCTCACCCGGAACAACGTCGGCCCGATGACCTGCAGCGAACCTGTCGGCCCGGAGACGGCCGACGGCCACATCACACGCGCGAACCTATGGGCGATGGCCAACAGCCAGGAGTTCGATCACGTGTCGCCCGCGATGTGGGATGAGTTCTGCCTCGCGTACCAGCGCCCGATACTGGAGCGCTACGGGCTCGTGGGTTACGGGTGCTGCGAGAGCCTGACGCACAAGATAGACGGGGTGCTGTCGATCCCCAACCTGCGGATCTTCGTGTGCAGCGGCTGGACCGATCTCGACCGCGTCATCGAGCGAGTGGGAGACAGGCATGTCATCATGTGGCGCCAGAAGGCGAGCGAGGTCGTGTTTCCTAACGACCCCGCGGTCCTCGCCCGGCATCTCGACGACGGCATGCGCCGCCTGCGGGGGTGCCATGTGCAGGTCGTCCTGCGCGAGCTTCAGACCCTCGCCGGCCACCCGGACCGGCTGCACGTGTGGACCAAGCTCGCCATCGAGGCGGCGGAGCGCTACTCCCAGTCGAACACCACACCGAGCAGCTCGCCCGGCGTCTCGGCGAGCGCTTTGTAGATCGACGGGGCCTCGTCGACGGGCACCACGTGTGAGATCATCGGCCCCACCGCGATCGTGCCCAGCCCGATGAGCATCGTGAGAGCGCGCAGGTCGTCGAGCGTGAAGTGGCACGAGACCTCGATCGATGCCTCGGTGCCGTGAAGCATGGACCACGGGAAGCTCGTGTCCGACCGCACCGCGAGCAGCGAGATCACGCCCCCGTGCGGGACGAGGCCGGCACGCGCGGCGTCATGGAGGAGAGAAGGCGCACCGCAGCAGTCGATGATATGCGTGTACGGCCCGCCGGCCGCGACCTCGGGGCTGACGACCTCCGAGCCCGGGTCCAGCGCAACGTGCGCGCCAAGTTCCCGGGCGACCGACAGCCTGCGCTCGTTCACATCAGTGACGGTGACGCGCGCACCCGCGGCGCGGGCGCACTGCGCGGCGAACTGACCGATGGGCCCCAGACCCGCGACCCACACGTTGGAGCCCGTGCCGACGCGTATGCGCCGCACATTCCGCATAGCGACGCCCGCGACGCCGAGCAAGGCCGCGTGCCGTTTGTCGAGGCAATCCGGTAGCGGCAGCACAAGGTGCGAGCCATCGGCCTGCGAGACGTCGACAAGGTTCCAGCCACGGTGGCCTACGTACTGCCCGTAGAACACCCAGTCGCCCGGCGCGAAGGCGCGGATCTCCGAGCCGGCGGCCTCCACCACGCACACCTGCTGGTAGCCGTTGCGTCCGGGAAACGCAGTCGCCCAGCCGTGCTCGCCCAGCAGCGAGTGACGCTCAGTGCCGTTCGTGATGCCGGAGTGCACCGTTCGCAGGAGGACTTGCCTGGGGCCCGGATCGGGCGGCGGCCCGATGTCAACAAGCTCGACCTGCCGGGGGGCTGGGTACACGATGGCTACGTGCCTCAAGCTCATCACTCCTGTTGGCGCGACACCCTCCGCAGGCGAGACGCCTGCGGCACGGATGCGACCCGACCGGAAGCTACCAGCCAGGGGCGCCGTTCGGTCCTCCCCGGTGAGGGCTCAGAACGAATCCCCACCGCCGCCGGTGGTCGGTGACGTGAACTCGCCTTGTCCGCCGAGGGAGAAGCTGTTGTCCATCAGCGACGGCAGGCCGCGGATCTGGATCTGGAACCTCCAGTCGTTTCGCTGCGCATTGTAGCTCAGCCCGTAGGTGAAGTCGTGCGTGTAGCGGATGAGCTGGAGGTTGTTCTGGTCGAACTTGTTCCGGAACGGGCTGAAGGTCGAGTACCACCGTATCCGCCAGTGGTCCTTCTCTATCTCCCAGTCAAGCTGGCTGCGGATCGTCTGGAGCTTGCCGGATCGGAGGTCGTACCCCCCTTGCAGCTGCCAGTCGTAGAAGCCGGCGCGCCGCTTGTTGTAGCGCAGCGACACCAGGCCCATCTGGCCCTGCTCGAGCGAGTAGTTGCCCGACAGGTTGATCTGGTTGCCCGGGGAGCCGCTCCAGGAGTAGTTCAGCCGTAGGTCGGACCAGCGCCTGAACCCGAGGTCGTAGTTCGTGGACAGCGTCGCGCGGCGGTTGTGGGCCGGCGTCCTGTTCGCCCATTCCAGCGACCCCGAGAGCGTGTCCAGGTTCGACATGGTGTCGAACCGGAACGGCGAGAAGCCGGCGATGCTGTTGAGGTTGTGGTCGAACCGAGAGGTCATGACGCCGGACCATTTCGACTGGATCCCGATCCTCCCCCCAAGGGCGTACAGCGCGGTGTTGTCGGCGTACCAGCGCTGCCGGTAGCTGGGGGAGATGTTGATAGTGGTCGTGCCTACCTGGATCGGCTTCCTGGAGCCGCTGAGGTCGAGCGCGTACCGCATCTCCCGCGCGCCTGTGCCGGGCTCGCGCATGTATCCGGCTGTCGCATCGACGCTCGCCGACCAGACAGGTGAGGATAGACCGATCCGCCGCATGTCCGTCCTGATATGCAGCTCCGGGAGCCGCTCCGTGTAACCGAAGTTGTTGTCGCCGGTGTAGCGGCTGCCGTCGGGGTCCTGGCGCTTCTCGTACTTGAGCTCCCAGTCGGCGAAGGGCTGCCGGCTCGAGAACATGAGCCTTGAGAAGATCTCCTCATTCGCGACCAGCGCGGTGGGGTCTCCGCCCGTCACCGTCGTGTCGTTGGACGAGTAGGTCATCGACGCATCCAGCCGGGTGGTGTCGCTGAACGGGTAGCTGTACCGCGCATCAGCATTGGTGTTGCCGCGCCGCTGAGTCGTCGTGGTGGCGTTCTGGTTGGCGTTGAGCGACAGCTCGCCCCAGCCGCCGCGGTTGCTGTAGGTGAAGCGCGAGTTCTCACTCGTCGACGTCCCGGACACGAGCGCGGAAGTGCGGCTCAGGTTGTAGCCGGCGCTCAGGTCGCCCCCAAGCAGCGGGGCCCTCAGGTCGGCGGAGCCGGTGAAGGAGTTGGTCTTCGTCCGGTAGTTGGCATCGATGTCAAAGGACGTGCGCCCGTCTTTGGTTCGGAAGCTCCAGTCGGCGCCGTATGTGTTGCCCTGTCGCTGCGTCAGAGCCACCTTAATGAAGTTGCTGTCGATGTAGCGGTACGACCAGCGGAAGTACCAGCCCTCGGAGCTGTTGGTGCCTATCTCAGGCACGGTGTCCAGCCTTTGCAGCCACTGGCGGCGAAGCCCCCACCCTGGCAGCCAGAACACGGGCACTCGTCCGAGGTAGACCACCGACGGGCCGAGCGATATCCAGTTCCCGCGCTCCGAGATCTTCCCGTGCTTGGCCTTGATCCGGTAGTCGGGCAACCGCTCGGGAGCCAGATTGCCCGTTTCGGTGGGCCGCACGACCCGGGCGAAGGGGCAGGTTGTGACGTAGACGTCAGAGAGGCGTGCCTCCTCGTCATTGCCGTCGATGCGGCTGGCGTGGACATAGATGAAGTCGTTCGTCCAGTTGGAGAGGAACTTCGGAGCCAGCTCGGCGGTCGCGTTCCAGATGGTCCACGTGTGGTCGTCGAAGCGGAAGAGGCACCTCTCGGCGACGAGCCGCTCGTCCTCGCGTTCGATCACCACGTACGGGTAGAAGAGGGCGATCTTCTCCTCTGTGTCGTAGTCGCAACGGTCGGCCGTGATGGTCGTGCCCTGGTACTCGGCGCGGACACCCTCGCTCATGGCCATCGCGTGACGCTCTTCCTGGTACCAGACCAGGTTGGCCGTCACGTTGACGCCGTTCTCCGAGACAGGTGGGGCCGCCCCTCGCCCGCGAGGCTGCACAGCCTGGTCGGGCAGCCCCGACGGCGCCGAGCCGGTAGGCCCGGAGAGCCTGGGCCCCTGTCCGAACGTGGCCGGTGGCGCCTCGCCCGTAGGCTGGTCCTGCGCGGTGGCCCAAGGCGCCACCGCGAGGAGCGCAAGCACTGTGACAGCCCCGAGCCTGGTCATCAGCCGCCCTGGCGTACCACGAAGTTGCGAGAGCCGGAGCTGCTCTGAGTCGACTCGGCCGCCACTACCTACTGCCCCCGACCTGCGTGACACGGCGACCGGACTCCGCGGCCCCTGCAAGTCAGACGGCCGGCGGGACGGGGTCCTTCACGCGCGGCCCGATCCCGGGGTGGCGGCTAGGGCATCAGCGACAGGTTCTTGACGCGCCACTCGCCCTTGATGGGCTGCACGACGAACACTACGGGATTGCCGGCTTCAGCGGTCATGTGCACCGTCACGAGCGCCTTGGTGTCCCGAAAGTCGTACTGGATTCGGGCCTCGGACACCGACCCGGTGGGCCGGACCGTCTCGACGGCCTTCGGCGGCTCCATCGGGGGGCCACCGATCTTCAGCGCGGTGATAGGACCCGCGTCCGGGGGAATCACGACAAGCCCCTGGGCCGTGACGGCCTGCATGCCGGCGCGGTCGTTGGCTTGGAGGGCCGTCACGAACTTCTCGACGGTCTGCGTGGGCAGGCTCTTGTTCCATGGCTGTAGTGAGAAGAAGGCCTTGATCTCGCCACCGAACCACGCGGCGGTCGACACGAGAATGATAGCTACGATAAGGACAATGACCGCGCCGCGGCTGGGGCCGCGAGACGGCTTGGCCGGTGCGGCCGAGGGCGGTGACTCCGGGGCGACCCGCGCGGGCTGCTCGGTGGTGCTGTTGTCTTCAGCCACTGCTGTACCCTCCTTCGTGATGTCGAGGCGCGCCACCCCACCTAGGCGCACTCCGAGTCGAACGTACCGGTTCGGCTTTGACGATGCCGCCTCCTGCCACTCCGGTCCCTAGCGTGCCGCGGCGAACTCCAGCGCGCCTATGTCCGGTGCCGCGCCCTGGGGCACGGGCGTACCGTCATGGTCAGACATGCGACCGGTGCTCACAGCCGCGTCGATACAAGGCGACCCCGGGCTGAGATGGAAGTCCCGCCCCGCGAGGTCCACGAAGAGTGGATCGCCCACGATGGAGTTGAACTCCATCCCCTGTTCGCCTTGGTACAGCGCGAACTGTGACCGCGAGTAGCGCGCGTCAGCGAACAGAATCATAGCGCCCTCGGCCTGACTCCAGAGGTTGCCGTCCATCACCAGGGCGCGGCGCTGCTCCTTGGTGTACCCGGGGGCGTAGAACGCGTTCGAGCGCGCCTCGTAGAAGACGTTGTTGCGGATGACCAGCTCCTCCGTGCGCGCGGAGCTGTCGTAGAAACAAAGGTCCCGCCCGCTCGGGTCGGGGCGCTGGTCGTGGCCCCATCCGTAGCCTGCGTCCACGCACGTGTTGTGCTCGAACACGATGTTGTGAGTCAGCGATGCTTCGGGCCGATTCCAGTACTCGAAGGAGTACTCGCAGTTCCAGATGATGTTGTCGCGGTACGCGATGTCGCGCTGTACGCAGGGCGCGCCGAGGCTCTGGTTCGTGAGCGCGGCGTCGTAGATCTCCCAGAGTCGGCACCGCTCCACAAGGTTGTCGTGCGCTCCCGCCCAGAACTCGATGCCGTTGCCAAAGCGCACGGTCTGATCGCCGCCCATCTGGTCTCCGCCGCCGATGTACCCGAGGTCGCAGCCCCTGACGACGATGTGGTGGGTATCGCCGCCGCCGATGCCGTGCGCGCCGCCGTACAGAAGCGTCAGGTTCTCGTAGACCACGTAGGACTTCCCGGACTCATCAATGATGTGCCGGCGGAGGGCGCACTCGATGTCGGTATGGCGCTCGATGGGCGGGCCGTCAGACCGCACCTTGAGGGTGTTGCGCATCTCGTCGTAGTAGTACTTGTCCTGCGCGTCGAGCTGCGCCTCCTCAAAGACCTTCACGCCGCATGAACGCCCGTTGTCGAAGATGATGTTGCCGACATCGACTGACAGCAGGCTGTCCCCACCGTCACAAGCCGCGAAGCCAAAAGTGTCTACGAAGACGTCGGCGCCTGCCGGCAGTCGGTCGCCGAGGAAGAACGTGAACCGCGCGGTGTCTGTCGTGGTGTTCGCGTCATAGTAGGCCACAACGGTCGTCCACTCGACCCCGACACGGGCCGCATGAGCCCCGGAGCCGCTCGAGTAGTTGGTCCACGGCGGGCCCATGCTCATGAGCGTCGGCACAGGCAGTGGGAACTCGACCGTCGACCGGCAGCGGAAGGTCAGCTTGTAGAGCCGCCCCTGCTCGATACCGAACGGTGCAGTGATGAGCTGGATGTCCGAGCCGCGGGCGCCGGCCGTGGTCCCATGCACCAGCAGGCACGCTGGCGCGGTGTCGGCGCCGTCGGTGGCTCGCGCCATCTCCGCCTGAGCGCCACTCTCGCAGTAGAGGCTCCAGGTGTCCGTCCCGTCCGCCAAAGACGGGTTCGGGAGCACCTCCGGGCCGATGACGGCGGGCTCCCGCGTGCTCCAGACTCCGTCGGTGACCTGGACCCAGTCGTCGGGCCCATTCAGTTCGACCGACCCGAGGAGGACCGGCTTGTCCCCCTCGCCGTACGCGCCGTAGGCGACATACCCGTCCTCACTCCCCGAGTGGGGGATGAGCTGCTCGCGCCACGAGTCGCCACGCCTAAGAAGCACGGAGTCGCCAGGCTGAATGGCGGAGGCGTTCACCTTCGCGAGGGTCCGCCAGGGCGCTCCAGGCGACCGCCCGTCGTTGTCGTCCGAGCCGCCCTGAGAGACGTAGTACGTCGTTCCGTCGGCGCGGGCTACGGCGATCACGGCGCCGAGCACGAGCGCGAGCCAAGCGACTGATTGCCGCGGCAGCATGGCAATCCCCCGGCCTGAAAGACAATGGGCTTCAGCCCATTGCGCGATGACCCAATGGGCTGAAGCCCATTGTCTCGATGTCGCGTCAGTACGCCTTCGCAACCACGACGCGCCGCGGCGATGCCGAACCGCACACAACGCAGCTTCCGCCCTCGTCCTCGGCTTCGAGCGGGATGCAGCGGATCGTCGCGGTCGTTTCGTTCTTCATGGTGAGCTCGCAAGCCGACCCGCCGCACCAGTGCGCCAGCACGAATCCCCCGCGTTCCAGCACATCCCTCGCGTCGTCGTAGGTGTCGACTGCATGCGTGTTTGCATTGCGGAACTCAAGCGCCGCGCCGAACATCGCCTGCTGCGCGTCCTCGAGCTCCACGGCGAGCGCCGCCTCGATGCCGGCGAGCGGCAGCGGCCGCTTCTCCCCGCTAAGCCGGCGGGCCGCGGTGCACTGGTCCTTGTCCAGGTCCTTCGGGCCCAGCTCGAGGCGCACCGGCACGCCCATGAGCTCCCACTCGTTGAACTTGTAGCCGGGCTTGTGCTGGTCGCGATCGTCGTGCTTCACGCGAACACCCGCGGCCTTCAGGCGCTTCGCGAGCTCCGCGCCCGCCTCGAGGACCCGCGCGCGCGACTCGTCCTTGTAGATCGGGACGATGACGACCTGCGTCGGCGCCAGGCGTGGAGGCAGATTGAGGCCCTTCGCATCGCCGTGGGCCATGACGAGAGTGCCCACCAGACGGGTCGAGACTCCCCAGCTTGTCCCCCACACGTACTCTCGCTCGCCGCGGTCGTTCTGAAACGTCACGTCGAAGGCTTTGGCGAAGTTCTGCCCCAGGAAGTGGCTGGTGCCGGCCTGAATCGCCTTCTTGTCCTTCATCATGCCCTCAATGGTGAAGGTCCTGACGGCGCCGGCAAAGCGTTCCATCTCGGTCTTCTCGCCGCAGAACACGGGCAAGGCGAGGCACTTCTCCGCGAACTCGCGGTAGATCCCGAGGATGGTCAGCGTCTCCTCGAGCGCCTCATTGGCGGTCGCGTGGGCCGTGTGTCCCTCCTGCCAGAGGAACTCGCGCGTGCGCAGGAACAGGCGCGGCCGCATCTCCCACCGCATGACGTTCGCCCACTGATTGTAGAGAAGCGGCAGGTCGCGATAGGACTCGACCCAACGGGCGTAGGTCTGCCAGATGATCGTCTCCGAGGTGGGGCGGAAGACGAGGCGCTCCTCGAGTTCCTTGCCGCCGCCGTGTGTGACATAGGCGCACTCGGGCGCGAAGCCCTCGACGTGCTGGGCCTCGCGCTGGATGAAGCTCTCGGGGATCAGCGCGGGGAAATAGACGTTCTCGTGCCCGCACTCCTTGAAGGCGGCGTCGAGCACGCGGACCATGTTCTCCCACAGCGCGTACCCGTACGGTCGGATCGTCATGCAGCCGGCGACAGGCGACGACTCAGCCAGTTTCGCCTTCCGGACGACGTCCTGGTACCACTCGGGGAAGTCGCTGTCGATGTCCGCGATGAAGCGCTCGCCTTCCGAACCCACGTGAGCAGTCCCTTCGGCGCGGATGGGCCGCGCAGGAGTCCGACCATGCTAACACGGGTGACTGAGGGTGGGTAGGGGCGACGCGCGAGGCCATCTGCGGGAGAGACCACCTTGGATGTGGAGTGACGGGGCAGCTGGGTTGCGAGTTCGTCCCTCTGCCTGCCGTCGGGAGGGACACGCCGTCGAACGGCTACCACTTCATCGTCCACCCCTTGAGCACGCACCGCACTTCCCGACGGAACGCTCTCAGCTCCATGTAGTCAGGGCACGCTTTGGTCTTCAGGATCGCCTCGAGCGTTGCCCTGCCCTCCGGGCGGCCCAACACCATTAGCGCTCGGCCCGCCTCGTACCTCACTTCCACAGCTTCGTCTGACGTAGCTTTGAGCAACCTTCCAATCGACTCGCGGTCCAGCAGGCGCCCGAGTGCGCAGGCGGCTGAGGCCCGCACCCCGGGGTCGGCGTCACGTAGCCGGGCACGCAAGGCCCTTGCTGCGCCGCGCCGGTGGCTATTGCCGATCGCCATCGCCGCGAACAACCGCACTCCATCGTCTGGATCCGCAAGCGCACGAACAAGAAGCCTGGTCGCAAAGCCGCTTCGGATCTCGCCGAGCGCCCGGACGGCCATCGCGCGGACGTGGCCATCCGGGTCCGACAGTAGCCTTGCCAGGGCGGGCGCCGCGTTCGGGGGCATAAGGGCGCCGAGCGCTATGCACGCTGCGAGCCGCACGCGTGCGTTCGGGTCGTCCAGACAGTGGACCAAAGCATCGGAGCTCCGGAAGTCACCTGCTTCGCGTAGGGCGAACGCCCCGGCGCGCCGCACCTCCGGGTCCTCGGAGGAGAGTTTGGCGACGGCCTCCTCAACAGTGCCCTTTCTCAGGCTGCCCACTAGGCTCACGACGGAGACCATAGCGGCGCATATGTCCGCGGAACAAGCACCGTTCTTCAAGCGGATCGCCTCCCCAGACCGGCCCGCATCTCGGCAACGACCGTCGCTGCTGGGAGCATGGCGTGCCGCAGACCTCCGCGCGAACGGCTACCCCAGCAGCCGTACGAACTCGTCCGCGCTCAGCCCGGCGTCACGGAGGATGCTGGCCAGTGTGCCTGGCGGCAGGTTGCGAGCGCCGTGGGAAGGGACCGAGACGGTTCGCCTCGTCTCAGGGCGCCTTGGGATCGCATGGCTCCCCACTTGGCGTCTGAACTCGAAGCTCGTCCTCTCGAGCGCACGGACCGCCTTCGGGCCGTAGACCGCGGGCGGCCTAGGCAACCGCGGCCACCTCACTTACGCTGATCTTGCAGACGAACGCTTCATCCGTCTCGGCCATGTCCAAGGCGATGTCGGGTGTGTCCTCTGGGATGGGGTCCCCTTCCTCGACAAGGACATCGAGATAGCCAGAGGCGGCCTCGTGGACCATCTCGAGTGCGTGGGCGATGTTGTACCCCCACGTATGACAACCCTTGAGCGCCGGCACAGAAACCGAGTAGCGGCCGTCCGCCTCGCGGTACAGCGCGACGGTGTACGTCATGGCGTCCCTCCTCGTTGTCTGAGTCGCGGCTTCGGACAGCGTACGGCTTCCGGATCCGCTTGTCACTGCGCCACCACTCGCGCCCTCTCGCACCCCACCAGCTCGCGCCATGCTGTGGCGAGTATCTCGTCGAAGGACCTCTCGATGTCATGGTCCAGCGGCGGCGGGTCGGAAGTCGCCAGGATCGCCCGCTTCCGCTCCGCGCAGCGCTCCTCGGTGCTCCGGGCGCCGGCGCCGAGCCACGCATCATAGAACTCGCGATCGAGCAGCCTCGGGAACCACAGCTCGCCCCTGAAGTGCCGTACCGTGTGTGGCGTGTCGATGAAGGTGCCGCCGGGGCCGACCTCCTCGATCACATCGAGCCCGAGCACCTCGTCGGACAGCTCCACGGGCCGCAGGACACTCTCCACGTACCCGATGATCTCGTCCTGCAGCACGAGCATATCGAGCGAGGTCGCCTGGTCGACGCCGGCGATGCCCAGGTGCCCGAAGATGTCCGCGCCCGCGGCGGCGCCCAGCATAAGCGTTGCCGCGATCTCCAGGCCGGCCTGCGCGTCCGGCCGCTTCGAGTCGGTAAGTCCGACGTTGATGTAGACGGGAAGCCCATAGTGCTTGCCCATCTGCGCGAGTGCGACGCCGAAAACGGCCTGCTCCGGCCCGCCGAAGATCATCTGGGTCGTGCGCATATCAAACGCGTGACAGATTCCGCCGTAGCACACCGGCGCGCCCGGGCTGATGAGCTGCACGAGACAGATGCCCGCGAGGATCTCCGCATTCTCCTGCGCAAGCGTGCCCGCTATGGTGCACGGCGCCGACAGGCCCATCTGCGCCATCGGTCCCACGGACACAGGGAGGTCGAGCCTTGCAGTCTCGTAGAGCAGGTCTATGCCGCGGAAGGGGTACCTCAAGGGGCTGATGGGCTCGACGAAGGCGTAGCACGGGGGCTTCGCGGCGGCCGCGCCCTCGCTGCCCCGGAGGGCTATCAGCAGCTCCACTAGGTAGCGGGCCGATGCGCGATCGTGGAGCCAGAAGTGCACCGGCTTGTTGGTGTGGCGAAGCTGCTGCGCGAGCACCTCCACACACCTTACAGCGGCCGGCACATTGTCGGGGTCGGCCATCGCGCCCACAACGTTGATGTGCTCGAGCGCCTCGCAGAACCGCGCGGCCGTGGCCACGTCCGAGAGCCGCGCCGGCCTACGGGGCTGCCCCGGGTCATCGACCCAGTGCGCCTCGCCGGCGATGCTGTTGTAGTTCCTTCGCCCGACCCCGAAGGCCGCCGTGCGGCTCGTGTCGCGACCGTAGATAGTGAACCCGGCGCCGGCCCGCCCAAGGCAGCGGTCAACGAGATGCTCGGGGATCCGAGCGCGACCGGGCGCTCGGTCGACGGTTGCGCCGGCGTCCGCGAGCCGTGAGAGTGCGTCCTCGTGCGGCACCATCACGCCGACGCGCCACAGGATCTCCAGTGACGCCTGGTGGATGCGAGCTATCTGGTCATCGGAGAGAATGCGGCAGTCCATACTGCTGGCTTCCGGACCGCGGGCGGGGACCCCTGCTGACGGTGAGCCGAGACGAAAACGCTCGGCAGGAATCCGGCCACGAACAGACAACCTAATCGTCACTGCGCCTCGCAGCACGCTGGGCGCGGCCGCCCACGCCGGGCGGCGCGGACATAGGAAAGGGGGCAGAGGATGGCCCGCACCGTGACGGTGATCTCCCTGCTCTTGCTGGGTGCCGCGGGGCTGAGCGCCTCGGCCGATGAATGGTCCATCGACTTCGAGAACGGTGTTGCCTCTAACGGCTTCAATAGGTTCCGTGTCCCCGGCACAACCGGAACGGACGTCACCCTGACCGAGACCTTCCGTGTGAGCCCTACGTACTTCACGCGCACGCGTCTGAGTTACCACCCCAACGACCGAGAGACGTGGTCGCTCCTTTACGCGCCCCTGACATTCCGGGCGACGGGCACCTCGCCGACGCCGATCGCGTTCTATGGCGTGAACTTCCCGGCGAACACACCCCTCAACGCCACGTACCAGTTCAACTCATACCGGCTCACCTACAGGCACGACTTCCACCCGGAGAGGCGGTTCCACTTCGGCCTCGGTCTCACCGCCAAGATCCGAGACGCCCTCATCAAGCTGAGCGATGGCAATCAGACGGCCGCGAAGACCGACCTTGGCTTCGTGCCCCTGCTGAACTTCGCGGCGAAGTGGCGCTTGGGACGGAAGTGGACGCTCACGCTCGATGGCGACGCTCTGGCTGGCCCCGTCGGCCGCGCCGAGGACGTCATGCTGGCCTTCGAGTACAAGCTCAACCACTCAACGACCATTCGCGCGGGGTACAGGGTTGTGGAAGGCGGCGCCGACATTCCTGCCGTCTACAACTTCTCCAGGATTGACTACGGCTTGATAGGCGTGGAAAGGCGGTTCTGACCGGCCCGCACTTCGAGAGGGCGAGACTGCGGGCGGGGTCGTATCGAGGCCGGTCCCCGGACGGTCGTTGCAGCGCAACTGGCAGAGGATGCCAGGATTGGCTACCCGCTGAACGCGATCCACTGCCCGTCGGGCGACCAGGCGGGGTCCGTGCCCAGTTGCTTCGGGTCGGCAAACAGCGGGTGCGGATTGGTCCCGTCTGCTCCCATCACGTAGATCCTCCACCCACCCTCGTCGCGATGGCTGTAGGCGATGACCTTTCCGTCCGGTGCCCAGTCCGGCGCTCGGTCGTCTCTTCCACTTGTCAGCCGCGCGAGTTCCGTCCCGTCGGAGCGCATCACGTGCATGCCTGGTTCCGCGCCCCCGTGACGCACGAAGGCGATGCGCGTCCCGTCCGGAGACCACGCCGGGCCGCTGTCCGCTTGCTCCGTCAGACGCGCCAGCTCACCTCCGTCCGCGGACATGACGTATAGCCCAGTGCCCCCGGAGCGGTCGAAGACGCTGAATGCTATGCGTGTCCCATCCGGCGACCAGGCCGGCCCCGCATAGCGCCGCGACGCGTCCTGCGTGAGTTGCGTGACGGTCTGGCCGTCCGCCACCGCGAGCTGCGTCGCGGGTCCGTCCCCGAGCGATCCGGTCACGAGAGCGAAAACCAGCTTCACGCCGCTTGGGGCCCAGTCGGGCTGCGCATCAGCCGCGTCGCCTTCTGTCACGTACGCCTCACCTGTACCGTCTACGCCGATAGTCCATAGCCCATTGTGATCGGTCCCGTCGGAAAGCCGCACCGAGGCCGCTACCGCCAGCCGCTTTCCGTCGGGGGCCCAGGTCGGGTGGTACAGGCTGGCAGTCTGTGTGCCTCCCGCGACCCGCCGGAGGCCCGTGCCGTCCCCCTTGGCCACGTACATGGCGGACGAGCCGCCGTCGGCGAGTGCGCGGGGCACCACTGGGACGGCTATGACCGCGCAGACGAGGGCGGCACGAAGAGATACGCATGTCGCGCGCAACATAGCGGCGTACACCTCCCGGAGTTCGACTGACGAGTTCGACTCCGCCGCAGGACCCCCTGCCGCCGCAGGCGAGACGCCTGCGCCACGCTGCTATCGCTGTTCAGCCATAGCCCTCCACGCGGCGAGCTTGGCGTCGAGGTCGGGCGGGCCCTCGGCGATGTGCGCGAGGCCCACGTTCCGCGCGACGCGCTCGAACTCATCGGCCAGCGCCAAGTAGCCGGGGCCCACGTACTGGGGCCCGCGGCAGAGCTTCACATACATGATAGGGAGCCGGTCGCGCTCGACGCGGTCGCGAATCCCCTGCGAATCGGCCATGCGCTCGGCCTTGTCGTACAGTTCATCGGCCCGGGCGAGGAACTCATCGGACAGGAACGGGTTGTCCATCCCGTACCGAATCCCGCCCGGAGGATCCTTGAGCTCGTCCGCGTGTTCCTCGCCGGTCCGCCTCAGCAGGTCGTTGTACTCAAGTATCGCGGGCCCGGCTTTGCCGAAGTACCCGAGGATGAAGTCCCGCTCCAGCTCCCGCAAGTCGCGCGACGGGTCCCACATGAGCTTCGCGAACACCCACGAGCGCATCGCGTCGCGCTCGGCGCCGACGCTCTGGTATGCGCCCTGCTCCATCACGCCCGTGGCGTTGTGGGCGACGAAGTAGCGGATGTTGTCCGCGATGGCGTCCATGTTCGGCATGGGCGCCGTGTAGTGGCTGAAGTTCACGCAGTAGTCCCAGATGTGGATCTGCTTGCAGATCGCGGCCCAGCCCTCCATCGCGTCGCTGAAGGCCTTCACGTCTCGGGCCGGCGTGAACGGGTGCGCCCACATGCAGTTGTCGGTGCAGAGCTGGATCGCTACATTGCGGCGCGGCCTGACGGTGCGCGGAGGGCGAACGGTCTCGAGGTACGCGAGCGTCGAGACGGTCACCTTGGGGAACTCGCGCTCGACGCCCTCGGCCACCTTGTTAACTAGATACAGCAGTGCCGCCGCGTTGGTGCCCTCCGCCTCGTCGAGCGCGCGGCACTTGTCGCAGAGGCAGGTCCCTCCGCCGTCGTTCTTGGAGACGCTGATGACGTTCGCTTCCGGGTGCTCCCGCAGGATGCGCAGCGTGCTCTCCGTCGCGATCCTGATGACCTCCGGGTTCGTGGTGCAGAGCTGCTGCGGGCTGCGGTTGCCGTTCGCGTCGAGCATGTAGTATTCGGGGTGGCTCGCGAAGTACTCCCCCGGCGGCACAAGCGTGTTGAATGTGTGGACGAAGAGCGCGTAAGTCGCGTGGCCGCCCCACTGCTGTTGCACGGGCGCGTTCGGGGCGTTGGTGCGGTTCCGGAGCGACCACGTGCCATCGAAGGCGGCAGCGTAGAACGGGTCGCGGATCGTGAGCGGCGGGACGTAGCGGCGCGGCACGGGCCTGAAGATGACGGTGGGTCTGTAAGGGATGCGAGCCGCGGTGGGGGTGTACCGGCGCAGCCCCAGGTCCTCCTCGAGGAGTGCATAGACAGCGTAGATCGGGCCTCGCATGCGCCCACCGACGAGGAAGATGCGCTCACCCGCTACGCCGATCGCGTAGCCCTCGTCGCCGAGCCCCTCGCCGAGTGACGAGAGCCCGGCCTTGGCAAGTCGGTTTGTCTTGCCCATCGAGATCTCGCGCGCCTGAGGAGCTGCGGAATCCGGCACAACACGAAGCGTGGCGCCGGTCATCTCGCCCAGCCACTCGGCGAGATCGGCTGCGGCCCTCTCGTCCTGGGTGGTTGGCTTCTCGGGCGTGACGATCACGTATCCGGTATTGCCGCTCTCCGCGAGCCGTATCTCCCCCGCCGGCGCGCCGGTGGGCTTGAGCGAGTTCGGCCAGAGCGTCCCGCTCGCCTCGGCCCCGGCGCATGCCGCGACAAGTGCGACGACGGCGATGGTTAGGTGAGTGTTCATATGCCTCAGCCCTCTCGCCGGGTTTGGTTCCGCGCGTGGAGCCGAGGGCCTGCGTGGGGACCGGCGGGGTGACCGGGCAAGCCGTGTGTGCGGGGACGTACGAGGTGCGACGGCCCCTCCGTGCGCCGAAGACTACTCTGTGTCCTGAAGGACCGGGGTCAGCCGCCTGGTCTGCTCGGGCCACGTCACGATCTCGCTTCCATCGCCCCACAGCCAGTACACTCTCTTGTGCTGGTCCCCCATCACGTCCTTGTACGAGAGCGCAACCAGGAAGTACTTGGCCGTGCTCGGGAACGGCTCTGCCGATGTGGGCACGAACTTCCACCGGCCGATGACGCTGCCCTCGGTCATGGCTCCTGGTTCGAGGGCTGTATAGGGTATCCCCTCGAGGCAGCCCCACTTCTCCTTGGCACCCGCAGGCCGCGGGTCGATGTCGAGGTCGAGAGCCTCGTTCTGGCTCAGGTTACGGAGACGGAAATACAGGACGCCCGTCCCGCCCTGCAGCTCCGCCTCCGGTAATATGGTAACCTTCGGCCGAACGGCTTGCGCCTCAGTGCGCCGCGTGATAGTCACCAGCTTCCGAGTGCACCAGCCAAGCCAAGCAGTCACCAACGCCAGCAGGAACGTGCAAACAGCGATCGCTCCACTCATCAGATCGTCCGCCATGGTTCCACCTCCACGCGCGTGCTTCGGGGCTGGGGCAGCAGGACCTACATCCGCTCATGCACCGTCGGCGCCCGCGCCACACCCGAAGCCGGGTATGTCCCCCTGTGCGGGCGGTCCTGCAGCGCTCGCGGTCGCCGGTGGTCCTAACAGCTGCCCGACGCCATCGAGACGTTGGACGGCCTAGAGCGCGACACCGGGCCTGAGTGCGGCGATCCACGGGCGCGGAACGACACATCTCCCCCGGGAGAGGTCGGCCCTGAGCGCAGCAAAGGGACGGGTGAGGGAAGCCACGACGCAAAGAAGCTCAGAGCTCTGGACGGCCCTCACCCTAACCCTCTCCCGGGGGGAGAGGGGACTCCGCGAAGGCCCCCGCCCATTTCCCGGTGAAGCGGCAGGCGCTGCATACCTCCGCCGAGGAGCGCGCATGAGCCAGCCCGTCACCCGCCGGCAGTTTCTGATCACCGGCACGTGCGCCGCGCTCGCGGCGCCCATCCTCCGCGCACAGGAGCCCAGACTGATGCCCACCATCGCCGCAAACGGACGGTCCGACTACCGGATCGCTATCCCGGACTCAGCGTCCCCCTCGCAGATCCACGCCGCCGAGGAGCTCGCGAGCTTCATCCGCCAGATGACCGACGCCGAGCTGCGGATCGTCACGGACGCTGAGGCTCTTCCCGAAAAGGCCATCCTCCTCGGCAACACGCGCCATACCGCGGAGGTCCTGGGCGCCAAGCCGGGCTACGAGGCGCTCGGCGACGACGGGTTCCACATACGCACGGTGCCGCCTCACGTCGTGGTCGCGGCCGGGCCGGTGCGCGGGACGCTCTACGGCGCCTACGAGCTTCTTGAGCGCTACTGGGGCTGCCGCTGGTACGCTACTTTCCACAGCGTCATCCCGAAGCACGACACTCTCACTCTCCCCGACATCGACGACACCCAGGTGCCCGCGTTCGCGATGCGCGAGCCCTACTGGTGGGAGATGTTCGACGGCGACAACGCGGCCCGCAACCGAGCCAACGGTAACAGGATGAGGCTTGAGGAGAAGCACGGCGGGAAGATCCGCTTCGGCGGCGGGCTCTTCGTTCACACGTTCTACAGGCTCGTTCCGCCTGACGAGTTCTTCGCTGAGCACCCCGAGTACTACAGCCTCATCGACGGCGAGCGGCGCGTCGGTATGTCGCAGCTCTGCCTAACGAACCCGGATGTGCTTCGCATCGTCGCCGAGCGCGTTCTGGAGCGCATCCGCGAGGACCCCGGCGCGAAGCTCTTCAGTGTGAGCCAGAACGACTGGGACGGCCACTGTCAGTGCTACGGCTGCATGGAGATCGAGAAGCGCGAGGAGTCGCCGGCCGGGACGCTCATCTGGTTCGTGAACCAGGTCGCTGAGGCGGTCGAGCGCGAGTTCCCCGACGTGTGGATCGAGACGCTCGCGTACCAGTACACGCGCAAGCCGCCCAAACACATCCGGCCGAGGGGTAATGTCGTGCCCCGGCTCTGCACCATCGAGTGCGACTTCTCCGTGCCGCTCGACGAGAGCGCGTATGAGCAGAACCGCCGCTTCGTGAGCGACATACGCGGCTGGTCGGCGATGACTGATATGCTCTACATATGGGACTACACCACCAACTTCCACAACTACATCGGCCCTCACCCGAACTTCCCCGCCCTCCCCGCCAACGTGCGCTTCTTCCGCGACAATCACGTCGTAGGGCTCTTCGAGCAGGGCGATGCCGAGGCGCCGCACGCGGAGTTCGGCGAGCTTCGCGCGTGGCTGCTCGCGAAGCTGCTCTGGAACCCTGACCAGCCGGTCGAGCCGCTGTATGACGACTTCTTCGCCGGCTACTACGGCGCGGCGGCCGGGCCCATTAGGCGCTACTTCGATGAGCTGCAGCGGCTCCCGCGTGAGGCGGGCGCGACGCTGAGGATCTTCGACTCGCTTCGCAACCCGTGGCTCAGCCTGGAGTTCGTCGAGCGCGCGGAGGCGCTCTGGGCCGAGGCGGAGCGCCTCGCGGCGGGTGACCCCGGCCTGCTGTACCGCGTCCGCATGAGCGGGATCCCCGTGCTCTGGGCGCGCCTCCGGGTGATGGACCAGCCGCAGCGGCGCTACGTCGTGAACGGCGGCCGGCTCGCGCTGGGGGAGCTCGACCCGGCCTACGGGAAGGCCGGCGCGGAGCTCCTACGCCGGATCGACGAGGGCAAGGTGCGCATCCGCGAGTACATCGGGTACCACACACAAGCGCTGATCGACCTGACGGGCGAGATCGAGGGCTTCCCGTTGACCCTCGCCACATCGGGAGGCGCGCGCGTCGGGGTAGCTACCGGCTGCGGGGGCAGCGCCGTTGTCTGGACGCTCGCCGACGGACCGAGCCTGCTATCGCCTGAACTTGGCGGCGTCGAGGTGGTCAACAGGCATGAGGAGCTGGAGCGTCCCGACCTCACCGAGTGGGATGATGCGGGCAGGAGCGGGGACAGCATCTCCATCAGCGCCAAGGAGCCCATCGCGGTCTGGGGCCCGCAGCCGAAGGAGCGCCTCGGCGTCGCGCGGACGATGTCGGTCGCCGGACGCGATCTCGCATTCACCGAGATCTGCTCGATGCAGAAGCAGTCGCGCGAGGTGTCGCTCGCTGTGAGGGTCGCGCTTAGGCTCGACACGGCCGGGCCCGTGATGGTGTCGTCGGGGGATGGCTTCCGTCAGGTGCTCTCGCTCCCGAACGGCGAGGAGACCGGCACCCTTTCGCTCCCTGCAGAGGCGCTCGCCTTGCGGGAGTACGACATCGCGCCCGTCGCCGACGGCGGGAACGTCCGCGTCACCTTGCCGGACTTCCCGTACGACAGCCTCGCCGTCCACCTTGACCGGGGCGCTGGCGCGGCGGTGCTGCTCGCGACGATCCCGACGCGGACCATCGAGCCAGGCGGGTCGCTGGCGGTGACCGTGCGTCTGACGGCGAACTGACGTCCGTATCCGCGCGAAAGGCCGACGAACATGACCATCGCTCTCGCAGCCGTACTGCTTACCGCGCCCGCGGGCAGGCTCGTGCGCGTAGACGACTCGGGCGTGCTCCGCTGGCAGGACAACGGAGATGAGGTGGCGCTTTTCGGCGTCAACTACTACCCGATGTTCTACGCCGAGTACCAGGAGGTCTCGGCATCGGGCAACGTGCGGGAGGCGCTCGAGCGCGACCTCGACCAGTTCGTCCGTCTCGGCTTCGACCTGATCCGGATTCACTGCTTCGACCGCGAGTTCAGCACACCGGATGGCGGGATCGTCCAGAATGAACACCTCGCGGTTCTAGACCACCTCGTCGCTGAGGCGAAGGAGCGCGGCATCTACGTGATGCTCACGCCGATCGCGTGGTGGCCGACGGTCGGCGACATCGGCGGCTTCTCCAGCCTGTTCACCATGCAGCAGATGACGACCGACGAGAAGGCATGGGCAGCGCAGACGCGGTTCCTCCGCGAGTTCGTCACCCACCTGAACCCGGAGACCGGACTCACGTACGGCGACGACCCGGCGGTGCCCCTGTTCGAGCTTATCAACGAACCGATCCCTCCCGACGGAACGACGGACGAGACGGTGACGAAGTACATCGACACGCTGGTCGATGCGGTGCGCTCGACGGGCTGCGCGAAGCCGCTGTTCTACAACGGCTGGGGGCCGAGGCACGAGGCGCTCGCGAAGTCCAAGGTCGATGGCTGCACGTTCGGTTGGTACCCGACCGGGCTCGGCAACGGAGCGTCGATCACGAGCGACTGCCTCGGTGCCGTGGATTCCTACGATCAGGCCCACTCGGAGGCGCTGGCGAGGCGCCCGAAGACCGTCTACGAGTTCGACTGCGCCGACACGCCGAATGGCGAGCTGTACCCCGCGATGGCGCGGTCGTTCCGCGCCGCCGGGATGCAGACTGCCGCCCAGTTCCAGTACGACATGACCGCGACCGCGTGGCACAACGCCCACTGGGTCACGCACTACATGAACCTCGTGTACGCCCCGCGGAAGGCGCTCGCGCTAATGGTCGCCGGGCAGGCCTTCCACCGACTGCCGCGTGGCGGGGACTACGGTCATCATCCCCAGTCGGACAGGTTCGGCGACTTCCGCGTGAGCTACGACGAGGGTCTGGCGGAGATGGCGGCCGAGGACGCGTTCATCTACAACGCTGGCACGCCTGACCGTCCGCCTTCGCCGGAGAGGCTGCGGCTCATCGCCGGCCGTGGCTCATCCTCTGTTGTGTCGTACGAGGGCACTGGCGCGTACTTCCTCGACAAGTTAACGGACGGCATCTGGAAGCTAGAGGTGTACCCGGACTCGGTGTGGGTGGCCGACCCGTTCGCCGGCGGCGGCCCGGGACACGAGGTGTCGCGGGTCTACTACCGCACGAGAAAGATGACCGTGCGGCTGCCGGGCCTCGGGGGACTGTTCAGCGTACAAGCGCTTGACGAGGGCAAGACTCAGCAAGTAACAGACGGGTCGTTCACCGTGACCCCGGGTGCGTGGCTGCTAACTCGCGAGGGCGCGGCGGCGGAGCTGCCACGTGTGACGAGCACGTGGTGGGCGCCGCCGGAGGGCGACCGACCGCCGACGGCGTGGGCGCATCTGCCGGAGCTGCTCCCCGCGGGCCGCAGGCAGACCGTGCGCATCACCCTGGCCGGGCCCGAGGACGCACGTGAGCCGGGGCTTCGGCTCGGGGACGGGAGCTCAGTGCCGCTCCGCGGTGTCACCCCCTACGAGTTCGAGGCCGAGGTCCCTGGCGACAAGGTAGCCGCGCCTGAACTCGTGCTGACCGCGGTCGCGACCTTCGGTGGGCAGCGGCTGGCCTTCCCGGGGGCGGTGCCCTGGGCCGGCGACCAGCCGGGCCTGCCGCCGCCGGTCGACCTGGTCAGCTTCCGGGCCATATCGCAGCCGCCGCCGGTGCGCCAAGCCGGCAATGGCATCGGCGGCCAGAGCGGCCTGACTGGCGGCAGTGACGGCAGAACGACGGCGCTCCGTCTCGCGGTGGACCGCTTCACGGACGCTGAGAGCTGGATCGATGTCAGGTTACCCGTGTCCGCCAAGGCTGAGGACCTGTCACGCTACACCGAGCTGGTCGTGCGCGCGAAGCGCGATGTGCCGCAGACCCTCGCTTTCGAGCTTGCGCTCGTGATGGACGACGGGACGGGCTATGGCGGGCCGGTGACGCTCCCGCGCGACTGGGCCGACGTGCGCGTACCGCTCGCGTCACTGCCGCTTCTGTGGGGTCGGACGGGCCCGGCGCTCGATCTCTCTCTCGTCGTCGCGGTGAACATCGGTTTCGGGCCGTACACGGTGGGCAAGACGGGCGATCTGCAACATGCCTTCACGCTTGAGTCGATCCACCTGGCAGGCGCGGAGCCCGTCTGGCGCGTGCCCGTCGTTGCGCCCGGCGAGCCGGTGGTGCTGATGGCGGACGGCCATCCGCCTCACGCCCAGATCCGTGGGCCGGCGAAGTACCGTGCCTTCGAGGTGGCCGGCGCCGACGTGGGCGCCAGCGCGTACCGCGTCGAGGCGGACGGCTTTGCCGGTCAGTCGGTCGTTTCGATGGAGCTGAACATCGGGCCCATCGTCTCGTGCCTCGGCGACGCGCTCACAGGTTACACGACCCTCGTCCTGAGGATGCGCGCCGGCGACGCTCGGACGAACGCGTGCGAGGTCGTTCTACGCGAGGCCGACGGGACACCGTGGGGCACGAACGTGCCGCTGACGGCGGAGTGGCAAGACGTACGCCTGCCGCTATCGGAGCTTTCGCTCTTCAAGCACTGGGGCGCGCCGGAGGGCCGCGGCTTCGAGGGCGACACGCCGCATCCCGAGCATCTGCGGTCGATGCACTTCACCTTCGGTGCTTGGCTCTTCCCGGAGACCACCGACACGCCCCACGCCGTCGAGATCGAGGGAGCGCGGCTGGAGAGGTAGGGCTCCCGCCACTGGGCGACGCGCCGATCGCGCCTACGGTGCGCTCCACTGCGCAACGAGCCGCCGGCCGCGGGCAGCCTCGAGGATCCTCTCGGGTGGCATGGTAGGCGTCGGTGCGACGTAGATCACCTGATCTTCGCGCAGCCCGCCAGCGTACAGCTCGAGATCCTCGGCAGCGCGGTCGTTAAGCTGCACCGCCCGTATCTCGGGCATACCCCGCCAGGTCGGGATATGCTGGGCATGGGCGCCGCAGAGGTGGATGAGACCCGCCTGCGCCGGCCACGCGCGGAGTAGCGCCGCATCGAGTGGCGCGAAGAAGCGGGCGTAGTGCTCAGCGGACACGAGCTGCGTCGCGCAGCCGTCGATCTGGCCGAAGCCCTCCGGGCCGAAGCGGTTGCACGCGACGGAGTTGAGCCGCAGCCCGGCCGACACAACGGCGTGCAGCGCGCGGACAGCGGCGATGATGCAGTCGGTCACTACGCGAAGCGCGCGCGCGGCATCCGCCGGCTGGCAGACGAGCGCTTCGAGCAGGCGCTGGCCGAAGACGCTGGTTCCCGTGTTAACCGGGCAACTGAAGACAGGCAAGGCGATCGGGATGCAACCGCCTGTGGCCGCTAATGCTAGCTCGGCCAGCCGTGCCGCCTTGCGCAGCAGACCTCCGGACCGGAGGTCGGGCGGCTCCAGTTCGCCGATGCCGCACGTGAGCTGATCCGACCACACCTGGCCCTCATGGAAGTACACTCCGGCGCCGAGCAGGGCATCGATGAAGTGGGTGCCGAGCGGGTCGAGCTCAATGTACAGCGGGCGGAACGTCCGCTCATCGCCAGCCCACTCGGCGGCGGTGCCCATATCCGCGAGCACATCCGCAAGCCACTCCTCGGGCTCCTCGAGCATGTCCGGCTCATCCGTGCCCCACAGCCCGTGCGCGCGGCCGAAGAAGCGTCCGTCGATGTGAACGGGCCCCGGCGCCGCTCCGGACCACACCTCGGCGACGCGGTGGGCGTGGTGGGCCTGAACGCGCCGGACGTCAGCCGTGAGCCAGGCCGGAGATGGTCGCGTCACGGTCCCACCGTCACCTCCCGCATCGTCGGCCCGGAGGCCGGGAGCGCCACGTCCGGCGGGTACAGCTCGACTTCCCAGATAGTGGGGACATCGGTTGCCGATTCCACGTTCAGTCGCACATGCCGCGCGGTTACCGGTGCGAAGCGCAGCGCGACATCGCCGAGGGTGTCGCCTTCGGCTATCGTCCGCCACTCGTTGCCATCGCGGCACTGCAACTGAAACTTCCGAGTGCGATTCCACGGAGCCTCGAGGACGATGGCCTTGTCGAAGGTCTTCGCCGAGCCGAGGTCCACCTCCAGCCAGCCCGATGTGCTGCCCGGCTCCGCGCCCCAGCGGGTGCCCTCGTCCCCGTCGAAGGCCTTCTCCGCGCTGTAGTCGGTACTCCAGACGCTCGACGCCGTAGCGCGCTTGCCGACGGTGAGGGAGCCCCTCGTGAGAAGCGAGATCGGCACGAGGTCGGCCGCCGGCCGGTCAAGCTTCAGAGCGACGATAGTGTCGATGTAGTTCCTCTTCGCGGCAGGGACGGAAACAGACAGCTCGTCGTCGGTCTGCCGGACGGTCGCCGTTCCGCCCGTGAGCGCTTCGCAGCTCAAGACCTGGGCCTCGAGCGGGGGGAGCTTCAGCTCGCCGCCTTTCGGCCAGGCAAGGATGTGCAGGTAGACCGTGTCGCCCTTGCGCGTGGCGACGCCCCAGTTGCCCGGCTTGTAAGGCCCGCCGGTCGTCGCGTAGATGGTCTCACCATGCCTTCCCAGCCACGCCCCCATGGCGCGGTACCTATCGACCTGCCGGGGGTCGATGCGACCGTCCGGCATCGGGCCGGTGTCTAGGGC
>Ga0315279_10001497_pt1 | contig 38674 bp, 27 predicted proteins | sample YL17G06_20_MG_FD_203694 | JGI IMG/M metagenome (GOLD analysis project Ga0315279, IMG submission 203694) | Sediment microbial communities from Yellowstone Lake, YNP, Wyoming, USA - YL17G06_20 | ecosystem: Environmental > Aquatic > Freshwater > Lake > Sediment | place: USA: Wyoming | collected...
TAACGCCAGATCCCAATGCGACCAGGAACGCAACCAGGCGCGCCGCTGTCAACGCCTGGCTCAGTTGGGTCACGGCAACACCCAGCACGCCCAACCCCAAAACGAGATCGAACAGCGCGAACGGATGCCACTTGCGAAAGCTCGCCAGAAATTGCGTGTCCACCGGGCGCAGGAGAGTGAAATCAAACTACCCCGTCCACACTTCGCCATCCATCCCCGCCAACGCTTCCAGGCTCGGCCCCAGAAAGAGCGACCGCAGCGCGCTCACCACCAGGTAAACACCCAGCAGCGCCAACGTCGCGGTCAAGTCCCAACCGTTCACCGTCTCGATCTGGCCGAACAGCACCATCACGCCTAACATACCTGTCGCCAGGTTGAGCAGTGAGTGCAGCAGGCCGACATAAAAGTTGGCCTGATAAGCGGCTTCCTCTTGGAACGAAGCCCGCGCGAAATGGCCGATCAAACGCAGGTAACGCACCGTCAACCTCCCACCGCCGAGTAACGCTTCACGCCCGTACGCCACACGATGGTGGACAAGGTCAACGCAACAATCAGCCACCCGGCCTGAACTGCAAAGCCAGTCCACAGCCCGGATGTGTCCAATTGCCCGGTCAACACTTCCACTGGAAAGCCCACCATGTAGCGGAAGGGCAATGCTATGGCCGCGCTCTGCAATGCGCCCGGCAGCAGTTGGATAGGCGCCACCTGCCCGGCCAGCAAAAAGATCAGCGCGTCTTGCACTGCCAACAGCGCATCGGCGCGCGTCGCCCAAAAAGCCAACAGGGCGATCCAGTAGCCCCAGAAAAAGCGCAGCACCCAGGCCAGCCCCAGCGCCGGAACCAAAGCCAGAACATTGCGCGGTGTCAGATGCAACTCCGGGCGCAAGACCAGAGCCAACACCACGACGATGGGCACATCGAACGCCATGTACACAACCTTCCCGGCGACTTCGCTCGACAGCGCATCGTACAACGGCGAAAGTGGGCGCACCAGCAAGCGGTTCATTTGTCCATAGCGAATGAGGTCGCCCACCGTCCAGTTGGTCTGCGAATAGGTAAGCTGGTTGACCAGGATCAACACCAAATAGTAGGCGACAAACTCGCCCCGGTTCAGCCCGCCGAGGGTCTTCCCACCTGCGGCAGTTGACCAAACCAACAGATAAATCAACGGCGAGATCATCCAGCCAAAGGCCAGGATAAAGAAAAAGCCACGATGTTGCAGCCACGACGCCCACGTGGCTTTGATCAGCGCCAAACCGCCTCGGTGATTCATACGTCGCCCTCCTGATAGATCTGGTCAATGACGGCCTCGATGGGTGGATCTTCTACCGCCAAGTCAACGACGGGCAACGTTTGGAGCAAGTGTGCAGTGAGGGCGGGCGCTTTTTCCCGCGCAACGCGCAACGTCAGATGGTTGGCGTCGCGCTCGGTGATTTCGGCGTGCTGCACGCCGCCGGCCGGAAGATCGTCTATACCGTCGCCACGCGGAGCGTCATTGCGGAGCGTGATCCGCAGCAGCTTGAACGGGGCCAGTCGCTGCGCCAGCCCGCCCAGTTCGCCATCGTAGAGCAGCCGCCCGTGATGGATGAGGATGACACGGGGGCAAAGCGCCATCACGTCGGCCATATAGTGGCTGGTCAGGATCACCGTCACGCCGCTCCGCTGGTTGTACTCGGTCAGAAAACGGCGCAGGCGAAGCTGCATGGACACGTCCAGTCCCAGCGTCGGCTCGTCGAGGAACAAGACCGTAGGCCGACGCCACCAGCTCGCACTTCATGCGCTCGCCCAGTGATAGGTTCCGCACCGGTTTGGTCAGCAGTTCACCCATGTCCAACAACTCGATCAACTCGTCCTGGGTTTTCCGGAACTCGGCCGGCGGCACGCCATAGATTTCGCTCAACACCCGGAACGAGTCCATCGGCGGAATGTCCCACAGCATCTGACTCTTGTTGCCCAACACCATGCTGATGCGGCGAAGGTAAGCGTGTTTGCGTTCCCAGGGGACGAACCCAGAGACGCAGGCCTCGCCCTGTGTGGGATGCAGCAACCCGCACAGCAGTTTGAGTGTGGTGGTCTTGCCCGCGCCGTTAGGGCCAATCAGCCCGACCATCTCGCCAGTTCCGATGGCAAAGCTGATATCGCGGACAGCTTCCACATCGTTATACGTGCGCCGCCCCAGGTTTTTCAGCGAAGCCGCTAGTCCCGGTTCGCGCGTGGGCACGCGGTATGTTTTGGATAGATGATGGACTTTTATTTGTGTTTGGGTCATGCCGCTTCATCTCCAGGTTGATTGATACCTTAATTGTACAACCCTGGTGGGCAAGTGGAGGGTCGAACGTCAGCGCGTATAGAGCGCGACGATTTGCGTGGCATAGTCCAAGACGCTCTTGCGCAAGGCCATTGGCTTGAGCACCTCCACGCCACGCCCAAAGCTCAGCAGCCGGTCTCGCGCGAATTCGAGCGACTCGAAACAGAGCTCGATTGTGATCCAACCTTCTGTATCAGGCGGCCCGGCCTGTTCGATCCTTTTGCGTACCTCATCGCCCAGGTACATGGGGAGCACAGGCAGGAAATTCGGCGCGACGCGCACGGTGATGGGATAAGCCGTGCGGCGCATTTCGCGCTCGGCACACCACGCTCGCCAGAACGCGGCCAGATCAAATTGCGCCGGGTGCTCAAACTGCTCCTCCGCGATGCGCGCATCCAGCACATCGGAAACGCGCTGCGCATCAGCATGACCGCTGCGAGTATATACCACGTACCACACCCCGGCCTTGGCGACCAACCCATAGGGATCAACCAGTTGCTCGATCTCAACCAGGGGGATCGGGCGATAGGTCAGGTAGAGCTTGCGGTCCTGCCACACGGCCTGGTGAACGGTTTGCAGGTGCGGCACGGCCTCCTCGCCCTGATGCCACCAGGCCGAATCGAGATAAAAGCGCTGGCGCACGCGCTCCTCGTCCTGGCGCCGCGCGTCCGGCAACGCTGCTGCAAGCTTGAGCAGCGCCGAGCGTAGTTCCTGGCTCACGCCTAGTTCTGCCAGCGGCGTGGGAACGCTGAGCATGAACAACGCGCGCACCTCGCCCTCGGTGAGGCCGGTGAGCGTGGTGCGATAGCTATCGAGCAGCGCAAAGCCGCCCTCGGGGCCGGCCTCGGCATAGATCGGCACACCCGCTGCGCTCAACGCTTCCACGTCGCGATAAATCGTCCGCTCGGAAACTTGCAGTTCTTTTGCCAGCATCCTGGCCGTCATTTGTCCGCGAGCTTGTAACAGCATGAGGAGTGAAATCAATCGGTCTGCGCGCATCGCTTGCTCCAGATTCAGAATTGCCTCTAGTCTATCACAAAACCCTGACAGAGGATGTCAGGGATCGAGTGCTAGTATAAGCATGATGTTGGAATGCAAGTCTGATCCACACAACGAAAAAGGAGAAAACACAATGAGTGACCTGGATGTGCGCATTGTCAAACTCGAGCCGGTGCGCGTGGCGAGCTTTCACGGTTTCGGCGAGTCGCCCGAAGACGAAGCGTGGAACAAGCTCGTGGCCTGGGCAAAGCCCAAGGGCTTGCTCCACGACCCGCAGCACCACCGCATCTATGGTTTCAACAATCCGAATCCCTCGCCAGGCAGCCCGAATTACGGCTACGAGTTCTGGATGGCCGTGGGCCCCGAGATGCAAGCGGAAGGGGACATGGAGATCAAGGACTTTGCGGGCGGGCTGTACGCCGTGACGTTCTGCGATGTGCAAGGCAAGCCCTACGACACGATCCCTGCCACCTGGAAAAAGCTGGTACAGTGGCACGAAAAGAGCAAGTACAAGCGCGCGAGCCATCAGTGGCTCGAAGAACACCTGAATATTGAAGGCGCGCCAGAGGACGCCTTCAACCTCAATCTCTATATGCCGATTGCGGAATAGCAGCGCCTGGCCTTTGAGCGAGTAGACCTGTCAGGCCTCTGAGGCCTGACAGGTCTTTCTCTTACGCAGTCAACAGGGGACGCAGAAACGCGCCTGTGATGGAAGCTTCCACTTGGGCGATTTGTTCCGGTGTGCCTGTTGCCACGATCTGCCCGCCAGCCTCGCCGCCCTCCGGCCCCAAATCAATGACCCAGTCGGCGGCCTTGATCACGTCCAGATTGTGCTCGATCACAACGACGGTGTTGCCGGCGTCCACCAGGCGTTGGAGCACAACCAGCAGTCGCGCGGCGTCCGCCGGGTGCAGACCGGTGGTTGGCTCATCGAGCAGGTAGAGTGTGCGACCGGTAGCTCGGCGGCCCAACTCCTTTGCCAGCTTGACACGCTGTGCTTCTCCACCCGAGAGTGTCGTCGCCGGTTGGCCTAGCTGTAAATATCCCAGTCCCACACCTGCCATCAACGAGAGCCGGGCGGCAGCCGCAGGCACATCCTCGAACAGTGGCAAGGTTTCCTCAATCGTCAGGTTGAGCACGCGGGCAATGTCGTGGCTGCGATAAGGCACGGCCAGCACCTCGCGCTTGAATCGCCGCCCGCGACAGGCCGGGCAGCGCACCTGCACGTCTGGCAAAAAGTGCATCTCTACCGTCAGCACGCCCGCGCCCTCGCATCGCTCGCAGCGGCCACCCGGCACGTTGAACGAAAAATGCCGCGCTGTCAGTCCGCGCTGGCGAGCCTCCGGCGTCGCCGCGAACGCTTCACGGATGGGAGTGAACGCATCGGTAAAAGTGGCGGCGTTGGAGCGTGGCGTGCGCCCGATAGCGGTCTGATCTATGGTCACGATCTTGTCCAGATATTCCCAGCCTTTTATGGCATCATGCTCACCTGGCAGCTCACTTGCACCGTAGAAACGCTGTCGAGCCGCGCGGTCGAGAATGTCAAACATCAACGAGGACTTGCCCGAACCGGACACGCCGGTCACGGCGATGAGCGTTCCCAATGGCAGCTTCACCGTGACGTTCTTCAGGTTGTGCGCGCGGGCGCCCTGAATGGTCAGGGATTCGCTATTGCCCGGCCGCCGTTGCGTCGGAACAGGGATGGATAACCGGCCCGAAAGATAGTCGCCGGTCACCGAGTCCGGGCAGGCGGCCACGGCAGCGAGTGCGCCGGCGACAACCACACGCCCTCCATTTCTCCCCGCGCCCGGCCCGATGTCCACAACGTAATCCGCCGCGCGCAACATGTCCAGATCGTGCTCGATGACGAGCACCGTGTTCCCCAAATCGCGCAGTTGACGCATCACCTTGATGAGCCGCCCCGTATCGCGCGGGTGCAGCCCAATCGTCGGCTCGTCGAGGACGTACAGGACGCCCGTCAGCCCCGATCCCAAGAGAGCGGCCAGGCGCAATCGCTGCGCCTCGCCTGCGGACAAGGTGGGCGAAGAGCGTTCCAGCGTCAAATAGCCCACGCCGACGTCCACCAAGCGGCGCACCCGTCCGCGCAGATCGTCTACGATGGGTTCGGCAATGATCCATTCTTCAGGTGACACGACTTGCGGTAACCGCTCGAGCCAGTCGGCCAGATCGGCAAGAGGCAAACGTGATACGTTGACGATGGACTGACCGGCCACTGTCACCTGGCGGCTTTCCGACCGCAGACGGGTTCCCCCGCAGTCCGGGCAGGTCCGCTGAAGCAGCAGCTTTTCCATCTTTTCCCGATAGTTGGGATCGTGTATGTGCTCCTCGTAACGGCGCAAGAAGCTGGTGAGGATGCCGCCAAAAAGCCCTTTGCCAACCGTGTCCGGCGGCCTGACATCCGGATAGTGCCGGCGGAACTGGGGACTGTACGCGCCGTACAGGAACAGGTCACGCTGCACCGGACCATACTTTTTGATCGGCTCGGCAGGATCGAAGGTGAAGCCATAATACTTGCCCGCCGCCAGCAAAGTTTCTGTATTTCGCTTGATGTAGTGAATGTCCCAACTCATGACCGCGCCATCCAGGATGCTGCGCTCCATATCCACCAATTGATCCACATTCGCTTCATGCATGGTTCCCAATCCGGTGCAAGTGGGACACGCGCCCGCCGGTTTGTTGAATGAGAAATGCGCCATGCCCATCTCCGGCACCGATGCGCCACAGTTGGGGCAGGGATAGCTGTCGCTCGACTCTATCACTTCCGGCTCATTTGCAGATTCGTCATCCCACACCTCGCTGCCATTCACGTCGTAAGACGGCGGGATGTCCACGCCGCAAGCCGGGCAAGGGCGGTGGCCGCTCCGCGCGTAGAGCACGCGCAGATACGTGAACACCTCAGTCGCCCCGTGCCGACGGTCGAGCGCGGGCTGCGGTTGGTGAGATGCTGGTCAACGCAGATCGAAGGGGACAGCCCCTCGATGGCATCCACTTGTGACTTGCTCAGCGCATCCGTCACCAGCCCGAGCGATTCCATGTATTGCCGCTGGCCTTCCTTGTGCAGCATGTCGAACGCCAGCGTGGACTTGCCCGACCCCGATAGACCCGTAAAGACAACTAGCTTGTTCTTGGGGATGCTCAGTGTAATGTTCTTGAGGTTGTGCAGTCGCGCGCCTTTGATCGTGATGTGGTTCGTCATCGCTTGCATGTCTACATTCACCGGACCACCTCATATCGCAGCCAGATGGTATCGCCTCTCACGGCCTCAACGTGAATCAGCTTGAGCGGGATGACACCTTCTGCCGACGTCAGGTCAGGTGCGACAAAGATGGAGCGTGGCGTCGTGCCGCCCACGAGGCAAGGGCCGATGAGGACACTCACCTCGTCCACCAGCCCGGCGCGGAGAAGCGCTCCGCTGAGGATGCCGCCGCTATCAACGCGAACTGTTTTGACTCCGTAACGAGCGTTCAGTTCTTCCAGCGCCGCTCGCAGGTCCACGTGATCTTGGCCCGTCACGATGTACTCGACGTGGCGCTTTTGCAAATAGTCCAAATACTCTTGCGGCGTGGACCGAGAACACAGTGCCATTGCGTTTCGCCAGTAGGGTTCCTTCTTGATCTGAGACCAACCGCGAACCTGGCCCCGGCTATCTACAACGACGAGCAGCGGTACGTGAAGAGGATGAAGCTCCCGTGACTCGAGTGGCTCATCGTCTTCTTTCGGTATGTCCTGCCCACAGGGGGCCTTCGGCTCTGAAGCATACGCCACGAGCATTGTACGACTGCCCGTCAGCATGGCGTCGGCGCTAAAGCGCGCGGCCAGTTCGTAGTACAAGCCCTCATCCCCCACGCCCCAGTCTATGCGTCCATCAACGCTCATGCCGATGTGTAGAATGATGTGTGGCAACATCGCAGATACCCTCCTTTGGGTGGTTTTGACTGCAAATTTCCAGCTTTGAACACGACAATCCCATTATACAACCCTGGTGGGCAAATGGAGGGTTTAGAAAACACACGACGCACCTTTTAGGTGCGTCGTGTTCCGTAACCCTGGTGAGCAAGTGGAAAGTTCACAAGTCCCGAGCATTTTGGCCTTTGGGGGTTTGTTTCCGAATCATCTCTTCCAATTGCTTCACCATCTGTCTCGCACGCTTTTCCTGCTCGGCCAGCGTCGAAAGCCACCGGTCGGCAGCCGAGTACACATCTTCGTCAGGGCGTGGTGTATCCAATACCTGGCGCAGGTCGCCTTCCTTGCCCTGGTCGAGGTGGAGCAACATGCGCAGGATCGCCATCGTGCTGTAACCGGCGCGGCTCAACATGCGGATCACGCGCAGGCGGCCAATTTCTGCCGCGCCATAAAGCCGGTAGCCATTGTTCGGGTCACGGGGTGTCTTGATGAGACCGTTGCGCTCCCAGTTGCGCAAGATGTCAATTGTAACGCCGAGCAACTTGGCCGCCTCACCGATTTGCTGCGATTTTGAGGTGGCGTCGGCGGCGGTACCCTGCGCCCACCGTTCGAGGAGTTCTGCCGCAGCCTCGGCTTGAGCATGCTCAGCCTGCACCAACACCAGATGGTGATACGCCTGCTCCAGCGCGCCACCTAAATCGCCTGACGCGGCCTGTCGCACCAGTGCGAGCGCCGATTGCCGGATGTTTCGACCGGGCCAACCGCCATGCAATGCCATCCGGGCGAACCGCATCTGATCGAGATGGGCTTGCGTGTACAGACGATAACCGCTGGAGCTGCGCGGAATCGGCGGCAGAAAGCCCCATTCTTCGTACAGCCGAACGGTGTTGGGATGAGCGCCAACCGCTTTCGCAACGTCAGAGGTTCGCAAGTGTTGTCGCGGTTTCAACAGGCAAACTCCGACCTCCTATGGATAACGGCCCAACCCGCCGTGCACAAGAGAACGTCTCAGATTTGCACCAGGTGACTCTTTTCTGTTGTACAGCTCGCGCATCGAGATGCAGTCAGCACGGTAGTTCAAGAATCACCACCGTGCCATAGTCGGCGGCTGTTTGCACATCCAGCTTGCCCCCAATCATCGCGGCGCGCTCGCGCATCCCGGCCAGCCCCAGGTGTCCCTGGGCCACAAAGCGGCCCGGCTGTGCGCCGCCCGCGATCCCTCGCCCGTCGTCCGTCACGGTCAGGCGCAGATGATCGGGATACTGAGTCAGGCGGACGACAATTTCGGAAGCATCGGCATGCTGGATGGCATTATTCAGCGCTTCCTGAGTGATGCGAAAGATCGCCACCGCCGCATCATCGGGTAAACGCAGCTCTTGAGCTGAAACCTCAAGATGGATAGGAGCCGTCGAGCGCGCGTCCAATTGCTCGACGAGCGCCTTGAGTGCCGAAGCCAAATCATGCTGCAATAAGGGCGGACGCAGGTCGTGGCAAACCGCGCGCAACGTGCGCACCGTTTCGCCGGAACGCGCCGCCAAGTCTACAAAAGGCGCTGGGCCTTCTGCTTGCGCCTCCAATGCTTTCAGGTCACGGGTCACGGCGCACAAGTCTTGCAACACGCCATCGTGCAATTCACGCGCCAGCCGGCCACGCTCCGCTTCTTGCGCTGTGACCACTCGCTTGTAGAGCGCTCGCATCTCGGACGCGGCTTGCCGTTCCTGCTCAGCAGAGTGCATCGCTTCCAACGCGACGGCAGCCTGACGCCCCACGTCCGTCAAGCAACGCAAATCCTCGGGCGCATATTGCATTCCGCTGTTTCGCGCGCCGAGCAGCCATAGCCCGCGCAGATCCGTCCCACGCATGAGAGGCACCCAGGCGCGCGTCCATGCCAGGTCAGTCCGTCCCTGTTGAATCAACTCGCGCAACCGGCCCCGGTCGGCTCTTTGCGCTTCGCCACCCGAAGCCACCCAACGCACAGCGGCGTGGCTGAAAGGCAACCGCAGATCGTCCCCCTCGATAGCAACCAACTGATGCGCCTCAGGCAACAACAAGGCCGTGCGTTCCACCTGCAACGCGCGCGGCAGTTCGACCGTCAAAAGCTGCCCCAATAATTGCCGATCCAGAGCACCCGTCAGCTTGCGACCGTATTCCATCAAGAGCACGCTATGATCAACTGGCGCTCCATATTGCCAGAGCCGCCACCCTCGGCGCGCTACAAGGTAGAATACGGCCCCCAACGCCAGGGTGAGCCATCCCAGGATCAGGCCGATGATCACGTTTCCCATTTGTCCGTTCATTGTTGTTCAGATAGGCTCGTGGGCTGACCGATGAATTCTGCACAGTTGCAAAGAGCAACTTGAGGCCGCCCTCGCTTTGTCATTCCAAGAATTCCATACCGCTCATCGGCGGTATGCCTGAGCAAAGAAACTTGCGCTAAAGTGTCATTCTGAGGCCCGAAGGGCCGAAGAATCTCTGCCGAAGGTGCAAGATCGAGACTCTTCGCGCCCCTGCGGGGCGCTCAGAGTGACAGGTGTGAGTTTCTGGGTAGCCGCGCTACGCGCGGCGGCGAATCGCGTGCGGCGAAGAGATTCCTCGCGGCCCTTGCCCGTGTTTGACTTCCGGTGGAAGGTCGGCGGGCCGCTCGGAATGACAGTTGGGTGTCAACCAATTCTAGCCTCATCTGCCTCAAATCAGGTGACGCTCGGCGGCGACCTGCAGCGCCTCGTGGCGGCTGTGGACGCCCAGCTTGTCGTAGATGGCACACAGGTGATTGCGCACAGTGCCAGGTGAGATGTGGAGCGCCTGCGCGATCTGCGGATTCGGCAGGTCACGTTGAGCCAGTCGCAGAATTTCGACCTCGCGCTCCGAAAGTGGCTGATCGGTTCCCTCGGCACGTGTGGCTTGTGCGAGCGCTTCGTAAGCCTGCGGGCTGAGATAGATTCTCCCGTCGGCGAGGTCACGGATGATGGTATCAATCCGGGAGACGTAATCGTCGTCCTTGAGGATATAGCCACAAGCGCCAGCCTGCAACAAATCGCGCACCAGGGAAGGCTCGAGGTGTGCGCTGAGCAGGCAAACCTTCAGGTCGGGAAAATCAGTGTGCAGGCGGCGCACCACTGTCAGCGCGTCGAATTGGGGTTCGATGAACAAGTCCAGCAGCAAGACATCGGGGTGCGCCTGGCGCGCCAACGCCGCCACGTCGCCACCACGCCGCGACTCGGCCACCAGGCGGATGTCGGGCGTCTTTTCTAGCAGCGCGCGCAAGGCAATCGCAACGTGCGGATGATCGTCCACGACGGCAATGTGGATCATCTACACTCCCTCCACCAATATGCCAACCCGATATAGTGATTGTACCCAGGCTGGACAAAAAGTCAATCATGACGGTGTCACGGCGGACCATGACAGAATCACACTCTCCCCGTGACCCGCGCCTATACCAGGCCGGATCGAAAAGTGGTACAGTATTACCGACAAACGACGAAAGGAGCTTCCCATGTTGCAAGGAGAACATTTGACCCTGACCTACAAAGACGGCGAGACCACCCTGGACGCCGTGCGGGACGTTTCGATTAGCATCGAAGATCACCAGTTCATCGGAATCCTGGGGCCTTCGGGTTCCGGCAAGAGTTCGCTCTTGTATCTCCTGAGCGGATTACGCCAGGCGACCACGGGCGAAATTTACCTGGACGACCGAGCCTACGGCAAAATGCCAGCGCACGAGCGCGTGGCCTTGCGCCGCACTGAGTTCGGCTTTGTCTTTCAGCAGCACTTTCTGATCAACTATCTCACGGCGCTGGAAAACGTGATGGTTGCCGCGCCCATGCAGGACAAGGCGCACGCCGAGCAGGCCAGAGCGTTGCTGGCCGACCTGGGCCTGGGCGACAAGTTGCACCGCTTTCCTTACGAGCTTTCCGGCGGTGAGCGGCAGCGGGTGGCGATTGCGCGGGCCATGATCCACCGTCCGCGCATCATCTTTGCCGACGAGCCAACCGGATTGCTCGACCGGCGCACTGGCTTGCAGGTGATGGCGCTGCTGCGTGGCTACCGCGACCACGGCAGCCTGATCGCCGTCACGCACAACCCCGAGATCCTCAGCGAGGCTGACCTGGTGGTCACCATCCGCGAGGGTCAGATCGCCAGCGTCAAAGACCGGTTGGAGCGCGCCACCCAGGTTAGCGCCTCATAACAAGAGGATCGCATGAATCCGCTATCCACCTTCACCTACTACCGCCGACACAAACGCCGGGCATTGATGCTGACCGCTCTGCTGGCCCTGGCGGTCATGGGCCTGTATCTGGTCTTTGGCCTGTTGCAGGAAACTTATATCACTCCTCTCTACACTATTAACCGGTATCTGAGCAAATTCAGCTTGGTGCAGCCGGATTTGGGAACAACGCCGGACCCGACCGTGGTCGCTCAGATTCGCGCGCACCCGGATGTGGCCCTGGTGCTACCGCAGAACAACGTGGAAATAGCTGTACCGAATGCGGGAGGAGTTGACACTCTCTTCCGCTTGATTGGCCTGCAGGAAGCGGATGTGGCTACGGTGCTGGCCCAGTGCGGCGTCACTCTTATCGAAGGCCAACTGCCGCGGCCGCGCACCAATGGCCTGGCGCTTTCCCAGGAACTTGCCACGGCGCTCAACCTGAAAATTGGCGACACGCTCGAGCGGACTGAGAACGAGACAGGCTATGCCAACATCGCCAGCCCGCTAGAACTGGTGGGCATTCTCTCCGGCGACGTCCGATTGGGGATTGTGTCTTACGAATACCTGGACAATCATGAACGCTACCGTGACCTGGCCCGCTACGGTGTGCTGGTCATTGCCCGGCCGGGCCGCGAGGCAGCGGTGGACGATTTTCTCCGGCAGACCATTCGTAGCTCCCGCACCGAGACCGCTACATACCAGCTCCTGAAGGAAGAGTTGACGCGATCGCTGGCGGTGCTTTACAGGATTGGCATTCCACTCGTACTGCTGGTGACGGCGGCCATCACGCTGGTCATCGGCGCCATCAACCGGCTGGCGTTCATGCGGCGCTTGGCCGAGTTCGGCACGCTGCATGCCGTTGGCCGCAGCAAAGAGTGGTTAGCGCGCCGCCTGACGCTGGAGACGGCCGGGCTGGCTCTCGCCGGCTGTGCGCTGGGCATCCTGCTGGCGTGGGGCGTAATGGCGTTCCTGAACGCCGCCGTCTACGCGCCCAGAGGATTTGCCTACAATCCCTTTCAGGTGACGGTGCTCCCTTATGTGGTGCCTATCCCGCTGGCGGTGATCGGGTTTACGCTTTTCACCGCTGTCCGCGCCCTCGGGCGCATGGATGCCGTGGCGATTGTCGAGCGGGGCGAGCTGAGCCTGGAAGGGGAACGGATCGGGCACGCGGCGCGCGTTCGGGCCGGCAGCCTGCCCCGCCCGCTGGCTTCAACAACCTTCTACCGGCGGCACGCACGCCAGGCGGCGGTGCTGATCGGCGCCACGGCGTTGATGATTATGGGCACGTCTATGTTCATATTTGCCCTCGAGGCTTTCGACGACGCGAGGCAACCGTTGTTAACCCACTTGAGATGGGTGAGCCTGGTCTCCCCGAACGCCCTGCCACTGGAGACGACGGTGATCGCACAGATCCGCGTGCACCCGGCGGTGGAGCGTGTTATTCCCGTCGCCGTCTTTTCGCCCCTGGGAATCTTTGTTCCTCCGACGGCCCCCAACTATCCCGTCGAGGCCTATGGCGTCACGGCAGAGGATATGGCTTACCTGGTGGAACTTTACGGCCTGAAACTGGCGGAGGGCCATCTGCCGCGCCCCAACACCAACGACATCGTCATTCCCTGGACCGTCGCCCAAAACCGGGACATCCAGGTGGGCGACGTGATTGGCAATCGCGATCATCCCATCTACCCCAATGCGCCCACACTGCCTTCCGAACTGGTGGTTTCGGGCATCTTTACTCCAGCCGAGGCATACGCCGATGAAACCTGGTTTTCTTTCATGTCGCTGGAATTTGCGGAGAAATACCCGGACTCTTGGAGGACTGACCTTTCGCTCATCGTCGTGCCCAAGGCCGGGCAAAAGGCGGCGCTCGACGCCTGGCTGGAAAGCCAAATCGCCGGGGAGAATCGCCTCGTGTTCACCTATGGCAATCAACAGGCTCTGTTTCAAAGACAAGCAAGCACGATATTGTTTTCCCTTTCGCTGGTGGAAAGCATCATCGCCCTGGTGGCGGCCCTGGCCCTGACAGGTCTCAACTATGTCTTTGTTACCCAGCGGCAGGCCGAGTTTGGCGTGTTGAACGCGCTGGGCTTTAGCCGCCTGCAATTGGTGGGACGCGTCGTGTGCGAGACTCTCTTCACCACCGGCGCGGCTTGGCTGGTGGCCGTGCTGGGGTGCGCCGTCATCCTGCTTTGCCTGCAATATGGCCTTTACATTCCGTCTGGCTTGAAACTCAACCTATTCAACCTCACTCCCTGGTTCTACACCCTGCCGGTGCCTGTGGCGGTGCTCGCGGTCAGCGCCGGCGCCGTGGGCTGGACGCTGGCCCGACTCGATCCCGTGGCGGTCATCGAGCGAAGATAGGAGAAAGCGATGAATCCGCTATCACCTTTGACCTACTATCGTCGCCACAAGCGCCGCGCGCTGCTGCTGACAAGTCTCATCACTCTGGTGACGCTGGGAATCTGCATCATGGTTGGCCTGCTGAACTCTTTTCTGGACAACACGCTTGCCACGGTTGACTTTTTGACCCGCTACAGCCTGGTGGTTTCCCTCAGCGCCCAATCAGTCGAGCCAGCAGTTGTGTCGCAGATTCGAACGCAGCCCGATGTGGATCAAGTGATCCCGACCAAGGTCTTGGAGATTCTGGTGCCGTCGCTATCTGAAGTTCCCCTCCAGATGATGGGCGTATCTGAGGCCGATGCGCAGTACCTGATGCAGGTTTGCGGCCTGCGCTTAAAAGAGGGACGGTTGCCCACGGCGCGTACGAACGAGATCGCGCTTTCACACGAGGTAGCCAGCGCGTTGGGGCTGCGCCTCGGCGACAAGATCGGTCGCTCGATCAACAGAGACTATTACGCTAACATCCCAACAGAGTTGGTGTTGGCAGGTATCCTGGAAGGTGATCCTTCGGCTTCGGGCGCGACCCGTGTAGCGCCAGGGGAGCGCCAGGTAGGGCGTAGCATCCGCACCGGCTTTGCTTCCTACGAATACCTCGACGGCCACGAGTTGTACGCGTCGCAACCATCTGGTTTGATCGTCGTCCCGAAACAAGGCCACAAGGCAGCCGTAGATAATTTTTTGCAAAACACCATCCGTTCCAAGCAGACCAATGTAATGACCTACGGGCAATTGCTCGCACTCCTGGGTGACCTTCAGCAGACACTCCTCTTGCTCTTGGGCTTTGTGGACTGCGTGGTCGCGTTCGTCATGGCGTTGGTCGTAGCGGCCATCAACCAGATTGCTCTGACACAACGCCTGGAAGAGTTTGGCCTGTTGCACGCGATAGGTCAAGACAAGAGCCGGCTCGTCCGCCGCGTGACGTTGGAAACAACTGTCTTGGCTGGGATAGGATGGATCGTCGGCCTGGCACTGGCAGGATTGATCCTTGTCTGGCTCAAGACCAGCGTCTATGAGCCAGGTGGACTGGAGATGAACCTGGCAAGCCTTACGCCGCTCTGGTTCACCCTTCCGACTCCATTGGCCGTGATTGCCCTGGGAGTCTGGAGCGTCGGGCGGGTCCTGGCTCGTCTTGATGCCATTGCCGTCATCGAGCGCGGCCAACTCGGCCTGGAAGCCGACCAGCGGCGAACGGCTCTGGGTTCGCGAATGCTGAACTCGCCGGCCAATCCACTCTCGTCCCTGACCTTTTACCTGCGCCATCGCCGGCGGGGGCTGATGCTGCTTACGATCATGGCGCTGATGGTCTTAGGGGTGGCCCTGCCGGTATTTGTTCTCTCGCCCATCAGCCAGGCGCAAAAGCCCATCTATGAGCACTTGAGCCGTTGGAGCGTGGTCTCGTCCGTCGGGAATTTCGCGCTTGATCCTGGCCTGGTGGCGCAAATCAAGACTTTACCGGCTGCGGCGCAGGCTATCCCGACCATCCGAACATGGCTGTCGTTGAGCGTGCCGCCTTTCAGCAAGACGGGGATGTGGGTCTATAGTGTTCCTGAAGATAGCCTGCCGTATCTGGTGGATTTGTGCCAGGTTCATCTCAAAGAAGGCCGCCTGCCTCGCGCCCGAACCAACGAAGTGGCAGTATCCGAGGCGGTCGCCCAGAATCGTGGACTAAGCCTGGGGAGCAAGGTTGGTCAACCGGCCAACATCCAAGATGGGTTTCCGACCGAGATGGTGGTCGTCGGCATCCTTTCCCCCAGCGACCAGTGGCTGGGATTCGCATCTTACGAGTATCAGCAGAGCAACGCGCTCTATGGTTCTCCGGCGGGCGCTCTGCTGGTGCTTCCGGCCGAGGGGCGCAAGGCTGAGCTGGACGACTGGCTGGAAAAGAACATGGTCACTGCGCGAACTGAAGTGCTAACTTTTGCGGCCAAGTTTCGCCAGTTGCAGCAAAGCGAACAGGGCTCGCTGGTGCTGTTTGCTGCGTTCGAGAGCATCATTGCGATTGTCGCAGCCATCGCTTTGGCCGTCTTGAACTATATCTTTTTCTCTCAACGGCAAGACGAGTTTGGCATCTTGCATGCAGTCGGTCACAGTCACGGGTGGCTGGTTCTGCGCGCCGTGAAGGAAACCGCCAGTGTGATTGCCGTGGCATGGCTCATCGGCGCGGCGGTGTGCCTGGCGCTCATGGTCTTTGCCCAGGCGAATGTGTACGCGCCCGCCGGTGTGCGGATGGACTTGTTCAATCTGGGGCCGTGGCTGTTCACTTTGCCGATTCCTCTGACCGTCCTCGCCGCCAGCACCGGCACCATCGCCCGGATGCTATCCAAACTCGATCCCGTGTCTATCATCGAGAGAAGATAAGAGAAAGCAATGAACCCACTATCACCCTTCACCTACTACCGCCGCCACAAACGCTGGGCGCTGATGCTGATCACTCTGCTGGCCCTGTCGGTCTTGGGCGTGTATCTGCTCGTAGGCTTCGTACGGGAATCGTACATCGCTCCCTACCGCACGATTAATCAGTATCTGAGCAAAATCAACCTCGTGCAGCCTGACTTGGCAAACACGTTGGATCCGGTTGTGGTTGGCCAGATTCGCTCACACCCGGATATGGCTCGCGTATTGCCGCAAAACAATGTGGAAATCGTGGTGCCCAATGTAGGGGGGGCCATGTTCTCCTTCCGCCTGCTGGGCCTGCAGCAAGCAGACGTTCCCACCGTGCTGGCGCAGAGTGGCCTTACGCTCAAAGAAGGGCAATGGCTGCAACCACGCACGAATGGACTGATGCTTTCCGAGGAGATGGCCGCTGCGCTCGGCTTGCACATCGGGGATACGATCGAGCGATCGATGGATAAGGACATGTACGGCGCCATCGTCAGCCCGCTGCAACTGGTGGGGATCCTCTCCGGTGACGTCCGCCTGGGGATTGTGTCTTACGAATACCTGGAAGGCCACGAACGGTATCATGACCGCGCCACCTATGGCTTGCTGGTCATTGCCCAGCCCGGCCGCGAAGCGGCGGTGGATGACTGGCTCACGCAGGAGGTTAACAGCCCGCGGGTCAAGGTCTATACGCTCCATTGGGTGAACGAGCTCGTGGCAAGAAATGAGGCGGGCTCAAACACGACCCTCATACCTGTTGTGTTTCTCGTCACGATAGCCATTACACTCGTCATCGGCGCCATCAACCAAATCGCCTTTACGCGGCGGTTGCCCGAGTTCGGCACGCTGAATGCCGCCGGCTACAGCCAAGGGTGGCTGGCGCGTCGCCTGACGTTGGAGATGGCCGGGCTGGCCCTCGCCGGTTGGGCGCTGGGTATCGGGTTTGCGTGGGGGGTGATGGCAATCCTGAACGCCTGCGTCTACGCGCCCAAAGGGTTTGCCTACAATCCCTTCCAGTTAACCGTGTTTCCCTTTGTGATACCGATGCCACTGGCGGTGATTGGTTTTACATTGTTCGCCGCTGTCCGCGCCCTCGGGCGCATGGATGCGGTCGCCATTGTCGAACGGGGCGAGCTGAGCCTGGAAGGGGAGCAGCCCGGACGAAGAGCGAAAGCCCGTGTCACGAGCTTGCCACGGCCGCTGGCTTGCGCCACATTTTATCGGCGGCACAAGCGCCAAGCCACGCTGCTGATCGGCGCCATGACCTTGATGGTTTTAAGCGTTTCGCTGCTTGTTTTCACCTTTACGACGGTCGAGGGTGCGGTGCAACCCGGCCTGAGCAATCTAAACTACATGAGCCTTGTCGCTCCGAATACCATAGAACTGGAACCCGACGTGATTGCCCAAATCCGGACTCACCCGGCGGTGGAACGTGTTATTCCGGCCTACACCGTCTCACTGTTCGGTCTTGCCATTCCGCCGTTTTATGACGGCTACCCCGTCGAGACATACAGTGTCCCGGCAGAGGATATGGCCTACCTGGTTGATCTTTACCACCTCAAACTGGCGGAAGGCCGCCTGCCGCGCCCCAACACCAACGAGGTCATCCTGGCCTGGACTGTCGCCAGGAACCGGAACCTCAAGGTGGGCGACGTGATTGGCGATCCGGAGCGGCCCATCCACGCGTTCGCGCCTACGCTGCCCTCCGAGCTGGTGGTTTCGGGCATATTTGCTCAGGCCGGGAACCCGGCTGAGGACACCTGGCTGAACTTCATGTCCCAGGAGTTTATCAACAACTATCGGAGCGACTGGAAAACCGATCTTTCGCTCATCGTCGTGCCCAAGGCCGAGCAAAAAGCCGCGCTCGACGCCTGGCTGGAAAACGAGATTGCCAGCAACAAGCGCAATGTATCCACCTATGGCAAGAATCAGGCTAGTTTCCACAAGCAGATGGGCTCTATTTTCCTGATTGTGTTGCTGATGGAAAGCGTTATCGCCGCCGTGGCAGCGATTGCCCTGGCGGGCCTCAACTATATCTTTGTCACCCAGCGACAGTCCGAGTTCGGCGTGCTGAACGCGCTGGGCTTTACTCGCCTGCAATTGGTGTGGCGTGTTGTGCGCGAAACGGCGTTCACCACGGGCACCGCTTTGCTATTGAGTGTGGCCTTGTGCGCCGTGAGCTTGCTGTATGTACAATTTGGCCTCTACGCCTCCTTGGGGTTAAGACTCGACTTTTTCAACCTGACGCCCTGGTTGTTCACGCTGCCCATCCCTGTCGCGGTGCTCGCCGCCAGCGCCGTCGCCATCGGCTGGACGCTGTCCCGGCTCGATCCGGTGTCCATTATCGAAAGGAGATAGTCCATGAAAGAGTGTTGGAAAAAAGTACTTGTCATTACCTTGATCGTGACGCTTGCAGTTCTTGTGGCTTCATGCGATGGTAGCAAGAATGCCGGAACAAGGGCGACGCCGCCTGCTGGGGCGCAGACGCCAGTGTCCCTGGCGCAAAGCAGCCCAGACGGCATCGCGGTCAATGGCACGCTCGCGCCAGCCCGGCAAATCAAGCTCAGCTTCCAGGTGAGCGGGCAGGTGAAAGAGATCGCCGAAATAGGTGATACTGTTAGAGCGGGGCAGGTCATAGCGCGCTTGGACGACACACGCCTCAAGTGGTCTGTTGAAGAAGCACAGTTAAAGCTCAAGCAGGCCGAACTCGAATTGGAAAAGGCACAAAAGCCGGCCGATCCGGACGAGCTGGCTGCCGCCGAAAAGGCGATCCAGGCGGCGCAGACCGTGTTAGCCAATGCGCGCGGCTCGGTTCCGACCACAACGGATCTGGCGCAAAACGCGCTGCGCACCGCGCAACTGGTGTATGACCGTGCCGAACGCGATCACAAGCACCTGCTCGATATGAAGGGCTGGGGATATGATGTGGAAGACGAGCTCAAATCCAGCCAGTTGCAGTTGGACAATGCGCGCACAGATTTAGACATCGCCCGGCGCAACGCCAGCGGCGCAAGTGTTCGCGCCAGTGAATCCGTCGTGCAGGCACAACAGACACTGGCGGAGGCGCAGGCGAGATACGCTGCACTCAAAAAGCAGCCCGACCCGAACAACGTCGAGACCGCGCAACTCTCGGTCGAAGTGGCCCGGCTGGCCCTGCAAAAAGCGCAGACCGACCTGGCGCAAGTTGAGTTGACAGCTCCTTACACGGGCACGGTGACGGCACTGATGATTCGTCAGGGTGAAATGGCCACCGCTGGAGCGCCTGTGTTGGGACTGGCCGACACGACCCATTGGCGGGTCGAGACCAGCAACTTGAGCGAGCTGCAAATGAATCGGGTGCAAGTCGGGCAAAAGGCACTGGTCACCGTCAACGCTTTCCTTGGCCAAGAACTGACCGGTCGGGTCATCACGATCTCTCCTGTCGCGATCGTCCAGCAAGGCGACACGACCTATACCATCACCATCGAACTGGGCGAGACGAATCTTCCATTGCGGTGGGGGATGACGGCCAAAGTCAAGGTCATCGTTGAGAACTGATCGATGACAAACAATGAAAGACGAACGAAGGAGCATCGTTCGTCCTTCGTCACTCGACTTTCTCACCATTGCGTGAGGATCGCCGCCAGGAGCGCTGTTCGCTCCGGCAGCGACAATGCGACGACATGCTCGTCAATAGAATGTCCGCCGTTGCCCACCGCGCCCAGCCCGTCGAGCGTGGGCACGCCGAGCGCGCCGGTAAAGTTTCCGTCGCTCGCGCCGCCGGTGGAGCCTTCGAGCAAATCCAGGCCCAGCTCCGCGCCAATCGCTTGGGCTTTCTGGAACGCCTCGACAATCTGAGGCGTACGCTCCATCGGCGGGCGGTTCAGCCCGCCTGTCACTTTCAATCGCGCGCCGGGCAATTGCGGCTCAAGATTCAGGATCGTCTTGACCATCCGCTCGCCTTCGGCCAGCGTGGATACACGGATGTCCACCTCGATCCGTGCGCGGTCGGGCACCACGTTGCTGACCGTCCCGCCGGAAATCACGCCGACGTTGACCGTTGTCCCCAATTCGTAATTCGTCATCCGGTGCAGCGCGATGATTTGGCGCGCGATCTCTTCGATGGCATTGACGCCTTTGGCGTGATCGGCCCCGGCGTGCACGGCGCGACCATAAGCCGTGATCGTGAAATCGCCGGTGCCCTTGCGGAACGTCTTGAGCGCGCCATTGGAGAGCGCCGGTTCCAGGCACAGCACGAGCGCCGCGTTTTTCGCTTCGGCTTCGATGAGCGCCCGCGACGTGAGGCTGCCGGTTTCTTCGTCCGTCGTAAAGAGCATCCGCAGCGGATGCGCGGGCTGTGTCTGCGTCTCGCGGAAATAGCGCAGCGCCATGAGCAGCATGGCTGTGCTGGCCTTCATGTCATACACGCCCGGCCCGCGCAGCTTGCCGTCCTCTTCGCGCCAGGGCATCTTTTCCAGCGTTCCCAACGGCCAGACCGTGTCAATGTGGCACAGCGTCACGATGGGCGAGGCGGCTCCGCTACCGAACGTCGCCACAAGATGATCGCCTGCCGTGGTCTGCGGCACGACCTCGACACTCGCGCCCAGGTCGCGCAACTGCTCCGCGATGAATTGGCCCAGCCGATCCAGCGCGGGCTTGCTCTCCGATGGCGATTCCAGTTCAACAAGCTGGCGCAGCAATGTGACTGTCTCGCTCTGCCGCGCAGCAAAGTATTCGATGAGCTCGTGTGCCATTGATTTTCTCCCGTGATAAGAATTGGCCGCTGACCGGGAGTATACCACACCGTCGCCATTCCGTGCTATACTTTCCGCATGGACACCCTCACGCATTTTGTCCCCGGCGAATTGGCGCCACTCCCAGCCAGCGGCATCGGCGCGTACTTGCCCGCCATGCCCGAAGGCGTCGCCTCGGCCTACGTCGCCGCGCTCACGCAGCCCGGCGACTTGGTGCTCGATCCCTTCTGCCAGACCGGGCGCGTCCTGCGCGAAGCCTTCGCACTCGGACGGCGCGCACTGGGGGCGAACTTGAACCCGGTCGCCACACGCTGGATCGAAGGGCAGCTTTGGCCGGCGGAGGCGCGGCCCGCATTGGCTGCCCTGGTTCGATTGGGCGACCTGCCGCGCGGCGACACAACGCTGCGTCAACACGTGCTGAATCTTTACGCCACCCGCTGCCCCACCTGCAAAAAGAATGCCGTGGCAGAGTCGTTCGTCTGGAACCGCGACGAGGGCAATCCGATAGAAAAGACTGTGCGCTGCGCCGCATGTGGAACGGTCAGCGCCGGCCCGACGGATGAAGCGGATGTGCTGGCTGCGCGCCACTTTGAGCCACACGGGATGGCGTACCATCTCATGCTGAAGCGCGCCACGCCAAATGTCCCCGACGCATCGGAAGAACACGAGCGTGCCGCGTCTGTCATCGAAGCGTACACGCCACGGACGCTTTCGGCATTAGCCGACATCCTGCGCAAGTACGATGGAGTCAGTGAAGCGGACCAGTCCGCGCTCGATCCTCATTTGCTTTCGGCGTTCGAGGCGGCACTGGCGCTGCACTCTGCCGAGCAAGACCGTCCTCGCCCGCGCAGTCTCAAGATTCCGCCCCGCTTCGTTGAGCGCAACGTCTGGCTGGCGCTACAAGACCTGCTCCAGCCACAGCTATCGGGGAAGCAATCCGAAGCGGACAAAGGACATTCACTCCTTATTCACGCGCCCGATGTTGATGCGCTCCTGGCCAGACGTGATCCGGCGGCCTGCGTCATCGCACGCAGCGCACGGGAATTGAGCAAGCTCATCCCGCCCGGAAGTGTGAGCCTCATCCTGGCTGTGCCGCCCCAGGCCGACCCGACGTTTTGGGCGCTCAGCGCCGTGTGGGCCGGGTGGTTATGGGGACACACGTCACGGAGTGCAGCCGAGCGGCAGATGGCCGAATCGGTGCGGCGGCTGCTGGCGCGCCGGCGCGCGGATATGGACTGGTTGTGGCGCGGGTTGGCACAGGCGCTCGGCGCGCTCGTGCCGGTGTTGGCGGAAGGTGGTCACCTCGTCCTCGTCTCGCCCGACGCCGACGAGGACTTGCTCGGTGGGCTGCTGCTGGCCGGAGCGGGCAACGGGCTGGCGCTCGATCACGCGCTCGTCGAGCCGCAACAAGGGCTGCGCGTGATGTGGCACGCCGCTCCGTCCGCTCCCATCCGGGCATTGGACGCCGACGCGCTGGGGATCGAGATGGGCGAGCGGGCGAGGCGCGCCGCCGGCGAATTCATCCGCGAGCGAGGCGAGCCAACGCCCTGGCCTTTCGTCCACGCCGCGATCCAGAGCGAGCTGGCCCGCGCGGGATTGCTGCAAATCGCCGCCCGAATGTCGGAAGGCGGGCCACTGCCGCTCGACCTGATCAACCAGGCGATACTCGATGGGTTGCGTGCGCTGCGCGCAGGACGCAGCCCTGTTTATCCGGTGGAAGACGTGCATGGCGCATGGTGGCTGGCCGATCTGAGTAAGGTCGGACCGCCTTTGGCAGATCGCATCGAAGCGGTGGTGGTCGAGTTGCTGGCTCAACGCGCAGAATGGGTGGAAAGCGATTTGATCGCCGAGGTCTATCGTCGCTTTTCTGCTGCGCTCACGCCCGAATACGCGACTGTCCGCCTCTGCCTGGAATCGTACGCCGTGCAGATTCGCGCCGGCATCTGGGCAGTGCGTGAGGAAGACAGTCCGGCGCAACGCCAAGCCGAAGTTGCCTCGTTGCGCGGAGAGTTGATCGAGTTGGGCCAGCGCCTGGGTTGCGAGGTGACGGAGCACGAAGGTCGTGTGATGTGGACAGAGTCAGCGCATGGGACGCGCCGCCCACTCTTTGGTTTCATTCTCAGCGCGACGGCAGAATTGGGTACGCATCTGCTCGCCAAACGGCCGCCGCGCGGGCAGCCGGTGTTGGTCTTGCCCGGTGGACGTGGCGCGTGGGCGCATTACAAATTGCGCCACGACGTGCGCCTGCGTGAGGCGGTGATGGGCGCGGGATGGACATTCCTCAAATTCCGCCAATTGCGCAGCCTCGTCGCACAGACGGGACTAGACATCGCGACGTTTCGAGATGCGCTGGGGCTGGACCCGCTGATCGAAAAGGAAGGGCAGCAAATGACATTGCTGTGATTTCGGATCGTTACTCCGAAATCCGCGCCCTTGGCGCCAGACCCAACATCAACCGCGCCACTTGCAACGCCGCCACGCCGCACGCCAGGACGATCAGCCCGAAGAAGAATTGAATTGAAGGCGTCGAGCGAAGGATAGGGTTATTGGGATGCAATAGGCTGGGCGTCGTCAGCAGTAGCTCCCAGATAGCCCCGGCTAGCACGGCGTGCAGGCCGCTAGAAACGATGGGCCGATTGACCAGCCAGACCATCACCTGCACGATGATGCCGGCCGCCAGCACACGAAATGCCGTCGTGTAGCGTGGCTCGGCCAGGAACACGGCATTCCACGCCATCCGCGAAGCGAGCAGACTGACGGGGATGTAGGCCGCCCAGAAAATCAACCCGGTGCGACCCAGCGCCAGTGTCCAGGCGTGCATTACATTGTCCCGCTTGAACCGCATGGCCACTAGCGCCGCAAGACCCGCGACTCCTGCTGCCGTCAACGTCAAGAGCGACGTCCACACCAGCGCACCGTGGAGGTAGACCACCTTGCTGGTCCCGGCCAACGTCACGTCGTTGGGCGCAGCCCACGCCAACAACAATGCAGCCGCCGCCAAGACGACCAACGATACTCCAATTCCTTCCCGGCTCAATAGCCGTCTCATTACATCTCTCGGCTTTCTCAACGCAAAGACGCCAAGTCGCAGTGGCGCAAAGAGAATGAGGCTCGGCGTCTCTGCGTCCTTGCGTCGCCTGCCCCCGTGTTTTTCCGGGGGTTGCGTTAAATCCTACGGCACAAGCACAAGCACGCCTTCCACGTCTTTTAAATCCTGTGGACGAGCAGCATCTTGCAGCGGCACGAGTTCACTGCGCGCCCACAACGTCAACAGGTCGGCATAGTGCGATGAGAACGGATTGCCCGATTGTCCACCCGCCAGCGCAAATCTGCCATCGCCAATTTGCAATGATGAAATTAACACCGATGTGTAAGGATTCACCGGATCAGCGGGATGGGCTGGATCGAACGGTGCATCGCCACCCAGCTTGACGGTACGATCGAGCAACCACGAGAGCGGCCACGCATCGCCGAGCGGATGGCGAAACTCCGCCGCGTGCATGGTATCCCATTCCCAGATCGTATGCAAGTCGCCATAGTGACGGCCCAGATCAACCAACGCTTCGGCATAAGCGCGGCGCAGGATGTCGTCGCGCGTTTCTCGTTGTGGCGTCGCCACATCATTCCACCAGGGATCGTCGGGCTTTTCGGCCAGCCGCGCAAGAACTTGGGGCGCGAATCCGGCAGCCCAGTAGCGCGCGAACAAATCCGCGCCAAGCTCATCTTGGAACGTATCGAGGGCCAGATGCCAGACCCATGCCTCGTAGACCGCCGCCGAGGCATTGCCCAGGCGTGTCTTGCCGGACATGTCGCAATCCCACTGGCGCAGCATCCCATGCACGCGGACTTTTAACCAGCCTTCCGACGGCAAGGCCAGCAGATGTTTCACCAAATCGCAGTGTGGGGTGTTCTGATAGGCCGCCATCCCGATGGCAGCCTTCATCATCACACCCGGCACGCCCGGCCACGTGCCGCCTGCAACGACGATATGCTCTGAGCGCAACGTTGCCGCATACCAGGCAGCCGGCAGACCGGGCACCGATGTAGCTATATTGCCCTCGACGAATGGTATACCCGCCAATCGCAGCGCCTGGCGCACCGCCAGGTCCACGGATGGAATGGGGTTGGTGGGCACAGTTCCTTCAGGCCACAAGTCTGACGCGCGCGCAGACCCTACACGAGACACCAACTCTTCCCGCAATCCCAAGTCAGACTGTTGCGTCTGTGCCCATTGTATCATAACGGCGACAGCCAGGCTATCGGTTGTGGCCCAGGCTGGAACCTGCGTCGCCTTGCCCTGAAGCTTTAACAGCGCCAATTCGGGTGGTTCGGGACAAGCCGCCAGGCAGGCGTTGACGCCGAGAGTGTAAGCTTCCAACATTGCGCGAGTCTCTGTGTCAAGCGAAGGCACAGAGACTGCAGCTTGGGCGGGAAAATCCTGACGGCCTAGGACATCATCCGCCAGTGCGACGTGAGCACCCAACCAATCGCCCAACCGGCCGCGCGCGGCCTGCCGCCGCAAGAGCATCTGCCACAGCCGGTCTTGCGCGGTGACATAGCCCTGCGCCACACAGAGGTCGTGCTCATCTCCGGCATAGATGTGCGGCACGCCCCACTTGTCGCGCGCCACCGTCACCTGGCCGTGCAGACCGGGGATGCGGATCGTGCCGGAGATTTGCGGCAGCGTGCGCCGCGCTAACGTGACGCCGGCCATGATGATGACTCCTGCCAACGCCAACGCGCCTAGCGCAAATCCAAGCGTGCGAGGAAAACGTGAAAGCATGGGGGCAAGTTGTAACACAGGAACACACTAAAGTCAACCGCTCGTGCTGAACGCAACACGACGGAACACGCATCACGTATGGTATAATCCGCTCCATGCAAAGCTCACGTCGCGTGGATCGTGCGCGTTGGGGAATGATCGGCCTGTTGATCATCGCCTTCGCCGTCCGCGTCTTTAGCCTGACCTACCAAAGCTTGTGGCGCGACGAAGTAGACGCATTGAGGTTCGCCACTGCGCCGTGGCCAGAATTGCTCAGCACATTCACTCGCTCGGGCTGGAACGGGCCGCTGTATTTTGCGCTGCTGCGCGGATGGATCGCGCTCGCCGGGCGGAGCGAGTTTGTGCTGCGTTACTTTTCGCTCCTCGCGGGTGTGGTTGCCGTGGCGCTGGCTTTCGTGTTTGCTCGAAGGTTGTCCAATCGGCTGGCTGCTTTTTTGTGCGCACTCCTGTTTGCCCTGTCGCCTTATTTTATCTGGTATAGCCAGGAGACTAAAATGTATGCCCTCGTCCTGGCGTTGGCGACGCTGGCAGTTTATGCGCTGAGGCGAGCCGTGGGCAAGGGAGGCGCGCTTTGGTGGGCAACGCTCGTCGTGGCGACCAGTCTCGCAGTGTATTGCCATATCCTGGCGGCGCTGATGATTCCGGTGGAAATGATCCTGGCGCTGGCTTGGGGGCTAGAGTGGCGCAACGGCGGATGGTGGAAAGGCGCGCTGGCGTCGTTTGCTTGCCTCACACTGCCCTACCTGCCGCTCTTGCGCTGGCAATTGCCGCTCGTCTTCTCGCCCGCTCAAACCGGCTTTACGTTCTATCCATTTGACCAGATGCTCCTGGTGATGCTGAACGGTTTTGCCACTGGCGTCAGCGGGTTGCTCACGGCGACGACGTTATGGCCGGCGGGTATCCTGTTGCTCTTGGGCGTGGTGATGGGCGCAATGCCCTGGCGCAATAAAGCGATGTTGGTGGTGTGGCTGCTCTTGCCGCCGCTGATGCTCTTTCTCGTCTCGCTCAACCGACCCATCTTTACCGATCGCTATCTGATCTGGGTTGGCCCGGCGTTTTATTTGCTCGTGGCGCTGGGCGCAGCGGCGCTGTGGAAACTCTGGCAGCCACTGGGCGTTGTGGCAATTCTGGCCGTCGTCGGAATCGCTGCGAACGGCGCATACCTGCAAGCCGCCACACCGATCAAGTCGGACGTGCGCGGCGCGGCGCGCACCTTTGAATCGCGACGCTCGCCCGGCGATCTGGTGATTTTTCAGATTCCCTACCTGCATTACACCTTTGACTACTATCACCCGCAAAAGTACGAGTGGGTCGAGGGGCTATTCACGAATTACGGGATGAGCGACGCGGAAGTGGACGCGCAGATGCGCACAATCGTGGCCGGTCGCAAGACGGTCTGGCTGGTGGCATCCGAGATGACGATGTGGGACAGTCGCTTGCAAGTCTGGCATTGGCTGGAATCACACGCGCGGCGAACCGATGCGGCCGAGTTCGCGCAGGTGACATTGTATCGCTACGAAATCGGCAGGTGAGCCGGTGAAGTTTCAAATATCAAGTATCAAATTTCAAAGGATGGTGGGCGCGGCGACGCTGTTGATCGTCGCAGTGGTCTATCTTCTGACGTTTCAGACGGATATTTGCAGCAACTCCAGCGAGTATGTGATTGACTCGGGTGAATACCAGATCGCGCTGTCGTTGTGGGGAACCGTTCATCACACAGGCGCGCCAACTTACTCGCTGGTCGGGGCGGCCTTTGTGTGGCTGCTGCGCCTGGTGGGCATTGCGCCTGCGGCGGGCGCGGCACTGTTTAGCGTGGCGTGCACGCTGGTGGCGCTGGGATTCATTTATGCTCTTGGCGTTCGTCTGACGGGCAATCCGTGGGCGGCCGGCGCAGCCGTGCTGGCCCTGGCGCTGGGGCCGTCGTTCTGGATCAATCATGTGATTGCCGAGCTGCGGGCTTTTGGGTCCATGCTTTTGGCCGCGTCGCTGTGGCTGGCCGTGCGCTACAGCGAAACCGGCTCCACCAAGTTTTTGTATGCTCTGGCTTTTGTGTGGGGACAAGCCGTGGTCCACCACCGGTTAGCCGTTTTTGCGGCCCCAGCGTTGGCAGTCCTGGTATTGCCCACTTTGTTGAGCAACGGGCGACGTGTGCCGCAATTATTGGCCGGATCGCTGGGCATGGGCTTGCTGGCGTTTGCGTTTTATCTCTACATGCCGTTGCGCGCGCGCATGGGCGCGTGGACCTACGGCGACCCTGGCACGTGGCAAGGTTTCTGGTTCATCTTTTGGGCGCGTGAGGTGCCGTTCCTGATGGTTCCGCCGTCCACGGTCGCCAGGCTGCTCGATAACATCCGCATCGTCTTGGCGCAACTCATTTTCGAATGGACCGCGCCAGGGTTGATAGCTATCGGCCTCGGCCTGCTGGTAGCCGTCGGCTGGCGCAAGACTTGGCAGTTTGGTTGGGCGCTGGTGGCGTGGGTAGCCACTTTCATGGTTTACCTGTTCGTTCTGCCCGAGGCCGTGTCGCCCGAAAAAGTGTTGCTATGGGTCAGCCTGGTCTTGGCGCTCGCGCTGGCGATTCTGGTCGCGCGATTGTGGAATGCGCGCACGTGGGCCGGGGCAGTCGGCGCGGCGGCGCTCGTCGCGTTGGCGGGCGTGTCTGGCTTCACGCATCGCCAGGATGTGCTGGCGCTCACGCGCGGCCCGCGTGGGCGAGAGATTATCACATTGCTGAAGACCGAGATGCCGGCTGGGCCGGTATCCCACAATTCAGAACCGACCTTTATGGCGTTGTGGGGCGGTGATTACTTTGCGGCGGCGTATGGTAGCCGTGTCACGGGCGAACTGCGCGGATTTCGAGTGGTGGATCACCGCGCCGATTTCAAGCAGATTGTGGACGGCGGCTCGCGCCTGATCACGTTGCCCTCGACATTCGTCGAGCGGCCCAAATCGTGGTGGCGTCAGCAGATTGGGGGAGTGTATCTGAGTTCGGCGGGCCTGGGGCTGGTGGAGATTGGAGCCAAGCCGCCACTCACATCAGCCGACGTTCCAGCCGGCACGCCGGTCGAGTTGGGTGATGGAATCCGTCTTGTGGCGCACCCCATCAAGCTCGCCAACGGTGCGCTGCGCGTGACGCTGTATTGGCAAGCGTCACAAATGCCCTCACAAAACTATAGCGTCTTTTTACATCTTTCGGACAAGGATCGCATCTCGGCTGCTGAAGACATCATCGCTCAATCCGACAGTCAAAATCCTGTGTACGGATGGTATCCGACGGCCAAGTGGGGCGTGGGCGAGATCGTGCGCGAAGATTACGAGTTGGTTGTGCCGCTTGGCAAGACACCGCGACTGCTGGATGTCGGACTGTACACGCGCGATGCCGATGGTGCGTTCCACAATCTGGGTGTGGTGAACGTTCCGCTCGCATCGATAGAATGAGATCGCTTGGCTCATGCGCGTGCCATCAGGGTATTCTGCGTCCCGAGTGCGGCGGGGATAGTATACTGCGCGAACAAAGCTTTCAGGATATGGTATGATTCGTTCCGAATTGCGTCGCTTGCCAATTTGGCCAGGCGTGCTGGTGTGCACTGCTTTTGCAGCCGTCTACGCTTTGACACTGCAACGCCAGATCAACGGGGCTAACCACCTGCAATTGATGGACGTGGCCGAAATGCAGATTGTGCTCGCTTCGTGGGGCACCTTGCATCCGTCTGGCTATCCGTTGTATACCATTTTGGGCAATCTCTTTGTGGCGTTTTGGAGATGGCTAGGCGTGCCGGCGGCTGTGGCCTCTGCGGGCTTTTCCCTTGTATTGGGCGTGGTGACGTTGGCGCTCTTGTATTGCTTGATGTGGGAGTTGACCGGGCGCGCTTTGCCCGCCGTCACGGCGATTGTTTTGCTGGGGGTGAGCCGCACGTTCTGGTTATTTTCGTCGGTGGCCCAGACTTATACGATGAACGCCGTGTTAATCGTGTTGCTCATCTGGCTCTCGCTTCGTTATAGCCGCCAGGCACACGAGCGAGACTTGATCCTGATCGGATTAGTGATTGGATTCACGCTGGTCCATCACCGGACCATCGTCCATCTGCTGCCGTGGATGGGATTGCTGGTGATCTTGCCGGTGATCTGGCGCACGCGCCCCTGGCGTGTGCTGTTCATCAGCGGAGCGCTCGCCATTCTCCCGTTAGGGCTGTATCTCTACATTCCACTGCGCACAGCCCAGGGTGCTGCCTATCAATACATGCAGGTCAAGACCCCTGGCGATCTGTGGTACTTTGTAAGCCAAAAGGAATACCAACCGCACTTTCGTTTCGTCGCTTCGATGGCCGAGGTTGTTGAGCGCATGGGACATTCACTTGATCTGTGGCTGGGCGATTTGAGCGCCGTTGGGCTGATAGGCGGCATTGCCGGATGGTTTGTGGGCATATTCCGCACGTCGGAGCAGCGACTATTTCTGGCGCTAGCACTCTCGGCATTCAGCATGATGATCTTTCCACTGTGGTACGTGGATCCCGACTCGATGTTCATTCCCCTGGTCATCATTCTGGCAGTGGGCGCAGGCGTGATAGTGAAGGAGGGCATGCTCCGATGGCGTGCAGCGCCGTGGGTGGCAGGTGCGCTGTTGGCGGGCATCGTCGTCCTGCTTGCACCAGGTAATTTCAGATTTGTCAGGTCACTCACCTACAACCCGGCCAGCCAGAATCTGATTGACGCGGCTGCTGCCATCCCAACTCCGTGCCCAACTATTCTCTCCCACTGGGGCTGGGATCTCAAGGCGTATCAGTACGGACAAATCGTCACGGGCCAGTTGACCTGCGCGCGGATCCTCACGCTCGACGACGACTTGCGCAAGCTGTTGAAGGATGGGCAAGACCTGCACGTCTCGGCGCATTTCTTTTACCAGATGTCGCAAGACGAATTTCGACAGCGCGTGGGCAGCACTCACATGAACTCGGCAGGGCTGGGGATGGTGAAAATCTCCAAAGGCATCCAAACCAGCCCGCCGCAGAATCTGGCGGGACAACCGACGCCGATAGGCCCCGATATGACGCTGCTGGGCTATCGCATCAATCGCAGTACAATCGGCGCGTTTGACGTGACGCTGCTCTGGCAGGCCAAGGACAAGCCCGCCGGTGATTATAGCGTCTTTGTGCACCTGTCCGACAAGAACGAGATTGCCGGGCCTGGCGACATCATTGCTCAAGTGGACAGCCAGTCTCCAGTATACGGCTGGTATCCAACCAGCCAGTGGCAGGCCGGCGAGATCGTGCGCGAAGATTACGAGCTGGTCGTGCCGCCTGGCAAGATACCGCATCTGCTGGAGGTTGGACTGTACACGCGCGATGCCGATGGTGCGTTCCACAATCTGGGTGTTGTAAATCTGCGGTTGGATTGATCCGTGGGAGCTTGGCTCAAGGCATCTGAAACAAGAAGCAATATCAAGCGCGACCTGTTGATCGGCGGGGCGCTCTCGCTGGCCGGTGCCTTGACGCGCGTGCCGTACCTCGCGCTGATTCCGGTCTTTGAGGACGAGGCGCTGCAAACGGTCTATGCCCTCGCTATCCGGCCAGGCGAGTTCCTGCCGCTGGTGGGCAACGACCCGTATGCCGGACCGCTGTTTTCGTACATCCTCGCCGTGTCTATGCGGGTGTTTGCCTCGCCGGTCACGCCGCGCATTGTCGCGATGGTCATGGGCGCGCTGACGGTGGGGCTCACGTACCTCCTGGCGCGCGCGCTGAGTTTAGCCTGGCCGTGGGCAGCGTTGGCGGGTTTGTTGATGGCGGCCAACCCGCATCACATTCTCATCAACAGCCACTATGCCGGAACGACCTACGCGCTGCCGCTGTTCAGCACCGCCTTTCTGCTGGCATTGGCCTTGGCCGTCAAGCGCGAATCCGGGCCGTGGCGGGTTGCGGCGGGCGCGCTGCTGGGGCTGGCCTTGCAGACGAACCCGGTGCCGCTGTTGATGTTGCCGGGCGTGGCTGTGTGGTTCTTGATTCAGCGCAAGCCGCGCATCGGCCTGCGCACGCGTTGGCCGTACCTGGCAGCGGTCGCATTTCTAGTGGCTTACGCGCCAGTGATCCTTTACAACTTGCAGACAGGGCTTGCCGGCGTGAGCGCAGCCGAATCGGGGCGGTCATACCTCTGGCAACCCAATCCGTCCCCGGCGGCTTTTGCTCAAAACCTCTGGCGGCTGACGCTCCAACTTTGCCGCCAGGTGAGCGGTGTGCTGGAAGGTGACGAGACCCTGCAGAGCTTGCTGGGCGCGCCGCTCCTGTTCAGCGCGTGGGCCATCGCCGGCTTGATTTACGCCGCGCGCCGAGGCCTGACCCTGCCCGCGCTGGCCGTCGGTTCGCAGTTGCTCATCATGCCCTGGTTAAGCAATCACTATGGGCTGACCGGCACGACCCGCTTTACGAATCAGTTGACGCCATTGATTTTTGTGGCGATGGCCGCGCTGGCGGCAAGCGTGTGGAACCGGGTACAGGCGCGACCTCAGTCGTCAGTCGTTGTCTTGCGTCCGCCGACTTTCGCGTACTCGCGGGCCGCCGGGCGTGCGACCTGCATCTTGCTGGTGGCGCTCAGCCTGTGGCCGCTCACCTCGTTGTTCCGCTATTACGATCACAAGGTTGCGGCGGGTGAGACGAACGCGCACTACTTTGCCTTTGCCGACGAGTTCATGCGTCAATGGCACGGCGAAAAGATTTTCCTCAGCTCGTCCGGTGTGCCCCAGGCCACCGAATACTTTCTGGCGATCAAGGCTGTGCCTTACACACGGTTGCCTGTGGGGCGCATTATGGAGCAATTGGCAACAGGACAAGAAACCGGTCGCGTCACGCTCATCCTGACCAACGACGACTGGTCGCGCGCCCAGGCGCAGACGGACTCGCACCTCTGGAACTCGCCCATCATGCAGGATGCCGACAAACAAGGTTATGGTGTTGTGACCATTGCGGATGCCTGGCAGGTGCGCAAACCCAGTTATGTGCTCACCAGCACCAGCGCGCTTGCGCCGACTGCCCGCGCCGTGCAAGTCAATTTCGCCGAGGGGCTGAGCATGATCGGCTATGAGATCAAGCCGAACCCCGCTAGCCCGGGCCAAGAATTCGTCGTCAACATTTACTGGCAAGCCAGCCGCGCAATGACCGAGGCTTACACTGGCTTTGTGCACCTGGTCGGGCCGGATGGGCGGCTGGTGACGCAAGACGATCACGAACTGGGCCGGGGCTTTTATCGCACAATCTTTTGGCAGCCGGGCGAGGTGATCCGCGAAAGGTACGTGTTGACCTTACCTCAATCGCCCGGCGGCAATTACGCACTTTGGGCAGGGGCTTATGATTTCCCGTCGCTCCAACGGCTGATCGTGCGCTCGGCAGACAAGCCCACCCAAGACAATCGGGTCATGCTCGACACAATCCATGTGGGGCCGTGAAGGATGTCAGAGGCGAGCGGCAAGATACAAAGACACTCGTCCCTGCCGACTTTGCTGGCCGCCGGGCGCAAGGTGGATCTAGTGATCGGCGGGGTGCTTGTGCTGATCGGGCTGTTGACGCGCCTGCCCTACGTGGCGCTCATCCCGCTTTATCACGACGAAACAGCGAGTACGATTTACGCGCTGGCCATCAAGCCGGGCGAGTTCATGCCGCTGGTAAATGTGGACCCTATAACGGCAATAGCGCAAAACTCGCTCGACGCTGTCATTCCCGCGCAGATTGTCTCCGCGAAAGCGGGGAGCGGGAATCCAGAGAGACACTACTGGAGACCCGCCTGCGCGGGCATGACAAATGGGTGGCAGCCTCATTCTCGCAAAGGGGGCGGGATTCAAAGCGACTTTGGCGGCAGTGCTTTTTCTCAGTCGTAACCTTCCTCAACCCGGAATGGAGAAGGCAAATTGCGCAAGCATAGCCAAGAAAAATTAAACATATTGAACGATTGGCTGATCGCGGGGCTACTCGTATTGATGGGAATTCTGATCCGGACGCCCTATCTTGCTCTGATCCCCACCTTTAGCGACGAGATCATGCAAACAGTTCTAGCACTGGACATACGTCCAGACGCACTGCCTCTGATTGGCGCGGACCCTTATGCAGGACCAGTGTTCTCGTACATCCTGGCGATCTGTTTGCGAGTTTTCGGCGCGAGTCCAGTCGCGCCGCGCATCGTCGCGATGGTGATGGGCGCGCTCACGGTCGGACTGACCTATGGACTGGCGCGCCTCTCTGGATTGAGATGGCCGTGGGCGACCCTGTGCGGCTTGCTGATGGCCGCCAACCCGCACCACATCCTCATCACCAGCCACTATGCTGGCGCGACGTACATCCTACCTCTGTTCACCACAGCGTTTCTAGTGGCGCTGGCCCAGGCCGTCAAGCAAACATCGGGGTGGTGGCTGGTGGCGGCGGGCGCGCTGCTGGCACTGGCCTTACAGGCCAATCCTGTGCCAGTGTTGATACTGCCCGGCGTGATCCTCTGGTTCCTGATCCAGCGCAAGTCGAGCATTGGTCTGCGCACACGCTGGCCGTATCTGGCTCTCGTCGCTTTCGCGCTAGTGTACTCGCCCTTGATCGTCTACAACGTCCAGACGCACTTTGCCGCCATCACCGGAGTTCAGTCACGCGACTATGTGTGGCAACCCGCTCTGTCCCTCTTGGCGTATATTCAGAATCTGGCCCAATTGGTCCTTCAACTGTTCCGCCAGCTCAGCGGCGTGCTGGAGAGCAAATCCGATATGTCGTTCCTGATAGGAATTCCGCTCGTGTTCGGAGTCTGGGCCATCGCTGGACTGATCTATGCGGCGCGGCGCGGGGCCACGCTCCCTGCGCTGGCCGTCGGCGCGCAAGTCCTCAGCATGCCGTGGGTGAGCAGCAACTATCACATGATTAGCACCACTCGGTTCACTATCCATCTCACGCCGCTGATCTTGGTCGCGATGGGGGTTCTGGCGGCGGATGCGTGGGCATGGATGTGTCGGTCGCGCCGCTTTGCCGTTAGCAGGACGCTGCAAGGGGCCGCTGGACTGACGCTCGTCGCGCTCAGCCTATGGCCGCTGGTCCCCTTGTTCCGTTATTACGAAGCTCAAGTTATGGCGGGAGAGACCAACGCAGTTTATCTGGCGTTCATTGACGAGTTTATGCGACAGTGGCGCGGGGAAAAGGTGATGGTCAGCGATGAACTATTTGGATTTGCCGCTGTGCGCGACATGAGTGAGTATAACCCAACGGTCTATCTGCTGACGGTCAGCCAGGTGCCGTATCAAGTCTGGCCCGTCGGTCTCCTGCTGGAGCAGTTGTCCATTGGACAAGAGAAAGGTCGCATTACGCTGATACTTGACAATATGAACCTGGCGCGCGTCCAATCGCAAACTGATCTGGTAGTCTGGGATTCTCCTGCCATTCAGAACATCAAGCGTCAAAAAGGATACGGCGTGTACACCATCTCAGATGCCCAACAAGTGCGCAAGCCGACGTTCGTGCTGACCGACGGTGCATCGCTCCCGTCAACGACACGTCCAGCGCAAGTTCAGTTCGAACATCAACTCACCATCACCGGATATGACATCAAATCCGAACTGGTTGCGCCGGGTGACCGGCTTGTTATCAACGTCTACTGGAAAGCCATGGGCACGCCCGCCAATGAATATATTGGATTCATACATCTGGTGGGGCCAGCGGGCCAACTGGTCGCTCAGGATGATCACGAGTTGGGCCGCGGCGTGTACCGCGCCCATGTCTGGCAGACGGATGAAATCGTCCGCGAACGATATGATCTGATTGTGCCACACACGGCTGTGTCTGGCGATTACTTACTGCGCGTGGGCGCATATTTATTCCCTTCACTTCAACGTCTAACGGCGAGTTCATCCACGTTGCCCATCCAAGATAACCTGATTACACTCGGCCAGGTGCGCATACAGCGATAAGCCAAGGTGCAGGAAATGCAATACGACAAACGCAGGTCATTTGCGCTGGAAGGCTGGTGGATTGGGGTACTGTGCCTACTCGGCCTGTTGATGCGCCTCCCTAATTTGATGCTGATCCCTCCCTTTGAAGATGAGGTCTCGCAGGCTGTTTACGCGCTGAGCATTCGGCCCGGCGAGTTTATGCCGCTTGTTGGGAATGATGCTTATGCCGGCCCGTGGTTTTCGTATCTACTGGCGGTGTCCATGCGGCTGTTCGGCTCCGCGCCAGCCACGCCGCGCATTGTCATCATGATCATGGGGGCGCTCACCGTTGGAGCAACCTATGGGTTGGCGCGCGTGTCGGGGCAGAGTCGCCCATGGGCTGCGTTGGTCGGGCTGTTGATGGCCGCTAACCCGCATCACATTCTCGTTAACAGTCATTACGCTGGCGCGACCTATGCTGTGCCGCTTTTCAGCACCCTATTTCTGGTCGCCCTGTCTCTGGCAGTGCAGCGTCAATCGGGAGCTTGGCTGGTAGTAGCGAGCATTGGACTGGGGCTGGCGATACAAGCCACCCCGGTGGTCGCGCTCATGTTGCCGGGCGTGGCCCTGTGGTTCGTGGTCCAACGTCAAGGTGGCATTGGCTTGCGGACACGGTGGCCTTATCTGGCAACGGCCGCCTTGGTTTTGACCTGTGCTCCATTGGTTGTGTACAATGCACAAACCCAACTGGGCAGCCTCCAGGCGGCCCAATCCAGGACGTATGCCTGGCGGCCCGATGCGTCTTTTGCCGCCTATATCCAGAATTTGGGGCGGCTAATACTTCAACTGTGCCGCCAGGTGAGTGGAGTGTTAGAGGGCGATGAATCCCTCAGATCTCTGGCGGGCCTGCCACTCGTGTTCAGCGCATGGAGCAGCGCGGGGCTGGTCTATGCCGCGCGGCACAAAGCTGGTCTGCTGGTAGCCACGGTCGCCTCGCAAGTGCTCATCATGCCCTGGATCAGCCATTCGTATGGCATGATCGCCATCACGCGCTACACCAGCCCGTTGACGCCGCTGCTCTTGGTGGTCATGGGGATACTGGCTGAAGGCGCATGGACTGGTGTACGTTCTCGAATACAGCTTCCACTCCTCATCAGCACAATGACGTGGGCCGCTGGCACACTCTTGGTGGTCCTGAGCCTGTGGCCGCTGAACTCGCTATGGCGGCTCTACGATCACGCGGTTGAGCGAGGTGAGACGAACGCGCATCAATTGGCCTTTGGCGACGAATTGGCCCGGCAGTGGCAGGGCGACAAGATTCTGCTCTCCGAATCGGTGAATCGCTTTATCTTTATGAACGATGCGTGGAGCGAGTACAACGCGACCGAGTACTTGCTGGCGACTCGCCAGATACCTTATACCGTCCTGCCCTTCGGGCGCATGTTGGAACGCCTGGCCGCCGGGCAAGAGACAGGGCGCGTCATACTCATCCTGCATCAAGACGATCTGCCCCTGGCGCAGTCGCAGGCCGATTTGATCGCCTGGGAGTCGCCCGCCATGCAGGCCGCGCGCGAGCGAGGCTATGGCGTTTACACCCTCGCCGACGCGCAACAAGTGCGCAAGCCCACGTTTGTGCTCACGGACGGCACACCCCTAACTACCTCCGTGCGCGCCGTGCAAGCCAACTTTGCCGACCAGCTCAGGATGATCGGTTACGAGCCCAAGTCAAAACTTGCGCCGGGCGAGCGATTCATCGTCAACCTGTACTGGAAAACCATTGGCGCGATCCCCGAAAGCTATACCGGCTTTCTGCATTTGACCGGGCCGGATGGGCGGCTCGTGGCGCAAGACGATCACGAACTGGGCAGGGGGATCTATCGCACATTCGTCTGGCAGGCTGACGAAGTGGTCCGTGAAAGGTACGAATGGGTCATGCCCAAAGACACACCTAACGGCGACTATACGCTTCGGGTAGGTGTGTACCAATTCCCGTCACTCAAACGCTTGTCCGTGCGCTCGACCAACACGTCGGCTCAAGATGACTTGATTTGGTTGGACACTATTCATGTGGGGCCGTAAGCAGCAAGTGGCAAAATGCAAAAGAGACACTCGCCCATCAAGTTCGATTTACTGATTGGAGGAGCACTGACATTGGTTGGAGTGCTGACGCGGATACCGTACCTGGTGTTGATCCCCGTTTTTAAAGACGAAGTGATGCAAACGGTTTATGCGTTGAGCATCCAGCCAGGCAAGTTCATGCCGCTCATTGGCAACGATCCCTATGTCGGGCCGCTGTTTTCGTACCTCATCGCCGTGTGCCTGCGCATCTTTGGCGCCTCACCAGTCGCGCCGCGCATTATCGCCCTGCTCATGGGCGCACTGACGGTCGGATTGACGTACCTTTTAGCGCGTGCACTGGGGTTGCGTTGGCCGTGGGCAGCCTTGGCTGGCTTGCTGATGGTAGCGAATCCGCACCACATCCTTATCAATAGCCACTATGCAGGCAGCACTTATCTAGTCCCTCTGTTCAGCACTACCTTCCTGCTGGCGATGGCCTTAGCCGCGAAGCGCGAGTCTAGGTTTTGGCTGGTTGCAGCGGGTGCACTGTTCGGGCTGGCCATGCAGGCCAACCCCGTATCGGCGCTCGTGCTGCCCGGCGTGATCGTCTGGTTTTTGGTTCAGCGCAAGTCGCGCATCGGCCTGCGCACGCCCTGGCCTTATCTCGCGGTGGTCGCATTTGTAGCAGCCTACGCGCCAGTAATTGTCTACAATGTGCAAAACGAACTGTTCGGTGCGTTGACCGCCCAAAACAAACAGACGTACGTCTGGCAACCTGATCCATCTCTACCCCATTATATTCACAACTTGTGGCGTTTGACGCTCCAACTTGGTCGTCAACTGGGTGGCGTGTTAGAAGGCGATGAGTCCTTCAGGGACCTCGCGGGCCTGCCACTCGTGTTCGGCCTATGGGGCGTGTCCGGCCTGATCTATGCCGCGAGACAAAGGTTCGGCTTGCTTGCGTTGGCCGTGAGTTCACATCTGCTCATGATGCCGTGGGT
>Ga0315279_10001498_pt1 | contig 38646 bp, 31 predicted proteins | sample YL17G06_20_MG_FD_203694 | JGI IMG/M metagenome (GOLD analysis project Ga0315279, IMG submission 203694) | Sediment microbial communities from Yellowstone Lake, YNP, Wyoming, USA - YL17G06_20 | ecosystem: Environmental > Aquatic > Freshwater > Lake > Sediment | place: USA: Wyoming | collected...
CGCCGAGATGGCCCGCCTGGCTGGCGCACGGTCTGGCGCGGTTGGCGCTTGTTGTCCGATCTGACTGAAGGTGCTCGCCTGTTCGTCACGCCCGATACCGGCTGAAAAATGTGGGTAAAGATCAGGCCTTTAGCCCCGACGGCAAAATACTGGCTTCGGGCGGTTGCGCCAAGCCGATTGACAAGGAAGCCTGCAGCCAGGGTGAGATTCGTTTGTGGAATGTAGCCACCCGTCAGCCGATCGGCGCTCCGCTGACGGGTCATGCGAATTTGATCAACCGAGTGGTTTTTAGCCCGGATGGCAAGACCTTGGCCTCTGGCAGCGCGGATAACACGATCATCTTGTGGAGTCTGGCAACTCGTCAGCCGATTGGGTCGCCGCTCACGGGCCATACAGCCGCTGTCTGGAGTCTGGCGTTCAGCCCCGACGGCAAAACGCTGGCCTCGGCTAGCCAGGATAACACAGTGATCTTGTGGGACGTGGCGGCTCTTCAGCCGATCACCCCACCACTCAAAGGCCACACCAAAACGGCGCTCAGCGTGGCCTTTAGCCCGGATGGCCGCACTGTGGCATCGGGCAGCCGGGACAAGACCATTATCTTGTGGGATGTCAGTCTGGAAGCGTGGAAATCTCGCGCCTGCCGCATCGCCAATCGCAACCTGACCCAGGCCGAATGGAATCAGTTCATCGGGCCCGATATGCCTTACCAGCGCAGTTGTCCTGCGTTGCCGCCGGGCGAGGGCATCCGTCCGTGATCATACTCTCCCTCGCCTGGCGCGCACGATTGCGCGTTGCACCCAACGCCGCAATCGAGTTGCGTGCGAAGGGTGAATACTTGCGACTGAGGTTGAGCGCCAAGGAGGCGAAAACTATCAAGGGTTGGTTCCCCACTGAGAGCGTGGAACGTAATCCGAATACATCTTGATTTTCAAAAGGAGAGCACGCAATGAGCAAGCAAGTTCACGATCCCTGGAAGGTTGTTTTGAAGCGAGCGATGACTGACCCGGCCTACCGCCAGGCGCTCAAGGCCGATCCGGCCAAAGCATTGGCCGAGGCCGGAGTCAAGGTAGACAAGGCAACGGAATACGTTGTGCTGGAGCAGACTCCCCGCAAGGTCTATCTGGTCCTCCCGCAGTTGGTTGGACGCTCCGCGGGGGAGCTATCAGATGAGGCGTTGGAAACCGTAGCGGGGGGAGCTTTCGGCCGGCGCCCGGGTGTGCAAAACTTTTCCAGTTCTGACGACACGTGGCCCAACGCATAACGGATCGAACGCAAGGCACTTGTGTGCGATTTTAGCCTTGCGACGCCCGGCGGCCCGCGAGTACGCGAAAGTCGGCAGGTTGCCCATGAGACCTTCGCACGCGACTTTGCTGCGCGCCAGGCGAGGCTTCCCCTCGAAAGAGTGCTCGGAGAGGGCAGCATGAGAAAAGTATTGTTCATCTTGGGTGAACTGAGCGACAAGGACGTTGACTGGATGATGGCGGCGGGCAGGCGGGAGCAAGTTCCCCCTGGCGCTGTCCTCATCCAGGAAGGAAAACCCGTCGAGGCGTTGTACATTGTCCTGGAGGGGCTGCTGAGGGTTTCCGTCGAGTCGGCGGGATCGCGCGAGCTGGCCCGATTGGGCAGCGGTGAGATCATCGGGGAAATGTCCTTTGTGGATGCCCGTCCACCTTCTGCCACGGTCAAGGCTTTGGAAAACTCGACGGTGCTTTCGATTCCCCGGTCGCAATTGGCGGCCAAGCTGGAGCGAGAACCAGACTTTGCCGCGCGCTTTTATCGGGCGCTGGCGATTTTCCTGTCCAGCCGGCTGCGCGAGATGGACCAGGCGCAATCTGCGGCAGGCCAATACGATCCCGACGAGCTTGATCCCAATGTTCTGGATACGGTGCACCTGGCCGGGTCGCGCTTCGACCGGATGCTCAAGCGCCTGATGACGGGTTGAGGTGAGCCGCGATGCAAAAACCGATCTTTCGCCAGGCCGCCCTGGAGCGATTGTCCTCTCCCGAACAACTCGATCAATTGATGCAGGTCACCACGCCCAAAGGGTGGCTGGCTTTGATTGCGCTGACCGGCCTACTGGTCATGGTCGTGATTTTGGGTTTTGTCGGAAGCGTCCCGGTTACGGTCACGGGACAGTGCATCCTGCTCAACAGCGGCGGCGTGAATAACAGCCAGATCAATGAGCTGGAAGCCATCCTCTACGTCTCGCCGATGGACGGCCAGAACATTCGCCCCGGAATGGACGCGCAGATTTTGCCTTCGACCGTCAGGAAAGAAGAAGCCGGATACCTGCTCGGCGTGGTGGCATCGGTCGGCGAGCACCCGTCCACGGCTCAAGACATGTTGCGCACCTTGGGGAGCAACGAGTTGGTGCAGGTGCTTTCGGCAGGAAATATCTTGCCGATTGAGGTGCATGCGAACTTACTCGACGGCGGCGCGGCTGGCGGCTACAAATGGTCATCGCCCAGAGGCGCGGCCCGATACGGCAAGATTCAAAGTGGAATACTGTGCTCGGCGGATATTGTCACCGCCAGGAAACACCCGATTGATTTGGTGCTGCCCGTTGGGAAGTGAACAAGATTCGACCAGGAAGTGTTGCTACTCTGGAGGCACTCATCCTTGCGAGGGTGGGCAGTTACCATGAAGATTGATATCTTCCAACGCGACAAACGAGTCAAGACGCCGACGGTCTTACAGATGGAGGCTGTCGAGTGCGGCGCGGCTGCGCTGGCAAGCGTGCTGGGCTATTATGGCCGGCCTGTGCCGCTCGAGGAATTGCGCGTCGCGTGCGGCGTTTCGCGCGATGGAATCAAGGCCAGCAACGTGGTCAAAGCCGCGCGAGATTATGGCCTCATCGCCAAGGGATACAAAAAAGAGCCGGAAGAGCTGCGGGCGTTGCCTCTGCCTTTGATCGTCTTTTGGAATTTCAACCATTTCGTCGTCGTCGAGGGATTCGGCAAGGACCGGGTTTACTTGAACGATCCGGCCTCGGGGCCGCGAGTGGTTTCCAGAGAAGAGTTCGACCAGGCCTTTACCGGCGTGGTGCTGACCTTTGAGCCTGGCCCGGACTGGAAAAAGGCTAAAGGAAAGCCAAATTGGGTGCGGGCGCTCAGAGGGCGACTGGCCGGCTCGGAGCTGGCCCTGACGTATGTCGTGTTGGCGAGCCTGGCGCTGGTCATTCCGGGGCTGCTCGTCCCGACGTTCAGCCGGGTCTTTGTGGATAGTGTCCTCGTCGGCGGGCTGCACGATTGGGTTCGACCGCTGCTCATCGGCATGGGCTTGACGGCAATCGTGCGAGCGGCCTTGACCTGGCTTCAGCAATACTACCTGTTGCGCCTGGAGGCCAAGTTGGCCCTGAGCACATCCAGCCGGTTCTTTTGGCATGTGCTGCGGTTGCCCATCGAGTTTTTCGTTCAACGCTACGGCGGCGAGATCGGCTCGCGGGTGACCATCAACAATCGAGTCGCCCAATTGCTCTCGCGGGATTTGGCGACGACGACCTTGAGCGCCATCCTGGTGGTTTTCTACACGGCGCTCATGTTTCAATACGATCTGGTCCTCACCTTGCTCGGCATCTCGATAGCGGTCTTGAACATCGCCGTCCTGGGGTACTTGACTCGCAAGCGAGTGGACGGCAATCAACAGTTGCTGCAAGAAAGGGGCCGGCTCTTGGGAACGGCGATGGGCGGTTTGCAGATCATTGAAACGATCAAGGCAAGCGGGGCGGAATCGGATTTCTTTGCGCGGTGGGCCGGGTTCCAGGCCAAAGCACAGAACGTCGAGCAGCAATTGGGCGGCACGTCGCAGATTCTTTCGGCGGTTCCTCCCTTGCTATCTACGGTCAACACGGCCGTTATCCTGGCCGTCGGCGGTCTGAGGGTGATGAGCGGCGATTTGACGATCGGGATGTTGGTGGCCTTTCAAAGTCTGATGGCGAGCTTTAGCGACCCCTTCAACCAGATCGTCAACCTGGGCGCCAGGCTGCAAGAAGCCGTCGGGGATATGAATCGGCTGGACGACGTGCTGCGCCATCAGCCTGACAAGAGCGTGGATCAGAACCCGCCAGCGGAAAAGGCGGCCAAGTTATCTGGCGCGGTCGAATTGAAGCACGTGACGTTCGGATATAGTCGCATGGCTCCGCCGCTCATCGAGGATTTCAATCTGAGCCTCAAGCCGGGCAATCGAGTGGCACTGGTCGGCAGTTCCGGCAGCGGCAAGACGACGGTTTCCAGGCTCGTGGCGGGTCTTTACGAACCCTGGTCTGGCGAGATTCTGTTCGACGGCCAGCCGCGCAGTCAGATTTCTCGTAACGTGATGACCGACTCGTTGGCCATGGTGGATCAAGAGATTTTCCTGTTCGAAGGCACACTCCGAGAAAACTTGACGCTGTGGGACCCGACCGTGCCCGACACGCACATCGTCGGCGCGGCCACGGACGCCTGCATCCACGAAGACATCTCGAATAGGCCGGGCGGCTATGGTCACAGCGTGGAAGAAGACGGGCGCAACTATAGCGGCGGGCAGCGCCAGCGTCTCGAGATTGCCCGCGCGCTGGTGAATGACCCGACCATCCTCGTGCTCGACGAGGCAACCAGCGCGCTCGACCCGATCACAGAACAAATCATTGACGACCATCTCAGGCGACGGGGCTGCACGTGTTTGATTGTGGCCCATCGCTTGAGCACGATCAGAGATTGTGACGAGATCATTGTCTTGGAGAATGGCAAGGTGGTCCAGCGCGGCACGCACCAAGAGTTGTATCGGAGCGACGGCCCTTATGCTCGCTTGATTCAATCCGACGCATCCAGGACCGACGCGCCTGTGGATCAAGAGACCTCACTGCCCGCATTTATGTTGGAGCTTTTGTGCCGATGACGAGCCACGCGCCAGACGAGAAACCGATGGCCGGACAAGGGACGCCTGACCGCGCGGGCGCGACTCTGGAGCGCAGCCTGCGCCGGGAGGAGCGACTGACGCGAGTCGGCAGCCATCAACCGTTTCTGCTGGACGAGCCCGATAGCGTCTGGATTGTTTATGCGGGCAAGGTGGATGTGTTTGCGGTCGAGGTGCGGGACGGTCAGCCGATAGGGATCCGGCGGCACCTCCTGCGGGCAGAAGCCGGGCAGGCGGTTTTTGGAATGAAGGTCGGAACGTCCGGCATCCGGCTGTTGGCGAGTGGCGTCGCAGGCACCCAACTGTTCAAGTTGGAGCAAGCCAGGCTCAGGGAGCTGGCGCGAGACCCGGCCCACACGGCGGACGTGCTTTCGCTCCTGGATCATTGGGTGAGCGGATTGTCTTCGGGGATAGCACAGGCGCTCTCGCCGCGCGAACACGCGATCTTGGAACCCGGCCAGGAACTCGCAGTCGAGCGCGGCGTTGCCATGCCCCAGAAAGGCAACGTGTGGGTCAAGCATCTGGCGGGCGATTCGTGTTTCATGAGTTGGCGGGAGTTGCGTTTGAACAGCGCGGACGGCTTTTTGCCTGTGTCAACCCGCACATGGCTGCAGCCTGTCAGCGCAAGCACCCTGCGTGTCGTAGATACTACGACTCTAATCCGACAAGACCCCACGTGGTCCAGCCTGGAACGCTTTCACCGCCTGGTCTTGGATTGCATCGTCTCCAACTTGAAGCAGACGAGGAGAGCCGAAGTCAAGCGCCTCAGGGACAAGGCGGAACTGGATCAGCGGGTAGTGGGGCATGCGCTTTCTCGTCTGGCCTCTGTCCTGGAAAAGCCGCGTGATCTGGCCAAGGCTCCGTCCTTATCAACATTCGTGGGCGAGGAGCGAGGAGAATCGCTCTTTGGCCTTGTGCCGGATGACGCGCTGCTGGTGGCCTGCCGCTGGGTGGGGCGCGCATTGGGCCTGACGATTCAGCCGCACTCTGGCGCAAAGGATTGGAAGACAAAAGATCCGTTACGCGACTTTGCTGCGCGCCAGGCGGGCGATATTGCCAGGGCTTCTCGAATTCGCACGCGGAGGGTGGCGCTGAGGGGAGAGTGGTGGCGCAACGACAATGGCCCGTTGCTGGCTTTTACGGAAGAGACCAAGCACCCTTGCGCGTTGTTGCCCACCTCCGCCGGAGGCCGCGACTCGATTGCAGGCAATCGTGCGCGCCAGGCGTATGAACTGCTCGATTCGGTCGAGCAGACCAAGCTGCCGGTCACGGAAAAGGTTGCCTCGATACTCGCTCCGTTCGCTTACACTTTTTACCGGCCTTTCCCGGAGCGCATGCTGACGGCCTGGGATTTGATCAAATTCGGCTTGCACGGATGCCGGAATGATTTGCTCATGATCGTGCTCATGGGTGTGGCGGGTGGTCTGTTGGGCACGTTGATCCCGCTGGCGACCGGCGCAATCTTTGATAGCGTCATTCCTGGCGCGGCGCGGGGCACACTCTTTCAACTAAGCCTGGCGCTCGTCGTCAGCGCGTTGGCGGCGGCCCTGTTTCAATTGACGCGCGGTATTGCCAGCCTTCGGCTTGAGGGCAGGCTCGGCGTTTCGATTCAGGCCGCCCTCTGGGATCGTTTGTTGAGCCTGCCGGCGCCTTTCTTCCGCGACTATACAGCCGGGGACCTGACTGAGCGAGCCATGGGCCATGGGCATTGACGCCATCCGCCAAGTCCTGTCCAGCACGACGATCTTGTCTATCCTCGCCAGTGTGTTTTCGGTCTTTAATTTCGGCTTGCTGTTCGTTTATGATCCCCGGCTGGCCTGGATGGCAACGGGGTTGGTCGTCGTTTCGATTGGCGCGGCTGGCCTGGTCAGCTACTTGCAGGTGCGCCATCAAAGACGGTTGACCGAAATGGAAGGGCGCATCACGGGCCTGATCTTGGAGTTCATCACCGGCATCTCTAAATTGCGCGTGGCCGGCGCCGAAGGTCGCGCGTTCGGCTTTTGGGCCAGGGAATATAGCGCCCAGAGAAAGCTGGCCTACAAGACCCGTAGCCTGGCGAACAGCCTGATCGTGTTCAACGCTACTTATCCGATCTTGACCTCGATGGTTATCTTTGCTACACTAATGGCCTTAGGCTCGGCCACGTTATCCACCGGCAAGTTCCTGGCTTTCAACGCGGCCTTTAGCCAGTTTTTGTTTGCCGGGCTTCAAATGACGGCGGCGGTGGTTTCGGTCTTGAGCGTTGTGCCGATGGTTGAGCGGGTCAGGCCGATCTTGCAGACCCTCCCCGAAGTGGATCAGGTCAAATCCGATCCGGGTGAACTGACCGGTGAGATCCAGATCAACCACGTCAACTTTCGCTACAGGGCCGGCGGGCCGCTTGTCTTACGCGATATTTCCTTGAACATCGAGGCCGGCGAGTTCGTGGCCCTGGTCGGCCCGTCCGGGTCGGGCAAGTCAAGTCTGCTGCGACTCTTGCTGGGCTTTGATACACCCGAGTCGGGTGCGATTTACTATGACGGTCAAGACCTGCATGGGCTGGATCTCCAGGCGGTACGCCGGCAACTGGGCGTTGTCTTGCAGAACGGTAAATTGATGCCGGGCGACATCCTCACCAATATCGTCGGAATGTCCGCGTTGACCATCGAGGATGCCTGGGAAGCCGTTCGTATGGCCGGGCTGGATAAAGAGATCGAGCAGATGCCGATGGGGATGCACACCGTCATCGGCGAGGGCGGCAGCACACTGTCGGGCGGGCAGCGACAACGGCTGTTGATCGCGCGGGCCATCGTCACCAAACCTCGCATCCTCTTTTTTGACGAAGCGACCAGTGCATTGGATAACGCAGCCCAGGCCGTCGTCGCCGCAAGCCTGGAACGCCTTCAGGCGACCCGCGTGGTGATCGCCCACCGGCTCAGCACGATCGTCAAGGCCGACCGGATTTTCGTCCTGGACGCTGGCCGGCTGGTCCAGACTGGAACGTACGCAGAGTTGGTGAATCAACCCGGATTGTTCGCCGATTTGGTCAAGCGGCAGCTTGCATGATGGAGGAGAAGTAACTGCTCACCTTTGCGAAGGTTGTATGGAGTTTGCTAGGTATCTCCTGAAACCCTTCGCAAGGGTGCCTGAACACGAGGAGAAAAACCATGACCGATAAACTTTACTTTAATGGCATCAACGGAGCGACCGGCGATTACGATTTGCCGCCGATGACGCCGAATGACCTCGCCGCGATCATCGCCGGAGAGGAGGTTGACGAGGGGCTGCTGAATGAACTCAAGCAGCGACGCGAGGCGCATTGGGCCGTCAAGGAGGGCGTGGACCCAGAGGACCTGGCGCAGTCCGGCTGGGGCGTCGTCATGGCGCACAACGCCGATCCGGCCATCAAGGAGGCGTTGAGCGAACTGCTGACTCATCGCCAGAAGCAGGCCGGCGCGCGTTACCACGAATACCTTGGCCCGAATGGCTATCGCCCCGGCGAAGCCAAGAACAAATTCCTGGCGCGGCTGGGTGCTGGCCCCGGCCCGGTTGACCCGGATGTTGTGCCGTATTACTTACTCATCGTCGGCGACCCGGACACGATCCCCTACCGCTTTCAGAATCAACTCGACGTGCAGTACGCGGTGGGACGCATTCACTTTGACACGCTCGAAGAATATGCCCAATACGCTCGCAGCGTGGTGCAGGCCGAAACCGGTGGACTGGCGTTGCCGCGCCAGGCGACCTTTTTTGGCGTGCGGACTGACGGTGACCAGGCGACCACACTCAGCGCCGATCACATGATCAAGCCGCTGGCGCAAAAGATGGCCGCCGAGCAAGCTGGATGGAATGTGCGGACGCTGGTCGAAGGCGAGGCGACCAAGTCGAACCTGGCCCGGCTGGTGGGCGGCGGCGAGACGCCGACGTTGTTGTACACGGCCAGCCACGGCATGGGCTTCCCGAACGGCGACCCGCGCCAGCTTGCGCACCAGGGCGCGTTGTTGTGCCAGGATTGGCCCGGCTCCGGCAAGTGGAAAAAGCCGATCCCGTCCGACTTTTATTTCTCTGCCGACGACGTCGGCAGCGATGCGCGGCTGCTCGGCTCGATGGCCTTTTTCTTTGCGTGCTATGGCGCGGGCACGCCCAAGTTGGACGAGTTCGCTCAACAGGCTTTCAAGCAGCGCACCGAAATCGCCCCGCAATCGTTTATCGCCAAACTGCCGCGTAGATTGCTCAGCCATCCCAAGGGCGGCATGTTGGCCGTCGTCGGGCACGTGGAGCGCGCCTGGGGGTATTCGTTCATGTGGGATCGAGCCGGTGAGCAGTTGACGGTGTTTGAAAGTGCACTCGCACGGCTGATGAAAGGTGTGCCCATTGGCTACGCGTTGGAATTCTTTAACGACCGCTATGCTGAAATCTCGACCGACTTGACGGCGGTGATCGAGGAGATGAATTTCGGAGCGAAGGTGGACGAGTTGTCGCTGGCTGGGATGTGGACAGCCAACAACGATGCGCGCGCATACGTCATCATCGGCGACCCGGCGGTGCGGCTGCCACTCGCGGCGGACGGAAAGCCCGGCGCGGAGCGGCCCACGATCAGCGCAGTCAAGGTGGAGGCCAAGAGTCAGGCAGTGGCGGCTGCGCCAGCCAGCGTGTCGCTGGAGCCTGCCCCCAAAGAGGCCGCCGGGCAACCGGAAGTCAAATTCGATTCGGTTGCGTTCGCGCTTACGGAACAGCGCACGGGTTTGGTTGATTCGCTCAAGGATTTCACCGGCCGCCTGGCCGAAGCGTTGAGCAAGGCCGCTGACGACATCAGCAGCCTGGAGGTTGCGACCTACTCCAGCAGTGACTTGGAGGGAGTCAAGTACGACTATGAATCCAAAAAGCTCGCCGGCCAGCTCAGGCTGCGCGCGTTGACTCGCATCGCCTTCGATGGCGATGCCCAAATCTGCGTGCCGGAAAGGGACAACGCGATTGACCACGACCTGTGGCAGATTCATCTGGAAATGGTCAAAGAGGCGCAGGCCAACCGCACTCAATTCCTGGCGGCGATGGCCGAAATGGCGACCAAGCTGGTCGGCATCCTGAAGCCGTGACAATATCTCTTCCGCGAATGACGCGAATCGCCGCAAATTCTTTTCTGCTTTGTGTGCATTTGTGTTATTCGCGGAAAAAGTCAGAGTGGCACTGATGGCTGAATATGGCTTGTCGGTTTCCGGCGTGACCTTGCCGGGAGCCAATGATCTTTTTGGCGTCTGGACAGTGGCGCCCAGAGTTGCTGGCGTGTCGTTCGATGCAAATGCTCCGGCAGCGCCGGCCGATCCCACCTGGCGAGTCCAATTGCCGGAGTCAGTAGATGCTGCGCAGGCCATCTTGCAGACACAAGGCCTCGCGATTCAACGCGGGGAGTCGGCGCTGGCGCAGGCCGAGCAGCGGCTGGCTCGACTCGGCCACGCGGGCGAAGGCGTGTCGTTCGCTGTGCCCGCCGGCCCAGAGGCTGAACTGCTGAGGGCGTTAAACACACTTCAACCGTCTGTGTCGTTTGGCTTACCCGGAAAGGAGGCGATCAGCGAGCAACTCGAAAACCTGGAACGATGGCGATCATTTTTAGATCAGGTTCGCAACATGGTTTCGCGCTATGCACGCGTCGAGACAGAAGTGGCCGGGGTTTTGGTGGGGCAAACGGCCGTCGGCTGGACAGGCGATTTCGAGTCGTTTTGGATGCCCGGTGTTGCACCGGCATCCATGCGGCTGCATTACCAGAGCGTCCACCTGGCGTTGGCGTCGCGATTGGCCTTTATCCGCATGGTGGCGATAGTGGCGACGGGCGCGGCGGGCCTGGCGCTCACGCTGAGCATCCCGGGCGGCCAATTGATGGCACTGCCTGCAGTGTGGAAATTTGTGCGGGATGTGCTCAAAGAAATGTCAAATCTCGGCACAGTCTGGCTTAAGCCAGACGAGTACGCGAAATCTCAAAAAGGAGAACAAGATGGCAGAGACTAGTTTGCAAGATGCGGTCAAAAAGTTTGCGAGCGATTTGGCGGCCAAGGTGAACACCTTTGTCGCCGACATTGCCAGCCTGGAAGTTTACACCTTCACCACATCGCCCGATCAGGCTGCGGCCGTTTTCAAAGGTCCGGCTGATTTTGCCAACCTTTCGATTGAGGCCCGGGCTGCGCTGCGCGCCTACACTAAGGTCGCGTTCGAGGGTGACACAGTCGTCTGGGTGCCGACCGATGCCAACGGCGAGGTCAACAAGTCGGTGTGGAATTTGCATCAGACCGTCGTCAAACAGGCGATGGAAAATCGCGCAGAGATGATCAAGACGGTGGGCGACGCAGCCGCGTCGGCACTCAAGGCCCTGGGGGTTGCCGGCGGTTGATCGGGTAAGCGGGTCCCTCACATCAACGCTGCAAGGCGCGCTGCGGCAATACAGTCTGCTGTGCGCCTTGCCGCTTTTCCGTGTTTTTCTTGCTTGTGTCTTCTTCGAAGGATTGTTATACTTGCCGACAGTTGGTTACATCGAGTCCGGTAGGGACGGGTCTTGTGCCCGCCCATGGCCGGGCGACCACGAGGGTCGCCCCAACACGGAGAATGTAACGTGAACATCAGGAAAGCCGTCATCACAGCGGCGGGCCGCAACCAGCGCACCCTGCCGGTCCAATTGCTCATTGACCGCGACGGTGCGGAAAAATCCGTGCTGCAAATCCTTGTCGAAGAGGCGTTGAGCGCAGGCGTGGAAGACATCGCCGTCGTCGTCGCGCCGGGCGACCAAGCTCCCTATGCCAAGTCCGCCAGTGGGCACGCCGGACGGTTATGCTTTATTTCTCAAGAACAGCCGCTCGGGTACGGGCACGCCGTCTACTGCGCGCGCGATTTCGTGGGCGACGCGCCCTTCTTGCACTTGGTGGGCGACCACCTCCACGTAAGCCGCGACGACGAAAGCTGCGCCCGGCAACTGGTCAAGGTGGCGCAAGCCGAAGACTGCGCCGTCTCGGCCGTGCAGGCCACGCGCGAAAACCTGTTGCCGTACTATGGCGTGGTCGGCGGGCGGCGCGTGCCGGGCCGCAAAGATCTTTACCTCGTCGAGACGGTGGCCGAAAAGCCCACGCCCACCGAGGCCGAATTGCGCCTCATCGTGCCGGGACTGCGCGCCGGGCATTACCTGTGCTTCTTTGGGATGCACGTCCTCACGCCGACGGTGATGGAGATTCTGGCGCAGCAGGTGGCCGATGCCGGCGAGCGTGGAGGTGTGACGCTCTCTGCTGCGTTGGCCGTGTTAGCGACTCGCGAAAAGTATCTTGCGCTTGAAGAGCGCGCCTGGCGTTACGACGTGGGCGTCAAGTATGGACTGCTCACCGCACAACTGGCGTTAGCCCTCAGCGGACAAGACCGCGAAGATGTGCTGGCCCGCCTGCTGGAACTCGTCGCGCAGCGCGAGCTGGGCGCGGGCCGGAGGTGAGGATGAGCGGGCAAGGCACAACCCCCGGCGGGCTGCGACACATCATCACGTCGACCGACCCGGAAATCCGCAACCGTTCGCTCGACGCCTTCTGCCGCGCTGCATCGCTGCCAGAACTGCTGGCCGAGTGCGACGATTTGGAGACGTTCCGCCGCGCCAGCGATAATCTGTACGAGCGAGTGCGCGCGTTGTTTTTCCTCTACGCCATTCACCGTTTTCATCTGCCGGACAAGCCTGGTTTGCAGACACACAGCCTGATCCCTTTCGACGGTTACACTCATCTTTTGCAGCGGCGTTTTGAAGAAGCCATCGAGATCTTTTTGGCGGTGCAGGCGCAGGACGGCCCCAGTGAGGGCATTTCGAGCGCGCTGGCCGAAGCCTATCACCGCCTGGGTTTCCAGACGCTGGCCGATCAAGTTCGCCGCAGCGTGCGCTCTGCACGCGGCAACCAATGGATGTTTCGCATCGGCCACCCGATGGATCAGCCGCTGCGTGTGCGTCGCGAGCTGCTGGATCGCTCCGCCGACGGACTCTTTCCTATCCTTCACGAAGCGACGCCTGTGCGCATGGATCTTTCGCACAGTGCCTGGAGCGACATCTTTTTCTTGGGGATGGATTTCCCCGAAGGCGCGCGCGTCCTCAATGTCTCGATTGACCTGGCAGTGCGCGGGCGCGATGCGTCACCCCGCCCGCCCGTCGAAGCTTATGTGCGCGTGATTGACGAGCCTATGTTGCGGCTGGTGAGTGTTGATCTGAGCGCGACGGCTGAGATCACCAGCCTGGCCGAAGTGTTCGATTACGCCCGCGATTACCTGGGTTTGCTCAAGGCGGCGATGATCGCCTCCGGCATTATCCCGCCGGGGATGGAAGGTTCTGGTGAGCGGCTGGAAGATTTGCTGGCGCGGCTGGTGGGACCAGGGTGCGGCCTCGAAGTGGTGAGTAACGTCAATGGCATTCCCAAGGGGTCGCGGCTGGCCGTGTCCACCAGCTTGCTGGCGTGCCTCATCGCCTGCTGCATGAGGGCCACGGGACAGACCGGTTCTCTCACCGGCTCGCTGGAAGAGCACGAGCGCCGACTTGTCGCAGCGCGGGCGATCCTGGGCGAGTGGCTGGCCGGTTCCGGTGGCGGCTGGCAAGATTCGGGTGGCGTGTGGCCCGCCATGAAGCTCATCACTGGCGTGCTGGCTGGTCCCGACGATCCCGAATACGGCATCAGCCGAGGCCGCTTGCTGCCTGCGCATCACATCTTGAGCCTGGACGAAGCCACGCCACAGACGCGGCAGCAGTTGCAAGATAGCCTCGTCCTGGTGCACGGCGGGATGGCGCAGAACGTCGGCCCGATCCTGGAGATGGTCACGGAAAAATATCTACTGCGCTCCGAAGCCGAATGGGTTGGGCGGCAAAAAGCTTGCGGGATTCTGGACGAGATCGTGGGCCTGTTGCGCGCGGGCGATGTGCGCGGCATCGGCGATGCGACGACGCGCAATTTCTTTGGCCCCATCCAGACCATCATCCCGTGGGCGACCACGCTCTACACCGAGCGGCTGATTGATCGCGTCCGCGCCGAGTTTGATCAAAAGTTTTGGGGCTTTTGGATGTTGGGCGGCGCGTCGGGCGGTGGGATGGGGTTCATCTTTGACCCGCGGCATCGGGACGCGGCCAAAGACCGCCTGCACGAAATCATGCTGGCGACCAAGCGCCAGTTGGAGCACGCGCTGCCGTTTGCGATGGAGCCGGTGGTCTACGACTTTGCCATCAACTCACGCGGCACGCACGCCGATTTGCTGGCTGGCGATGCGGCGCTGATGCCGCCGGGCTATTACGTGCTGACCGTTCCGCGCTTGCTGCGCTATGACCCGTTCCAACTCCCGGTGACGCGCCGGGCCGAATTGAATCGCTTTGGCGCAGCCTGCCGCATGCAGCCGGACCTGAGCGGGATGGTCCAGGCGCTTTTTGACCGCATCATGCCGCGCGCGATTCACAAAAAGGGTGGGGGGCCAAGTCTGGAGTCGCTATTGGACGAGCTGGGCTTTGACCGCATCCAGCACGAGCAGATTCGATCTGATTTGCGCAACGGCCGCATCGGTCTGGCGCAGAACCGGCTCCCGGCCAGCATGGACATCCGCGATGCGGAGCGGGGCGATGTTATAGACCCAGAGGGTCTGGGAGACCTTTCGGGTCTGGGGATGGATGCGCTCCGTGATGGCGCGGTGGCCGTCGTGTCGCTGGCCGCAGGCGTGGGCAGTCGCTGGACGGAAGGCGCGGGCGTGGTCAAGGCGCTGCATCCCTTCTGCAAGTTGGGTGGAAAGCATCGCACGTTTATCGAGGCACATCTGGCTACCAGTCGGCGCATCGGGCGAAGGTGCGGCACGCCGATCCCGCACGTCATCACGACCAGTTACCTCACGCATGAGCCGATTCGATCTTTTCTGGCGGATCAGAGCGACCGCGAGGGTCGCCCCTACGGCTACCCTGGCCCGCTGGTCCTTTCGCCGGGGCGCACGGTGGGGCTGCGACTGGTGCCGATGACGCGTGATTTGCGCTTTGCGTGGGAAGAAATGCCGCAGCAGTTGCTCGACGAGCAGGCGCAAAAGGTGCGCGATAGCCTGCACGCTGCGCTCATCGGCTGGGCGCGCCAGGCGGGCGAGGGCAGCGACTATACCGACAACCTGCCGATGCAATGCCTGCATCCCGTGGGGCACTGGTTCGAAATCCCCAACCTACTCAAGAACGGCGTCCTGGCGCAGTTGCTAGAGGAGCGTCCGGGCCTGCAGGTTTTGCTGCTGCACAACATTGACACGGTGGGGACGGATGTTGACCCGGCGCTGCTGGGTCGGCATCTGCAGTCGGGGGCGGCGATGACGGTTGAAGTCATCCATCGCCGCGTCGAAGACCGTGGCGGCGGGCTGGCGCGGGCCAACGGCCACCTGCGCCTGATCGAAGGACTGGCGATGCCGCGCGAAGAAGACGAGTTCAGGCTTTCGTACTATAACTCCAACTCGATGTGGATTCACATTGACAAGCTGCTGGCGGCATTTGGCCTGACCCGCGCGGATTTGTGCGACGAGGGCAAGGTGGCCGAGGCGGTGCGGGCCGTGGCCGCGCGGATGCCCACCTACATCACGCTCAAGGATGTCAAGAAACGCTGGGGCCACGGCCAGGAAGATATTTTCCCGGTGGCTCAGTTCGAGAAATTGTGGGGCGATATGACCGCGCTGCCGGAGATGGATTGCCGGTTCGTCGTCGTGCCAAGACTGCGCGGGCAGCAACTCAAGGAGCAGGCGCAGCTTGACGGCTGGCTGCGCGACGGCTCAGCGGCGTTCGTGGAATCGTTGTGCGAGTGGGAATAGAGGAGTGGCGTGGAAGTGGCGGTGGAGACACTGGCAGCAATTCCCCGTCGTTTGGAGGTCGCGCGCGCTCACAAAGACCGGGGCGGGCTTGTGGCCGCGGTTCTTCCCATCCACTATCCCCGCGCCTTGCTGCGCGCCTTTGACATTCTTCCCGTCGAAGTCTGGGGACCGCCTCGCGTGGATGTCAGTTATGGGGCGGCCCACCTGCAGCCTTACGTCTGCTCCATCGTCCGCAACGCGCTCTCCTTTCTGCAAACGGGCGGGCTGGACGTTGCGGACCTGATCATCATTCCTCATGCCTGCGATTCGCTGCAGGGCCTTGCCAGCGTTCTGATAGATTTCGTCCATCCCCGGCAGCCCGTCATTCCGTTGTATCTCCCGCGTGGGAGGCGCGAAAGCGATGCGGCCTTCCTGGCCGACGAGTTCCATTCCCTGTATCGGCACTTGCAAGAGATCACGCATCGTTCCCCCTCCAACGCCGACCTGATGGCGAGCATCCGGCGTGAGGAAGTGGCAGACGAGCTCTTGGGCCAACTGCACCAGCGCCGCATGAATCTCTCGCTCACACTGATCGAGTTTTATCGTCTCATTCGCGCGCGTGAGTACCTGCCCGCCGAGATGTTCTCTGATTTGGCGCGTGCCACGCAAGCCCCCAGCCCCGGCCCTTCCCCCGCTGGCGGAGAGGAAGGCGGCGAGTCACGCAAGGGAATTCCCATCCTCCTTTCGGGCATCGTCCCTGAGCCGATGAGTCTGTTCGAGTCCATCGCCGAAATGGGCGGCGTGGTCGTCGCGGATGACCTGGCCTGCTGTGGGCGCAGGCTTTACCCGCCCGGCAAAAGTGGGGACGCCTTTCGCCATCTCGCGGAAAGTATTCTTGGTGGCCCGCCCGATTCGACGCGAGGCCATCCCATCCAAGAGCGCCTCGATCATCTCGTGCGGCTGAGCCAAGCATCGGGGGCCAGAGGCGTTGTCTTTTACGATGTCAAATTCTGCGAGCCGGAGCTGTTTGATCTCCCACTTCTTCGCAAGGGACTGCAAGAGACAGGTGTGCCATCGGTGGCAATCGAAGTGGACCTCAACGATCCACTCTCGCATCAGGCGCTCACCCGGGTTGAAGCGTTCTTGGAGATGATGGCATGAGCGGGTGGCTGCGTTATCAGTTGATGGTTAATGGTCTTGGCCGGGCGGCTCTGCGCTGGCAAAGATGGCAGGCCGAACGAAGGGCCAGAAGGGACTCGCATTGGAAAGGTAAGAATGGCATCCCTATGCCGTCCCTCGCGCCCTCGCTCAAGATTGCGCCACGAACCAAGGAACTCGTCGCGCGGCACTGGCTGCAAGGGCGCTACGCTAATGGGTATCGCAAAGTAGCGTGGGTCACGTCCGGCGCGCCCGTCGAGCTGCTCAAGGCACTGGACTTTTACGTCCTCTATCCCGAAAATCATGCGGCGATTTGCGGGACGGCGCGCGTGGCAGTGGACATTGCCTCCGAAGCGGAAAACGCGGGCTACTCGCGCGACATTTGCTCCTATGCCCGCACGGATTTTGGCTCCGTACTTTCGGGCAAGACGCCGGTCGGCAAGCTCCCCAAGCCCGATTTGCTCCTGGCCTGCACCAATATTTGTCAGACGGTTCTCCAATGGTATCGCGTGCTGGCTCATTATTTCCAGGTGCCTCTCATCCTGATTGACACGCCCTTTGTCTATTACGCGGAAGCGTCGGAGCATGCCGTCGAGTTCGTCAAGCGGCAATTGGATGAAGCTGTCCCGGTGGCGGAGCAGGTGGCGTGCAAGTCACTGGACGAGCGCAAGCTCAAGCAGGTCGCCGGCTTGAGCCGGATGGCCTCGCAACTATGGTTAGAGATCATGGAGCGCAATCGTCATCGGCCCGCGCCCATCAGCGTCTTTGACGAGTTTATCCAGATGGCGCCCATTGTCGAGATGCGCGGCGACGCCGTCACTGTTGATTTCTATGCCGCGTTGCTCAAAGAAGTTGACGAGCGCATCGCACGCGGAATCGGCGCGGTGAAGCATGAGCGGAAGCGTTTGCTGTGGGATAACCTTCCCATCTGGTATCGGCTGCGCTACCTGGCCGAGTCTTTGGGCGAGCACGGCATCGCCATCGTCGCTTCCACCTACACCAACGCCTGGGGCGAACTGGCTCCGCTGATTGACCCGGAGCGACCACTAGAGTCGGCGGCGCGCACCTACATCTACCCGATCCTCAATCGAGGGACGGGGCACAAGCTCGCTACGATGAAACGCATGATTGAGGATTATGACCTGGACGGTGTGATCCTACATTCGGATCGCTCGTGCAAGCCTTATTCTATCGGCCAGATAGATCAGCGGGATAGGTTGATCCACGACTGCGGCGTTCCGGCGCTTTTGTTGGAGGCAGACCACAACGATTCGCGCTGCTTTTCGGAGGAGCAGGTCGCGAACCGGTTGGCGGCGTTTGTCGAAATGCTGGAATGACAAATAGCGAACGACGAATGCCGAACGGTGAAGGATGACGAATAAACGGCGGGTAGCAGATGGCAAGTGACGTGTGCGCGCTGGGAATTGATGTGGGATCCACGACGGTCAAGATTGTGGGCGTGGACACAGAGGGGAATCTGGCCTGGCATTTCTTGGAGCAGGCCGATCCTCGTGTGGAGGACCAGATAGAAAGATTCCTGGCGCTTACTCCCCTTCTTTCCCTCCCGCGCGCGGGGGGGACGAAAGGGGGGGCTATTCCTCTCGTCGCCACCGGGTACGGACGTAAGCTGGTGCGTCAGTCCACGCGCAGTGTGACCGAGATCACGTGTCACGCCAAAGGCGTCTATCGAGAACTTGCGCACGGGGGAACGCTGGTGGACATCGGCGGGCAGGATAGCAAGGTCATCGGCATCAGCCCCAAGGGCGACGTGGTGGATTTCAGCATGAACGACAAGTGCGCCGCCGGGACGGGGCGTTTTCTCGAAAACACCGCCCGCCGCCTGGGCGTGCCGCTGGAGCGCATGGGACAGGTCGCGCTCTCGGCCTCGGACGAGGTCTCGATCTCGAGCACCTGCACCGTCTTTGCCGAGTCGGAGATTGTCTCGCTCATCGCACACGGCGTGGCCGTCGAGCCGATCTTGCGGGGACTGCATCGCTCGCTCATCCACCGCGTCGTGGCGATGATCCGCACCGTCGGCCTCACGCCGCCGCTCATGCTTTCGGGCGGCGTCGTGCAGAATCAGGCCATCGCCCGGATGTTGGAAGAAGAAATGGGCGAAAAGGTCCTCATCCCTCAGTATCCTCAACTGATGGGAGCCTATGGCGCGGCGCTGATCGCGTTGGGGGCGCAGGATTAGAGTATTCACATTCTAGGGGCCGACCTGTCCAATCCGGACGTAGTCAAAGTAGCCTGTGACTGTCCTAGGGGTAGTATCCACGCAGCCATCGCCTGAGCAACCAGAACCTATGAAAAAACTGAAGGCGAGCTTTTTGAGTTCATCTACCTGTGAAGGCGAGGGCGTATAAGCGCCCACCTCTTGACCGTCTATAATATAGGTAAATGTCATTGTACCAGGGTCTGTCTCGATCCTCACAGTATGCCACGTGCCTGGAGTGATAATCTTGCTCGCAATATCGATCTGTTGTCCAAAGAAATAACCCTGGCAAGCAACCACCATTCCTCCCCCCTGGCTCCATATTTGACAAAGAGCAGAACCCTTGTCTAGTGGCCCACAAAAGATGCCGGCACCCCCATTTTCGTATGGATCTAGCTTGAATTTTGCTTCGATGAAGGTAGGGTTTTTCAGCGCCATATCTCGATATGATCGGGCGAACAGATTTGCTTGATGTCTGTATCCATACGTTGCGATGACAAGCATTCCATTCTGTTGGGCCAGCTTTGAAGTCGGATAATCTGTCCAAATGTCCCATCGGTCTTTGTTATAGTTGCCGTCGTAAGCCAGATTGTCAAAGTCGTCATACATGGTCGGGTCGGCACCGAAGGTCGCCGTGGACATGGGCAATGGTGTGGCTATGGCAGGGGCATGTGTCTCCACCGCAGGCACAGCGCCGCCACCCAAACGACTCAACAACGCAAAGGCAACAACTATGCCGGCCAGGCCCACCCCGCTAATCGCGGCAAGGGTTCGTTTCGAGACGCCGCGTTTGCCGGGCGCGGCCTGGGCCAGCGCATCCAGTTTCTTTTTGGCTGTGCTTTGCACGTGCTGCCGGTCAGGGTATTTTGGATCTCGAGCCTGAACTTCCGTCCACTTTTCAAGCGCCTTCTGATATTGCCCGTCCCGCAGCAATCGCACCGCTTCGGCGTAGGACGCCGCTGTCTCGTTTTGCCGTTGTGCCTCTTGCTCCTCCCTCGCCACTTCCTCCTGCGCTCTGGCGGTGATCTTGTCCGGATCGGCGAACTGAACGTCGAGCTTGTGGATTTCCTGCATTTTCGCCAGGGCTTGTCGCCATTGCCTGGCCCGTGCCAACCCGATGGCTTGCTCGTAGAGTGTGGCGATTTGCTCCTGCCGCTGTCGCTCCTGTTGCTCGCGGGCGAGCTCGGCCTCGGTTCTAGCCAGGAGCCGTTCTGTCTCACGAAATGCTGGCTCTTTCTCTTTCACCTGCTTCAAAAGCTTCTGAGCTTCTTGCCAGTGTCCGGCATCCATTGCCCTGACGGCGCGGCTGTAGAGAGCATCGAGTTCGGCCTTGCGCTTGAGTGTGGCGACCTCTCGCTCCGCTGTGGACAACAGGCCGTCGGGATCAGCATGATCCGGCTGGGTCGCGGTGATTTGCGCAAAAACATTGACGACCGCTTGCCACTGCTGCGCTTGATGGAGCCGCCGAGCTTCGGCATACAGGTCGGCCAACTGCTTCTGTTGCCTGGCCGACTTGAGCAGCGCTGATGCATCTTTATAGTCTCCTGCCTCTGCCACCAGTGTCTCAAGCGCGCCCAGTGCTCCTTCCCATTCTTTAGTTGCTTGAGCAGCCTTCGCCTGCGCATACAGCATGCTCAATCTCTCTTGACGTTTTGCTTGTTCCAGTTTGGTCATTGCGTCCGAAAAGTCCGGGCGCGCGTCCACGATGGCTTGAAAGCCGCGACTGGCTTTGTCCCAGTCTTCGACCCAAAAGGCCGCCAGTCCCTCGGTGTAGAGCTGTTCTAGTCTGCGCTCAAGCTCTGTGTCAACGTCCGGCGGGCGTCTCGGTATGGGCGGCCTTGTGCTGCGCGAATCGGGCATTTGGAAGATGACGCCCTGTGGCGATCGCATATAGAGCACGGGTGTTCCCCACTCCACAGTGTTGGCGACTGCCAGGCTGATGGCCTTGCGCGCTTCGGAAACTGCGGCGTCTACCGGCAGGCCATCCGCCAGGGCTTCGTAGAAAGCGCGAGAGAATTCTATCGCCGCCCGATCGGTGATCGCGTACTGCATCGCCACCACAGCCGGAATGCCCCGGCGCACCAGGATGGAGGCCGTGCTGGAAAAAATGTCTTGCTCGCCGCCGCGCGCGCCTTCGCAAGAATTCAGCAACACCAGGCGCAAGGAATCGTGGTCGGCCAGCAGGCGGCCCAACTCGGTGGCGTGCATGAGGGCAGAGAGTCCGTCTTCGTCGGCCAGGGCGATGAGGCCCTGGTCGGCGTTGCGGTCAAAGCCGCCGTGGCCGATGAAATGAAAGATGTGCCGGGGGCCACCGCGCATCGCCCGCTGCAGGTCGCGCCAGGTTTGCCCTGCCAGCCAGGTCAGGTCTACCATGCCCCGCGCGCAGATCTTTGACCGCTTCTTCCACGCGCTGTTTTTCACGCACCACATCCAGCGGGGGCAAATCGCGAGGGCTGGCAACCATCCCCAAAATGTGTAGGGGCGGAGTCACACTCAAGGGTTGGATGGGTTGGGGCAGTTCCAGGTAGCGCACGACCGGCGTGCCGCGCGAAAGGCAGACATACTCGGCCTGACGTGGGTCGTACAAAAACTCCCAGGGCAATGCAGCCAGCTCGGGCGGCTGGATGCGCAATTTCAACCGCAGCCCTTTGCCTTGTTGCTTTGCCTCGCGCCAACTCACGTCATAGCGGCTGCGCACCTCGCGGGTGAGAAGCGCGTCGAGCAACGCCCGGCCAAAATCCTGTACGGTCTGCTCCTCTGACGAAAGCATCTGGCGGCGTTTGCCACCGGAACGCAGGAGGCCAATTTGCAGGTCCTTGAGGCGGTTCTCCAGTGCCAGCTCGTCGAAAGGGAAACGCATCGTCTCGCGCGCTTCGCCGGCCGGTGAGCGGATGACGGCCACCGGATATTCGCGCCCCTTGCCTGAACCGATTTCCAGTTCAAAGTCGAGGTAGGCTAGAAACCTTGCACCTTTGCTCTCGCTTTGCATCTTCCACCTCGTTTCTCGCCGACATGGATTAGTATAGCACGCCACGGGTTCTATTTGCAACTGGGAAACGCGTGTGTTTATCCTGTCCCCCCGATGCGTTTACGGATCAAGACCTGGCATTGCTTTCGGCGGTGGCGTTTGTCGAGCTGGCGCCGCGCCAGGCCGTTTGACAGTCGCGCCAACCTGCGGTATAGTCCGCGCCACTTGCGATGATGGAGACAGGTAAGGGCACGGATGCGGAGAGCAGAGAGCGGCGAGCCGGGTGAAAGCGTCGCCTCCGCCCACCCTGAACGACACTCTGGAGCAGGCCGGTCGAAAGCGCCCGTAGGTCGGCATCCTCATGCCGACCCGTGAGTAGACCGGCACGGGTTGGCCCGTTACAGCGACTGAGCGCAGCCGGCAGAGGCAAATCCTCCGGCTGAACCAAGGTGGCACCACGAGTGGCCCCTCGTCCTTGGACCGAGGGGCCGGTGTGTTTAATGGCGAAGGGCGAATGTCGAACGACGAGAGCAACAGTTTTCCATTCGTCACGCGACATTCGTCATTCGACACTCGTGGAGGTCACCTATGGAACTGGAACGTATTCGCACCACACAGGCGGCAAGTTACGTCGGCCAGCGAGTCAAGCTCGCCGGTTGGCTGCACGCACTGCGAAAACTGGGTAGTCTGAATTTCTTGATCGTGCGCGACGGCTTTGGCATGTTCCAGGCTGTGCTCGACGACGTTTCGCCGCTCTCCGGCTGCCAGGTCGAATCCATCCTCGAAGTGGAAGGCACAGTCGTCGCCGAGCCGCAAGCGCCCGGCGGCGCCGAGCTACACGAGTGTGCCGTGAGCGTCCTCGTCCCCGTCACCGAAGCGCCGCCGCTGGTCATCAACAAACGCGAACTCAAGGCCAGCCTCGACGTGTTCTTGGACCACGCGCCGGTCGGCCTGCGCCATCCCACGCGCCGTGCGCTGTTCCGCATCCAGGCCGGGCTGATGACGGCGTTCCGCGCGCACCTCACGTCGCAAGGCTTTACCGAGATTCAAACGCCCAAGCTGGTGGGCAGCGCGACGGAATCGGGCGCGAACGTCTTTGCGGTGGACTATTTCGGACGAAAGGCGTACCTGGCACAAAGCCCGCAGTTTTACAAGCAACTGATGGTGGGCGTGTTCGAGCGGGTGTTCGAGGTGGGGCCGGTGTTCCGCGCCGAGCCGCACGCCACTACACGCCACCTCAACGAGTACGTCAGCCTGGACGTGGAGCTAGGCTTTATCCGCGACCATCACGACGTGATGGCGGTGCTCAGCGGCGTCATTGCGGCGATGCTCGACCACGTGCAGCAGCAACACGCCGCCGACCTGGCGCTCATCGGCGCGACCGTGCCGCAGGTGCCAAAGCACATCCCGGAAATTGACTTTCGCGAGGCGCAAGCCCTCATCGCGCAGCACACCGACCGCGACCCGCGCGGCGAGCCTGACCTGGCTCCGGCGGACGAAAAGTGGCTGTGCGATTACGCGCGCGAGCAATGGGAAAGCGATTTCCTGTTCGTCACCGGCTACCCGACGGAAAAGCGTCCGTTTTACACCATGCCCGCGTCGCACGATCCGACCGTGACCAATGGCTTTGACTTGCTGTTTCGCGGGACGGAATTGGTCACGGGTGGGCAGCGCATTCACCTCTACTCGCAACTGGTCGAGGCCGCGAAAGCCAAAGGCATTTCGCCGGAAGTCATCGCCGGATATTTGGAGGCATTTCGCTTTGGGATGCCGCCGCACGGCGGATTTGCTATCGGGCTGGAGCGGTTCGTGATGCTGATGGTGGGACTGGGCAATCTGCGCGAAGCGGCGCTGTTCCCGCGTGATATTCACCGGTTAGCGCCGTAGGAAGTTGGGGATTGGAGATTGGGGATTGACGCAGTACGCATCACACGCATCACACGCATCACGCCGTCGGCAAATCCAGCATCAACACTTCGAGCGCCAGGCGCGCGTTCGCGTTGTGAGCGAGTTGCCACAACGTGCGGGCGATCCCGGCGGCAGCCTCTTTGGCCTGCTCCACGCCGAATTTGTCTGCGTGATCGCGCAGCGCATCGAGCCGGTCCGAGTTGGTCAACGTCGCGCCACTTCCGCTCGCCAATAGCATCACATCGCGCCACCAGGTTTGCCACAGCCGCAACGTCTCGCACGCGATGACGGCATCGGCGGCCATGCCTTCCGCATAAGCGAACCGCTCGACGCGGCCCTGCCCCGTCAGCTCAATCAAAGCATCAAGCAACTGCATGCGGCGAGCGAGCACGGCTTCATCCTGCGCGGCCAGCACGGCCCAACCCAGTCGCCCGCCGGAAAGATGCGCCAGCGTCTCGGCGCGCCCGCGCTCCACACCCCATCGCTCGACCAGCGCGTTGCGCACCACCTCGACCGACAGCGGCCTGAGCGCAACAGGGCGGCAGCGTGAGACAATCGTCGGCAGGAGCGCTTCGGCCTCCGGCGCGATTAGGATGAGCACCACGCTCGGCGGCGGCTCTTCCAACGTCTTGAGCAGAGCGTTGGACGCCTCGGCGGTGGCTTTTTCCATGCAATCCAAAATCGCCACGCGAAAGCGTCCCTCCATCGGCGCGAGCGCCAGATCGTGCTGCAATGCGCGCACCTGGTCAATCTTGAGCGTATTGCCTTCCGGCGCGACGAGGTGCAGGTCAGGATGCTTGCCGGCGGCGATGAGCTTGCACGCGCGGCACTGCCCGCACGGCACAGGCTGTCCAGTGCAGTTGAGCGCCTGCGCCATGAATCGCGCGAGCGTGGATTTGCCGATGTGCTCCAGGCCCGTAATGAGATAGGCGTGCGCCGCATGCCCGGTTTCGAGCGAGCGCAGCAGTGACGTTACAGCCCAGTCGTGGCCGATGACGGGATAGGGTGAAGTTGGCATGACATGATTATACCGCTTTTTTCCCCACGCAGATTGATCGCCCATAATGTGGCTCCTGGTACTGCTTGTCTGCCAGCCCGATTTGCTGTATGATACAAGAGCCACGGATTTGTTTTTGGGAATGACTCTAGTTGGGGGAGGTGACACAGTGGAAGCAATCAAAGTCAAGGCGCGCGTTGGGCCCAATCGTCAACTGATTTGGTTGGAGCCAATGCCCCCGCTCTCGGAGGGCAAGGTAGAAGTCATCTTGCTTTACACTGGAAAGACGGAAAGCGCAGACAAACCCTCTCTAAAATGGCCTATCCTGAACGGCGGGCGGTATCTGGGGGGAACCCTCCGGCGCGAGGAAATCTATGATGACGCCCGATGAGCGTTGCATGGTGGATACGAATGTGCTTGTCTATAGCACTGTCGCTGGCAACCCCTGGCACGAGCAAGCCCGCCACTGGTTGATGACCCTGCACGACCATGGCACTGTGCTGTGCGTCTCTCCGCAAATTCTGCGAGAATACCTGGTGGTGCTGACGCGAGGCCATGTATTTGAAACGCAATTCACGGTCGAGCAGGCGATCGAGACGCTCGAAGCCCTGTTGCCCTGGCTCCAAGCGCTGGATGAAACTGAGGCGACCTCCGCGGTGTTGCGCGATCTGGTGCGCCGCTATCAGGTGCGGAGCAAACACATCCACGACGCCAACATCGTCGCCACAATGATAACGCATGGCGTCTCGCGCCTGGCAACCTATAACGTCAAGGATTTCGACTTCCGCGAAGTCATTTTGGAACCGCTGATGCCTGCCGCCGTTTGACAGCAACGCTGGAATCGCGGTTCAAATTGCTCTAATCAGTCTCCTCTGCAATGGCCTCAACCGCCGCGACATCATCAGGATGCGTGTCCGGCGCAGTCTCGATTTGCCCCGGCACGATCTTGCGCGCAAAGATGAGATAACCGGTGTGCGCCACCATCCGGTCGGCGGGGCGCACGCGCGAAGAGACCGGCTTGTACGGGCGCAGCAAAAGCTCTTCGACTTCGAGCAGCCCGAACGGCGCTTGCTCCAGTGCCTGCAAAGTCGGGATGACCTGGTTCATCGTGGGGACGAGCGTGGCAAAGAACCCGCCGCCGCGCAGCGCCGCCGCCACCTGGGGAATGTAATTCCACGGCTCGGCCACGTCGAGGAAAAACGAATCCACGTCTGTCTCGTCAAAACCTTGTGCAATGTCGCGCAGTTTGAATTCGACCACGCCCGGCGGAATGTTGGCGCGCTCAAGATTCTGCATCGCCAGCGTCTGGAACTCTTGGCGCGCCTCGTAGGTCACGATTTTCCCCAGCGGCGCGGTCGCCAGCGCCATGGACAGCGTCATGCCGCCGGAGCCGGTGCCCGCTTCCAGGATCAACCGTCCGGGCCGCACGGAAAGCTTCATCAAGAGATAACCCACATCTTTGGGGAAAAGAATCTGCGTGCTACGCTTGATGTGACGGATCAAGTCAGACGTGGAAGGCTCCAACACCAGGAAGGCCGTGCCCATCTGGGTCTTGACCGTGCGCCCCCACGGCCCGCCAATGACGACGTCGTGCGGCACAATGCCACGGTGCGTGTGAAGCTGGCCGCCGGATTTCAAGCGGACCAGGTAACGCTTGTCGTCACGAAGATTGAAAAAGAGAGCCAGGTCGCCCTCGTTTGCAGTTTTCAAGGTCTGTACCTCTCAGCACAAAGGATAAAGGAAGAATGGGAAAAGAACTCCGCCTTTTGCCTTTACGAATCGTGCGCATCTTTTTCGGATGTTGGGGGTTTCTCTTTACGACGACTCTGCTCCAAAGCCATCTCGGCGCGGCGCGCATACACCGATGCCGGCCAGGTATCCAGTACGGCATTGAACTCGACTATGGCCTGCGCGTCCATTTTCTTGCGGCGGTACGCCACGCCCAGGTTGTAATGAGCCGCCGCTTCATACTTGACGCCCAGGTACCCCTGGCCGGCTTTTTGTAAAACGTCCTGAAAAATGGCAATCGCCTCATCAAGCGCATTGCGCTGCAGGCAGGTAGCGCCCTGATTGACCTGCACAATCAAGCGGCCAGCCTGGTCGGGCCACAGGCGCAGCGCCAACGTAAACACGTAATCGGCCCGCGCAAACTGGCCGCGTTGAGCCAGGAGGGTGCCCAGGTCTACCAACAAGCGCACGCGCATCGTCACCAGGTAGATGACAATCAAGAGAAAAATCGGACTGACGCCAAGGGGAGTGAACGCCGTCAACCCGCTGGCGATGAGGGTGATAACCACGGCTTCGACGGCAAACTGGATGGACAGCCCTTCGCGTCGGAACAGCGATAGAGCGCCAAAGACCGCGACAAATAACAGCCCTTCCAGCAAAAGCAATATGGGTATAGGCAAATTCACGTCAACCTCCGGCAAACCAAATTCCGTGCTGGACAGTATACAAGCCTTGCGTCGTATGTCAAATCTCAAGTGCGCGAGAAGAACACGGAATCAACCCGCGGCCAGTAGCTACTCTGGGAGTCTCGCCCTTGCGAAGGGTTGCTCGGAAGTCGCTGCGAAATCGGCGAAAACCTCCGCAAGGGTGCGCAGTGCGGCTACGTTTTTCCTCATGGATAAATGTTACCGAAAGGGGGTATTCGGAGTTTTGACTTGCGCACAGAATGGATTTATACTATGCGGCAGTTGTCCCGTCCCCATCGTTCCAACGTATCAACGCCGAGGAGGCAAAGATGAGGGATTCCCCGCAATGCCATGAGTGATTTGACGCGCGTGCGGCGTTGGCCGCACGGCTTTCCGCATTTTACCACCGAAACTCGTTTCCGTATATGCTGCCCACAGGGGGCTAAAGCAGAACAAATTCCGACCAAGCCCCCGCCACAGGGCAATTTGCGGAAATGGGAAACGGCGGCATAGAAGGAGAAAATTCCTTCTACTTACGATAGCCCGCTCACTACACAAGACGAAAGGAGTCTGCCATGCAGTCATTTCTATCTCGGCGTATTGCTCTATTAGTACTCGTCGCCCTTCTGAGCTTTCTGGTCAGCTTGGTATTACCGCAATTCGCATCGGCCCTCGGTGATGAAGTAAGTGTACCTCAATTGACAACATTTTCTTCACCCATCCGGTCTCAGGGTAATTTAACACCACGGGCTTGGTTACCTGTGATACTCAAAAACTTTACTGCTCCCCCTGCCACCACTGTGTCGCGGTACGTGAATATCAACTCTCTGGATTGGCAGACATTCCGCAACCTGGGATGCAATCGAGCTACTGCCGCTCCGCCTGGTAAAAACCTCGTTACCATTCTCGATTTCGGCTATCCCGCTGACATTGGCGGTGGTCAATATGGTGTCTATCTTCTCAGCGACATCTATACGTTCCGACCAATGACCCAAATAACAAACGCAGTTCAGGGGTTCATGAGCGGCTTTTATTCTTGCTTGCCGTCAGGATCAGGAACGCATCTGACTGTCGCCGCAGGAGTCAACAACAGCAGTAGTGGCGTTACGCGAGGGCACGGTGCAGCATGGGCGCAAATGGTTAATTATCTCAACAGTTGGATCAAAGGGCCTCCGGGTCCTGATTGGTCAGATACTCTCACAGCCTGGGGTGCTATTGATGCCGAGCCTGCTTACAACCCCGCGTCAGTGACACGGGCATGGGCTGATGGCTATGCGTCTACCTATAGCTGGACGTTGCAGTCGGTCTATCTCAACTTTGGTGCATGCGATAGCTGCCCATACTTTGGATGCCCTTCTTGTACTCCAAGCCAATACTCTTGGTCGCTTGACGACATCTGGTATGTGTCATGGGGCATACCACCAGCTTATTCCTTGCCGGAGATATACACCTTTAGTGGTAGCACGGCTGACCAGTGGTACCGAATGAGTTTGTACGGATACACAACGTATAACTCTCCCATAATCTTTAAGGGTTCACTTACACAATGGAATGCCTGTCAAGAAGTAGACGGATGCATTTTCCAAACGGATAGAACTGATAATTCGCCCGAACAAGGCTATTCACAATTGTATTACTATACCAATGTTGACACGCGAACCGCGCAGCCATTAGGCTGGTCCTCAGACATGAGTTGGCAGAAGTAGAAAAGAAAAGGAGGTCACCATGAGCCAACAGATGTTGTCGCATCGTGTACTACTTTCCGCGTTCAAGCAGATTCTCTTTACTGTTTCTCTGGTCGCTCTTACGGCGGTACTTCTAAGCTGCGAACCTTCAGCTGCACCAATTGTCTCACCTCTCTCCACTCCCGCTCTGAGCAGTACGGAAATTGCTCTCAGACAAATGCTTGCTGGCAAGGCAACGCAGGCTGTACAAGCTAACCTAACTGCGATAGCTCCTCGCCTGACGCCATATCCGCCATCTACAAAAATCATGAAGCCAACTCCTATTGGAGTCGGATCTGAGACACCAGAGCCAACAGCGTTTGCTCCTGTTTTGAACAACACGCCTGCGGGAGCCGGGGGAATCGTGAACACACACTTGATACCACTATTCTACACGCACGACTTCATTGTCGAGAATGCTTGGGTCAGAGACACTGAGGGAGGCACTGTCAGAACATTCGTCTATGGTGGGTTTATCCCTGGCCCTGGCGGAGAAATTACTCAACAAGGAGTAGTGGTTGTTCAAGTGTTGAAAATGGATATCCACAGGAACGTTAGCCAGATCTACTATAAGCGATTTCTCACCCCAACACAGTCGGGATCGGTCCACATTACAGGCGCAGTGGGCGAGCGGCTGATCCTTCGGGCAACTAATGGCACTTCATTTTATTTCGATGCGCCGTTGCGCCAGTTTGTGCCCTCGCTTGTTTGGACGTCAACACCTGGCCCCATCAGCTCGATTGCTACTCCACAACTGATAACACCTGGACCATAGGCACAGATTAACAATGATGAAAGCATATCGACATTTGGACATTGAGAAATCGAGCAAGCTCTTGCAGACATGAAGCAGGCTAAGGCTCTGCCGGAAAATAACTTTTCCATTTCGTTTTCTAGTTGTGTCTTTCAGACAGGTGCTTGAGCCCGGAGCTTTCTGCGTCTGTCTGATTTGACAATTGTCTAATCAATTATCAACTGATTAGACAACTATCGAATCAAACGGGTAAAATGGCACTCCAATTAGATGGCTGTCAAATCAATTTGGCATTGACGAGTGGATGCTGTGTGTCGCCAGTTTACACCTGACAAAAGAACTCTATGTGTGTTCAAAACGGAAAAGTAATTTATCGGCAAGGCCTAAGTTATGGTCAGGGCGGCGGTCTAACATGGGCATCAAGCTGACGGCGCTATCGCGCCGCGATTATCAATCGTAATTCGCTAACCACTCGTCAGAGTGGGTCAGGGTACGCCGCCAACACCGCGCCGCAGCTTATGCCCGTGCCGTTCGGCCAAGAAGCATTGGGAGCAGGTCTGAAAAGTAGCGCCTGCCCCGTATGGGTAATCGGCCAGGCCCCTACTCGACGGTTTTTTCAAACAGGCTCTTGGACGTTTATCTCTGAAAGGAGGTGGAGATCGAAAAATGTTGTGAATGGCCCAACGTGCCCAGTCGTAACAGTAGCTCGAAACATTCGGGCAAGGCTCTAGATAACCTCACCTGAAAAACCACAAGAAGGAGCAGAGCAATGAATGCAGTGTTAGCACTCGTTATCGGCGCGGTCGCGATTGCCTTAGGGTACGGCGTCTACGCCAAGACCATCAACGCCCAAGTCATTCAGCCCGACGACAAGAAGGCGACGCCGGCCAAGATGTATATGGATGGCGTGGACTTTACGCCGGCCAACCGCAACGTCTTGTTCGGCTATCAGTTCAAATCCATCGCGGCGCTGGGGCCGATCCTTGGGCCAATTGTGGCGGTCCAATGGGGCTGGCTACCGGCTTTGCTGTGGATCGTTGTGGGCACCTTTTTCATCGGATGGGTGCAAGACTATGCCAGCATCATCATGGGCGTCCGTGAGGAAGGGCAAAGCTTTGGCGCCCTGAGCTATCGGCTCATTTCCCCCCGTTCCCGGACGATCCTCATCACCTTCATCTACTTTTACCTGCTGCTGATCATGGGCGCATTTGGCGTCCAGGTTGGCTTTAACCTGTTCACCAATGCAGCGGTGCCGTTGGGGGTCATCCTTGTGATCCTGATCGGCATCCTGGCGGGTCAGATGACTTACAAATGGAAGCAGGACATTATTCTCACCTCTATCATCACAGTCGTGCTTTCGTTCGTGGGCATCTGGCTGGGGACCCAGCCCTTTGCGAAAGACATTTTCACCGCGCTGTTGGGCGGCGCCAAGAGCCCGATTCTATTCCTGCAGGTGACGCAGGCCAAGTTCGTCGGCAGTCTGCTGGTCGTCGTCATCTGCTACTTTGGGGCTGTGTTGCCCATCTGGCGCTGGGCGCAGCCGATCAACTATGTGGCCTTCTGGATCGTGACGCTGGGCATCCTGGGCGGTTTGATCGGCATCCTGATCTGGCATCCGGGCATGGGTGACTTTCCAGCCGTTACCACCTTCAACGTCAAAGGGCTTGGCCCGCTGTGGCCGATGCTGTTCGTGACCATCGCCTGTGGCGCGATCTCTGGCTGGCACAGCCTGGTCTCCTCTTCCGGTACTGCTCGTCAACTTGAAAAGGAGTCCGACGCGCTGTATGTGGGTGGCGGCGCCATGTTCATGGAAATGTTCTTTGCCATCGTGGCCTTCCTGACGGCGACCACCGCTTTCGGCAGTTTCAAGGGATATACGGATGCCGGCGGTGGGGCGGCGGCAGCTAAAGTCTTTTCGACCGGCTTAGCTGCCTTTATGAACCATTGGGGACTGGATAGCCTGCTGGGCAAAGGTTTTGGCGTGGCCTATGGCTCAGTCTTCCTCACCCTGATGGCCCTGACGATCATGTACCTGGTGGTGCGCTTCATGCGCGTCGCCAGTGCCGAAGCGTTAGGCGAGCGGTTCCCGGTCATCAAGAACGTCCACGTCGGCACCGTCATCGCCCTGGCGCTCACCCTGGTCCTGATCTGGCTGGTGCCCTTCCTGCAAATCTGGCTGGTCTTTGGCGCCGCCAATCAGTTGATGGCCTCGCTGGCGCTGCTCTTGGTGACGTTGTGGCTGATGTCCAAGGGAAAGGCGTACCTGTGGACGTTCATCCCCTTCCTCTTCATGTTCGTCACGACTACCGCGGCGCTGCTCTACAAAGCCTACGAGGCGTTCTTCCTTAACCTGCCCGTGGCCAAGACGAGTGATGTCGTGGCGGCCAACGTGATCATCGGCGCCATAGACCTCGTCCTGGTTGTCGCGGCGTTGTTCCTGGCCTGGGATGCGCTCAAGGCCTTCCAGCGCTATCGCGCCGAGATGGCCAAGGCCCCCGCCAAGACGTAAACTGTTTTTGCGGAGTGAGGTATACTAAGTGCGACGCACCGCTTCGCGCAAGTGCGTCGCACTTTCTGTCGGAGTGGATGTATGCAACCGGTCCCCATCGAGGTGATCGCACCTTTACCCGAAGGCTGGGGAATCTGCCTGTCGTGCGAGATGCTGATGGCGCGCGCGAACCTGGACAAAGCGCCCACCGAGCGCGGACTGGATGAATACCCCCCCGAATGGCAAGAGGATTTCCACCGCCTGTCGGCATTGATCTTTGACCTGGCGGCGCGCTACGGCAATAGCATCTTGATCCGCATCTGGGACCCGCGCTCGCTACAAGGGATGATCCGATCCATCCGGTACGGCGTGCGGCGCTATCCGACTTTTGTCGTGGCCGGGCGCAAGATGAGTGGCTGGGACACGGCCGGCCTGGAGCAAACCCTTGCGAAGGCGCTAGGCTCCTCGCAAGGGTGAGATAGATCAGCCATGACCCAACCGGATCAGATCACTCTATGGAAATATCGCGCGCGGCAAGCCGCCCGCGCGTTGGGCGACATGCTCTATGGCGCGACCATCTACGAGATGGTGCGCGACCTGAACAAAGAGCGCGGAAGCCTCGAGCGCATGTTCGTGCTGATTGTCTTCGGCGACCTGCTCGGCGTGCCGGTGTTGCCGCCCTACTATACGCTGCGCCTGTTGCCCTACGTGATGCCCAATATCACCGGCTGGCGGCGCAGCATGTTGCGTGAGCGAGACCTTACGGATTTGTGCGATCAAGAAATCACGTGATGCGTACTGCGTGCTTAGGCAGCCTGTATCACGAATCGAAAGGAGTGCATTATGCCTGAACAGGAAAAAAAACCGGGATTTATAGATGGATTCAAGAGCGTTCTGTACGGCATGGCTGGCCACGACATGGCGCGGTACGCGCTCAAGACACGCGGCAGCATGGAGCACTTGTTCATCCTGATCACGATGGGTGACTTGCTGGGCATCCCCATCCTGCCGCCCTATTACAGCCTGCGACTGCTGCCTTATGTGGTGCCGCAGATTTCCACCTGGAAGCGGCGCATGTTGCGCGAAAGAGACTTGACCGACGCTTTAGCCTAGAAAAGTCGGAAGCCGGAAGTCAGAGGCCAGCTTTCGAAATCCGACATCCGACATCTGACATCCGAAATCTGGAGAACACAATGTCCCTTCGAGAAACATTCGAACAAAACCCCGACCGACGTTACATCATGTTTGGCGGCAAGGGCGGCCTGGGCAAGACGACTTTCAGCGCCGCTACCGCCTATTGGCTAGCCAAGCAAGGCAAAAAGGTGCTGGTCTTTTCCGTAGACCCGCAGGCCAGCCTTTCGGATATTTTCAAGCGCGACATCTTCGGCAAGGGGCCGGTCGAGATCATGCCGAACCTGTTCGCCCAAGAAATTGACGCCGACCAGCGCATCAAGGCTTACCAGGACGAGATCCGCAAGAAAATCCTGGACATGTATGGGCTGCCCAAAGTGCCGGAAGAGATCGAAAACTATATCCAGGCCGCCGCAGCCGAACCGGCCATGGAAGAAAGCGCCATCTTTGACGAGGTAGTGGACATTGTCGTCAGCGGGAACTATGACTATTACATCTACGACCTGGTTCCGCTGGGCCACGCGCTGTACTATTTGAGCATGGCTTCAGTGTACGATCAGTGGATTGACAAGATCACCGCGCTGCGCTCCGAGATGGCCGAGTACCAACAGGTGGCAGCGGTGATGCAGCGCAACAAAGAGAGCGAAGAGGACCAAATCCTCAATGAGCTCCAGAATATAAAGTACCGCATCAATACCTCGTCCAGCATCTTGACGGACAAGCACAAGACGGCTTTTTACTTTGTCGTCACTCCGGAAGAAATGATCATCTTGGACACGCAAAAGGCGGCGGGCCTGTTCGCCAAGTTTGATGTGCCGCTGGCGGGCTATATCGTCAACCGTGTCATCCCGCCCGAGTTGGCTAGTCAAGACATCCCCGAGTATCTACGCAACCGGCTCGAGATGCAAAAAGGCTACTTGGACAAGATCGACCGGGTGTTTGGCAAGGACGTGCTGACACGTGTCCCCGAGTTCGAGCGTGACATCACCGGCCTGCCGATGATCGAGAAGGTGGCGAATTCTCTGTTTGGAGGTGGGGCGTGATTGACAAGACGATGAAACAATACCTGGCTGAAAACTCGCGCCTCAAGTACATCTTTTTCGGCGGCAAGGGCGGCGTGGGCAAGACGGTGCTGGCTGGCACGGCGGCGCTGTGGACGGCCAACCAGGGTAAAAAGACGCTGCTGGCTTCCACCAACCCGGTTCACTCTCTTTCGAGCATGTTGGGCCAGAACGTGTTCGGCAAGCCCACGCCGGTCGAGGGCGTGCCCAACCTGATGGCGTATGAGATTGACACGCACGACACCATCGAAAAGTCCAAGAAGGAAATCCGCGAAAAAATCGAGTGGTTCCTCAAATACGCCGAGATCAAGACCAAGGCCGACGAGTTTGTCGAATCGGCTACCATGAACCCAGCCTTTGAAGAATCGGCCATGTTCGAGAACATGATTGATTTGATGTTCGAGGACAAGTACGAAGCCTACGTGTTCGACACCGCGCCCACAGCCAACGCCCGCAGGCTTTTGGGCATGTCCAGCGTGTACTCGATGTGGGTCAACAAGATGGTGCAGAGCCGTGAGGAGGCCGCGTCGCTCAAGGAGTTGCTGTCGTACAGCAAGAAGAAAAAGGAAAAGGACCCGTTGATGGATTACCTGCTCAGACTGCGCGAGCGGATGGGACGGGCCAAGACACTGCTGACGGACGACAAGCTCACGTCGTTCTTCTTCGTGGCGCTGCCCGAGGCGCTGCCCATCGCCGTCATCACGCGCTTTATCAACTGGTTCCACGAGTTCGGCATCCCTGTGGGCGGGGTGATCGTGAATATGGTGATAGACAAATCCAGCGTCAAGCCTGAATCGCCCGACTTTGTGAAGAACCGTGTGGCGATGCAGGACGAGCACATGGAGACGATCTGGAAGGAATTTGACGGCCAGGTGCGCGCCATCTTGCCGTTGTATGAAACTGAGATTCGGGGCGTGCCGATGCTCAAACGTGTGGCCGGTCAGTTGTTCGTCTGAGCAAAACTGCAAATCAAAGTCGGCATAACAACACGCCCCTCGGCTTCTGCAAGACGCCGGGGGTCGTGATTTGTTACCGCCATGATCGAGCCGAGTGGCATGACCGGCGATGACATGGATGGTTGACTTATTGCCGCTCCATCTCTCGCGCTTCGGCCAGGTAGGCCTGAGCGCCAAGTTTCTCAAAGGTTTGGACCGCTTGTGCCAGGTAGGTTCGGGCCTCGTCCATCGAATGGGTCTCCAATGCCAGGCGAGCCAGAGACAGTTTGGTTTCGGCGACTTGCACTTCCGCCAGATGTCCCTCGGAGCCTATCTCGCTCAAGAGAGATTGACTGCGACTCAAACAGGTCTGCGCCTCAGTCCAGTTTCCCAGGCAGAGATGCACCTGGGCCAGGTCACCCAGCGTGGCAGCTTGGCGCAAAGGCTCGCCGATCTGCTCCCAGATGGAACGACTCTGCTCAAAAAAGCTGGCCGCTTCCGCCCACTCGCCGCGCTCAAAGTGGGTTTGCCCCAGATTACGAGCGCTGATGCCCTGGCCGCAAATATCGCCGATCTCTCGTCTCATGGTCAGGCTCTTGTGATATGCTTCGCCAGCCTGAACCCAATCCCCCACACCGTAGCAGACATTGCCCAAATTATTGTACGCATTCGATTGACCGGCGATGTCGCCCATCTCCTGATAGGCCCGCACACTCTCGCGGCAAAACAGCGCTGCCTGACCTAAATCACCCCGTCGCATATAGATATCGCCCAGAAGACAATAAGCGCGCCCGATGATGTGCTGACCTTCAGGCGTATTGAGTTTCGCGGCGATGTCCAGACTCTTTTGGCAGCGATCAACCGCTTCGTCATATCTGCTCTGATGCCGGTACACATCTGCTTCAAAGAAATAGATCTGTGCCATCTCGATCGTTGGCTCGTTTTTGTCGAGATAACCCACTCCCTTTTCCAGCCATTCGAAGGCGCGATCATATTCGCCGCGTTGCTCATGGACATCGGCTATTTGAAGATACAGATTGACCAGTCGGCGAGCCTGGTCAGCCGGTGGCGCTTCGACTTCCAACAACACCCGGGCCGAAGCATAGTTGGACAGGGCCTCGTCATACTGTCCCATGAGGGCCAGCACTCCTGCCAGGGATTCATGGACCGACAGCCACAGCGACTGGAACTCGACGGCTTTTGTCGGGCCCAGTCGCCCAAAAATATCCAAAGTTCGGTTGTACCACAGGCGCGCGACCGGATTGGCGCGGATGGCTTCCGCTTGGCGAGCCGCTTGAAAGCTGTAGCCGAGGGCTTTTTCCAATTCTTCGGCTTCACTAAAGTGATAGGCCAGTTTCCCGACCATGCGCTCCGGCGCAGCCCCAGCGCGCCGTTCCAAGGCTTCACCCGCCTGGCGATGGAGCAGGCGGCGGCGCAAGGGCCCCATGTCCGCGTAAAGGACATACTGGATTTCGGAATGGCTGAAGCGGAGCATGGCATCGCCGGGCACCTCTTGAACCAGTTCTCGCTCCAAGGCCATATCCAGGTGCTCCAAGGCCTCCCACTGGGACAGGCCGCTCATCGCCTGCAAATCGTCCAGCCTGAAAGCTAGCCCCCATACCGAGGCCTGGCGTAGCAAGGTCTGCGTGTCTGGATCGAGGCGACGAATGCGTCGCCAGACGGCATCGCGCACATTTTCGGGCAAGCGCACCTCTTCCAATGTTGGGAAATGCCACTGCCCCTCTTGCAAGGTGACGAGGCCATCATCCGCCAACCCCTTGGCGACTTGTTCCACGTAAAAGGGATTGCCTCCCGTGTGTTGATAGATCTTGCCGGTCAAGGCCTCGGACACGGGTTGCTCCCAGACGCTAGCTAAAACATGGCCCACGCTCTCTTGGTCCAGGCGGTCCAAGGGAAAATGGTGATAGGTCGGATGCCGGCTCAAGTCACGTACCACATCCAACAAAGGATGACCCTGCTCCAATTCCATGTCGCGGTAGGTTCCAATCACCAGAAGCGCCATCGAGGGCAAACAGCGGCCCAGGTGACGCAGCAATTCCAGGCTGCTCGGGTCCGCCCAGTGCAAATCGTCGAGGATGAGCAGCCAGGGCCGTTCCTGGGTGGCGCGCTTGACGAATTGGGTCAGGCTGGTCATTACGCGCAACTTTTCTTGCTTCGGCTCCAGCGGTGGTGGGACGGGCAAATCGGGCAACATTTGGCGAATCTCGGGGGCGAGCTGAGCAAAGTTGCCGATCAGTTGACGGGATTGTTCATCCAAGAACTCGGCGGGAACTGTGGCAAAATAGCTCCGCAGCACTTGTGTGAAGGCGTGATAAGCCGGCCCCCCTGGCTGCTCTTGACAGCGCCCGATGAGTAACACGGGAGACTCGCTTTGCGCCGCCACTTGCAGGGCCAGGCACGTCTTGCCAATGCCCGGTTCGCCGGTGATAAAGGCCAGTTGTCCTCGCCCGGTGCGAGCCTCTTCCCAACAAGCCTGCAAGGCCTGCAACTGTTCTTCGCGCCCCATCAGAGTGCGGCTGCGTTGATCCGTCATATCCTCCGCGCCAACCATGAGGCTGCTCCAAATGCGCCAGACCTGCTGGGCGTTAGCGTAGCGGTCGTTGGGGTTTTTGGCTAGCAGCTTGAGGATCAAGTGTTCCAGGAATAGGGAGAGATGGGGGTTCAATTCGCGTGGAGGACGAGGCGGCTGGGACAAGTGCGCCTGTAGCACTTGCCGGTCAGACCCTTCGAAAGGTAAGCAGCCGGTGAGCAATTGATACAACATCACGCCCAAGGCATACAAGTCGGTGCGAGCATCTAGCGTCTGTCCCAGAATCTGCTCTGGGGCCAGGTGCCAGGCCGTCAAAAAGAGCAAGGGCGCATTGAGGAGGTCACGGCCCTCTTCCAAACGCCCCAACCCAAAGCCGTTCAGCTTGGCGCCCTCAGTCGTCAAAAAGACATTATGCGGTTTCAGATCAGTGTGAATGACACCCCGGCTGTGAGCATATTCCAGGGCGTGGGTAATATCCCGGATAATGTTCATAATCTGGTCGGGGGTCAATGGGCGGGCATCGTCTTCCAGGCGATGCTGAAGGGTTGGCCCACTTACAAACTCCTCGACGATAAAGACATCATCCTCGTCTTTATCCCACGTGAAAACCTTGACGATATTGCGGTGATCCAAATTGATGATCGGCTGCGCTTGGCGCATGAACCGGTCAAGGGTCTCC
>Ga0315279_10001499_pt1 | contig 38645 bp, 36 predicted proteins | sample YL17G06_20_MG_FD_203694 | JGI IMG/M metagenome (GOLD analysis project Ga0315279, IMG submission 203694) | Sediment microbial communities from Yellowstone Lake, YNP, Wyoming, USA - YL17G06_20 | ecosystem: Environmental > Aquatic > Freshwater > Lake > Sediment | place: USA: Wyoming | collected...
ATTACCAAGTGATGGAGTTTAGTGGAGAAGTGATTAAAAGACTTTCTATGGACAATAGATTTACTATGTGTAATATGGCAGTTGAAGCAGGGGCAAAAACAGCAATTATTGAGCCTGACCAGATTACGTTAGAATATTTGCAGGGAAGAGCTACTCGACCTTATCAATTATATAAAAGTGATCCTGAGGCATTTTATGAAAAAGTTATTGAATTTGAGGTTAGTAAAATTGAACCACAAGTTGCCTTTCCTCACTTACCTGAGAATGCTAAACCAATCAGTGAGGTTGGATATATTAAAATTGATCAATCTATTATTGGGTCCTGTACTAATGGAAGGATAGAAGATTTACGTATAGCCGCTGAAGTCTTAAAAGGACAACAAGTTTACCCCGAGGTTAGATTAATTATTATTCCAGCTACTCAAGATATTTATTTACAAGCTCTTCGGGAAGGATTAATCGACCTATTTGTTTCTGCCGGGGCAGCAGTAAGCACCCCTACTTGTGGTCCTTGTTTAGGTGGTTATATGGGTATTTTAGCTAAAGGAGAAAGAGCTATCTCTACAACTAATAGGAATTTTGTAGGAAGAATGGGTCATCCTGAAAGTGAAGTGTATCTATCTAGTCCCGCTGTTGCTGCCGCCTCTGCTGTGGCAGGGAGAATAGTTAGTCCAGAGGAGGTAAAATAAGATGATTATCAAAGGAAAAGTTTGGAAATTTAGAGACAATATTGATACTGATGTAATTATCCCAGCCCGCTATCTGAATACTTCTGATCCTACAGAACTTGCTCTCCACTGTATGGAGGATTATGACCCCCAGTTTACTAAAAAAATAAGCAGAGGAGATATTATTGTAGCAGGTAAGAATTTTGGATGTGGAAGTTCCCGAGAGCATGCCCCTATTGCCCTTAAAGCGGCAGGGCTATCCTGTATCATTGCCCAATCTTTTGCTCGAATATTTTTTAGAAATGCGATAAATATTGGTCTTCCTATCTTTGAATCTGAAGAAATTGTAGACCAATGTACTGAAGGCGAATTATTAGAAATAGACACAGTAAAGGGTACTATAAAAAATTTATCCACCAATAAAGTTTATAGAACTGATCTTTTACCTGAATTTATTCAGAAATTAATCTCCGTAGGGGGATTAAGAGAATATGTGAAAGAAGAAGTAAAGAGGAGGAATAATAGAAATGTATAACTTAGCTTTAATTCCAGGGGATGGCATAGGACCAGAAATAATTAGAGAAGGCAAAAAAGTAATCGAGGCGGCATCTAAGATTTATGGAATAGAAATTAATTGGATTGAATATCCCTTTGGGGCTGAACACTACCTGAAAACTGGAGAATTACTGCCCGATAGCGCCTTAAAAGAGATTCAAGATCTGGATGCAATATATTTTGGAGCTATCGGTGATCCTCGAGTAAAGCCAGGAATATTAGAAAATGAGATATTATTGAAGATTAGATTTTATTTTGACCAATATATCAATTTACGTCCTATCAAATTATATACAGGGGTTCCTTGTCCTTTAAAAGATAAAAAACCAGAAGATATTAATTTTTATGTAGTTAGAGAAAACACCGAGGATTTCTACGTAGGAATTGGAGGAAGATTTAAGGCGAGAGCAAATCAAGACCATTTAGAAGTATTAAGAAAGCTGTATAAGGCCAAAATTAAAGTAAATTTTAATTTAGAACAAGAAGAAGAGATGGCTTACCAGATTGGTTTAATTAGCAAATCGGGAGCACAAAGAGTCATAAAATATGCCTTTGAGCTAGCTAAGAAAGAGGATATGAAGAGAGTAACTTCAGTTGATAAAGCTAATGTGTTAACTAATATCTATGGATTATGGAGAGAAGTTTTCACCGAGGTTTCCGCCCAATACGAAGACATTGAGACGGAATTTACTTTTGTAGATGCTATAACTATGTGGCTGGTAAGAAAACCGGAATGGTTTAAGGTAGTTGTTGCTCCTAATATGTTTGGGGATATAATTACTGATTTAGGGGCAATGATTCAAGGTGGTCTGGGTATTGCTGCTGGAGGGAATATTAACCCGGAAGGTGTGTCTATGTTTGAACCAATACATGGTTCTGCTCCAAAATATAAAGGAAAATCTGTTGCTAATCCTACTGCTACTATATTAGCCGGGGCGATGATGTTGGAGTTTCTGGGGGAAATAGAAGTAGCGAAAGATATAGAGGATGCAGTAGAGAAAGTTTTGAGCGAAGGAAAAGTAAGAACTCAAGACCTAAGTGGAGAATCTTCTACTGAACAAGTAGGAGATGAAATTGTAAAAAAGTTACCGAAGGCTTAGCAATATAGGTGATTTTGTAAAAATATTATATCACAATTAATATTTGTGGAATTAATAAAATAAATTTATGATAAGCATAAGAATCTATAAAGATATACCGCAAGGGAAAATAGTGGTTACTTTTCGAAACTTCAGGTAGAGTCGTGCATAAACGAAGTGGTTCGGTTATTTTAAGTTAGACGAAATGCAAGCTTATCACCGAGTCCTTTAGGATAGATTGCCTAATTCGCAGAAAATTATATAAATTAACCTATTTTAGGAATAAATATATAGAAAAACTATTTTAATAGGATGTGAAAAAGATGGAAAGCTGGTTTTTGATATTGGGATGGAGTTCACCCATTGGCATCGGTATTTTCCTTGTCTGTTTGGGTGGTATGATTTACCTGCTCTCTAAAGCTGATGCAGAAAGCAAGCGTGTGCACCGAGAGGAAAAAGAGAAGAAAAAATAATGCGACATTCCGCCCCGAGGCTGGTGGGACAAAGGTGACCTTCGAGGTTGAATACACCGTGCCCATCCTGGTTCTAGGCAAGTTAGCCGAGGCCATCATTGTCAAGATTAACGACCGCGAAGGAGAGTTGATTCTGGCTAACCTGAAAGCCAGGATGGAAGTGTGATGTCCAAACTTAGACACCGGCCAACTTCGCACAACAACAGGCTACGCAGTGGAAGGGCATAGCTCCTCCACTCAAATTCACCTTCGCTTCCACTGCACTACGTCTAACAAAAGATCTACTCTTTATTACCGGGCGAAAGATAACCTTCAATAGTAAACATAATAATAAAATATACTCCAACTTAATCAAGGACAAAGAGTTTACCGGTATTAATCAAGTCTGGTGTTCTGATATCACCTATATCAGGATAGTTAACGGTTTTATCTACCCAGCATCCATAATAGATCTCTATTCCCGAAAATAGTAGGTTATGCTCTAGGTAAAATCTTATCTCCTAAACTGGCTATTGCTGCACTTTCTATGACTATAGTTACCAGAAATACTGAGGGCCTGATTCATCATTCAGAGCAAGGTATCTTAGTATACCGGTAAAGAATATATTAAAATATTTAAAGATAATGGTAGCAGTATAAGTAGGTCAGTCAAAGGCAATCCTTATGATAATGCCACCGCCTGAATCATTCTTTAAAACCCTAAAACAGAAGGAGGTATATCTATTCAAATTAGGAAACCTTTTCTGAGGTAATAGAAAGGATTCCCTATTTTATAGAAGATGTGTATAATAAGAAAAGGCTGCATTCCTCTTTGGGCTATCGGCCTCCAGAGGAATATGAGAGGTTATTGGTCAAGAATAACTCTCGGGAATACCTGGTGTGTTAAGACTTAAAGTGTCTAGCCTGAGGGGTTCACTCCAGTTCAGAAAAACCCCAAAATGTTAGAGATAGAAAAAGGACATTTCGTAAGATGTCATCTTTATAAAAAATAAAATTATTATAAAAGAGGTTTGTAAAATGAAGATTAAAATTATTGTTCCTGTTGCTACTAACAAATGGAATAAAGGTATATTAGAACTTTGTCGCGAGGTTGCTGACCGCGAAACTGAGATTTCTATATCAAATATAGAAAAAGGTCCAGTTTCTGTTGAGAGTGTTTACGATGAAACATATGCGAGTCCTTTTGTTATAGATGCAGCTAAGAGAGCAGAGAAAGAAGGATATGAGGGGGTAATAATATATTGTTTTGGGGATCCAGCTTTATATGCAGCGAGGGAAGCCCTAAAAATTCCTGTAATAGGTATTGGTGAAGCGGCTCAGATTTTTGGAATGGTAGTAGGAGAAAGGTTTGGAATTATTTCTACCATAGAAAATGCCGTTGCTAGGCACTGGAGAAAAGCAAAACTTTTAGGTACTATATTAAAGTTAAAAGCAATAAAACCCTTAAACCTTTCTGTTTTAGAATATGATAATAAAAGAAAGCTTATGGAAAGAGTTAGGAAAGTTGCTACCGAAATGATAGAAGAGGAAAAGGTGGACTGTATCATTCTTGGATGTGGGTCAATGCTTGGACTAAAAGAGGAACTTCAAAAAATCCTCTCTGTTCCTGTTATTATTCCTGGTGAAGCAGCAATAAAACTTATAGAATCTATGGTAAAAATGGGAATTTCCCATAGTAAAATAGCATATATGTTTCCGCCAGAAAAAGAATATATATGAGGAAAGTACAAAGTTGAGAAAAATATTGCATGTTATGCCTCTAAAAGTTGATGAAGTCAGGAAAAAAAGTTAAATCCTTTTTTAAAAGATTATCTTTTAAGGATACATTGGTAGATATTCTGGATTTTGATAAGGGGCCTGTAGATCTCGAGTATTGTTACAGCGAACACAAGGCCATTAAACTTATGTTGGGGGGAATCCCTAAAATACAGAAGGATTATAATGCCATTTTACTGCTGTTTATCATATTAATATATTCCTTCGCCAATTTATATTTCTACTATCACCTATTTTATTATTTATTTATCTTATCTTTCTATTTTCTTCCTCAATCATCCAAATTTATACATTAGTTCTGGTGATTTATTTATATCCCGCAGTAGTTTTCTGATGTTTAAGACCATAACCGATAGTGCTGCGCAGATCTTATCTTCTTCAAACCCCTGATAGAGAGATTTATCCCCTTCACACATCCTTTTACCTTTACCTTCACTTATCTTAGCTTCGTTAGTGTAAAATTTATTGGACTCAAACACTATCTTTAAATATAGAGGAGATTAGGTTATAATTAAAATAATTTGGAGTACTTTTTTATATGAGGCATCGATACTATTTGGAGTACTTTTTTGTTGAGGTAATTCGAATTCTTGACTTTTTTTTGGGGGGAGTGTATTGTTATTTTTAGTAAGAAGTCAGTGAAGGTCTTTTAAGGAAGGTGATATTCATAGAAGTTTGAAGGGGAATGGTAGATTTTTAAGCTGAAATGCTCTTTTTAAAACTTGTATGTGCTTGAAAAATTCGTTTATTTTTTCAAATGTGACAATGTCAAGTTAATAATGGGGTTAAATTGTTGGCAATGGAAAAGCTAAAAATAAGGCCAGAAGGAGGTGAAAAGCAAGTAAGCCGTTAGCTGGTACAAAGGAAAGCTTTATAAAAAGGAAGACGTTAAATAATTAAATTTCTTTTTCTAAGCCTTCCGGCGGGGAAAATAAATAATATCCTAAAATTAATTAAGAGGTGAGAAAATAATGAAAATGTACAAAAAAAGTTGTGTAATACTTGCTATAGCAGTTTGTATGGCAATGATAATGACCGCTTTTAGCGGATCTATGGCTGAAGAGAAGCAGATTAGTTTTGTTTTTGGTGCACAGCAGAACATTAAAACGGTTGATCCATGTGTAGCATACGATGCGACGAGCAACACGGCAGTTCGAAACTTCTATGATTCAATCGTGATGTTAGGAAAGAGTGGAACAATTGAGCCAGGTGTAGCAAAAAGTTGGAGCGTTTCCCCTGATGGGCTTAAATATACATTCAATACTAATCCTGGTATTAAGTTTCATGATGGCACACTATTAACTGCAAAAGATGTTGCATTCTCGGTAAACCGAGAGATAGCTCTCGGGAAGGGTATGTCATATATATGGACTCCTATAATGACGGATCACAGTGCAGTAGCTATTGATGATTATACAGTTGAGATTAATTTAACCGCCCCCTTCGGCCCATTTATAAACACTCTTGTCAGTATATACGTAATAAATGAGAAATTAGCAATGAGTCATAAGGAGGAGGGAGACTTTGGTGAGTATGGAGACTACGCACAGACATGGCTCGCCAGTCATGAAGCGGGAAGCGGCCCCTATACTTTGAAAAGCTGGTTGGGCGGTATTGAGGAGATGGTATTTCAAAAGTTCAAAGACTACTGGCGAGGTTGGACAACGGGTCAACCAGACACGGTCTATTTTAAGATAATGCCGGAAGAGGCATCCATTAAGATAGCCCTTCAAACCGGAGATATTGATATGGCTCACCATTATCTGACTTATCAAACTTTTAAAGAACTTGAGTCATATCCTGGTATAACTGTTCAAGTTGATCCATCCTATGAATTGATACACTATACGATGAATAATCAGAGGCCTCCGACAGACGACATTCATGTAAGAAGAGCAATTTGCTATGCATTTAATTATCAGGAAGCGCTAAGTGAGGTACTACCAGCATGTTTTCAAGCCGAAGGTCCTGTAACAATTAATATGCCCGAACACAACAAAACAGGATTAGCATACGAATATAATATAGATAAAGCAAAAGCAGAACTTGCGCAATCAAAATATACAACTGAACAACTTTCTGAAATGACTTTGGATTGTGTTTATGTTAGTGGTTTGGAATGGGAAGCTAGACTGAGTGCTCTTTTGAAGTCCAGCATGAGTAAGATTGGTCTAAATGTTCAATTAAGACCTATGCCTTGGGCACAGATGGTTGATTTAACCGTAAAACCAGAAACTACACCTCATTTCTTTTGCCTATCGAGTACTGCAAGCTATGTCTCGGCAGATTATTTCTTAATGAGGTATACTTTAGATGCAACAGGATACACTTCAGCGATGTGGTGTAAGGACAAAACTCTTTCAGATGCGATATTAAAAGCAAGGTCAACCGTTGATTCTCAATTAAGAGATAAACTTTATAAAGACATCCAAGCTAATATAGCTGAAAGAGCAGCATGTTTATGGATTGCAACCGGTGTTCACCGAATGGCTTACCGTGATTATATCCAGGGATATACATATTATGGTTTATTGAGCTTCGATGAATACTGGTGGAATTTACATATCTTAAAGTAAAATTTATAGATCGAAAAAATATTAGAATAAATACGAAAAGTAACCAAAGAAAGAATGTTGGAGTAGTGTAAGCGTTGAGGGGGAAATGTGAAACATTCCCCCCTCAAGAATAAGGAATATTTAGATCAGTTTTAGTTAAAGGGGAAATAATATGAAGTTTAGGGAATATGTACTTAGACGTTTGTTATTATTTATACCTACTCTTTTTGGTGTAGTGGTACTCATTTTTCTCCTAGTACGTATGCTACCTGGGGATCCTGTAAGGCTTGCTCTTGGCCCTGATGCGCCAATGTCCCAGATTATCGCATTGAGACATTCGTTTGGTCTCGACAAACCCATTCATATTCAATTTCTAATTTTTTTAAATAACCTTATTCACGGAAAGATGGGTCTCTCATTGCTTACCAATCGAGATGTATATCAGGATGTAGCACAGTTCTATCCCGCCTCTTTAGAATTATCGCTTGTTTCAATGTTTATTGCGATAATAATAGGCATACCTTTAGGGATAGTAAGCGGGATAAAACAGAATAAATGGGTCGATCATCTATCTCGTATGGTCTCGCTGTTTGGCGTTTCAATACCTCGATTTTGGTTAGCTATTATACTTGTTCTTACCTTCAGTTTTTATATGAGAATAATGCCTATTTCAGGACGAATTGGGTCTGGTATATCTCCTCCAACGCACATAACGGGTCTATACTTAATAGACAGTTTTATTACTTTGAACATCCCTGCCTTTGTAAGTAGTCTTAAGCATATAATACTCCCTGCGATCTCCTTATCGGTATCTCCTTTAGCGCAAATTGTTCGTTTGCTACGTGCAGGAATCATCGAACACAAAAGAGCACCCCATGTAATGATGATGAGAGCAAATGGAATGCCAGAGGACCTTATAAATAGGAAGTACCTATTTAAACTTTCATTTATTCCAGTATTGTCAATTATCGGATTATTATTCGCTTCGGTTATAGCTATGTCTTTTGTTGTTGAGACTGTCTTTTCTTGGCCTGGGATAGGCAGATACGGCACTAATGCCGTACTTTATGTCGATTTTAATGCCATTGTCGGCGTAACGATTGTGACTGGCATTACCTTCATTATTGCAAATTTCACTGTAGATATGTTTTATGGGTATTTCGATCCGAGAATAAGATATGGATAAGATAAATTACATTGCTAAATCAGTATCACGCCATGCCTATTTGGAGTCCCTTTTTCGAGGAATATATGTGATCAGGAAGAATATTCCTACACTAATAGGGATCGGATTGTTTCTGTCTCTATTACTAATGTGCATCTTTGCACCTTGGTTAGCTCCTTATCCAGAGGATGCAGGTGATACAATACATCTCTCGCAGTCTTTCAAACCTCCAAGTCTTTTACATATCTGTGGTACAGACCAAATGGGACGGGATATTTTTTCTCGCATAATGTTTGGTGGGCGAAATACATTACTAGCAGGCTTAATTATTCCATTGGTTGGCGCATCTATAGGATGTACTCTAGGCTTGATAGCTGGATATATCGGTGGAAAAATTGGTAATATAATAATGAGGATAACAGATATTTTTCTCTCAATACCACCATTAATAATAGCTCTTCTTGTGATAGGTGTTTTTGGTCCCTCATTGAAAAATATTATTATTGCTCTTTCTATTGACTGGTGGCCTTGGTATACTCGTCTTGTACATGGAGAGGTAATCAGCCTTCGAGAGGAGACTTTTGTTGAGGCCAGCAAGCTTCTAGGCGCTAAAAACACCCGTATAATGTTTAGCGAGATACTTCCAAACGCAATTCCTCCAATTATTGTAAAAATTACACTTGATATGGGGTATGCTATATTAACCGCTGCTGCACTTGGATTCCTGGGATTAGGTATTCTTCCCCCAATACCTGAATGGGGACTAATGATTAGTGAAGGAAGATTGTATCTTCCCCGCATCTGGTGGATAACTACGATTCCCGGAATATTTATTTTTTTAGCTGTCTTCTCGATTAATTTGATTGGTGATGGTTTGAGAGATCTCTTTGACGTCGAGGTTATGTAATGACATCCCCCATATTATCTGTAAAAAACCTGGCTGTCTCATTTAACACTTTTGAGGGTGAAGCAAAAGTAATTGATTATATAAATCTCGATCTAGGTGAGAAAGAAACAGTAGGATTGGTAGGAGAGACTGGATGTGGGAAATCAGTAACACTTAAGACAATTCTTGGCATCCTGCCAATACCTCCGGGTAAAGTTACTGAGGGCCAGATATTATTCAGAGGTAAAGATCTACTTACTTTACCAACAAAGGAACTCTGTAAACTACATGGAAGAGAAATTTCCCTCATTCCTCAAGACCCTTTGGTTTCATTGAATCCTGTATTTACAGTAAAGGACCAATTTCTTGACCTGGTTATGAGACAAGGGGAAGAACATATTTCAAGGATAAACTATTATAAGGAAAAGTTAAATAAAAAGAAGACACAAGGAGCGTTCAAGGAAATTATCACGATGCTGCAGAAAGTCCAAATACCAGATTGTGAAAGAGTTCTAGACTATTATCCTTATCAACTGAGTGGGGGTATGGCTCAAAGGATTTTAATCGCTATATCTCTTATAGGCTCACCGCGACTTCTTCTTGCGGATGAACCAACTACTGCACTCGATGTAACTGTTCAGAAGCAAATTATTACATTACTCAAGAAAATAATAGAGGATAGTAACTTGTCGATGCTGTATATTACGCATAATCTTGGTGTCACGAGAAAAATTGCTCAGAGAGTCTATATAATGTATGCAGGGCAGATAGTGGAAATGGGAAAAGTAGGCGAAATTTTTGATGAACCTTTGCATCCTTACACTTTGGGTCTTATAAATTCTCTTCCAAAGATAACTCGCGAGAGATTCAATGGAATTGATGGTACCATACCAGATTATGTCCATCCTCCAAAAGGTTGCAGGTTTTATCCTCGATGTCTCTTTGCAAAGGATTTATGTAAGAGCCAAAAACCAACCATGATCGAAGTAAAAAAAGATCACTTTGTTGCTTGCAGATTATTTCATAAAGGTAGTAAATAAAATGTTAGAAGTCCCTCTTTTAAATATTAGAAATCTAAAAGTATATTTCCCAATTTATCAAGGTTTATTCAAGAAAGAGGTTGGTAAAGTAAGAGCTGTAGATAATGTTTCATTTGATATAAAGAGAGGTGAAGTGTTTGGGCTAGTTGGAGAAACAGCGTCCGGTAAGACAACTGTTGCAAAAACAATCCTGGGGGTAGTACAACCTACTTTGGGAGAGATATGGTTCAAAGGAGAAGAGATCTCACACTTTAATGGTCAGAGAAGACGTAAACTGACATCAAAGATGCAGATGGTCCATCAGGATACTTCGTCATCACTGAACCCTAGAAAAAAGGTGGGGGAGCTGATAAAGGTTGCTTTAGATATACATCAAATTGGTACTCCTATGGAAAAACAGAATGAGGTCTCAAGAATGTTGTGGTATGTTCAATTGCCTCCCGAAAACTTCCTTTCTAAGTATCCTGCTGCATTGAGTGGGGGACAGAAACAGAGAATTGCTATTGCTCGAGCTTTAATCTTGAAGCCCGACTTTGTAGTGTTTGATGAACCCACTTCTGCTCTCGATGTTTCTGTTCAGGCAAAAATATTGAATCTGTTAACAAAGTTGAAAGAAGAATTTAATTTAACCTATCTTTTTATTTCCCATGATCTGAGTGTGGTATTAAATATGTCGGATAAAATAGGGGTAATGTATTTAGGAGAATTGGTTGAAATTGGTAGTTCCCAAGATATTCTTACCAATCAAATGCATCCATATACCCAGGCATTGATTTCTGCTATCCCTGTAGTTAGCAAAAAAGAGCTCAGTATGCTTCCTAAAGTGCCACCTTTAAAAGGTGAAATTGGCAGTGCCATAAATCCTCCAAGTGGTTGTAGGTTTCATCCTCGATGTCCATACGCAATAGAGATATGCACTTACGAAAAACCAGATTGGTTTCAAATAAATGAAAAACATTTTGCAAGATGTCATATGTTAAAAGGTAAAAATATAAATTTTAAATGAGCGAATAAAATATAAATAAAAGGAGTAATTTATTATGGATAAAGAGGACCAAGAGGACCAAAAATTGATAGACTATATCGATAATAACAAAGAAGAGATATGTACTCTTGTAAGGAAACTTGTATCGATTCCCAGTGTTAATATTCCAGGCGAGAAAGTAGGCAAACAGCTTGAAATTGGAAATTTTCTTTACAAAAAATTTCAGGAGATAGGTTTGGATAACATACATTTTCAGGATGTCTATCCTGGAGCAAGAAATGTATTGGGAGAAACTCTTGCATCTTCAAGAAAAATAGGAATAATCTTTAATGGTCATACAGATACTGTTCATATTGAAAATATGACAATAGAACCCTTTGGCGGATCAGTTCTGGATGGAAAGATTTATGGTCGTGGCACTGCCGATATGAAATCTGGTTTAGCTGCTGCGATTATTGCAGTTAAAGCTATTTTGGATCTCAATATAACTCTTTCAAAACGTATTTTGTTAACTGCAGTTGTAGATGAGGAAGGCTTAGGGAGAGGTATTAATAAGTTAATATCAGAAGGCATTAAAGCTGAATACGGTATTGTTGGGGAGCCCACGTGCTATGGTGGTAGTTTAAAGATTGCTATTGCCCATAAAGGTCGAGCAGAGTTAGAAGTGACCGTGAAAGGCAAGGCTTCCCATGGATGTGAACCAACATTAGGTATTAATGCAATATCAAAGATGTGCGGGGTAGTCCAGGCTATTGAGAAAGATCTTCCAGAAAAGCTAAGCATAAACTCCCACCCTCTTCTGGGAACAGGTACGGTTAATGTAGGTGTTATTAATGGTGGTACTCAATCCAATATTGTACCAGATATTTGCAGAATAAAAATAGATAGACGTACTTTACCTGGAGAAAATTTAGCAGATGTTCAAACTGAAATTGAAGATATTCTTGAAAAACTTAGAAAAAAAGACCCAGAACTAGATGTTTCTGTAAAACTAACAAAACATACAATAACACGAAGCTCTCAACCGATGGAAATTTCACCTGATGAGAAAATTGTAAAAGCAGCTAGTTCAGCTATTAAGTATATTATAGGCACTCCTGCATTAATGTGGGGTTCGCCAGGATATACCGATGCGAGTCCAATAGTAAATAAGGCAAAGATACCTACAATAGTACTTGGTCCTGGGCGTGTAGGTCATACTCAAGATGAACACGTACATATTGATGAGATTATTAATTGTACAAAAGTATATGCTTTGATTATGAAATCTATTTGTAAGTAATATGGGAGAATCTCTTCTAATAAATTCAAGGAAATAATAAATATATAAAAGATGAAACAAAGGTTAAGAGAAATTAAAGCACTTCTAATATGAATTGAGTTTTTCTGTTTGACAAAGTTGTTACATTAATTTTTTAGATGTATTTAGATATGTAAATATAAAAAATATACAAAACGTAAATGTTGGTCTTATTAGAGTAATATTATTTAAGGACAAGAAGTTAACCCAACTTCTGCATCTCTCTACTTAAGATAACTTTTATCTCAAAGAAAAGAGAGCCAAGGTTATAGCTCTTGCCTGTACTGGTTATTCAACTGTGGGTATTGCCCAAAATTTAGAGAAAGAGGTAAGGATTCCAGTTTTGGATGCTGTTATTGCCGCTGGTCTGTTTGCATGGCATTTTACAAGGGGGTCAATATGATAGAGATAGATGAAGAGATTGTAAAAAATGCAGTTTTAGGAGGTACTCTTCTTGGAGGAGGAGGTGGAGGAAGTCTGAAAGAAGGAGAGAAATTAGGAGGACTTTCATTAGCTGTGGGCATTCCTACTTTGATTAGTTTAGATGAGTTGCAAGATGATGCAATCCTGGTTACTGTTTCTGCAGTTGGAGCTCCTGCTGCCAAAGAAAAGTATCTCAAGCCTATACATTATGTTAAGGCGATTCAGCTTATAGAAGAAGCAGGGGTGAAAGTTGATGGACTTATAACCTGTGAAAATGGTGGAATTGCTACACTGAACGGATGGTTTCAGTCAGCTGTGCTGGAGATTCCAGTAGTTGATGCCCCCTGTAATGGAAGGGCACACCCCCTCGGAGTAATGGGCTCTATGGGGCTCCATAAGAGTAAAGGTTATATTTCAAAGCAAGCTGCAGTAGGAGGGGATCGAGATAAAGGTAGATATCTGGAGATATATATAGTTGCAAGTATAATTGAGGCATCCAGAATTATTAGACAGGCAGCAGTATCAGCAGGAGGTTTAGTAGGTGTAGCCAGGAATCCAGTAACTGTTAAATATGCCCGGGAGAATACCGCTGTTGGAGGGATAAGCCAGGCTATTGAGCTTGGAAAGATTATGCGAGAAGCTAAAGAAAAAAGTCCTGAATACATGATAGAAAGAGCCGTAGAATTTCTGAGAGGTAGAAAAATAACGAAAGGAAAGATTCAAAACGTAAAGCTAAAGACCGTAGGTGGATTTGATGTAGGAAATGTTACGGTAAGAGATGAAAAGGAACTTTATGAATTGACATTCTGGAATGAATATATGTGTCTGGAGAATAAAGGGCAAAGAATCGGAACTTTTCCTGATTTAATAGTCACGATTGACTTAAAAACTGGGCTTCCCCTACCGACAGCAGAGGTGAGAGAGGGCCAAAATGTTGCAATCTTGCATATTCCAAGACAAGAGCTGAAACTTGGGTCAGGAATGAAGGACCCAGAAATATTCAAGCAGATAGAGGAAATAACAAATAAACAGATTATAAAATATTCTTTTTCTGGGGGTGATTAAATGTTACATCAAGTACTAGAGGTATTCGAACTTTTAGATAGCAAATATATAAATGGCCAGAAAATTGCAGATTTTTTAAAGGGAAGAGGATTAGAAAAGATTGAAATACAAAGAATAGGTGAAAACCCAGGTTCAACAGATTTTATAAAAGTAATAGTCCCTGGTACTAATGGAAGTCTGAAGGGAGGAGAAGCTCCTACTCTCGGAATTATTGGGAGGCTTGGAGGAATAGGAGCAAGGCCAGAGCGTATTGGTATAGTCTCCGATGCCGATGGAGCAGTTGCAGCTATCTCTTGCGCTTTAAAACTCGCGGATATGCAAAAGAATGGAGATATATTAAATGGGGACGTAATTCTATCAACTCAGATTTGCCCAAATGCACCTACACAACCTCATAAACCTGTTCCTTTTATGGGATCTCCCGTAGATATGGGTATCATGAATAAGTATGAAGTAGATTCTAACATGGATGCAATATTATCTGTAGATGCAACAAAGGGAAATAGGATAATAAATTTTAGAGGTCTTGCAATTACTCCTACTGTAAAAGAGGGATATATTTTAAGAATAAGTGAGGATCTATTAGATATTATGGAATGGACTACAGGTAAACTTCCTAGAGTTGTTCCCATAACCACTCAAGATATTACTCCTTATGGAAATAGTTTATTTCATATAAATAGTATACTTCAGCCTTGTACAGTTACAAGTGCTCCGGTTGTTGGCGTTGCCATAACTACTGAGACGTCTGTTCCTGGGTGTGCAACAGGAGCTAATCATGAAACTGACATAGAAGAAGCTAGCAGATATTGTATAGAAGTGGCCAAAGCATTTATGGAAGGAAAATGTAGCTTCTATGACGAGAAGGAGTTTGAATTTATCATGAGGCTTTATGGATCAATGAAACATCTCCAAACCTTAGGAAGGAGTAGCTGAAAGTATGGGAAGATCTTGCTCAAGGGTGGGATTACCTATCAGCTATAGCTGAAGAGCTAGTAGAAACCCCGCTGAGAATATGTGGAAGGATAAGTAAGAGGGGGACAGTGTCGAAGTGGTAAAGGACCTTGGGAGAGGAGATATCATAATAATAAGTGGAAATGCTCTGGACTTTCAGAAAAATGTGGGAATGATGGCGGGATCAGTTTCAGGAGGAAATCCAGGAATAACTGTTTCTGGAATGTTATCAGAGGAAGCAGAGGGATCAACAGTAATGGTTGTAGAAGGATTGGATAAAGAGGTTAAAAAGATATTGAAGATTGTGAAAGAGGTAAAAGGAGTTGGTATTAGTAGACAAAAAGAGAGTTTGAAGGAGTGCAAGAGAGGTAATCTAAGTTGCAAAGAGCATCTGGCATGTATATATTTAAGAGGTGTTTGAAATGAAGATTGGTACTCTAACCATTGGCCAGTCACCAAGAGTGGACATTATTCCGGAATTAAAAGAAGCTATAGGATTCGAAGTTGAAATAGAAGAACGAGGAGCCTTAGATGATCTTACATGGGAAGAGGTCAAGGATTTATTTCCTGGGCCAGATGACTATATTTTAGTTACCAGAATGAGAGACGGAAAAGAGGTCAAGATAGCTGAAAGACTCACAATTGAAAGAATGAAGAAATGTATAGCTGATTTGGAAAGAATTGATGTCGACTTTATAATATTTTTATGCACAGGGGAATTTCCAAAGGATATAACATCTAAGAAGCTAATTTTAAAACCAAGTAAGTTAGTGGAGAATACGTTGAGAGGTATACTCCAAGAAGGTATGATAGCAGATATAGTTCCTTCAGCCGATCAGATCCCATTGATGGAAGAAAGATGGGAAAGAACTAACCCAAATCTGAAAGTTATTGTTGAAGCTGTTTCTCCATATACGGGAACAGATGCAGAAATAGAAAAAGTTGCAGAAAAAATTGCGAAGACAAACGCAAATCTAATAGTTCTAGATTGCCTTGGATTTAATAGAGAAGTAAAAACAATTTTTAGAAAAATAACAAGAAAACCTGTATTACTCCCCCGAACTCTATTAGGTAGGGTAGCAGGAGAATTGATGGAGAGATAAATTTAACGTCTCTCATAACCTTCGGTAGGCTTTCATGATATTGCGCTCGATGACTTTGGGGGTCCTACGGGATCCGGGTTTAGCACCAATTTTAGCAGGAAGTAAGGATTCGTCTTTTCTCTTTCCTTCCTGCCATTTACGGAAATAACGTCTGAGCTCTTTATTTGAGATATAATGAGCAAGACATAAGTCTTTAACTAAGCGAAAGGAACGGGGGAGAACCTTATTCTGGATCTTTTCGTACTCTTCCAGAATAGGTTTCCATCTTTTTACGAAGATCTGTTGATTAATTTTCATAATTAAGTACCTCCTTTGGTGGTATAATTATACCAAATAAGTTACTTAATTACTGAGCATGAACAACGGTTATTTGACACACTTTTATGGGTTAAAGTTTTTGAACCCTGACTCCTTATTCCGACTCAGTATATGCTTACACACATCAGTTATTTATGTGATCAACCAATCATCAAACCGGTTTTTAGAGAAGGAAAAATGTGTTGGTGGAAAATGTAAAATAAATTCTGTTTGATGGGTTGATTTACTAAGTATTCATGTTAAAATGAATAAAAGTCTCGCCTTGGTGATGAGTTAATTGATTATTATTTTTAAATAAAGAGGTTAATATTATGAAAAAACAAAATGGTTCAAGAGGTTTAAACAGATATTTACTTTTCCACAATTTGTATCAAGTTAGGTTAATGTTCTTTTTTACTATCATGTTCTTATTTGGTATTACCTTCTCGGTATCCAGTGCCGTTTTAGATGTCCGGGAAGCAATTGTTAAAGTGTATGTGGTCAGTAATTCACCGGATTATTATAATCCCTGGAGTATGCAGGGACCCCAGGGTGGTTCAGGGTCAGGATGTATTATTGAGAATAATCTTATTCTGACCAATGCCCATGTGGTGAGTGATCATACTTTCTTACAGGTCCGGAAATATGGGGAAACCGAACGTTATCAGGCGCAAGTAGTTGCCGTTTCACATTTAACCGATCTGGCTCTATTAAAAGTAGAAGACCCCGCTTTTTTTGAAGGGGAACCTGCTTTGTTATTTGGTGAATTACCTGAAACCCAGCAGGAAGTCTTGGTCTATGGATTTCCTATGGGTGGTGATATGTTGAGTATTACCAAAGGTATTATTTCCCGAATTGAACATCAGCCTTATGTCCATAGTTCTTCGTCATTTTTAGCCGGTCAAATCGATGCGGCAATCAATCCGGGTAATAGCGGTGGTCCCGTTCTGGTGGATGATAAGATTGTAGGTGTGGTCATGCAGGGTATTTCTTCTTCCCAGAATATTGGGTATATGGTGCCGGTTCCGGTTATTCGTCACTTTTTTGATGATTTGAAGGACGGTACTTATGATGGCTACCCCAGTCTGGGGGTGAGTCTGCAGGATATGGAAAATCAAGGTTTAAGAAAGTATTATCAAATGGAGGACGGCCTAAGTGGCGTTCTGATCAATCAGATCATCCCCGGATCCCCGGCAGATGGATATTTACAGGCCGGTGATATTTTAATTTCCATCGGAGATTATGCGGTTGGTAATGATGGAACGATAGAGTTCCGTACCAATGAACGGACCCAGTTGACTTATGTCATTCAGCAAAAGCAGATTGGAGAAAAGGTTCAGATGGAAATTTTAAGAGAGGGTAAAAAAATATCCCTCGATTTGAATCTCTCCCGTTCTTTAAAAAAGGATCAACTTGTTCCTATGGAAGAGTATGAAACATTACCTTCTTATTATATTTATGGCGGCCTGATTTTTTGTCCCTTGAGTAAAAATTTACTGGATATCTGGGGTCCACAGTGGTATCAGTCTGCACCCAAGGAATTAATTTGTCCTTTACTGAATAATAATATTCCCGAAAAGGAAGATCAACAAGTGGTGGTTTTATTAAAAACTCTAGCCGCTAATGTGAACGAAGGCTATCAAGACGTGAATAGCTGGGTGGTAGATAAAGTTAATGGCGAAAAAATATGGAATTTAAGCGATCTGGTAAAAAAAGTGGAAAACAGCCTGGATCCCTATATTATATTTGAAGATAAATGGGATCAACAAATCGTGATTGACCGGGAAAAGGCAGAGAATACGCATCAGGAAATTCTGGAAACCTATCGGATTCCTTTTGATCGTTCGGAAGATTTAAGAAAATGAAAAAACTCAGTCTAATTTTACCAAATCAACTTTTTATTGATCATCCTTTAGGTGATAGGGGAGGTTCGTACTAGCTCAATAATAAAGATTTGAACTTCAGATTAATTAAAAAGGAGGTAAAATATGAAGATCGGTATTATTATACATTCTCAGACTGGGAACACCCATTCCGTCGCTCTGAAGCTTAAGGAGAAACTATCCGCGGCTGGACATTCGGTGGACCTTGAACGGCTAAAAGTTGCCGGTGCATTACGGCGGGGAATAAAAGATATCCAGTTCGAAACGCTTCCCAATGCCGGGCAATACGATGCGCTGGTGTTCGGTGCTCCAGTGGAGGCTTTTTCCTTATCGCCAGTAATGATAAGCTATCTAACTCAGGCGGCATCATTACAGAGTAAAAAGGTCGCCTGTTTAGTTACCCAATTTTTTCCTTATCCCTGGATGGGCGGAAACCGCGCCATCAACCAAATGAAAAAGATCTGCGAATCCAAAGGTGCGGTAGTCTTTGGATCCGAGGTCATTAACTGGAGTAGTTCACGCCGTAATCTAAAAATTATTGAAGCTGTGGATAGATTGGGTAGATTATTTTAAATTGATAACTAAGAAGATGTGTGACAAGGGACGATTGAGTAAAAGGGGTCTCCACCTTTGACCTAACTTCTTTTTAATTTCATCACTCATACAAAAAGTTCTAACTCGTTCTTTTGGGTGGCAAGATATTAAGCGAATTAATCATACTTCATTCTCATCTCTTCTTTACTGGTTGCCTTAAAATGGTTTTCATTTTATCCGGTGCTATTTTTCTTGGATCAGAAAGATAAATTTCATGGTGAAGACCATTCTCGGTGAAATCATTCTTTTTCATAAAATCTCGCATTTTTTCAATGGTTTCCGATTCTATAGAATAAGGACCAAGGTGCATAATCTGAACAGATCTGCCTTCTTTTATTTTTTCCAACTTGATTTCTTTAATTAATTCCAAACGCTTCTTTTTAAAAACTTCTTCCTTGGTTTTCTCAAATGCCTCTAAGGTAACAAAATCGGGCAGACGAATAAGAAGCTTCCATTGCCATTCTTCACGAGGCACTTCCAAAGCCGGTTTATAAGAATTTACCCACCATAATCCTTCTAATTTGGGAACAGCAAAGTCTTTCCCTTGTTTTTTATAGATATTCTTGACTCCATAAGCAAGAGAATACAGGGCTTCCACTTTGCCGTTAAATTCTTCCCCTCCAGGTTCCCCTTTCCCTACTATGGTCAAAAATGGAATCTCATTGAATTCAACTAATTCCGGATTAGTTTTTGCGGTATAATAGGTTTTATACTCTTTTACTAGATCTAATTTGGTGGTTACCATAATTTTGTTTCCTCCTTGGTTTATAAATCTTAAATTAATTAAGATAAAGGCAGGTTTTGAAATTTCCCATAAGGGACATCAGTATGTTCGAACCTTCGGTAATAATTTTACCACAAAAACAAGGGAAGGATTTTGTAAATATTAAATAAATTTTAAGGGTTTTAGAATAAGAAATAAACCGCCTTTTTTACATCTTTAATTAGCATAAACGAAAAAGATTTTTTCCAAAAAAAAGAAGGATTCAGGGAAAGTTTGTCGTAGTTAGTAAAAGGTGGTTTCGCCCGGCGGATAGATTGCCTTTTTTGTGAAAACGGAATTTATTGAGAAGCAGTATCTTTTAAGAATATTTATCTACTTAAGGAGTCTATAACCTTATGATGGATCAACTAATTAAAAAAATCAGAAATGACTTAAAAGAGAACGCGGAGGAAGAAACTAAAAAAAATTTTCAGAGATTCTTCAAGGAAGAAGTTAAATATTATGGTGTAAAGACAGGAATAGTGGGTAAGATAGCGAATAAATATTGGAAAGAAATTGAGAAGCTGGATAAAAAAGAAATTTTCAGCATTTTTGAAGAATTGTATAAATCCGATTATACTGAAGAAGCTTTTGTGGTTTCTTTTCTAGCTCCAAAATTAGTCGATGTATTTGAACCTGCTGATCTTAAAATATTCAAAAGATGGATTGAAAAATACATTAACAACTGGGCCAAATGTGATGGATTTTGCAATCACACCATCGGTAATTTGATAGAAAAATATCCTGCTAACATAAAAGAAGTTAAGAGTTGGGCGGAATCAAAAAATAGGTGGCTAAAAAGAGCTTCCGCAGTTTCTTTTATAATTCCGGCTAAAAATGGCAAATTATTGAAAGATGTTTTCGAAATAGCTGATAAACTATTGTTAGATGAAGACGATATGGTACAAAAGGGCTATGGCTGGCTTCTGAAAGAATCCAGCAGATTACATCAAAAAGAAGTTTTTGATTATATCATGAAAAATAAAAGCAAAATGCCAAGAACTGCTTTAAGATATGCTATTGAGCTAATGCCCATTGAACTTAAAGCACCAGCGATGAAAAAAGATTAGGAGGATAATATAAATCAGGAAAACAATCAATGTTGCCCGAAATTTGACCCTAAACAGCGGTCCCCTGACCCAAAGGATTTGACCCGAAATGAAAAGTAATTATAGTTTCATAGCCAGGATCTATGACCCTATTTTTTATTTAGCTCTTCAGCCAATAAGAATTGCGGTAATGAATGAGCTTTTAAAATACCAAGAGAAAGTAATTTTAGATTTATGTTGCGGCACCGGGAATCAGCTTAAACTACTTTCAAAACACGGGTTTAGAAACCTTTATGGTCTCGATAGATCCGATTCAATGTTAGAAATGGCCAGAAGAAGTAATCCCCCTATCAAGATTTATAATGAGGATGCCACAAAAACAAGTTTTAACCAGGCATCCTTTGATGTAGTAATTATAAGTTTTGCACTGCACGAAAAAGATAGGAACAGTCAGCAAGCTCTTGTAGATGAAGTTCATAGAATTATAAAAACAGATGGGGTTATACTGGTTGTTGATTATGTTTTTGATAATCAAGCGACGAATTTGGGCAGAATATTAATAAGTATAATTGAAAGAATAGCCGGAGGGGAGCATTATAGAAATTTTAAAAGCTACTTACAGAATAATGGGCTATTGAGTTTGATAAAAAAAGAGCAATTTAAACTTATAAAGTATAGTAGAAGGTCATTCGGAGCGGTAACTATATCCATATATCAAAAGGTAATTCTCTTTTAATTTGCTTTTTAATCTTACTCTTTAGGGAGTCGAATCAGGGGTCGAATCTTAATTATAGACCTCCTATCTCAACAGAATATCATGAGTGATGGGATAATTTTTAGTGGAGATTACCCGGTCCTGATGATTTTTTTATCCTAATTTATTTGACTCTATCAAAGTTCTAATCTATAATTTAAGAAATTTAATATTTGAATATAATTATTTAAGGAGACTTAGGGGCTGGATTATCATCTAATAAAAAGCTGGAAAAAGTTACCTATTTATTAAGCTATTACCACATACACCTCTATAATATTAGGGTATATCTTTCGATCAGGAGTAGGTATGAAAAGATATTTTACCATCATCCTCAACCCAATAGCGGATAATGGAAATGCGAAGAAAAAAAAATCTTTAATAGAAGAGTTCTTTTCAAAAAATGCAGCAAGTTTTAAAATTATTCTTACCGAAGGAGTCGGTCACGCTACTTCTATAGCAGCTTCATCTACTCAAATTCCTGACCAGGTAATCGTAGCAGCCGGCGGGGATGGTACTTCTAATGAGGTAATAAACGGACTGATGTTAAATTCCAGCCAATCCGCATCATTGTCAAACCAACAAAACCGTTTACAGTTTGGTGTCTTGCCCATTGGTCGTGGAAATGACTTCGCCTTTGGGGCAGGAATTCCACGCGATCTTACCGAGAGTATGCGCCTTCTTCTGGAGGGGACTCTTTATCCTATAGATGTTGGGCTCATTACCGGAGGTGACTTCCCTAAGGGTCGATACTTCGGAAACGGTGTTGGTATCGGCTTTGATGCAATTGTCGGGCTAGAGGCGGCAAAAATGAAATATCTTCATGGAGCGGTATCATATATAGTTGCAGCGATTAAAACATTAGTAATACGCCCTAAGGCTCCCACTATCGAAATATTCTACCAAAACAGAAAGCAGATCATGACTCCGGCTCTTATTTCTATTATGAACGGGAAACGAATGGGCGGAGCCTTCTTTATGGCTCCCGATGGAGATATGAGTGATGGGCTGCTTAATCTCACCATAACCCATCAGGGGACGAGAATTTCTTTGCTCAAGGCTATGATACTCTATATGAAAGGGAAACCAAGCAGGCACCAGGGTACCATTACTGACTCTGCTGAAAAAATCTCCCTGAAAACACTTTCAGGGAGTATGACCGCTCATGCTGATGGAGAGACTATCTGTGTGGCAGGTACAACTCTGGAGATTCAGATAATTCCATCGGCACTTCAACTAATCACGATGAGAAATCTAGCATGAACTTAACCGACGGATTTATAACTTTTATAATCAGGCTGCTATTAAAAATAATTTGTAAGGTTAAAGGAGCCAAGCTAGAATCTGTACCCCGGCAAGGACCTTTGCTTCTGGTGTTTAACCACATCAATTTTCTCGAGATCCCGCTAATCTTCACGCTTCTGCTTCCCCGCAATATCTGCGGAATTGCCAAGAAGGAAACCTGGGATAATTGGTTCCTAAGGATCCTGGCAAAAGCATGGGGAGCTATCCCTATTGATAGAGAAAACCCAAGTATCTCTACCTTCAGAGAAGCGGAAAAAGCTCTGAAAGAGAAAAAGATCCTCTGCATTGCTCCGGAAGGCACCAGAAGTGGCACCGGGGTGCTGGCTAAAGGTCACCAGGGAGTAGTTTTTCTTGCTTTACAAAATCGTGTTCCCATACTGATTGTCGCACATTACGGAGGCGAAAAATTTTGGCATAATATAAAGAGATTAAAACGAACGTGGGTCACCTTTGTGGTTGGGAAACCCTTCCTGCTGGTGAATGAAACGAAGATAACCAAGAACGTTCGTAAGGAGATGACTGATCAGATTATGGCTCGATTAGCATCTATGTTGCCTGAATGTTATCATGGTGCATATACAGACCTGGAGATTATTTCAGACAAGTATATCCAGTACAAAATCGAGCCGTATAGCCAGTCAAAAGAAGAATGTTCATGAACCTTTGAAGAACTTCTGTATGTCAAAGAACCGTCCCCTGACACAGTCCACTATACCCAAAAGGAGGAAGTTATGAAAAAATTAATTCTTTTAGAATTAATTTTTGGTCTAATCATAGCTACTATTTTAAATAATTTTGTTAGTATAGTAGTAATAGCTCAGGAAATAAATATTTACGATTCAGTAATTAAAGAGGATTATGCAGCTCTTAAGGTGGACATTACTTTTCCAGTAATACAAGGTTTAGAAAATAAACAGATAGAGAAAAATATCAATCAAACTATTCAGCAAGATATCTTTAATTTTAAAAATGAACTATGGATAGAATCTGAAGAGTATTTAAAGTTGTCTGACAATGAGAAATGGGAAATAGGAAAATATGAAGCTTCTACTTATTATGAAGTACATTATCAAAAGAATGATATATTAAGTTTTTCCATATTTTATTATCGCTACACTCTGGGAGCACATGGTTCAGTCTGGCAAAAGGCTTATAATCTTAATTTAATCACCGGAGAAATTATTTCTCTTTTAGATATTTTTAGAGGAAAGAAAGACTATGTGGAGTTTATCAATCGGGAAATAAAAAGGCAGATTCAACTAAATCTGGAAGAATATTTTGATAGAGGTGCGATATTTCAATCTATTAGTTCGAATCAGCCTTTTTATTTGGTGGAAGATGGTGTGGTAATCTATTTTGGATTATATGAAATTGCTCCTTATGTTTCGGGAATAAAATATTTTCTAGTCCCCTTTGCCTGGTGGGAGACTTATTTAAAATAATTCTAGTAGTCTTTTAAATTAAAAACCCCCCGACTTCCGTTGAGAATGAGAATGGGGTCAGGCTTCACAAATTCACATTTTTATTATTTATTGGTAAAATTAAAGGACAGGGGTAAGATCTTCACATTTGACTTAAGTTTTTAATTGAACCATCCAATGATTATTATATCGTACTTCTATTTTGTGAAATTGTGAAGCCTGACCCTGAGAGTACACCAAAAAAACTACCTCCAAAGCATTGACACCAACAACGCATATTATTTTGTTGACAAAATACAATCGACAAGGTAAAATAAAAAACATAGAATAGTTAAATCTTTAAAGCAAAGGTGAGAACCATGAAAGAATATTTTGAAGATTTAAGAAATTATTTATCCCTTAAAGATCGAGCCTACCAGAATATAAAATTACAGATTATAAGAGGTAATTTAAGACCGGGTACACGTTTACTGGAAGAAGAATTAGCTAAAGCCATGAGTATAAGCCGGGCTCCCATCAGAGAAGCTTTTAATAAGTTGGAAAAAGAGGGATTTGTTACTATCCTTCCCCGAAAAGGGGCAGCAGTTTCTAATGTTACCACTGAAATAATAGAAGATATCTTTGAAATCAGAGAAACCCTCGAAACATTGGCGGTAAAAAAATCTTTAGGGAAAATATTTATAGATGAATTAGAAAAAGTGGGGGATAATTTTAAAGAATTTATTAATAAATCTGAAAACGCTGAAAATCGTATTCAGTATCTAGTTCTGGATAAAAAATTTCATGATCTTCTTAGTCAAAATTGCGGTAATAAAAAACTTATCGAATTACTGGCTAACCTTCAGGAACAGATACATTGGTTAAGGAATATCTCTCTTAAAAGAACTACTTTTTCCGGATCAGTAAGAGAGCATCTGGCTATCATAGAAGCTTTAAAGAGAAACGATGAAAAACTTATTACTAAGGCCTTACTTTTACATTTAGAAAGAGCTAAAGAGTCTTCACTTATAGAGGTTAACTCTTGGAGTGCTACTTCTAAATAGATGAAAAAAGGTATGAAGACATGGAGGCATGGGTCAAATCTTTATTCTTGACAAATAGTTTAATTTTTGACCCCAATAACCCATTAACTGTCAAGAATAAAGATTTGACCCCAATAACACAAATAAAATTTTTAAAGGAGAGAGTATGATGAATAAAAAATTAACCAAAGAGGAGCTTTTGGCAAAGGCTAATGAACCGAAGATGTTCGCCATGAAGTATCATCCGTTTTATCGGGGCAAAATAGGTGTAGAGATTAAGGCTCCGGTGAGAAGTTACCAAGATTTTGCTATCTGGTATACTCCCGGTGTAGCGGAACCCTGCCTGGACATTCAAAAAAATAAAAATAAGGTTTATGAACACACCAATAAAGGAAATTTTGTTGCTGTTGTTACCGATGGGACAAGAGTCCTTGGTTTGGGGGATATAGGGCCTGAAGCAGCTCTTCCCGTAATGGAAGGTAAGGGAATGCTATTTAAATATTTGGGTGGAGTAGATGCATTTCCCATCTGTTTAGATACTAAAGACCCTGAGGAGATAATTACTGCAGTTAAATGGCTTGCTCCCACATTTGGAGCTATAAACCTTGAAGATATTGCTAAACCAAAATGTTTTTATATTCTGGAGAGATTACAGAAAGAGTTAGATATTCCTGTCTGGCATGATGATCAGCAAGGAACAGCTCTGGTTACCTTAGCCGGGTTAATTAGTGCCTTGAAGGTAGTGGATAAAAAGATAGAAGATGTCTCCATTACTTTCATTGGTGCAGGGGCAGCAAATATGAACTGCGCCAAGTACATAATGTTAGCTGGAGCGAATCCAGAAAAAATGATCATGGTGGATAGTAAAGAGATTCTTCACCAGGGAAGAATGGAATTAAAGAAAGATCCTACCAAATGGAATATATGTGAGAAGACGAATAAGGAGGGAAAGACGGGTGATATTAGAGAAGCTCTTAAAAAAGCTGACGTTTGTATTGCTTTATCCAAGTCTGGTCCCGATACAATAAAGAAAGAGGAAATCGCTGGTATGGCTAAGGGTGCCATTGTTTTTGTCTGTGCTAATCCTATTCCTGAAATATGGCCCTGGGAAGCAAAAGAGGCAGGAGCAAGAATTGTAGCTACTGGTCGTTCCGATTTTCCTAATCAGGTGAATAATTCTCTTGGATTTCCTGCTATGTTTAGGGGCGCTTTGGATGTGGGCGCAAGAAGTATAACCGATGAAATGTGTATTACTGCCGCAAGGGCTATATCTAATTATGCAGAAGGAAGGGGATTGAATGAAGAATATATAATTCCCACTATGGGAGAAACAGAGATGTTTATTCAGGAAGCGGTAGCCGTAGGTTTGAAGGCCATAGAGCAGGGAGTAGCCAGAATAAAGAGGAGTAAGGAGGAGTTAAGAGAACTTGCTTCTTCAGCTATAAAAAAGTCCCAGGGGATTACCAAACTTCATATGGAAAAAGGTTTTATTCAGCTTCCTCCAGAATAAAAAACTGTAAAATGGGAAAAAGGAGATAGATAAATGCGCAAGATAGAGGCGGAAAGAATTAAAAAGAAGGTTAAGGAGCTATTTTTAAGAGCAAATTATCATATCGGAGAAGATGTTTTAATCGCGCTAAAAGAAGCACGAGAAAGGGAGGTTTCAGAGATTGGTTGTTCAGTGCTGGATATGTTAATCGAGAATTATAAAATAGCTTCAGGGGAAGAGATTGCTATCTGCCAGGATACAGGTTTGGCTGTTTTATATGTGGAGCTGGGTCAGGAGATTTATATCATAGGGGGAAATTTCCGGGAGGCAGTTAATGAAGGAGTTAAGGAAGCTTATATGGAAGGATATTTAAGGAAATCTATGGTAGATGACCCGGTATTTGCCCGAAAAAATACGGGAACGAATACCCCAGCGATTATATATACCGATATTGTTCCTGGAGATAAGATTAAATTTATGGTTACTCCTAAGGGATTTGGCAGTGAGAATATGAGTGCCTTAGCTATGATGAAACCTGCTGATGGACCAGAAGGAATTAAAAATTTTGTAGTAGATACTATAAAGAAAGCTGGTCCTAACCCTTGTCCACCCACTATAGTAGGTGTAGGTATTGGGGGGACTGCAGATAAGGCTTTGGTTATCGCTAAAAAGGCACTTTTTCGTAAAATTGGAGAACACCATCAGGATGAACGATACGCCCAGATGGAAAAGGAGATTTTAGAACAAATAAACAATTTGGGAATTGGACCTGCGGGTTTAGGCGGAAGAACTACAGCGTTGGCAGTAAATATTGAATATACTCCTACGCACATTGCTGGTATGCCGGTAGCGGTGAATGTTTGTTGTCATGCAGCTCGTCATGCAGAAGGGATTTTGTAAAGGAGGATTTATCAATGGCAAAAATTGTAAAGATTGTTACTCCGTTAACGGATGAGGTGGTTTCTAATTTAAAAGCGGGGGATATGGTAAGTATTACCGGGTATATATATACCGGTAGAGATGCAGCACATAAACGGTTATTCTCTCTTCTGCAGAAAGGAGAGAAGTTACCCCTGGAGATTAGGAATCAGATTATTTACTATGTTGGTCCAGCTCCTGCTAAGCCTGGTTATGCTTGCGGTTCTGCCGGTCCAACTACCAGTTATCGCATGGATCCCTATACTCCAGCACTCCTCGACAAAGGACTTAAGGGGATGATTGGTAAAGGACTTCGTTCTAAGGAAGTAATTGAGAGTATGAAAAAGAATAACGCAGTTTATTTTCACGCTGTTGGTGGGGCGGCAGCTCTAATTGCTAAAAGCATAAAGAAATCAGAAGTTGTAGCTTATGAAGATTTGGGCGCAGAGGCTATTCACCGTTATTACGTGGAAGATTTTCCAGTAATTGTGGTGATAGATTCGGCAGGAAATAATTTTTATGAGACGGAACCGCTCAAGTACGCTAAATAAATTTGTAAAATAGTCTAATCAGGAACAATAGGTAATCTTCCCTGAAAGAGAAAAAACAAAAACATACGATTAGAGGGAAAAAAGAAGATAGTTTTAGAAAAGCTAACTATTACATTAAGGAGGAAAAAATGACTAAAGTAGAAGATTATAATATGCCTGAGGAGCTCTATTATCACCAAGAACATATGTGGGCAAAAGTGGAAGGAGATAAAGTTAAAGTGGGTTTAAGCGATTTTTCTCAGAAACTGGCCGGGGAGATAAGTTATATTGAAATGCCTGAAGAAGGAGTCCAGGTAAATCAGGATAAAGTGGTGGGTAGTTATGAGACCGGCAAATGGTTAGGCAAGATCTATGCCCCCGTTTCTGGTGAGGTAATCAGTATCAATGAAGATGCTGAGGATGACCCTACCCTGATCAATAAGGACCCTTATGGTGCGGGATGGATTTTTGAGATGAAGATGAGCGACTCTGCTGAGCTTACTAATTTAATGAAGGGAGAAAAGGCGGTGGAGTGGCTAAAGGGAGAAATCACCAAACATGAAAGGGGAAAAAATAAGTAATGTATCTATTTAATTTGGATAAACTTCCCGGGCAGCAATCTATGCTTTTTTTTCACCTTCTTGCCCGGATGGGAATAGAAGCTTTGGTGTTGGTTTCTCCGAAAATTCCTTTAGCCAGCATAGGATATTTTCAGAATGCGGAAGAAGAAGCAGACCTCCAATTTTGCAAAAAGGCAAATATTCCGGTGATGAGGAGAGAAGTAGGAGGAGGCTCTACCTATCTGGATGAAAATCAGATCTTTCATCAAGTAATTATCAGGAGAGACCATCCCCTATTCTCTCGAAAGATAAGTGAAAATTATGAGAGATTTTCTTTGCCAGTAATAGAGACTTATAGAGAGTTTGGAATTGAGACAAGTTTTCGTCCGGTAAACGATATTCTTACTAAAGAGGGAAAAAAGATTACTGGGGAAGGAAGTGGAGATATTGGAGATTGTTTTGTTTGGGTGGGAGGAATTCTCTTAGATTTTGATTACCAGGTAATGAGTAGAGTATTAAAAGTGCCTGAGGAAAAATTTAGAGATAAAATATATAAAAGTATGCAAGATAATTTAACTACCATGAAGAAAGAGCTGGGGGAGATTCCTTCTCGAGAAGAGATTAAATCTGTTTTAATTGAGAAATTTGAGAAACTTTTTGGAAAACTGGAGCCGGCGAATCTCACTCTCCCAATGATTAAAGAAATGGAAAAGTTGGAAAAAGAGTTTACTTCCCCGGCTTTTCTTTTTAAAAAGACACAAAGAATACCAAAGGGTGTAAAGATAAGGGAAGGAGTGGAGATCATTTACGGGATACACAAAGCAAAAGGTGGATTGATCAGAGCTATTCAAGAAGTAAAAAAAGAGAGGATAAAGGAGATCAGTCTTTCAGGTGATTTTACACTTTATCCCAAAGATTGCCTTGAAGAATTAGAGGGAAAATTAAAAGGGGAGATTCGTAAAAAAAAGTGGTTAAACTCTAAAATAGATGAGTTCTATGATAAGGAGAAAGTTCAATCTCCTGGTGTTAACTCAGAGGATTTTTTAAAAGCAATGAAAGTGGAGGAGTAGAGATGAGGACGGAAATTTCTATTCAGAATATCAAAAGTAAATTTTTAGACAAGGTAGAAGAATTAAGCGAAGAGAACATTTATACTTGTTATCAGTGCGGGAAATGTTCTGCCGGATGTCCCAGCATATCAGAGATGGATATATCCCCCGGTGAGATTATTCGTCTGGTTCAACTGGGTCAGGAAAAAGAAGTTTTAGATTCTAAAACAATCTGGATTTGTGCTTCCTGCTTTACTTGTGTTACCCGCTGTCCTAAAGGAGTAGATTTAGCAAAAGTTATGGAAGCTCTCCGGCAGATTACTCTCAGGAAAAATGTTGATTATGTTAGCCCATGGTCTATTCCTAAGGAAGTGCTCTCTCAAGTTCCTCAAATAGCTTTGGTTAGCTGTCTCCGTAAATTTAGTGCTTGATTTAAGTTTATTTTATGAAAGGGGCAAAGATGAAAATCTCTTATTTCCCAGGATGTACCCTGAAAACAATGGCAAAAAATTTTGAAGATTCGGCAATAGCTTCCTTATCTTTTTTGGGTATAGAGATGGTGGAGCTCCCACGATGGAATTGTTGTGGAACAGTCTATTCCTTAACTTCTGATGATTTAATTCATCAGGTAGCTCCTATTCGTAATCTCATTCGGGTTAAAGAAGCGAGAGATACCCGGGTGGTGGCTCTTTGTTCTATGTGTTATCATACCTTAAAAAGAGCAAATAAATTAGTAAAAGAAGATAAAGAAAAATTGGATAAGCTTAATAATCTTATGTACCGAGAAGATGTGAAATATAATGGAGAAGTTGAAGTTTTGCATCTTTTAGAGATTTTAAAAAATGAAGTAGGTTTTAACCAGGTTTCCAAGAAAGTAAAGATGCCTCTTAAAGGGTTAAAGGTAGCCCCATATTATGGTTGTTTGCTTTTACGCCCTGCGGAGGTGGGGTTAGATGATCCTGAAAGTCCTACTATTTTAAAGGATTTCTTGGAGTCTGTGGGTGCGGAAGCAATTGATTATCCTTATGAAACAGAGTGTTGCGGCTCCTATCATACTGTGGTAAATGTAAATCTGGTTGTTGAACGGGCTCACGATATTTTGAGCTTCGCTATTAGTCAGAAGGCAGAAGCAATTGTTTTAAGCTGTCCTTTATGTGGCTTTAATTTAGATCATCGGCAAAAAGAGATAAAAGAGAAGTTTCCAGATTTTAAAAGTATACCAGTATTCTATTTTACTCAGCTTCTAGCCCTTTCTTTGGGTCTTGATGAAAAAGTTTGCCGCTTTGAATTAAATTTTATTGACCCTCGCCCTTTGTTAAAGAGTAAAAATTTAATAGGTGGAGTATAAAATGAGCAGAATAGGTGTTTTTATTTGCCACTGTGGTTTAAATATTGCCGGTACAATAGATCTAGAAAAAGTAGTTAAGCTGGTAAGTGATTATCCAGAGGTTGTTTATGCTACTGATTATATGTATATGTGTTCTGACCCCGGTCAGGATATGATAAAGGAAATGGTTAAAGAGAAGAAACTGGATGGTGTAGTGGTAGCTGCCTGCACACCTACGATGCATGAGACTACCTTTCGTAATGCCATAGCTTCCGTGGGGCTAAATCCTTATAGAGGTGAGATTGCCAATATAAGAGAACAATGTAGTTGGGTGCACCAGAACAATAAGGAGATAGCTACAGAAAAAGCCGTAAAGATTATTGAAGCTACTATAGAAAAATTGAAGTTAGATATGCCTCTTGTTCCTCTAAGTGTTCCCGTTACTAAAAGAGCACTAGTTATCGGAGGGGGAATAGCTGGTATTCAAGCCTCTTTAGATATTGCTGATAGTGGTTATGAAGTCATCCTGGTAGAGAAAAACCAGTCAATTGGAGGGCATATGCTTCAACTCTCAGAGACTTTTCCTACCCTTGATTGTCCACAATGTATTGCTACTCCAAAGATGGTACAGGTTGGTCAGCATCCAAAGATAAAGCTTCTCGCGTTTTCGGAAGTAGAAGAAGTCTCCGGTTATGTGGGGAATTTTCAAGTGAAAATTAGAAGAAAAGCCTCTTTTGTTGACTGGGATAAATGCACCGGCTGTGGTCTCTGTATGGAAAAATGTCCGGTGAGAGTTCCTTCAGAATTTAATGAGTTTTTGGCTAAAAGAAAAACTATTTATACTTTATTCCCCCAGGCTGTTCCTAATAAACCGGTGATTGATATTAATAATTGCCTTTATTTCACCAAAGGAAAGTGCAGGGTCTGTGAGAAGAATTGCTCTCTAAAAGCTATTAATTTTGAGCAAAAGGATTCTTTGGTTGAAGAAAAGGTAGGGGCAATTATTGTAGCTACCGGTTATGACCTTATGAATAAAGCAGAAGTTGGTGAATATGGATACGGAAAATATAAAGATGTTATTGATGGCTTGCAGTTAGAAAGGCTTCTTGCCCCTGCTGGTCCTACAGAAGGTATACCTTATAGACCATCCGATGGCAAGATTCCTAAAGAGGTGGTATTCATTCAATGTGTGGGCTCCCGAGACCCAGAGCATTATTATCCATACTGTTCCAAGATATGTTGTATGTATACTGTGAAGCAGGCTATGCTTTATAAACATGCTGTTCCTGATGGTCAGGCTTATGTATTTTATATGGATATTCGATGTAATGGAAAAGGGTATGAAGAATTTCTTCAGAGAGGAATAGAAGAAGATAGAATTCTTTATTTAAGAGGCAGAGTTTCTAAAATATTCAAAGATGGAGATAAAATCAAAGTCTGGGGAGCGGATACGCTAACCGGAAGAAAGATTGAGATTTCGGCAGACCTGGTGGTTCTGGCTATGGCTATGATCCCCAGTAAGGGGGCAAAAAAGTTAGCTGAAAAATTAAGACTGGCAACAGATGCTTATGGCTTCTTAACCGAAGCTCACCCTAAACTTCGTCCGGTTGAAAGTCTTACCGCCGGCTATTTCCTTGCTGGCGCTGCTCAGGCACCAAAAGATATTCCTGAAACTGTTGCTCAGGCATCCGGAGCAGCAAGTAAGGTAGACAGCCTTTTCTCTAAGGATGAGTTATACCATGAACCAATTATAGCCAATGTTGACGAGGAAGTCTGTGTGGGATGTGGCAATTGCGTAAATATTTGTGCTTACGATGCCGTTGAACTTGATTTAAAAACCAAAAAAGCCAAGGTTAATTCAGTTATTTGTGAGGGATGCGGTGCTTGTAGTGCTGCCTGCCCTTCGGGAGCAATGCAGCAGAATAATTTTAGCAAAAGACAAATATTTGAAATGGTAAATATTTTTACGGTTTAAAGTAAGGGGTGATCAAATGGAAGAAAACAAGAGTGTAATGAAAAAAGAGGAAAAAACTCCATCTCCAAAGGCGAAAATGATATCTTTATATATTATGGGTAAGAAGTATGAGGTGCCCGAAGGATCAACTATTATGGGGGCTTTAGAATATGCAGGATATCAATTGAAACGGGGCTGTGGTTGCCGAGAGGGATTTTGTGGCGCTTGCGCTACGGTTTACCGGACTACGGACGACTATAAAATAAAGACGGGATTAGCTTGTCAAACTGTAGTTGAGCCAAATATGTACCTTGCTCAAATTCCCTTTTTCCCGGCAAATAAAGCTCTATATGATCTGGATGAATTAGAACCTTCTATTTCTACTTTTCAGGAAGTTTATCCGGAAACTTTCCGCTGTGTAAGTTGCAATACTTGCACTAAAGCTTGTCCTCAAGATTTAGAAGTAATGGATTATATTCAGGCGCTAATACGTGGTGATATTGCTCAAGCAGCGGATTTATCTTTTGATTGTATAATGTGCGGTTTATGTGCTGCTCGCTGTCCTGCGGAAATAGTCCAGTATAATGTAGCTGTACTGGCCAGAAGACTTTACGGAAAATACTTATCTAAAAAGGGTGAATATCTGGAGAGCAGATTAAAGGAGATAAAGGAGCACAAATACGATAAGGAGATAGAAGAGTTTATGCATATGGATAGGGAGTCTTTTAAAAAGAAGTATTATGCCAGAGATATAGAAAAAATGTAAAGAGGGTGAAAATAAATGTATCCAGAATATATGCAAGAATCTTTAAAGTTAGTGGAGAAAACAAGACCAGAGAGACTTAAAAAATCGTTATCCGGAGAAAAGGTTTTTACTCCCATGACGGATGCAGAAAGAGGTGAAGTCTTAACTAAGTTCCATCCCGATTATAAAGCAGATGCAAGGCAAAAAATAAGGATCGGTCCTAATAGAGGCGAGAATATTACCTCAGAAGTTGCTGATCTTTTAGAATCTCATTCTCGTATAAATCCTGAGGATTTCGACCTTTCCAGAGTAGATTATGATACCGATGTTCTGGTTATTGGTGGTGGTGGTGGTGGTGCCGGAGCAGCTCTTTTAGCCAGAGAGAATGGAGCCAAGGTTATTATAGCTACAAAACTGCGTATCGGAGATGCGAATTCAATGATGTCTCAAGGGGGGATTCAAGCATCAGTGAATCCCAATGATTCTCCTGCTATTCACTATTTAGATGCATTAGGGGGAGGACACTTTGATAACAAGCCCGATCTGGTAAGAGCTCTGGTAATGGATGCTCCTTTAGTAATAAAGTGGCTTGAAGAGCTCGGGGTAATGTTTGATAAGGATTCCGATGGAAATATGGTGACTATGCTGGGGGGAGGATGCTCCAGAAAGAGAATGCATTCGGCAAGAGACTATACCGGTGCTGCTATTATGAGAGTTTTAAGAGATGAGGTAAAAAATCATCCCGAAGATATTCAAGTAATCGAGTTTTCTCCTGCTATTGAGCTTTTGATGGATGAGAGAGGGCAGGTTGCTGGAGCAATTCTCTATAACCTGGAGACAGAAGAATACATTATGGTAAGGGCGAAATCTACTATTATTGCTACTGGTGGATTTGGGAGGTTACATATAAAAGAGTTTTTTACTACTAACCATTATGGGGCTACAGCTGATGGATTAGTTCTTGGATACCGAGCAGGGGCAAACCTTTTGTATATGGATTCTGTCCAATATCATCCTACCGGAGCCGTTTATCCGGAGCAGATATTAGGTTTTCTTATTACCGAGAAGGTAAGGACCATGGGTGCTCAACCGGTGAATAAATTCGGAGAATTATTTGTTTTCCCTCTTGAGCCAAGAGATGTTGAATCATCTTCCTTTATCAGGGAATGTACCGAGAGGGGAAAGGGGATTACTACTCCTCATACCGGAAGAGTGGGTATATGGCTTGACTCGCCCCTTATCGAGCTTATAAATGGCGAGGGGGCTATTCAAAAGCAGCTTCCTGCTATGTATAGACAATACAACCGATTCAATATTGATATTACTAAAGAACCTATGCTTGTTTTTCCCACTCTGCATTACCAAAATGGAGGGCTGGAGATAAATGATAAGTGTGAGACCAAATTACCTAACCTTTATGCAGCCGGTGAAGTCTCAGGTGGAGTCCATGGGAGAAATAGACTGATGGGAAATTCGGTTTTAGATTACAATGTTTTTGGTAGGAGGGCAGGTATTGCTGCTGCTTTAAATGCTAAAGAGGTAAAGCTGGGTAAACTCACTTTGAATCATATAAAAAGATATGAAAGAGAACTTCAAGAAGCGGGTATTCATACCGATAGAATTTCTCCTATACTATTACCTAATTATACTACACCCGAAGTGAGAGCTCGTCAACTTACCGCTCACTATGAAGGAACTTTAAGATAGGGGAGGGTTTTAAGATGGAGAAAAATATTGGTGCGGTAATGGTGGTTGGTGCTGGAATTGGCGGAATTCAGGCTTCCTTAGATTTAGCAGAATCTGGCTTTAAAGTATACTTAGTTGATAAAAAGCCCGGTATTGGTGGGGTAATGGCTCAGCTGGATAAAACTTTTCCAACTAATGATTGTTCAATGTGCATTCTTTCTCCCAAGCTTTTAGGAAGCGGAAGAAATCAGAATATTGAGATTATGAGTTACACGGAAATAGAAAAGGTGGAAGGCGAGGCGGGAGATTTTAAAGTTGCCTTAAGGAAAAAGCCTCGGTATATAGACCTGGATAAATGTACCGGCTGTGCCGAGTGTGCAGAAAACTGCCCGGTAGAAGTTTTAAGTGAGTTTGAGGAAGGCTTAGCCCAAAGAAAAGCCGTTTATAGATTATATCCTCAAGTAGTTCCCAATATTTTTACCATAGAAAAGAACGAAAATAAACCTCCCTGCCGATTGACCTGTCCAGCAGGGATAAAGGTGCAGGGTTACCTTGACTTAATTTCACAGGGTAAATTTAAGGAAGCTTATGAGTTAATTAGAGAAAGAGTCCCTTTTCCGGGAGTTTTGGGTCGTATCTGTCATCATCCCTGTGAGGAGAAGTGCAATCGCAAAGATTTTGATAAACCATTAGCTATTGCCTCTTTAAAAAGATTCGTGGCTGATTATGTAGTTGAACATCAAGAAGAACTTCTCTCTTCCAAAAAAGACCAAGAAAAGGAGCCTGAAGAGCCTCTAAAAGTTAGAGAGGAAAAAGTAGCCATTATTGGAGCAGGGCCAGCAGGGCTAACTGCTGCTTATGATTTAGAGAAGTTAGGCTATACGGTTACTGTATTTGAAGTTCAAAGCTCTCCCGGAGGGATGATGTATTCAGGGATTCCCGGATATCGTTTGCCTAAAGAAGTTCTTAAAGGGGAAATTAAACAGATTGAAGAGGCAGGAGTAAAGATCCTTCTTAATACTCCAATTCGCTCTAAGGAGGAGTTTGAGAAATTAAGAGAGGATTATCAGGCGATATTTATTGCTATTGGAGCCCAAAGAAGTAAGAAGTTAAGAGTGGAGGGTTCAGATTTAAAAGGTGTACTTTATGGAATAGAATTTCTTAAAGATGTCAATATAGAAAAAGAGGTTACCATAGGAGAAAGGGTAGCGGTCATTGGTGGAGGAAATGTGGCTATTGATGTAGCTTTATCCTCGCTGAGGTTGGGAGCAAAAGAAGTTCATCTGTTTTGTCTTGAATCTCGTGAGGAGATGCCAGCCTTTGAATGGGAAATCGAAGAGGCAATAAGAGAAGGGGTAAATTTACATTGTTCCAGAGGGCCAAAGAGAATTATAGGTAAAGAGGGGAAGATTAGTGGTTTGGAAACTATTCTTTGTGCCTCAGTTTTTGATGCTGAAGGAAGGTTTAATCCCCAGTTTAAAGAGAAAACCGAATCAAGCATTGAGGTGGATACAGTAATAATTGCCATAGGTCAGGAAGCGGATTTTGTAGGGTTTGAGGAAGTTAAAGTTACTCCTTATAGAACTATTGATACAGATAAGATTAGCTTAGCTACCTCTATTCCCGGCGTCTTTGCTGGAGGTGATGTAGTCAGTGGTCCCGCTTCAGTAATTGAAGCTATAAGTCAGGGGCACGAAGTAGCTATCTCTATTGATAGATATTTGAAATCTGAAGATTTAATCAGGGGTAGAGAAAAAGTAGAAGAAGAAGCGGCAAAAGCTCCAGAAAAAGAAGTTATCTTAAAAAAGAGAGAAATAATGCCTACCCTTCCTCTGGAAGAAAGAAAAAGAAATTTTAAAGAGATTGAGTTAGGGTTTACTGAAGAGATGGCCGTAGATGAGGCGAAGAGATGTCTTAACTGTGGTATCTGTTCAGAGTGCTTAGAGTGTGTGAGAATCTGTAAAGCGGAAGCAGTTCTTCACGATATGGTGGAAGAGAAAATAGAAATAGAGGTTGGCTCTATTATTCTCTCTTTTGGTTTTGATGAATTTAATCCCCAGTTAAAAAGGGAATATGGATATGGAAGATTCCCTAATGTGATATCTAGTATTGAATTTGAGAGAATATTATCTGCTTCAGGCCCCTATCAGGGTAATGTATCGAGACCCTCCGACCAGAAACTGCCTGAGAAAATTGCCTGGATTCAGTGTGTAGGCTCACGTGATATAAAATCTGGTCATCCTTATTGTTCATCTGTTTGTTGTATGTATGCTACCAAAGAGGCAGTTATTGCCAAAGAGCATGCCGTCTCTGATCTTGCCTGTCACATTTACTTTATGGACATGCGCTGTTTTGGTAAGGATTTTGATAAATATTATGAGAGAGCAGAGCATGAATATGGTGTAGAATATAGGAGATGCAGAGTCTCATCGGTGGAGGAAGACCCCCAGACCAATAACTTAAGAATAAAGTACGAGACTGAAGGGGGGGACTTAAAAGAAGAGGAGTATAATTTAGTAGTCTTATCGGTTGGTTTAACGCCCTCTGAGGATGTATTAAAGATAAGCGAAAAGTTGGGTATCCAATTAAATGAGTACAACTTTATTAAGTCGGATGAATTTTCTCCGGTAGATACCACCAAGAAGGGAATATATGCTTGCGGAGCAATTTTAGAACCAAAAGATATTCCAGAAACGGTGACGGAGGCCAGTGGAGCTGCTGGTAGAACCTCAGCTTTGCTTTCCTCTGCTCGGGGGAGTTTAATCAAAGAAAAGGAGTATCCCCCAGAGATAGAGGTGAATGGAGAGCCCCCCAGGATAGGTGTGTTTATCTGCCATTGCGGGATAAATATTGGAGGGGTGGTTGGTGTTCCTTCTGTTGTTGAATACGCTAAGAGTCTACCCGGTGTAGATTACGCTGAAGACAACCTTTATACCTGTTCTCAGGATACTCAGGAGAAGATAAAAGAGGCCATAAAAGAGCATAAATTAAACCGGGTGGTAGTTGCTTCTTGCACTCCCAGGACTCATGAGCCTCTTTTTCAGGAAACCATAAGAGAAGCAGGCTTGAACCCTTATCTTTTTGAGATGGCCAATATTCGCGACCAAGACTCCTGGGTGCATAGGAAAGAGCCAGAAAAAGCTACCGAAAAAGCGAAAGATTTAGTAAGAATGGCAGTAGCGAAAGCCTGTTTAATTCAACCTTTACCCAGTTTTTCTTCAGAAGTTATTCAAAAAGCACTGGTTATTGGAGGGGGTTTAGCCGGGATGGTA
>Ga0315279_10001500_pt1 | contig 38635 bp, 37 predicted proteins | sample YL17G06_20_MG_FD_203694 | JGI IMG/M metagenome (GOLD analysis project Ga0315279, IMG submission 203694) | Sediment microbial communities from Yellowstone Lake, YNP, Wyoming, USA - YL17G06_20 | ecosystem: Environmental > Aquatic > Freshwater > Lake > Sediment | place: USA: Wyoming | collected...
CCTCCTCCGCCTGAGCGGCGCGAGCTCCCTCTGGGGCATCACCCTGGCCGCGGTCTTCATCGCCATCCTGGTCAGCGAGACAACCTCCAACACCGCGTCGGCCAACATGGTCGTCCCGGTCATCATCTCACTGGCCATGGCGGCCGGCGTCAATCCCGTGCCGCCGGCCGTCGGAGCGACCCTGGGAGCGAGCTGGGGTTTCATGCTCCCGGTCTCCACTCCGCCCAACGCCATCGTCTATTCCTCGGGGCTTCTCCCCATCACGAAAATGATTCGGGCCGGCGTCCTGTTCGACCTGCTCGGCGGCCTGACCATATGGGTGGGCCTGCGGCTTCTTCTTCCCTTAGTCGGGTTGGCGTAAACCGGAGACACAACGCTGAGTCTCAATTTGATGGGGCCTTTGCCGCTGGCACTCGTGCGCGATATTAGCCGCGCCCGAGTGCGGCGGAACATGATCCCCGAGCAAGGCTCGGGGCCCCTGCCGCCGTAGCGCCCGGCCCGGAATTGGGGTAGAATGGAGAACCAAAACACATGGACATCCCCCACCATTCCGCCGTCTCCCGATCCCTTCATCCCGGCGCCTCCCCTCCGACGGGCCCCGGCGTTCCCAAGGAGTCCTCGCATGGCCATCGTACTTGACGGAAAATCCCTGACTCTCGAGAAGCTCGTCGCCGTCGCCCGGCGCCGCGAGCCGGTCGAACTCGCCCCCGAGTCCCTGGACAAGATCAAGGCCTGCCGGGCCGTCATCGAAGAGAAGATCAAGGCCCACGAGATCATGTACGGCATCAACACCGGGATCGGCGAGTTCTCGGAGGTCGTCCTCGATGACGAGCAGGTCAAGCAGTTCCAGCGCTACCTCATCTACAACCACGCCGCCGGAATCGGCGGCCCGGCCCCGATCGAGCACGTGCGCGCGGCCATGGCCGGGCGGATCAACGTTCACGCCAAGGGCCGTTCCGGATGCCGCCCCGAGATTACCCAGACCTACGTGGCCATGCTCAACAAGGGCGTCACGCCCGTCGTCTGCCAGAAGGGTTCGGTCGGGGCCTGCGGCGACCTGGCCCCGATGTCCCAGATCGCGCTCCTTCTCATGGGCGAGGGCGAGGCCTTCTACGAGGGCCGGCGCATAGCCGGGCGCGAAGCGATGGACAAGGCCGGCATCCCCGTCCCCGGCTTGGAAGCCCGCGACGGACTGGCCGCCATCAACGGCTCGAATCTTCTCACGGCCATCAGCGCCCTGGCCCTCTACGATATCGACCGCTGGCTGAAGCAGGCCGAGATTGCCTGCGCCATGTCCCTCGAAGCGCTCATCGCCAACCTCAAGCCCTACGACACCCGCCTGCACCAGGAGCGCGGCTTCGCCGGGGCCATCCGCTCGGCCCGGTCCATCCTGAAATGCATCGAGGGCAGTGACCTGGCCGCGGGCAAGATAAAGACCAAGGTCCAGGACGCCTATTCCATGCGCTCGACGCCCCAGGTCATCGGCGCGGCGCACGACGCCGTGGCCTACGCCCGCAAGCAGGTCGAGATCGAGCTTAACGCCGTAGCCGACAACCCGATCTTCCTGCCCGAAACCAAGACGACCCTGACCGGGGCCAACTTCCAGGGCTCGCCCATAGCCCTGCCCATGGACATGATCGGCGCGGCCGTGACCATGGTTTGCGTCCTGTCCGAGCGGCGTCTCAACCGCCTGACCAACCCGGCCCTGAGCGTCGGCCTGCCGGCCTTCCTGACCAAGGGCGCCGGGATGTTCTCGGGCATGATGCTCAGCCAGTACACGGCCGACACTCTCATCGTCGAGCAGCGCATCCTCTCCGCGCCGGCCTCGATCCATTCCATCCCGGCCGCCGCCGACCAGGAGGACTTCGTCTCCATGGGCATGAACACGGCCCTCAAGACGGTTCAGATCCTGGACAACGCCTACGGTGTCCTGGGAATCGAGCTCATGGCCGCCGCCCAGGGCCTGGACTTCCGCACCTTCGTCTTCGGCAAGGGCGTCGAGACGGCCCGCTCCGTCATCCGCAAGCACGTCCCCCACTTGGACGTCGACCGGCCGCTCCACGCCGACCACAACACGATGAAGGCGCTGGTCAAGTCGGCTGAGATCCTGGAGGCCGTGGAGAATATCGTCGGCCCCCTGGGATGAATTCATGGGCGTCTTCCTCACGACCGCATCTCTAAAAGCTCTGCGGGCGATCGCCGCCCTGTCCTCGACCGGAAAGCCCGCCGGATTCCTCCTCGGCCACGTCCGGGGCGGACGGTATTTCGTAGAAAACGCCATCGCCGGGGCGGGCGGCGATTGGGCGGAACACAAAACGTACGATCGCCTGGATGTCATCGAGCCCGGCCGGATTATCGGGTTCTTCGTTTTTTCCCGATCCGCCGCCGAACGCCGCAAGATCGGCAAGCCCCACGCCTGCGGCAAGATCGTCCTGGCCGCGGCCAAAAAACGGGACGGGGGATTGGAATTCGAAGGATTCCGCGTCGATTACACGGGCCGCTTCGTCTTCGATCCGCTCCCTGTCGTCAAGGAAAAGGAGACCTCGCCATGAGCGAACTCTTGACCTCCGCCCAGCAGAAATTTCTGCTCCGCCTGGCCCGGGACACGATCACCTCCCATTTGCGGGGAGGGGAAAAAACCGCCGCCACGGACGACCAGGTGCTCAAGGGCAAGCGCGGCGCCTTCGTCACGCTTCACGTCGACGGCGATCTGCGAGGATGCATCGGCTATCCCCTGCCCTATAAACCGCTGGTCGAGACGATTTCGGAAATGGCCCTGGCCGCGGCGACCCAGGACAACCGGTTCGAATCCATCCGGGAGAGTGAGCTCGAACGCCTGCGCATCGAAATATCGGCCCTCACCCTGCCGCGCGCCATCCAGGACCCGGCCGAAGTCGAGGTCGGACGGCACGGCATTATCATCTCCAAGGGCGGGCGCCAGGGGCTTCTCCTGCCGCAAGTTCCGCTCGAATACAACTGGGACCGCGAGACTTTCCTCCGCCACGGCTGCCTCAAGGCCGGACTGCCCGAAAACGAATGGAAGAAGGGGGCCGCGATCCAGGTCTTCGAAGCGCAGGTTTTTTCCGAGCCGGAGTGAAGGCCATGAAAAAACTCGCCGTTCTCGGCATCGTCGCGCTGACCGCTTTCGCCCTGCAAGCCGGGATGTCGACGCCCCCGAGACAAGCGGGAAAGCTCAGCCCCGCCCTGATACAGCTTATAGCCGCCAACGCGCCCGCGGATACAGCGGTCAAGGCCTGGATCTATTTCAAGGACAAGGGATCGGACGATCCGGCCGTCTTGAAGCGATTGGCCCTGGAGACCCGCGGAGCGCTCAGCCCGCGCGCGATTCAACGCCGGGCCAAGACGCGCGGGACTGCGGACCCCGTCGATTTCGAGGACCTGCCCGTTTTCGCGGCCTATGTCGACGCGGTCCGGCCGTTCATCGCGCACCTGCGGACGGAATCACGCTGGCTCGACGCCGTCAGCGCCGAAGCCGCGCCGGACGCCCTGCCGCGGATTGCCGCCCTGGATTGCGTCCGCGCCGTCGACATCGTACGCGGGTTTAAGCGCAACGAGCCGATCGCCCCGCTCGAAGCCGGCCCCGCATCACCAGCCGCCACCCTGCCGCCGAGTATACTTCCGCCGCTTAAGACCATCTACGGGCCGTCTTACCGGCAGATCGAACAGATCCGCGTCCGCTCGCTCCACGAAATGGGGTTGACCGGGCGCGGCGTCCTCGTCGGCATGCTGGACATCGGCTTCCGCAAGACGCACGAGGCCTTCCGCTCGGCGCATCTCGTCGCCGAGCGCGATTTCGTCATGAAGGACAACGACGTCCAGCGCGATTGGAACAATCCCGCCGATTATTCCGACGCCCACGGCACGGCGACTTGGTCTCTCCTGGGCGGATACAGCCCCGGCAAGATCATCGGCCCTGCTTTCGGCGCGGATTTCATCCTGGCCAAGACCGAGGACGACCGCTCCGAGACGCCGATCGAGGAAGATTACTGGACCGCCGCGATCGAGTGGGCCGAGGGCTACGGCGTCGACGTCGTTTCGTCGTCGCTCGGATACACGGACTGGTATCAGTTCAAGGACATGGACGGGAAGACGGCCGTCACGACCAAGGCCGCCAACCGGGCCACGGCCCTCGGCGTCGTGGTCGTCAACGCCGCCGGCAACGAGCGGCGCAACGCCTGGGCCCACATCATCGCCCCGGCCGACGGCTTCGACGTCATCGCCGTCGGGGCGGTGGACGCCAACGGGAATCTCGCCTCGTTCAGCTCGCCCGGCCCGACCGCGGACGGGCGCATCAAGCCCGAAGTCTGCGCCATGGGCGTCCGGACGATCGTCGCCGCCAGCGGCGCGACAACGGGCGACGCCTATTACCAATGGGGCAGCGGGACGTCCTATGCCACGCCGCTCGTGGCCGGGGCGGTGGCGCTCCTCCTCGAAGCGCACCCGGCGTGGACGCCGACCCAAGTGCGGACCGCCCTGATGAACACCGCCAATAACGCCACAACCCCCGACAACAATTACGGCTGGGGCGTCATCAACGCCGCCGGCGCCGTGAAGAAATAAGGCCGACGCGCCTCGTCAAACCGGCTGAACCAGATTGATGAGGTTGCCGCAGGTATCTTCGAATAGAACGGTCGTGATCGGGCCCATCTTCACGGGCTCGCCGCGGAAATTGACCCCGCGTTTCTTGAGCCGCTTGAATTCCTTGTGAATGTCGCATGAAATAAGCGCGGCCAGCGGGATCCCGGCTTTAAAAAGCGCTTTTTGAAAGGTTTTAGCAGGAGCAAATCCGAGGGGTTCGAGAACCAGCTCCGCGCCCTCGACTCCTTCAGGCGAGACGACGGTCAGCCAGCGGTACTTCCCCATCGGGATGTCCGCCATTTTTTTAAATCCCAAAACTTTCGTATAGAACTTGAGAGCTTTCTCTTGATCATCAACCATGACGCTCATGAATTTAATCTGCATATTGACCTCCGATCATCAGATGAACCAACATCGCACTTTAGGCGGAAACGAGGCCCTTGGGCGGCGATCCGATGTCCTCGTCGATCCGCTCCAAGTCTTCGATCGCAGCAAGAAAGCTTTTCGCCTCCTCCTCGGTCCATAGGCCGCAGAACTCCGCGAATTCCGATTCGGGTTGATGATTCATTTCATACCCCATTATGCTTCATAATTTACATCGTTATTTCGTGAAAGACCATAAGCTATTACCCGAAACTTTAAAGTCCCAGGGACGGGGAAATTCGGGACATGCCCCTTTTCTCTCGAAAGGGGATCGTGTCCCCGGCATTTCCCCTTGAGGAGAAATTCTCTTTAGCGGCGGGGCGGCTTGCCCATGCGGGTATAAAAGGCAACATTCGACATTTTTTAGATGAACGTTCATATATAGACAGCGTTCATTAACAGTGAACTATTACGTTTACTGAACACATATTTTTATATTATTATAATATAACTACTTAAGCAATTATTTTGTTGACATGTGTTCATTATTTATGTATGTTCATATATATTGAACATCTATTATAATTGAAAATATTTTGGAGAAAATCATGATACGCACGCCGGATGACATCTTCGATGCGGCCTTGAAGGCCGTCAGGGATAATTTCGCCGCCCTCCCCATCCAAGTGGATGTATTGGATACGGAATTAAATTATGGCCCGAATACGAGAGTCGACAAGGTTATCAGGTTGACGATTGGAGAAAAAAAAATTCAGTACTTCACTGAAATAAAAAATAATTTCACCCAAGCGACTATCGGATTGTTGCTTCAATATAGAAATATGCTTCCAGGACCGATGTTATTGGTCACAAATTACGTTAATGACGTTATGGCGGAGCATCTAAAAGAAAAAAAAATCGATTTTATTGACACTGCAGGCAATGCTTATATAAATCAACCTCAAACATATATTTATGTTAAAGGATGCAAATTAAAAGACAAATTGCAAAACCAGCCCCTCGGACGAGCGTTCCTGCCGACGGGCCTTAAAGTTGCCTTTACCTTTTTATGCGATCCCAAATTGATTAACAAAAACTATCGAACGATTGCCCAGGCGGCAGGCGTTGCTCTCGGGAATATCGGCTGGATCATCAATGATCTGAAAACGCAGGGTTTCATTATCGATATGGGGAGGCACGGATATAAGCTGATTCAAAAGCAACTTCTTCTCGACCGCTTCGTCGAGGAATACCCCAAGAAACTAAGACAGCAATTGTTTTTGGGGAAATTCCGAGGCGATCAAAATTGGTGGGAAAAGACGGACACCCATTTTGAAAACGCTCTTTGGGGAGGTGAAGCCGCCGCAGCCAAAATGGGGAATTTTCTGAAACCACAAAACATCGCCATCTATTTAAAGCAAGAAATGCTGAACGCTTTCTTGCTTAAGAACCGGCTAAAAAGAGATGTTGATGGAGACGTGGAGATTCTAAAGCTGTTCTGGGATCCTGTCGATTTGGCTGCAAAGAACGGCCTCGTCCATCCAATTCTAATCTATGCGGATTTGCTCGCGACGGCCGATCAAAGAAATATCGAGGCTGCAAAGGTGATATATGAACAAAATATTAAACGATTTATCAGGGAAGATTGAATCGTCATTGATTCGCGCTCTTTTAGAAGTCAAGAAAATTACGGATGCGCTTAAAATAGATTTTTTTCTTGTCGGAGCGACTGCCAGAGACATCGTAATGCAGCATCTCTATAAAATTAGAGCGCCCCGAATGACAAAAGACATCGATATCGCGGTGTGTGTCGCCAATTGGGAAGAATATAGGATTCTTACGGATACGCTGCTTTCCAAGGGCGAGTTTCTTAAAGGCGATCAAAAACAAAGATATGTTTTCAAAGATACGGTCATTGATTTTATTCCCTTCGGGGAAATCTCCGGCCCAGATAATGCAATCCGTTGGCCGCCTGATCACGATACCATATTGAACACGGTCGGTTTTATGGATGTGTACAAAAATTCGATGACCTTCAGGCTAAGCCGTGAACCCGTACTCGAAATAAAACTGGCCTCGATTCCAGGACTGGCTATCATGAAATTGTTGGCTTGGAAGGACGATCCCTCCAGACAAAAAGACGCAACGGATCTGCTATTTATTATGCAAAATTATCAAGCCGCCGGCATCGAAGACCGCTTATATGAGAAGGAAATCAGCCTCCTTCAGGAAGAAGAATTTGATAACGAGTTAGCAGGGATCAGGCTTCTCGGCCGTGACATGGCAAGAATATCGAACCCTGAAACGGAAAAAGCATTGATGGAAATTTTAATTTCAGAGACGGGAGAGATCTCCTACAAATTGGTCTCTCAAATGTCAGGCGTCAGCGACCGTTTCGATTCCAATTTGGCTCTCTTAGAAAAACTAAAACAAGGTTTTATTGAAGGACTTGGTCATTAATGAGAGCCCAATATTCATTGCCCGAGACCGGAAAATCCGAGACATGACCCGATTCTCTTGAATCGGGATCACGTCCCTGGGATTTTCCGTATCACTAATTTTCTTTCTACGGAAGGTCATCGTTGGCAACGGGGCACGGCACCTTTGCGGGCGTGATACGCGACACATAGACGGCATTCGCCGTGCAACGTACAATCTTTGGGACATGGGCACTCTGAATATCCCCGCTCCTGTGGCGTGGATAGAGCCTCAGCAGGGACAAGATGAATATTGGCCGAGGCGATCGGCCGTTTCTTATCGCCCTTGGCTGGTCGTTCACTAATAGACACAGAAGTCTTTCAATAATCGATGTCGGCGGGAATTCCGTTCGACATGACGTAAAGAAATGAAAGTCCGCTCTACCAAAACCAATTTCTTTCGCCGGATCAATGTTCGTTTCTCTTTGTTGAGGATTTCGTTTTTGACGTCTCTTATGTTCTATTATAGAAATCAAAGATATTTTTAAAATAAATCATTTCTCTACCTTTCATGCATGTCCTCTTCTGCTGTCACAGACGAGAGCCCGGAGAAGTCTAGCCTTCTGAGTGCCTCCCGCGCACAATCTTCACAGCATTCCGAGAACACAGTTTTCACAACCGCATCAGCCTCTTTCGTAGAGTTTCCAAAGAAAAAATCATCGGTGGTCATATCATGCCACTCAAGAAAAACCATCTCCCTCTTTATTTCGTTGTCGTGAGTTTTCTCGCGAAACGACACATTGAATCCGAGTGAGGAGAGACCGTGTAATAAGCGCCGCAGCCGACCGATCGGCTTCTCAGTAATCCTTCTTAGGAGATCCAGACTGATATGAATGTTCTCCGGTAAAGCCGATGGACAACCGTTTTGAATAATTGAAAACACGACTTCACGTTCCTCAATACTCATCCGCCCGAGAGCTGTGAAGAAATCTCTCGCTCGGTATTCCGCCCGCGCCTTAGCTTTTTGGCCTCGCAGTCGTAGCATTGAGAACAAACGATCGGGGACCGGCGGGAAGTATGATTCTCTCTGGCGCGGGCCAAGCTTCTCGATAATAAGTTTAGTTATATCTGAAGCGGTACGAGAATGTAGGTCAATGTAACCGACCGTTGAACGAAGACCGGGCACAGGCGTATTATCGAATCTTACTGGGAGAATATATTCTTTGTTTTCTCGTATTGCGCGCGCTTGAGCGCTCTGTCGCTCGTGATTCGTCCATACGCGTTTCGCGTATTGCTTGGAAATGAACAAAACGCAGAATCGGGCGGCGTTTTGGTAGACATCATCAAGATGAGCATATAGGTCTTTTCCCCAAAGCTCCGCCTCGGCATATTCATCGAAGAACACACGCACTCCTTTTACGGTTAGATCTTCAGCTACGTTTCGAACGAACTCTCGCTGTTCGCGAGCAAACGATAAGCACACATCGTACTCGAACGCCCGTTCACTCCGCCGGTTCATAGTAATTACCATTCTTTTCTGTTCCTTTAGGATTCCATAAGCTTGTCGCCTCGCGCCCAAAATCAACGACGAACATAGCGGCTAACGCCCGGCGTATCCGCAGCGAGCGCTATGTACGAACAACGCATTTTTTCGCTCCATTATCTGTACCTGTCCCCGGAGGCGGAGCAGAGATCTACGCACCGTTTGATCCATGATTCGTACCAGAACCATGTTCCCGCAATATCCACGCCAAACCCCTTTGCTGCGTTCTTCGCATCCTCCGCCTTCCACATTTTTACATGGTCTGGCTGAATGCGAAACTTTTGAAAGCCAGCCTTCCTCACCTCAGCGACCACCTGAGTCGGTCGGAATTTCGGGCGCTCAACTTCCTTCTTGACCCAGAATTCCTTATCGATGGTTTTCGCTAAATCGGATTTAGGATCAATAAATTCGATAACCTTGTCTGCCTGACCCGGACGATTCACGATCTTCCGCTTGAACAACAGACGATAAGAGTAGCCTGGCGCATTGTACTCCTCATGCGTCAACTCTCCGTCGAAAGCTCCTATGAAAGAGCGAAGATTAGCAGGCAGACAATCTGGGGTCTCGGTTTGATGGAATTGTTCACCTGTTAATTCGACGAACTGGATGGAGTATGTCAGGTGGGTGTCGAGTGCGTGACGCGTTCCGAATAGTTCCTTTAGATAGTTGTTGAAGTTCAAGACGGCAGCCTGATAGCGACCACTAAGGTAGTTGTCCAATGAGCGAGTCATCTGATGTTCGATTTCATGACGGAGCCCGATCAAGAATTTCAAATTGTTCTTAGTGTCTTTATCGATAGGACATGCGGCATCATCAAGGCAACGTTCGAGTTCCCAGTGCTTCTTAGCGCCATGTTTTGTTTTGTCGTAAATCTTTCGCTTGGCAGTCTGCTTGAAGTACCGGTAGTCAATCCCTTTCGATCGGTAGAACGCATGGAGCAGGTAGGTCCATGCAACTACTATCAGCACGATGAAGGCCTCGGACTTGAACTTGATCAAAGGATCGTTGAATACTTTAATCGCGCATAGCGCTGATTCTTTCGCCTTGGTGACCAGCTCGATTTTAATTGATCCAATTGTCCTTATATGAGCCATTTTCTACTCCTGAGAGCGACCGTCGCCGTTGAGCGGCGAGCGCCGTTAGCGATTGCTGAACGTCCTCGGTCTCAAGACACGGATGCCCTCCAAGACCCTATCCGATCGCCATACACTAGGCCGTTTGCCACCGGGGCAGCAGGTAGTTGTTCATTTCGGGGGTTTCTTCCATGGATTATGCGTCCATAAGGACAGGCTTTTCCTCGCCCCAGACGCGGTCGAGAGTAGCCTGGATCTTCTTCTCGAAGCGCGCGATCAGTTCGCGGTTGGCAGCGACCAGCGCCTGTTCGGCTTCGATCTCGGCGACGATAGCTTGCTGCGTGGCGAGAGGTGGAAGGGAGATTTTCAACTCGCGGACAAACGAAAGATTTGCCATGCGGAACTTACCTTCTCCTAGCTTCAGAAACTCAGAATAGAGCGTCTGGGCCGCATGAAACAGATAAGTGAAATCGAGAACCTCCAACGATTTTGGATAGAGGCCCACGATGTTCTGATTGGTAGTTGAAGCAAACTTCAGAAAACCCGTCTTGCCGATCGTGGCGCCAACCAAAGCAATCAGGGTGGTTCCAGCGGGAAACAATTTTGCCGCGGAATTGTTCAGGCCTTGTTCTGTGATAAATTCCTCAGCCTTGGTAACCTCGCTATCTTTGCATACCGTCGATCCGACCCAGGGAATTGTGCCGTTCCAATATGCTGGCTCAGAACGGCTCGGCGTTCCTCCTGATTTGATGTCGCACACCTCTCCCAACTCCACCATCGGTCACTCCGGTCGGATGGGGATTTGGGGCCGATAGTAGTCGAGGACAGTGCGGGCGCCGTTGATGACTTTCTGGTAGCCCTCGATCTCCGCCACGATCTCCTTCTGTACCTCCAGCGGCGGCAAGGGGATTTGGACTCCGCGAACGATCTCACTGTTGAGGTTGTTGACCACTCCGCCAGTCGCAGATCGCTCAAATTGCGCGAGGACGGGCTTCGAGCCGAGGATGCTATAGAGGAAGTCTCGATCTAACTGGTCTGACGTATCACGCAATAGAAGCCAGCCGTCATGAATACAACCCTCTATTGCCATGATGTACGGTCTTCCGTAACTCATCGAGTTGGACAGAATGAAATCTCCCGGCTTCACTCGGCGGGACTTGGCTGCTCCCTCTGGAGTGACCTTTTCTTTGGTGTGGGTGATGAATTTCGAACCGACCTCCGCGTCTCCGATCTTAATCCAGTTCACCCCATCCGGTGAGTCGGTTATGAAATCGTGAATTGGCCGTGGGGACGCGCCTCGTTCGACAAGGCATAAAGAGCCGATCGAAACGAGCGGCCATTTCAGTCCTGCATTAGTCGCCGCTTCTCGATACCGCTCCCCACTCAGGTTGTATTCCGCATTAGCAGAGACCTTCTCCTTCGTCACGATCAGCCCAAGCGTCGACTGGAAGTCGGCTACGGATTCCCCCGCCCGCAGGAAACGCAGGTATTCGCTGATCTCGGCATGGGCCTGCGGTAGATCGTCCTTATCAATCTCGCGCCGCTGGGCTCCGAGGCCGAAGCCGTCGTTCTCAACCTTGAAGAAGCCAATAGTGTTGGTCTTTTTGGCCAGCGACTTATCGAGGATCAAAATTGAAGTCTTGACGCCGGAATAAGGATTGAACACACCCGACGGCAGCGAAACGACGGCGACAAGGTACTCCTCCACCAGCATCTTGCGCAGTTGCGTATAGGCGGTCTGACTCTGGAAGATGATCCCCTCGGGCACGATGATGCCGGCGCGGCCGTTGGGCGTGAGGTGCTCGGCCATGTAATCCACGAACAGCACTTCGCTGCGCTTGGACTGCATCGAGAAGCGGTTGTGCGGCTTGATGCCGCCCTTCGGCGACATGAAGGGCGGATTGGCGAGGATGACGTCGGCGTATTCGTTCCACTTGTCCTGGCTGGTGAGGGTATCGTACTCGGCGATGTGCGGGTCGGCGAAGCCGTGCAGGTACAGGTTCACAAGCGACAGGCGCACCATGTCGGGCGAGATGTCGTAGCCCTTGAAGTTCTGCGCCAGGCGGCCCTTTTCGTCGGGGGTCAGGGTGCTGTTGCCCTTGGCGTCGGTATTGGCCTTGAGGATGTGCTTGTAGGACGAGATCAGGAACCCGGCGGTGCCGCAGGCCGGGTCGAGCACGGTCTCGGTCTTCTTCGGATCGATGATTTCGACCATGAAATCGATGATATGGCGCGGGGTGCGGAACTGTCCGGCATCGCCCTGGGAGCCGAGCACGGAGAGCAGATACTCAAAGGCGTCGCCCAGTCGCTCGCTGTGGTCGTAGGTGAACTCGTCGATGACCTTGAGGAAGGCGCGCAGGGTCTCCGGGTCGCGGTATGGCAGATAGGCATTCTTGAAGATATCTCGGAAAAGAAGCGGAATACCGGGATTCTCCGGCATCTTAGCGATGGCCTCGGCGTAGAGATTCAGAGTCTCGTGGCCGCCGAGTCCGGAACGCATGAGCTTGGCCCAACCGTAACGGGCAAACTCCTTGGCGAAGAACTTGCGCTTGCCGCCGAATTCCTCGCTCTCGGCGTCCATGTCGTCCATGAACTTGTAGATCAGGGCAATGGTGATCTGCTCGACTTGGGATTTGGGGTCCGGCACTTTGCCGACGAGGATGTCGCGGGCGGTATCGATGCGGCGTTTGGTGTCGGTGTCGAGCATTAGATTTATTCCTTTGAACTGCCGGGCAGAATGGAACGAACCGCCTCCGTCAACTGCCGGGCAGTTGGCAATTTTCCTTTGAGTTCCGGCGGCAGTTTCGGCTGGAGGTGGTATTCCGCCACACCGATCGGGTTGGTCTTGCTCTTCAGGGCGAATTCGACTTCCAGATTGTCCTTCTCCGCGCAAAGGATGATGCCGATCGAGGGGTGGTCGTCGGTCGCACGTTCCTTATCATTCAACAGGTTGAGATAGAAATCCATCTTGCCGGCGTATTCGGGTTCAAAGGGGCCCACCTTCAGTTCAAACGCCACCAACGCTTTGAGGAAACGATGATAGAAGAGCAAGTCTATGAAGTACTCCTTCTGTCCCACCGTCAGCCGGTGCTGGCGACCGACGAAACAGAAGCCGTAACCCAGTTCGAGTATGAATTCGCGCAGGCGTTCGATCAACCGGTCTTCGAGTTCACGTTCCTTGATCTCCCGGCGAATGCCGAGAAATTCGAGGTTGTAGGAACTTTTCATCGCTTCTTCCGCCTGTTCGGCGAGATATTCCGGCAAGGCGAGCGGAAAGTTGTGAGTCTTCTTTTCCATCACCGCCCGCTCAAACGCGTTGGCTTTGATTTGGTTCAACAGCACATTGCGGGACCAGCCGTATCGCGCTGTGGCCCGGAGGTAGTATAGGCGGGCGGCTGGATTGGTAACCTTCGTCAGGACATTGGCGTGATGACCCCACGGCACGGCGGCCGCCAATTCTCTCACAATCTGTGAGAGTTTTTCCGGGTCCTGTTCGGCTTCTTTTTTTCTGCTTTCTCTCACAACCTGTGAGAGAAAGTCATCGGCCGTGTGGGTCAGATAGAACTGTTTCATGCGCCAGAGGTTCGGAGACGAGAACCCCATCATACCCGGAAATGTCTTTTGCAGATCTTTCGCAAGTTGTTCAACCACCGAATCGCCCCAGTTCAACAGCTCCTGTTTTTCCACAATGGCGCGTCCGATATCCCAGTAGAGCAGGATCAGGTCGCGATTGACCGCGCGTGCGGCGGAAAGGCGGGCTGTTTGAATGCGTGTTTTAAGGGCGGATAGAAATTGATCGTAATCGGAACCCGCAATAACACCGTTTTTCATTCTCGTTCTTGCTTTCTGTTCTTGCTCATTCATGGTGTTTCTTCAATCCACAATCAGCAATCCACAATGCACTTCATGCCGCAAATTGGTTCAGTGAAACGTAATCCTTTACATATTCGGGAATCAGCGTCCGATATTTGGCCGGAACCGCCTTGAAGTCGCGGGAGGAAAAGACCGGGTTGGTGGCTAGATCGGTAAAGTTTCGGCTCTCGATGATGTGGCGCACATGATCGCTGGTAACGTAGGCCTTGAAGAAGGACTTGATCGCCGGGATGGCTTCCGCCTCTTCGGGCTTGGCATCGGCGACGAATTTGGCGAACTCCTCTTCCAGCAATTCGTCCTTAGACTTGAAACGCGGGATAAGGCCGAAAATCTTCTCCAGAATCTCCCGCAGGGTCAAACGGCGATCCACGGCGGCGGCTTTGCGCAGCTTTTCGAGGGTGTAGTATTCCTCTGGCTTATCGAAGACCTCGCGGTTCACGTAGTCGATGACGCGATCCCATTGTCCTGACTCGACGGCGGCGGCTATCGTCTTGTTTTCGCGCACGGAATCCTCGAACTTCTCGAAGAACATGCGGTCGATCTTCATTCCCTCGAAGCCGATGGTTTTAACCTTTATCGAAGCGAGGATATCCGCCCCTAAGTGTTCATAGGAACCACCGATTATTGCTAAGCCTTTGCCTTCATCGTATACGCGGCTCTTCCCCTGGAGTCGAGGGAGCTTCAGTACTTCGTCATAGATGAACTTCTCTTCGAAGTATTCGCAATTGGCGAAGAAGTCAAAGAGCTTGAAGGCTTTCTTCTGCGGCTCCTTCACGCTTTCTTTGATACTGTCATCGAAAAGCTGTTCGAGGAAGTTGTGCTTGCGAGTGCCGCGCCCTTTGATCTGGATAAAGTCGGTCGGTGAGAAAATCGGTCGAAACAGACCGAGATTGAGGATATCGGTGCAATCGTAGCCTGTGGTCATCATGCCGACCGTCACGCAGACACGCGCCTTGCTGGTTTTGTAAGCAGGCAGGAAGTTGGCCGAACCGAGCAGGTTGTTGTTGCTGAAGTTAATGGTGAACTGCTGGGCGTCGGGGATCTGCGAGGTGACCTGCACGGCGAAGTCGGACTGGTATTTGCCGGGGAACATACGGTCGGCCATCTGGTTGAGGATCTGCGCCAGCTTGGCGGCGTGGTTCTGGCTGACCGCGAATATGATGGACTTGCCGATCTCGCCGCTGACCGGATCGCGCAGGGCGTTTTCCAAGAAGGTCTTGCAGAATAGCTGATTGGTGGCCTCGGCAAAAAAGTGCTTTTCAAACTCGCGCTGCTTGTAGGCCTCCTGCTGGTCTTCGCCGGCATCGTCGGTGAAAGAGACGACGAAGCCCCCTTCGGAGAGCAGTTCGGTGGTGATCTCGGTGCGGGCATCCACCACCGTGGGGTTGATCAAGTAGCCTTCCTTCACGCCGTCGAGCAGCGAGTAGCGGTAAGTGGGCTCGCTGTTCTCGCAGCCGAAGGTGCGGTAGGTGTCCAGCAGCAGTCGGCGCTCGGCTTCGCGCGGGTCGCGCGTGGAAGGGTTGGTCTTGTCAAACCTCTTGAGATAATCGCGGGGCGTAGCAGTGAGGCCGAGCTTGTAGCCGATGAAGTAGTCGAAAACGGCGCGGGCGTTGCCGCCGATGGAGCGGTGGGCTTCATCGGAGATGACCAAGTCGAAATCGGTCGGCGAGAAAAGCTGCTGATACTTGTTGTTAAAGAGGAGCGACTGGACCGTGGTGACCACGATTTCCGCCCGCCGCCAGTCATCGCGGGTTTCTTTGTAAATGACAGTCTGGAAGTCGGCGGACAACAGCGATACGAAGGCTTTTTTTGCCTGATCCTCCAGCTCGAGACGATCCACTAGAAACAACACGCGCCGGGCATTGCCGGAACGGAGGAAGAGCTTGATGACGGCGGCGGCAGTGAGTGTCTTGCCGGTGCCGGTGGCCATTTCGAACAGGAAGCGGTCTTTGCCGTCCTTGACGGCTCGTTGCAGGGATTGAATAGCCTTCAATTGATAGGGCCGCAAGAAACGCAGTTTGTTAGCCTGGATGTAACCGGGGCGTTCGGCTTCGTTGCGCCACGCCGCCTCGGATTGGTAATTCGGGCGCTGGGTCAGCGCGATGTAGTCGTCGCCGACCTGGTCCTCGATAAGGCGTTTCGGATTGGGCGTGACCTGCTGGTAGCCGATCACTGAGTCAGGCGTGGGGAAGGACGTAATGAGGTAGGGATTACCGCGCTCCAGGTCCCAAAAGTAGTGCAGGTTGCCGTTGGAGAGGATGACGAAGCGGCAATTCTGCGACTTGGCGTATTTGCGGGCCTGCTCCTTGCCGACGAGCGGGTTCCTGTCCTCCGATTTGGCCTCAAGGGCGATGAGAGGGAAGCCTTTGTTGTCCAGCAGCAGAAAGTCGATGAAGCCCTTCTTCGTCTTTTCGAAGTCTTCGCCAAGTGCATCCAGATCGGATGACTTGATCGTTACGCCGGACTCAAGGCGGATGTTGGCCGGCTCGCTCCCTTCCGGAAAGAAGCGCCAGCCAGCCGCTTCGAGCAGCTTGTTGATCTTGATACGGGCTGTGGCTTCTTTATTAGCCATTCGGTTCCTTAAAATCACTACGGTCGTTCGAACGCCATAACGGTAGGCGCCCGGGCGGTTATGTTCTGCGACGCGGAACACCCGTTTCCCAAAGAAGCATCTTCCACCCCCAACATGGCCGAATATTAAAGCGTCAATCTGACAATGTCAATTCTAGGCCGGCGCGGATATGAGTTAAAATGGCCCCACCTCCGGTTGACATCGATCCGCAATCTGAAATAAATTTTTATCGTGAAGGATAGAGCCGATTCCGATTTCCCTATGACAGAAAGGGAAAAGAGCTCCCCCCCGACGATCCTCCCAAGCCCGGTCACGCAGACATGGTCGTGTTTTTACGGCAGCCACGACTTTGACCTGGAAATTCATCATCCGCGCTACCGCCGGAAATCCTGGGCGGGCCGGCTGGAGTAGATCAACGACGGGCTTTTTACGGAAGAGATGGGTTTCGTTGGGCAAAGATAATCTCTTGCTGGAAGCCCTCTTCCCGTGTCAGAATAGGGCCGATCCAGGAAAAAGGAGGGGGGCGGTCGCTCGAAACGATAATCCGGCCGGCCTACACGGCGCCGCCTTTCATGGCGGTTATGTTTAGGCCTCTGAACGGAAAATTCATATAACAAACTCTTTATAAATTCTTGACAAGTTTTTGACAACTCGCGGGCCCACATCGGCTATCTTTTATTCAAGAAGAACAGAATCCCATTCAAGGCCGGCCCGTCGGGCCGGAGAGGGAACGGCGGAAGATGAGCTTACCGTATAGGCATTCGGAAAACGGCAACGAGCGGCCGGGCCGGTCAGCCGGCTCGGGACCGCCGTTGCGGCGGAGTCGGAGGATGCACCCTCGAGGAGGCTTCTGATGGGAACTCGCGGAATTGCGTTTCTCGCCCAGAGCTACAAACTTCCGGTCCGCGTCGTCTCGAGCGCTGAGCTGGAAGACCGATTGAGCCTCGGCCGCGGCGTTATAGAACGCTTAACAGGGATCAAGAATCGAAGATACCTCGCGAACGGAGAATCCCTTCCAAGCCTGGCTGTCGAGGCTTGCCAAGATGCCTTGGACAAATCAGGGATCGACCCAGCCGATGTCGACGCGCTGATTTACTATTCGGACACGCCGCCGGTGATTTCCGAAGGAGGGGTACACCGAAAAACCTACTACGATACTTCCGCTCATATCCAGCATCTCCTCAAGGAAAAAGGAATTCCGTTGGCCTGCGAATGCACGGCCATCGCGGGAAGCTGCGTTTCTTTTCTTCTCTCGCTACAGATAGCCGCGGGGCTGATCCGCTCCCGGATGAAAAAACACATCCTCATCGTCGGGGCGGCCTGCAATTCGCTTTTTCTTGATAACACCGACAAGAACGTGTCCATGACCTTCGGGGACGGGGCTGCGGCGAGCCTCCTCGCGGCGTCGGAGGACGAGAGCCTGATCGGGATCTATTGTATGACCGACGGCCAAGGTTATGCGGCCGGCTGCTATCCCGACTACCGGTCTCTCTTCATCGACCGAAAACGCGTCTCCGAATTCGCCCCCCTGGGCTTCCAGGCGGCCGTGCGCGGAGTCCTGGCAAAAACCGGGCTTAAACTCGATAATTTCAATCTTTTCATTCCCCACCAGGCTGGAATCAAGATCATCGAACGGGGAATGGCCCTTTCGGAGATTCCCTCCGAAAAGGTTTATCTCTGCCTCCAGGACGTCGGGAATACGGGCGCGCCGGCCGTTCAGATGGCCTTGGCGAGGGCCGTCGAAGAGGGAAAAATCCGCGACGGTGACCTCGTCATGCTCGTCGCTTTCGGTACGGGGTGGCACTATGGCGCCGCAGCCTTACGCTACAAGGACCGCTCCAGATTCACCGGCGGAACGCCCGGAGCCGGACTTTGAGCCGGGCTGATGGAACCGGAGGAGAAAGGACCGCCATGATAAAAAACGACAGCCCGGTTGACGGCCGCACCGATCCCTTATCCCTTTTTCGAATGCCCTGGTCGGCCTCCGACAACGCCATGACGTGGCTCGAGCCGACGCGAAGATGCAACATCACATGCGACGCCTGCTTTGCGACCAACGACCCGCACAGCGAAAAGCCGCTTTCGCAAATCGAGGACGAGGTGGCGGCGATGAAAAGACTCCGGCGTTCCGACGGGATGTTCATCGCGGGCGGAGAACCGCTCACCCATCCGCGCATCGCCGAGATCGTCCGGATCGTCAAGTCCCACGGCTACAAACCCGTCCTCGTGACCAACGGCGTCGGCCTGACCCCGGAATGGCTTTCCGACCTGAAAAAAGCCGGATTGTTCGGGTTCACGTTTCACGTCGACAGCCACCAGTCGCGCCCCGGCTGGAAAGGGAAGAGCGAGAAAGAACTCAACACCCTGCGGCAGGATCTGGCCGATATGGTTCATCAAGCCGGCGGAATGGTGTGCGGATTCAACGTCACGGTCTTTCCCGACACGCTCGCGGACATGCCGGACGTCGTCTCCTGGGCTCTCCGGAACATCGACCGGGTGCAGTCCTACACGCTGACGGCCCTCCGGCTGTTGGTTCCGGAATTGCCGTTTGACTTCTATGCCGGAACCCGAAAGATCGACCTCAGCGAGACGGCCTATTACTCGCCGGAGCCTTACCGGAGGTTGATGTCCGAGGATATTTATGCCGAAGTCCTGAAGGCCATGCCGGATTTCCGGCTCTGCGCCTTCCTGGGCGGAACGACCCGGCCGAATGCGCTGAAACTGGCCATGGGAACCCGGATCGGGACGACCCGGGAAACGTTCGGAAACATCGGGCCCAAGAGCATGGAGCTTCTCCAAGCCGCTCATCACTGGTTCCGGGGGCGTTATCTCGCTTTCCCGCGACCGAGCTTCAGCCGGAGATCCGCGCTCCTGTTTCTCTTCGCCGTTTTCGATCGGGAGATCCGCCGGGCTTTGCGGCACTATCTCGGCGCCGTTTTGAGGGACCCGCGGAACCTGGCCAGGCGAATCTATACCCAAAGCCTCAACATCGAGCAGGCTTTCGACATCCTGCCTAACGGAGAACAGGATCACTGTGACGGCTGTCCGAACAAGACGCTCTGGCAGGACCGGCTCGTCTCGGCTTGCGTTCTGGATTCGTACCTGAAATTCGGGATGCAGGCCGTGATCGTCCCCAAGGGGAGCGAGCCAGGGGAATGATCATGGCGCCGCTTGAAATCCGCAAACTGAAGTCCCGGCGCGACCTCCGGACGTTCGTCCGTCTCCCGACAAAGATCCATCGGAATCACGCCGGCTGGATCCCTCCGCTTTATTCCGAAGAGTGGAAATTCTTCCGGCCCTCGACGAACCGGGCTTTTTCCTATTCGGATACCACGCTCGCTCTGGCCTTCCGGGATGGAACGCCGGTCGGCCGGATCATGGGCATCATCAATCACCGGTACAACGGAGCGCGAGGTGAAAAAAACGCGCGGTTTGCCGGCCTCGAATGCGGCGACGACCAAGACGTCGCCCACGGCCTGTTGAGCTTCGTCGAGGGGTGGGCCAGGGTCCGCGGCATGACCAGGGTCGTCGGGCCGTTGGGGTTCACCGACCAGGATCCGCAGGGCTATCTGTTCGAAGGGTTCGAACACGAGCCGTCGATCGGCACGTATTACAATTTCGCCTATGTTCTCCGGCTCCTCGAGGGTGAGGGCTACGAGAAAGACATGGATTACGCCGTTTACCGGGTGGACTTGCCCCGCGAAGTCCCCGAATTCTATCGGAAGATTGCGGACCGAGTGTCTCGCAAGAACGTCTGCCGCCTTCTCGAGTTCACCCGCCGCCGTCAGCTCAAGCCTCAGATTAAACCGGTGTTAGCTTTGATGAACAGCTGTTTCGAGGAGCTCTATGGATATAGCGCCCTGGACGAGAAGGAAATGCAGGACCTCAGCCGGCGCTTCCTCCCTGTCCTCGACCCCCGTTTCGTCAAGGTCGCCGTTTGCGGCGAAGACGTCGTCGGCTTCAATATCGCCATGCCGAACCTGGCCGAAGGCTTCCGCCGCGCCAAGGGGCGCCTTTTTCCGATCGGGATCTTTCAAATTCTAAGGGCGGGCCGCCGGACAAAACAGCTCGACAGTTTGGTCGGCGGAATCCGGAGCGACTTCCGCGGGAAAGGCGTGGACGCGATTATCGGCTGCGCCACCATGGCCTCGGCCATCAAGGCCGGCTTTACCTTCGTGGACAGCCATCACGAACTGGAATACAACTTCAAAGTGCGGGGAGAAATGGAAAAGCTCGGCGGGCGCGTCTATAAAAGGTACAGGATCTTCGGAAAAAACCTCTGATCCGGAGGACTGCGATCCATGCCGACCGTCTCGAACCTCGATTCATCGACAACCACCGCGCCGGACCTCGTCCGATTTTCCCCGCTCACGCATTTCGACGACTGGTTCATCCGGAAAACGTTCCCGTCGATTTTTCATTTTATTTGCGATTGGAACATCCACCCGAACGTCCTCACGGCTCTGGCCCTGGGGCTCTCGGCGGCGATCCCGTTTCTCCACAGGGGCCATGTGACGTGGGCCGTCATCGCCGCCATTCTCCTCCGGCAGCTCCTGGATTGTCTGGACGGCGAAGTGGCGCGACGGCGCCGGAAGACGTCGAGCCTCGGGGCGTGGCTCGATAATGTCAGCGACAGCGTTTTTTATTTGGCGTTGATCTCGGTCGTCGTGTCGTTTTTCACCCGTCAGCTCCTCCTCGTCATCGTCCTGTCCTTTCTGGTCTTCGCCGGATTGTTCGCGGTCCACGTTTCCGCGTGCCGGGGGCGGGCGATCATCGATCACGCGCTCAAGGACTACGACACGCCCTCGCTGTATAGGAAATCCTACGCCTTCCTGGTCAACAACAGCCTGGCTTTCACCGCCGCGATCGCCTTGCTTTACGGGCTCGCGGCGAAATAGCCGTCTTTCGCCGGCCGCGCGGCGGGAGACGGCGCGAAGGGCGTCCGCGGTAGGCGATTTGTCCTCGGAGGACGGAGGAAGGAGGCCTGTGATGAACGTCGAGCGCCGAACGCTGTATCGGTTTCCTTGGTCGAAGACCGACAACCCCGGAGGCTGGGTGGACGTGACCGACGTCTGCAACCTCCACTGCCCTCACTGCTACAGGACCACACGTGAAGGGCACCGGCCGCTGGCGGATGTTTTAGCCGATATTGTGGCCTGCCGCGAAATGACGAACTGCGACGATATGAAGATCGCCGGCGGCGAGCCCTTGACCTATCCTCAACTCGTCGACGTCGTGAGGTTCATCGCCGAAAATGGGATGAAGCCGTTTCTTCTCACGAACGGCATCGGCCTCGACCGGCCGTTCGCGCGCGAACTCGCCCGGGCCGGCCTCAAGATTTTCAATTTCCACGTCGACAGCGGCCAGGGCCGGCCTGGATGGGAGGGCCGCAGCGAAGCGGACCTGAATGAATTGCGCCAGACGTATGCGGATTTGGTCGCCGATATCAAGGGCCTCGGATGCGGGTTCAATATGACGGTGTCCCCGGCCAACCTCGACTCCGTCCCGGATATGGTGACCTGGGCGATGCGTAACATCCGGACGGTCCGCCATTTGACCCTGATCGCTTTGCGGGGAATCGGCGACGGGGAGAACGTCGCGTTTTTTGCGAATGGCCGAAAGCTTCCCGCGGAGCTCGTTCCGAACCGGACCGACCGTCCGGACCTCGTCCGATTGACGAGCGAGGACATCCTGGAGAGCGTTCAGGCGAGATTTCCGGTCGTTACCCCGTGCGGGTATCTGAACGGAGCGGCCTTTCCCGAAACGAAAAAATATTTGGTTTCGGTCCTCGTCGGGTCCCGGCGAGACGTTTACGGATCCCTCGGGGCCCGCACGCTCGAATTCGTCCAAGTCGCGGCCCATCTCGCGAAAGGCCGGTACGTGGCCATCATGAACCGGTCCAAGGTCGGCCGCGCGGTTTTCCTGTTCTCGGCCTTCGATCCGGTCCTGAGAAAAGCGCTGGCGCGATTTCTCAAAACCGCGCTCACCCGGCCCGGACGCGCCTTCGACTCGGTCTATCTCCAAACGATCGCCGTCGAGCAACCGCTCGAGCTCATCGACGGGGAACCGAACGTTTGCGACGATTGCATCAACATGATGATCTACCGAGGGCGGCTCATCCCCTCCTGCCGGGTAGAGGAATACCGGACGTTCAAGGGGCCGCTCGTGACCCAAAAAATCAGCTAAAAACAAAGTTGCGAAAACGGATTCCGAACGCGCGGTTCGAAAGGTCTAAGCCGGCTTGACTTTATGGCCGAAGTCGATATGATGATTTCTATTCATCCCCTTAGCCGAATTGGAGGAAAAATGACAAAACGCCTATTCACCGTCGTTCTCATGACGGCCGTCGCCGTCGCCTTCCTGAGCGTCGGCCTGCAGGCCCAGGGTCAAGTCACCGGCAAATGGAAGACGATCGCCGATGAAGGCCCGGACAAGGGCAAGGCCAAGTCGCACCTGGAGATCTTCGAGCAGAACGGCGTCTACTTCGCCCGCATCGCCAAGCTCTTGCTCGAACCCCAGGACAAGCTCTGTGACAAATGCAAGGGCGACCTCAAGAACAAGCCGCTCATCGGCATGGTCCTCATGTCCAACATGAAGAAGACCGGCAATTTCGACAAGGATTTCGGTGATGAATACGCCGGCGGCGACATCATGGATCCCGAGAACGGCAAGTCCTACCGCTGCAAGATCTGGGTCAAGGGCGACCTGCTGACCGTCCGGGGCTACCTGGCCATCTTCCATCGCACGCAGAACTGGTATCGCGTCACCGACTGACGCGTTTTATCGCCCGCTGGGCGCGGGGCCGGGCGGGAAGGCCAAGCGGGCCTCGGCCGCCCGGTCGAATTCGATCATGATTTTTTCCACCCGCAGGCGTTCGCGCTCCAAGCCTTCGACGTCGAGGCCGCGGGCGATCTCGATCGGTTCGCCGTAGGCCGCCACGGCCCGGGCGAAGGGGTAAGGGACCTCGAAGCGGTCCCAACTGCGAAACACCTTCTTCCGGGCCGCGGCGAACGTGAAGGGCACGAGAAGCGCGCCCGTCTCGGCGGCCAGCTTGATGCTCCCCATCTTGAGGACCCGGTCCGGCCCCTTCGGGCCGTCGGTCACGATGAGGACTTCCCCGCCCGCCACAAGCTCCTGCTTCAAATAAATCCAGGCCCGCTTCATGGCGTGCGAACCCGAGCCGCGGATGATTTTATAACCCCAATCGTCGATCAGGCGGACGATCAGTTCGCCGTCCTGGGACGGGCTGACCAAAGGCATGATGCCGCGGCGGCGGAATATATACGGCGCGCTGAAGATCTTACCGTGCCAAACCATGATGACGACCGGCCGTGCCGCCCGGCGCAGGGTCCGATAGGCGCGTTCGCCTTCGACGCTCAGCCGGAGCGTCTTCATCCACAAGGCCACAAGCGGCCGGCCCAGCCGGTCGATGGTGGTTTGTTCCAGTTTCTTGCGGAAGGACATGCCTCAATCCGCGGCTATTCTACTACGGGGTGCAGTCAATATTTTACATAATCCTTGCTGCACCCCGAGTACTAGCCGGGCGCCAAAGAGATCGGGAATCAATTATATTCCTCCCGGCATTGTATCACGTTTATTCCGCTCGAGAAGCGCCCCGGCGGCGAATCCGGCCGCACCGAGCGCGAGACCGTAAGGGACGGAGCGGGGCCAGACGGGAAGGGGCAGAGAGACGAGCCCCGACGCGCTCAAAAAGCTCAGCACGGCGAACCCCCCGCCCAGGCCGAAGCCGAGCAGGCCGGCCAGCGGCCGCCGCTTCTCTGAGAGGATCATGGCCATGCCCGGGATGAAGAAACCTTCGGCCATGATTTCCGAGGCCAGACCGATGGTCTTAAGAATATTCTGAAAGCGGGAGGCCACGGCGAAAGCCAAAAGGGCCATGATCACGGTCGATACCTGGCCCCGGCGGGCGCCGCGATCCCCGGCGGCCGGACGCAACTGTTCCCAGACGTCCCGGGCCAGGGCCAGGGCCCCGGCGCTAAGGGCCGTATCGAGCGTCGACAACACGGCGGCCAGCACCGCGGTAAAAAGGAGCCCGCCCAGGACCGGCCCCAGGCCATCGGAAATCAGCGTCGAGACGAGCGGCGCGGACAGGGCGCGCCCGCCATAAAAAGGAAAACTCATGATTCCGACCAGCACGACGAGGGCGTAGAGGCCGGAAAGAGACAAGGCCGTGGCGGCGAGCCCGCGCCGGGCCGCGCCGTCGCTCCGCGCGGCCTGGATCCTCTGCAGGGCAATAGGGGAAATCGTCCAGGCCAGGACGAACGAAAGAAAAATAAGCCCGTTCTCGCCGAAATTCCTGAACAAATCGAGATAGCCGGATAGGCCGGCCCCCGCCGCGGCCCGGACGGAGGCGGCCGGAGAATTCCGCGCCGCCAGGAACAGGGCCACGGCCAGCATCCCGGCCGCCAACAACACACATTGGATGATGTCCGTAGCTACGACCGAGCGCAGTCCGCCGGCCAGGCTGTAAACCAAAACCACCGCGGTGCCCAGGGCCAGGCAGCCTATATACGGCCAGCCCAGGAAAGCGCGCAGAAAATGGCCCAGGGCGACCATCTGGGAAGCCGCCAGGAGCGCCATATACCAGACCAGAAGGGCGCAAACGACGTGCCGGACGGCCCGGCCATAGCGCAACTCGGCCAGGTCGGGCAGGGTCAGGATCGACAGGCGGCGAAGCGGCTTGACCAGAGCCAGAAGCAGGAGCACCGTGGCCACGGCCGGAAGGCCGATCAGCCAGGCCGCGCTGACCCCGGTCTGCAGCGCTTCGTCCGTGGAGACGAGAACGGACGTGGCGCCGAACCAGCCGGCAGTCAGGGACAGTGAGACGAGCGTTCCCGACAGAGTGCGGGAAGCGAGGAAGAAATCCTCCAACCCCTTCATTCTGCGCCGGGCGGCGAATCCGACGGCCAGGACGACTGAGCCGTAGGCGAGGGAATAATACAAGAATACTGACTTCATGGAATTCCTTTTATAACAAAAAGCTATATCGCGCTCAATGAATGCTCAACCGAGGGGTTCGCGACATCCGGGTAAAAACACGCGAGTTTCTCCCAGAAATGTCGGCGGGTCCTGCCTGCTCCGGCGCCCCGAATTCCGCTCGCTCCACCCATCCCCCGGTGGGTCCCTTCCGCTCGCGGAATCCGGGTGCATCCGTCGCGTCACCCGCCGAGTTTTTTAGCCCGCTCGGCCTCCGTACGGGTTTTTCCCCGGACGCTCGCTCGCCCCTCGTACGAAGGCTTGCGTCGCTGCCCGACAATCCTTCAAAACCGGCCCGCTTGGTAGGGACAAAATGATCGCTGTGTTATAATCGCGGGAAATGAAACGCACCTTCGCGATTCTCCTCGTTTCGGCCCTGGCTTGCGCCGCCCTGGCGGCCCAGGAACCGCCCCAGGCCGTCCTGGCCCGGATGGAAAAGGCGCTGGCCTCCATGGACGCTTTCCAGGCCGATTTCGAGCAATCCTCCTACTCCCAGGCCGTGACCAAGCCCCTGTTTCAGAAAGGCCGGTTGACCTTCCGGAAACCGGACCAAATGCGCTGGGAATACGCCGCCCCGGAGAAAAACATCTATGTCTTCAAGGACGGGCTCCTCCTGTCCTATTTCCCGGAAGACAACCAACTCTGGCGCCAGCGCATCCCCAAGGAGAAATACGAGACCGAGATCCTGGCCCTGCTGGCCGGCCGGGGCAGCCTGGCCCAAAAATATACCGTCGAGGACAACCCCTTTCCCGGAGGCGGGGCCGGCGCGGCCCAGCTTAAACTGACCCCCAAGGAAGAAAGCGAATACGAGTACCTTCTCCTGGAGCTCGACCGGGCCGGAGCCCTGATCCGCCGGGTCATCTTTTTCGCTTGGGGCGGAAATAAGCAGGAATTCGCCTTTTCCCGGTTCAAAACGGGGATCAAGCCGTCCGACGACATGTTCCAAATCAAGGTCCCCAAGGACTGTGAGATCATCGACGATGCCGGGACGATCAAGCGCTGAACTTATCTTCGGAGAAACCGTATAAATGCCCGAGGCCCGAGCGTCCTCGATGCATGAAGACCAGGAGCTTGTCCGGCGAACCCTCCGCGGCGACAAAGAGGCGTTCGAGATGATCGTCCGCCGCTATCAACAGCCGATCGTCAACTACGTCGGACGCATGGTCCGCGAGCGGGAGATGGCCCTGGATTTCAGCCAGGAGATCTTCCTCAAGGTCTATGCCTCGCTCGGATCGTACCGGCCCCGGTACAAGTTCAGCACCTGGCTGTTCAAGATCGCCTCGAACTTCATGATCGATTACTGGCGCAAGAAGAAACTGCCGACGACGTCGCTCGACCAGTCGCCCGACGAGAACGACGACGGCCGGCGCATCCAGGTCGCCGACGAGGCCCCGTCCGTCGGCCGCCGGTACGAGCTGAAGGAGCTGCGCGGCCGAATCGAGGCCGCCCTGGACCGCCTGCCGCCCGCCTTCCGGGAACTCTTCGTCTGGCGGCACGTCAACGGTTTGAGCTACGAGGAAATGGCCGAGATCAAAGGATTGCCCGTGGGCACGGTCAAAAATCGTGTCTTCCAGGCTAAGGAAATGATGCGACGGTTGTTGGAGGAGCCCGCATGAGCTGCCTCTCGCTCGAGGAATTGTACGCCTATCTCGACGGCGATCTGCCGTCGGCGGCGAAGCGGCGCGTCGAAGCCCATGCCGTCGCCTGCGCCGAATGCCGGGCGGTCATCGAGGACCGCCGCGCCTTCCTCGAGGCGGCCTCCTCGCTCCCCGTCTTCGACGTCCCGGCCTCGTTCGCGTCTTCGATCGCAGCCCGGCTGGAAACAGTATCCGCGCCGGAGAGGAAACGCCTGCCCATGTGGACCTGGATAGCCGCGTTTGCCTCCGGCTCCGCGGCCTTCATCGCCACGCTGGCCGTGATCGCCCTGATCACGGGCCAAAACCTCTGGCAATACCTGGCCCACCTGCAGCACGGCCTTCTGAACTATCTGCAGGGGGCGGCGACGGCCATCATCCGCCTGCTTAAATACATCCAGATTTTTCTCAAGATCGCGGGCGATTTCGGGTCCGCCCTGATGGATGTCGTCAAACAAGCCGCGGCCCTCATCAGCCCTCCGGTGCAGGCGGCCTGCGCCGTCTCGGCCGTAATCATCCTGGCCATGGGCGTCGTCTTGTGGCGGCGCCGAGCGCTCTCCCTGGAGAACCACCATGACGAATAAGCGTCTTTTGGCCCTTACTCTCGCCGGACTGGCCGTGAGCGGTGCGACGCTCTTGACCGCCCAGCAGCGCGGCGACCGCGTCGGCTACAAGGACACTATCGTCGTCGCCGCGGGCGAAACACGCGACAACGTCGTCTCCTTCGGCGGGGACATCATCGTCGACGGCAAGGTGCGCAAGACGGTCTTCGCTCTGGGCGGTTCGATCACCGTGAGCGGCGAGGTCGGGAACGACGTCGTCGGCATCGGTTCGACCATCACCATTAAGTCCTCGGCGGTCATCAAGGGCGATCTGGTCGGATTGGGCGGAACGATGGTCAAGGAGCCCGGTTTCAAGGTCGAGGGCGACACCGTCTTTTTCAAGTCCTCCGAATTGACCGGTAAAATTTTCAAGGAAGGTCTGAAAGGGGTGTTTTCCGTCTCCTTTTGGCCCATCATTCTGGTCTTCAAACTCGTCAACCTCTTCATCTGGCTCCTGGTGGCGATCGTCGTGGCCGCCCTCTTCCCGCGCCAGATCACGTTCGCCGCGGGCGAACTGCGGCGGAATTTCTGGCCGGTTTTCGGGACCGGCCTGCTGGCCCTGGTCTGCTTCACCATCTTCGTCATCTTCGCCGCCGTGCTCTGCCTCTTTCTCATCGGCATCCCGATCGTGCTTTCGCTGGCCATGATCGGGTTTGTGGTGAAGATTTTCGGCCGCGTCGTTCTGCTGTTTGTCTTCGGCGAGAGCTTGGCCAAGGCCTTCAATAAGCCGTCCCCATCCCCCATCGCCGCGGTCCTTCTCGGGCTGCTGGTCTTCGGCCTGATCGGGTTCATCCCCATTCTGGGCTTCTTCTTTTCCTTCCTGATGGGGATCATGGGCTGGGGCATCGCCCTGCGGACGAAATTCGGGACGGTTGGGAACTGGTTCCAGCGCGGTCCGCGGCCCGCCGCTCCGGCCCCCCCGGCCCCGCCTATCCTATAGCGGCCTTGACGCGCTCGGGCGTCATGGGGAGCTGATAGAGCCGGGCTCCGCAAGCGTCGAAGACGGCGTTGGCCACGACCGCGCCGACCGTGGTGATGGCCGGCTCGCCCCCGCCAGAAATGGGGACTTCGGGCGAATCGACGAGCACCGTCTCGATTTTCGGGAGCCAGGAAAAACGCGGCAGTTCATAGGTGTCGTAATTGAGGTCCAGGATCCGCCGCCCCTTGAAATGGATCTCCTCGGTCAGGGCGTAGCCCAAGCCCATGGTCATACAGCCCTCGATTTGCAGGCGCATGCCTTGCGGGTTGACGGCGACGCCGCAGTCGTGGGCGCAAACCATCCGCTTGACCCGGACCCGGCCGGTGGACTTGTCCACCTCGGCCTCGGCCATCGTGGCCACGTACGTGCCCGCGTAATCCGCGCAAGCCAGGCCGACGCCGCGGCCGCTCGGGGTCTTGACCGGCGTCCAGCCGAATTTGTCGGCGGCCGCTTTAAGCAGCCGCTGCATGCGGCGATTGGCCAGGTTGTCCAGGCGAAATTCCAAGGGGTCCTTCCCCGCCTTGGCGGCCATGATGTCGATCTGGCTTTCCCGGGCGAATCCGTTGGTGTTGCTGGCGGGCGCGCGCCAGGCGCCGACATCAAAGGGATGGGCGGTCGCGGCCCCGCCTCCTCCGCCGCCCCATTCGCCGCGCACGACCGTCCGATGGTGGGGGATGTCGTAGAACTGGGCCGCACTCCGTTCGCCGGCGAACAGCACTTCATAGTCCCAAAAAACGATCCGGCCCGACTCCGACAGCCCCGATTTGATCTTGACCACGGCGGCCGGTCGAAAGGTGTCCCAGAAAAATTCATCCTCGCGCGTCCAGGCCACCTGCACGGGTTGGCCCGTCGCTTTGACCAGCCGGGCCGCCTGGACGGCCTGGAGGTTGCGGCTCTTCCCCCCGAACCCTCCCCCGACGAAGGGCATGATCACATGGACGCTGGCCGCCGGAATGCCCAGGGTCTGGGCCATTTCGTCCTTCAGGCGGAAGGGCGTCTGAGTCGAGGCCCAGACCGTGGCTTTCCCATCCTTGAGCTCGACCAGGGCTGCGTGGGGCTCCATCGGAGCGTGGGCGACATAGCTGTTGTAATAGGTTTCGTCGAAAGACACCGCCGCGGCTTTGGCCCCCGCGGCGAGGTCTCCGGCCTGGGCGACCGTCCGGCCGGCCGGGGCGTTCTTGGCCAGGTGATCGAAGATATTTTTATCGTCGAGCCCGTTCTCAGGGAGATCCCAGTCGGCCTTGATCGCGGCCAGGGCTGCTCCCGCGGCATCCGGATGTTCGTGGAGAACGGCGATGAGATCGCCGTCCCGGATAACCTTGGTCCCGGCGATTTTTTCCGCTCCAGAAACGTCCAGGGACTTGAGCACGGCGCCATGGGCCGGCGGCCGCAGAACGCGGGCGTAGAGCATGCCGGGCAGGCGAATGTCGGCGGCATAATGGGCCCGGCCCGTGACCTTGTCCTTGGCGTCGCGGTGCAGGGCCGGAGTGCCGATGACCTTGAACTCGGCCGGCTTTTTAAGCGCCGGCTTGGGATCGACATGCCGCGCAATCGCCTGGCCCCGGGCCAACTCGCCGTAAGCGATTTTAACGCTCGGCTTGGACTTGTCGAAAATGGTCCCATTTCCGGTTTGCAGGCGGTCGAGGGGAAGCTTCAGCTTCTCGGCCGCCAGCTCGATCAATACGGCCCGGGCCTCGGCCGCCGCCGCGCGCAGGGCGGGACCGAAAGCGCGGATGCACTGCGAACCGAACGTGCCCATGTCATAGGGGCAAAGATCGGTGTCGCCCATGACCATATCGACGACGGCCGGAGAAACTTCAAGCTCCTCGGCCAGCATCAGCGGGAGGGCGGAAATGGCACCCTGGCCCTGTTCAATTTTTCCGGTGAAGCAGGTGACGCGGCCGTCCGCGCCGATGCGCAAAAAGGCGTTGAAGTCGGACGGCAGGCTCCGGCCGCCGCCCTGGAAGCGGGCCGGCTCCTGGGCCAGCCACTCGGCGTCCCCGACGCCGACGAAAACCACGATCCCGCCGCCCAGAAGCTTCATGAAATCCCGCCGGCTCAGGGCCCCGGCGTCGCTCCCGTTTTCCCGATTGTTTTCAGCGCGGCTCACCGGCCTTCTCCCTTGGCCATCCGCTCCGCGGCGGTCTGGACGGCTTGGACGATCCGGGTGTGGGCGCCGCAGCGGCAGATGTTGTCCTCCATACCGTCCTTGATGTCCTGGAGCGTGGGCTTCGGTTTTTTCTTCAGCAGCGACACGGCAGCCAGGATCATGCCCGACGTGCAGTATCCGCACTGCATGGCGTCGTGCTCGACGAAGGCCTGCTGGACGGGATGGAGCGTTTCGCCCCGGGCCAGTCCCTCGATCGTTCGTACCGACTTGCCCCGGACGGACTTGAGCGGGAGTTGGCAGGATTTAACGGCCTCGAGGTCGACGAGCACCGTACAGGCCCCGCAATAGCCTTCGCCGCAGCCGAATTTCGTCCCGGTCAGGCCGAAGTCCGTCCGCAGCACCCAGAGCAGGGGTCGCTCGCCGTCGGCCTTGATCCGGACGGATTTTCCATTGAGCGTGAAGGGGATGGTTTCGATCATGACCTGTCCTCCCGGCGGCCGCGGAGATGCCTCTCCGCGCCGTATTCCCTGGGATAATAATTACACCACGCGCGGGGGGAAGTCAAAAGATCAAGATGTGATAAAAATGAGCCGCGGCCGGCCCGCGCCCGGGCGCGCCTCAGACCTGCATGATTTCTTTTTCTTTGGCCGCGGCGGCGTCTTCCGTCTTCTTGGTGAAGTCGTCGGTGATCTTCTGGAGCTCCTCGAGGCCCTTAAACTTGTCGTCCTCGCTGATCTCTTTTTCCTTCTCCAGCTCCTCGATGAAATCCTTGGTCTCGCGGCGGAAGTTGCGCAGGGTCGTCTTCTCGTCCTCGAGTATTTTCTTGACGCCCTTGACGATCTCCCGGCGGCGCTCCTCGTCGAGGGGCGGGACGGGGATCTTGAGGACCTTGCCGTCGTTGATGGGGTTGAGCCCCAGCCCGGCCGCCCGGATGCCCTTGTCGATGGGTTCGAGCAGGGCGTGATCGTAGGGCTGCACCGTGATCAGGGTCGGATCGGGGATGCCGATCTTGGCCATCTGGTTGACCGGCGTGGGCGCGCCATAGTAGTCGACCTTGATGTCCTCGAAGATGCCGAGGTTGGCCCGGCCGGTGCGGACCCGCCCGAGTTCCTTGCGGAAATGCTCCAGGGAAGCTTTCATCTTCCTGTCGAGTTCTTTCAGGACGCCTTTTACCATGATCAACCTCGATCGATCCGGATATGAAGAATCAGTAGACTTTCGTTCCGACCTTCTGGCCGCAGACGGCCCGCTGGATGTTGCCACGCTTGGACAGGTTGAAGACGATGATCGGCAGGTCGTTGTCCTTGCACAGCGAGATGGCGGTGGCGTCCATGACCTTGAGGCCCTTCTGCAGGACGGACATGTAGCGGATGGAGTCGAATTTCCTGGCCTTCCGGTCGATCTGGGGATCCGCGGTGTAGACGCCGTCGACCTTGGTGGCCTTGAGAATGACCTGGGCCTTCATCTCCAGCGCCCGCAGGGCCGCCGCCGTGTCCGTGGTGAAGTAGGGGCTGCCGATGCCGGCGCTGAAAATGACGATGCGGCCCTTCTCCAGGTGGCGCAGGACGCGCCGCCGGATGAACGGTTCGGCCACCGCCTTGACTTCCAGGGCCGAGATGAGCCGGGTGGGGACGCCCTTCTTTTCCAGGGCGTCCTGCAGGGCGATGCCGTTGATGATGGTCGCCAGCATGCCCATCTGGTCGGCCGAGGCCCGGTCCATGCCCGCGGCCGTGCCGCGCACCCCGCGGAAGATGTTCCCGCCGCCGATCATGATGCCGATCTGGACGCCCAGGGCGTGGACTTCCTTGATCTCCTCGGCCACCGCGGAGGCGGTGTCGATGTCGATGCCGTAGGCCTGCTTGCCCAGCAGGGATTCGCCCGAAAGCTTCAGCAGAACCCGTTCATAAGCCGGCTGCGGGGCTTTCATGGCCGACTCACTTCTTGATTTCGAAGCGGACGAACCGGGCGATCTTGGTGTTTTCCTTGAACTTGGCGATGAACTGGGTCAGCATGTCCTTGATCTTGATCTTGTCGTCCTTGACGTAGGCCTGTTCGAGCAGGCAGACTTCCTCGTAGAACTTGTTCAGCTTGCCCTCGACGATCTTGGCGACGATCTCGGGCGGCTTCTTGGAATCCTTGAACTGCTCGCGGGCAATGGCCCGTTCCTGCTCCAGGATCTCGGCCGGGATGTCGGCGGGGGCGACGTATTTGGGGCTGGACGCGGCGATGTGCATGGCCACGTTCTTGACCAGTTCCTTGAATTCCTCGTTGCGGGCGACGAAATCCGTCTCGCAGTTGATTTCCACCAGGACGCCGATCTTGCCGGTCATGTGGATGTACGAGCCGATCAGGCCTTCGCTGGCCGTCCGCTCGGCCTTGTCCTTGGCCCGGGCGTAGCCCTTCTTGCGCAGGATTTCGATGGCCTTGTCCATATGACAGTCGGCTTCTTCCAGGGCCTTCTTGCATTCCATCATGCCGATGCCGGTGCGTTCGCGGAGTTCCTTGACGTGTTCGGCGGTGATTGCCATGAATCGCTCCTTCTATAAAAAAAACGAGAGAAAAATCAGGCGTTTTCCGGGGCCTCGGCCTCGTCGGCCTCCTTCTTGTCCTCGAGCATAGTCTTCTCGATGCGGGACTTTTTGCCCTCGAGGATGGCCTCGGCCGCCTTGTTGGTGAACAGCTCGATGGCCCGGACGGCGTCGTCGTTCCCGGGGATGGGATAGTTGATCTCTTCCGGGTTGCCGTTGGTGTCGACGATGGCCACGATGGGGATGTTCATCTTCTGGGCCTCCAAAATGGCGATCTCCTCGTTGGAGGAGTCGATGATGAACATGGCCCCGGGCATGCCGTGCATATTCTTGATCCCGCCCAGGTTCTTGGACAGCTTGCGGTAGACTTTGTCCATGCGGGACTGCTCCTTCTTGGAGAGCAGGTCCCAGCGGCCGTCCGCGCGCATCTCTTCGAGCTCGACCAGCTTGTCGATGCTTCCGCGGATGACCTTGAAGTTGGTCAGCAGACCGCCCAGCCAGCGCTGGTTGACGTAGCTGCTTTCGCACTTCGAGGCCGCGTCGCGGACGATGTCCTGGGCTTGTTTCTTCGTCCCGACGAAGAGGATCTCCCGGCCCTCGCCGGACAGGCCCTTGAGGAACTGCAGGGCTTCCTTGAAGACCTTGATCGTCTTCTGCAGGTCGATGATGTAAATGCCGTTGCGCTGGCCGTAGATGAATTCCTTCATCTTCGGATTCCACCGCTTCGTCTGGTGTCCGAAATGGACTCCCGCTTCCAAGAGCTCTTTCATGGTCACTGAAACCATCGGCGTATCCTTTACCGTTTGTGGTACTGCGGAGCTTTGCGGGCGCCCAGCAATCCGTATTTCTTCCGTTCTTTGATCCGCGCATCGCGCGTGACCAGGCCGGCCGCTTTGAGCGGCGGCTTGAGCTCGCGGTTGAACTCGATCAAAGCCCGGGTGACGCCCAAGCGGATGGCCCCGGCCTGGCCGTGGACGCCGCCGCCGTCGACGCGCATGAAGATGTCGAACTTGTCTTCGGTCGCCGTCAGCTGCAGCGGCTGGCGGATGGTCAGCCGGTGGGATTCGGTGTGGAAGTAATCCTCGAACGTCCGCGGCCGCTTATTGACGAACAGGGTGATTTCGCCCTTGCCGGACCGCAGGAAGACGCGGGCCACGGCGGTTTTCCGTTTGCCTGTGCCGTAGTACTGAATGAGACTCACTGCGACTGCCTCCTAACTAAAACCGGTATTCCTGGGGATTCTGCGCTACGTGCGGATGGGCGGCGCCGCGGTAGACCTTCAGCTTTTTGTAGACGGTCCGGCCGAGCTTATTCTTCGGGATCATCCCCCACACGGCTCTCTTGATGACCTCTTCCGGCTTGTTCGCCAGGAGGTCCTTCAGGACATCGGTCTTCAACCCCCCCGGGTACCCGGAGTGGGCGTAATATTCCTTCTGGGCCAATTTGCGGCCCGTGACGGCGATTTTCTCGGCGTTGATGACGATGACGAAGTCGCCGGTGTCGACGAAGGCGGCGAAGGTCGGCTTATTCTTGCCCCGCAGCAGGGTCGCCACTTCCGTGGCCAGGCGCCCGAGGATCTTGCCTTCGGCGTTTACCAGCCACCATTTTTTGTCGATGTCGTCCTTTTTTGGGACAAAAGTCTTCATTCGCGTCTTCCTCGAAGAGAAATATTTTAATGCGATAAGCAGTAAAAGTCAGAGGTGAAACGATGGGATAAGATACTAAATCCGGCCGTCTATGTCAACAGCGGAGGCCGTTTTTCCCAAGGGGATTCGCGGCCGTTCGAGGAGAAACGGGCATCAACCCGTCTTCTTGAGCTCCTTCTCCAGTTTCATGCGGTCGAGCTGGCGCTTGCGGGCTTCCTGGAATTTGTCGCCGTAGCGGTTGGCCTCTTCCTGGTAACGGCCTTCCTTCTCGGGATAGAGCTTGGCCGAGATGTTGATGTAGAGGATCTTCATGTAGGCGTAGGAATCCGGGAAGTTCGGGTCGATCTCGATGGCTTTCAGGAGGGCCTTCTCGGCCTCGGCCGCGCCGGCCCTCTTCTCCGCGTCGGAGAGGAAGTTCTGGAGCTGGAAGACCTTGTTGAACCGGTTGACGCCGATGGTGTAATAAATCTCGGCCGAATTGGGCTGGATCTGCATGCGCTTTAGCTGGTACTCGAGGGCGTTGTCGAACTTGTCCTTGAACTCGGCCGTGGGCAGCTGATCGTAGTAGTTGGCCATGTAGGCGTAGCCCTGGACGTTCTCGGGATCGGTCTCGATCCTCCGCAGGTACATGTCCTCGACCTTGTCCTTGAGGCCCAAGCCGGCCTTGTCCTTGTCCCCGGCGTAGCGCTTGTAAAACTCGGCGATGATGTAATAATTGTTCATGTTGCCGGGGTCCAGGTCGATGATCCGCAGATACAACTTCTCGGCGTTCTCGAAGTCCCTCAGCCTGTCGTACATGTCGCCGAGGCTATAGATGATGTCCCGGTTGTTGGCGTCGAGCTCGTAGGCCTTCTGCAGGGCCTTCAGGGCTTCGGCGGCCTTGTCCTTGTTCTCCGGGGTGTCCTTGGCCGGAACATACAGGGACTTGTAGCTTTCCCCCATCAACCGGTAGGCATCCTTGAGTTCGGGGTTGCTTTTGATCGCGGCCTTGTACTCGGCGATGGCCTTGCTGAATTTGTTGTCCCTGAAGAGCTGGTTGGCCTTATTGAAATGATAATTGGCGTTCAGGTTCTTGATGCTCAGCTTTTCGCAGCCGGTGAAGGCGACGATCAGCATCAGGGCGAGCGCCGCGGTGATGAAACGAGGAGTGCGTTTATCCGACATCATGGCCTCCTTGGACACGCGTCCGCGATGATGAGAGACGTTTATTATTAAACGAACCGCCCCGGAAAGTCAACCCGAGGCTGAATGCCGGACGACGGCGGCGCATCGGGCTCAGGACGACTGCAGAAAGAGCCGGATGGGGTTGCCCTCGAAGCCGAATTCGCGCCGCAGGCGCTGCTCGAAGAATTTCTCGTAGGCCGGGGCGAAGCCGCCGCCTGAGGAGCCGAACAAGCGGAACGTCGGCGGCAAAGTCCCGGCCTGGGTCATGTACTTAATCTTGAACCGCCGTCCGGTCTTGGACAAGGGGGCGTGCCTGGCCTGGATCTCTTTGAGGAATTTATTGAGAGCGGCCGTGCCCACCGTCCTCTGCCCGCTCGCCCAGACGCGCTCGGCCTCGTCCAGCAGTCTCACCACGTTCTTGCCGGTGAGCGCGGAAACGGTTACGACCGGGGCGTAGCCGATGAAATCGAGCCGCTGGAAGACCATCGTCTCGATTTCCTTCTGGGTGATGGCGCCCTCCAGGACCCGGTCCCATTTGTTGACGGCCACGACCAGGGGCCGGCCCGATTCGAGGGCGATCGCGGCCACGGCCGTGTCCTGGCGGGTGGGAAACTCCAGGGCGTCCAGGACGAGGACGATGACGTCGGCCTGGTCGATGTTCTTGCGCGTCTTGATGATGCCGGCGCTCTCCCGTTCGTCGGCCGTCTTGGTCAGTTTGCGGATGCCGGCCGTATCGATCAGCCGGTAGGCCTTATCGCCGCGGCGGATCAGGACATCGGTGCTGTCGCGCGTCGTCCCCGGCAGTTCCGAAACGATGAAACGCTCCTCGCCGCAGAGCCGGTTGGCCAGGGACGATTTCCCCACGTTGACCCGTCCGGCGATGGCGATCCGCAGGGGGCGGCGGACGTCCTCTTCGGGGGCCGGACGACCGGCCGGAAGCGCCTCGAGGATGGCCTCCTCCAAGGCCCCTATGTTGAGCTTGTGCTCGGCCGACACGAACAGAAGGCTCTTCTCGCCCAGGGAGTAAAAATCCGTCTGCTCCGGGGCCTTCCATTCCGCGTCGATCTTGTTGACCGCGACCAGCAACGGCTTGTTCAGTTTCTTCAGCTCTTTGTAGAGATCTTGTTCCGCGGGGAGGAGCCCGCGGATGCCGTCCAGGACGAGCAGGAGGACGTCCGCCCGCCGCGCGCCCTCCCAGGCCATCTCGTGGACGCGAACGGCCAGCGGCTCGGCCTTGTCCTGGACGTCGATCAGCCCGCCGGAATCCATGAACTCGACGCGCCGGTCTCCGATCTCGGCCGAGGCCGAGACGCGGTCGCGGGTCATCCCGGGCAGAGAGTGGACGAGCGCCTTCTTCTGGCGGACGAGCCGGTTGAACAGCGTGGATTTCCCGACGTTGGGAAAGCCGATGATGGCGACGGTGGGAAGACGCATCGTGGCCGGCTCTCTCGGGTCGTTTCAGCTTCGGGCGATCAGGGTGTAATCGGGGTGGAAGGCCCGGTCCAGGGTGACGTGGCCGTTGAGCGTTTCACGCTCCTCCCCGTCGACGAGGATGAAGACCTTTTTGATGGCCTTGAAATTAACGGCCAGCGTATCGACGATGGCATAGACGGTGGCCGTCTCGGCGTCCGAACCGGAGGGATGGGCGGCCGACAGATCCTTAGTGAAATCCGCATAAGCGGTACCGTCCTTGGTCAGGAAGACCTGGCGCAGCTTGGTTTCGGGCGGGACGGTCGCGACCAGTCCGCCGGTCGGGCCCTTGATCAGCTCAGTCAGGACGGCCTCGGCGTCGGCGGCGACCGATCCCGTCGAGGGGACGTCCCGCGTTTCGGCCACGAGCATCCCGTCATCGTCGCGCTGGAAAAAAAGGGTCGCCTTCATCATTTCCTTGGAAACGGGCGTCTCCGGGGCGCCCCCGTCCGCAGGCGGGACGGGGACCTCGGCCGGCCCGGCGATGCGCTCCGGGGCAAAACCCCTGATGAAGAAATAGACCAGGACGATGAGAAGGATCGAAAGTCCGGCCAGGACCCAAGTGCGGGGCGCTTTCATGGCCGGCTCAGTTCTTCCCGTAAACGGACAGGAAACGCATCAGGCCGGTGTAAACGGCCTGGGCGACGTTGTTTTGGAAGCTTTCGTCGACGAGCTTCTGTTCTTCCTCGGGATTGGAGATGAAGGCCGCTTCGACGAGCACGGCCGGACAGGCGACGCCGCGCAGGACCACGAAATCGGCCTGCTTGATGCCCCGGTTCTCCGTGCCCAGAAGGGAATTGAGCTGGGCCTGGATGAGTTCGGCCAATTGGCTGCTCTGCTTGATATAGGCCGACTGGGCCATGTCCCAGAGAATCATCTTGATGTCGTCTTTTTCGTCGCCGGCGATGCTCTTGTCCAGGGCCGCTTCCCTGTTCTCCTGGTAGGCGAGCTTGCGCGATTCCTCGTCCGTGGCGTTGAGACTCATGAAGAACGTCTCCGATCCGCGCGCTTTCTTGCGGAACGAGCCGTTGACGTGGATGCTGAGGAAAACCAGGGCGTCGTTGT